>JABAOH010004280.1_pt2 | contig 54531 bp, 34 predicted proteins | sample 7062181 | NCBI WGS metagenome assembly JABAOH01 (sample SAMN14538630, study PRJNA623070) | marine sediment metagenome | biome: marine biome [ENVO:00000428]; feature: marine pelagic biome [ENVO:01000023]; material: deep marine sediment [ENVO:00002113]; isolation source: pool of 5 deep marine... | reverse complement strand
GGGGGAAAGAGGGAAATAAGAGGGGGAATGATATCAACTAACTACTTTAAAATTAATCTCTCAATTTTAGCCGAGAGTATTCTATAAGTATAAAGGGTATAAGGGATATAAGGGAACAAGGTTATAGGTGGGGTATGGCGATAAATCAGGAGGGAGAGATTAATGATTCAATATGAAGAAAGTTCTGTAAGTGAAGAGGAATTTTATGTCAATGATGATAAAGCGAGTTATAAGGCATACAAAGATTTTACATCGCTTGTCGCCTGGCAGAAAGCGAGAGAGGTGAAATTATTTTTTTACAATAAGATATTACCGAATTTGCCCAAAGAAGAAAAATATAACTTAGATATACAAATTCGATAAGCTTCAATCAGTACGACTTCCAACATCGCAGAAGGTTATGGTCGGTTTCATTTTCAAGAAGGCATTCAATTCTATCGAATATCAATAGGTCCTCTTTATGAACTAAAAGACCATTTAATCAGTTGCTTTGACCTCGAATATATCACCAAAGATTTATTAGATGAGGGTACATCTTTAATTGAATCTTCAAAAATAGCACTTAATGGCTACATCAGGTATGTAAAAAGTCAGAAACAACAGTAACCTCATATCCCATATACCCTGATATCCCTTATATCTCTATACCCTCTACCTCCCAACCAAAACAAAACTACTCCATACTTTTGGTCCTCTATTAAGCAACTTCAATTTCGCTTCACGCAACGCCTGAGAATAGCTTTTACCAGCGAGAATATTTTTATACAGTTCAACCATCAATTCTTTGATATGCCTGTCATGAACCTTCCAGAGGGATACAATAATATTGGATGCCCCGGCGTACAAAAACCCCCTTGTCAATGCCATCATACCTTCTCCGCGTACCAGTTTTCCAATACCACTCTCACAACTGCTTAACACCACTAAATCAGCATTCAAATTAAGATTGTAAATTTCATCGGCATAAAGGATACCATCTTCTGTATCCGTTGTATCTGTCGGTTGAGAAAAAATAATCGCCGATAGCTTGGGTTTTGATTCATTTATTATGCTATGAGACGCGATATGAATATATTTATAATTACTAACAATTGTTTTAAAGTTTTCTTCCGAAGCATCGCCATGAAAATAGCCAATGGCGTCTTGATTGTGCTGTGCACACATTTCAACAATTGCTTTGACTTCTTTTTCAGAAAACGGTAATTCATCAATCCGTGTTCCATCGATACTAAACGAACGGACGGTTGAATCTGTTAATAGAGACCGACTTGCTAACAAGATTTCATTATTCTTAACTTCATCTCTGAAAACAGGCGCAAAACCTGAAAATACAAAATCCTCATCCTTAATCTGATCCCTGGTTTCTTTTAAGCCATTCAAATAAAGTGTTGCTGAATAGTGATATATTGTTTCAAATCGTTTTATTAAATAATCTATCTCTCTTGCTGTTTCAGGGGAATGAGTGATTAGCGTTTCAAATGGAATTTTGTACAAAAATCCATGGGGAATGATAATCAGTTTCTCCATAGAGACAAGCTGATGATGAATGGGATGTATAAGTTTAGTGTACAATAGATAGCTGGTCGCCCTAAAATTTTTACTATCTAACTGTTTAATGTATTTATTCAATGACTCAACTAACACTTGAAACGAGGAATCCATAGCGAACTGAGTGACATCAAAATCATTATTCGAAAAGGTAAAAATATAGATAGCACTGTCTCCTGTAAAATATTCGATCAAAGCTGACCAATTATCCAGAATATTCAGTAATTCTGAAATGGTTGCAGATTTAGTTTGATATTTTAAATTATAATATTTGGGGTAGTCCCTTTCAATCTGTTCAATCAATTTTTGATATTGCATGTTCAAAGTAAAATGTTTTGCTTCAAATTCTTTTAACCTGAGGCTATCACGGTCGTCAGTCTTATCAAGTTCTTTTTGAATTTGTGTCTCATAGAAGGTAAGGTCAATTCTTAAATCTCTTTCTTGATCAAGCACGCTGTCTGGAATTCCAGCAAATTGTTTGGCTTTTGAATCTTGCAACGATGCCAACAAGACACTGGATTTAGCTTTCTCTGCAAACACAAAGGCTTGTTCTTTGTATTTATTATTCTGGGTGATTTCATAGAGTTTCAATGATGTACTGATGGCTTTATCAAATATTTTAGAAGTTCTTTCTCCTAAAAATAATTTTGAGCCTTCGGCTTTGTAACCGCTGCGAATGTTGTCAATAAGCTCTGCAGCAAGTTGATATGTATCAAGAGACATTTCAATATCTTTGATATTATAAGTTTTTAATGAATATAATTTTTCCAAAGTTTCGGCTTTAAATTCTAATGTAGAAAGTAAACTTTTTTCAGAACGAATATTTTCTAGTGACGGATTCGAGTAAAAATTTGTATCGCTAAATTCTGGGACTAATGACATTATTGACTTTTGGGCATAATGTAAGGCTTTTTCATAATTGTTTTGTCTGTAATATAACTTGCCTAAACTTTCGTATGTTATAGCAACAGCGGGATGATTTTCACCTAATAATTGAAGATTTACATCCAATGATTGATTATAATAATCCTTAGCCTTGTCAAAATTGCCTTTTTTGCTATAAACAATTCCAATATGATGATAGGTATTGGCAACTTTAAAATGCTTTCTACCTACTGATCGGAATCCAGTGGTCAGAGATTTGTTGAAATAGTCAAGTGCCTTGTCATAATCGCCTTTTTCAAGATAAGTTCTTCCAATATTATAATAACTATGAATCATTTCAGGATCATTATCAGCTAATGTTTGTAATCGTATATCCAGGGATTTTTTATAACATTCCAACGCTTTATCAAAATCTTCTTTGTCAAGGTAAATATTTCCTATATTATTAAATGTATTAGCAACACTAGAATGATAAGTACCTAGTATTTGAATTTTTATGTCCAACGACTTGTTGTAATATTTGAGCGCCTCAGTAAAATCGCCTTTTTCATAATAAATAATTCCAATATTATTATAGCAATCAGCAATTCGAGGGTGCGCATCGCCTAATGATTTTATATAAATAGGAATAGCTCTTTGATAATACTCAAGGGCCTTATCAAAATTACCTTTTAAATAATAATAGATTCCAATATTATTATAGCTTAAAGCAACTTTAGGATGATTATCGCCCAGTACTTTAAGTCGAATAGCAAGGGATTTATGGTAATATTCAAAAGCCTTATCATAATCACCTTTCCAATCATAGATAAGTCCAATATTAAAATAAGTGTCAGCAACTTCAGGATTATACTCGCCCAATAATTGAAACTTAATATTTAACGACTTATTGTAATATTCAAGGGCCTTATCATAATTAACTTTCATATGATAAATAATTCCAATGTTATTATAACTACTAGCAACTTTAGGATGATTTTCACCCAATATCTGTAATCTCATAGACAATGCTTTATTATAATTTTCAAATGCCCTGTCGTAGTCGCCTTTCCTTACAAACACGGATCCAATATTGTTATAAGTATCAGAGATTTCAATATGATTTTCGCCCAATTTATTCAACCCAATTTCCAATGCTTGATTCAGGTATTCTATTGCATTTTCATATTTACCCTGTTCTACTGCATTGCTTCCTAAGAGATTAATACAGCTTACATACTTTTTCCATGTCTTTGCTTGATTATCTAGAATCGCTACCTTTTCATATATTACACTCGCTTTTTCAAAGTAATAATTAGAACTGTCATATTGGGCTTTTTTAGCCAGTTCTTCAGCTTTAGTGATATATTTATTGGCAAGTGTGGTGTCGGATTTGGCAAATGTAGAATCAATTTGCGAAATGCCTTGAGTTGAATATAAAAGAAGAGTGATAAAAAGAATTGTTGTTCTCATAAGATTACACCCCTTTTGTTAAAGTTTATGATAACTTAGATTTGGGGTATATAGATATAAGGGATACAGGGGAATATGGGTATAGTATTATAAAAGGACTAATCCTGGATACTTTTATCTCTTGTACATTATCTCTCTATATCCCTCTTCCCTTACCTACCGATCAACATATAACTACTCAACGATTTGAGTAATGGCAATAATAATATTTCCTTGTTGTAAAATTTAGCCAATTCACTTAAAAAAGTCAAGATAAAAATTGGAGCATGAACATATTAAATTTGTCTTCCACTGAAAAAGAAATTCCACAGAGAGATTTTGTGGCGGACAACGCGACAACCCTTTTTCTCAAGATATGATTGTTGTTTCATCTTTTTGCTTGATTGACTTACAGTTGGATTCATACTGAAAAAGGTGACAAACTTTTTGCATTTGGAAAACGGCTAATATCACAGAAATGAGCTTCCCAGAACAATGCAGTTTCCTTTGCTCCCTTGAATAATTTTTTGTTCCTGTAATAAAAAGTTTAATCATGATGAACTCGCTTCTCTCTAGGATATTTCTTCGTCATTTGTTTAAGGATATGAAATTTCTTTTCTGGATTTCTTTCTATAGTTCTAGCATAATGAGCTTCGATATAAAGTCTCTCTTTATCGGTTGCTGTTTCTGAAAAACCATTTGCTTTCTTATAGGCATCCATTGAATTGGTCGTAACGTCGGTAATTCTTATCTGGTTGGCTCCTATCTTACGGTCGGATAGATAACACCTCTAGAAATCTCCTTGCTCAGTTCATCAATTTTATGAATGATTGTAATGTTGTAATGATTAAATGCACTGGCATCCCTGGCTTCACAGATGAAGCGTTCTTTTGCATAAGGGTCGTCGATGGATTCGGGACGCAGCACCTTCAATGCAACCATGCGATTCAGCTTGGTGTCGAAGGCTTTGTAGATGATGCCCCTGCCACCCTCAACTAATCTTTCTAAAATTCGATAATGTGATATTGTTTTCCTATCATCAAATATTTACTTTACTAAACCGACATATCCCAAAAAATGCGGTAGTATTTCAAGGATTGTTTTGTCATTCATGATTGATTTTCTCCATAGAATACAGGTATAATTGTGGAACGCCATGCCTTGAAAAGATTAACGTCTTTATAGAAAGTATTTTATGTCCCATATAAGCAACTGGACTATTTTTATTCAAAATATACTTAATCTTTTTGGAAACATGACGTAAAGATATATTAAAAATCAAGAAAAAAAATAAATTATACTCCCCGCCAAAAACTGTTGTTTTTATTAAGACTCAAAGTGAAAAATAACACCAGGTAACAAAATAGATCCTAGCAAATTAAGACTCGTTGAAACTCATTTTCTCCAAGCTCTTTCTGAGAGGGAAACTTCGATACTCAAAAAGACGGAACTGAATCAAAGTCAATAATCAAACCATCACGCTGACAAATCAAGTCCCTCGCTTTATCTAAAAACGACATATAGAAATATTTTACAATTTTGTCAATTAATTAAATATCATTTATATTGCATTTTTCGAAATTGTTAATTATATTTTAGACGAATTCAATAATGAGGCTTGAAAAGTTCTAACCAGGAGGTACAACAATGCCAATTTATGAATATGTCTGCCAAAGTTGTGGAAAGAAAATTAATTTTTTGGTACTAAATCAAGAATCTTTTTCTCCAAAATGTAATAAATGTGGAAGTGTAGATCTCAGACGAATTATGTCTCGTTTTTGTGCGGTTCGTTCTGAAGAGAGTCGTCTGGAAAATCTTGCCGATCCAAGCAAATGGGGCGATATAGATGAGAACGATCCCAAAAGTATGGTAAAATTCATGAAGAAAATGGGACGAGAATTAGGTGACGAATTAGGCGAAGACTATGATCAACTAATCGAAGAGGCAGAGGAGGAAGCTGCTAAGTCGGCAACGGGTGGATCTGATTCAGATGAAGAATTGGTCTAATGTTTGGTAATGTCTTAACAAACCTGTTGCATTATTCATCAAAGATTATTAAATTTGTTTTTATAGAGTAAATTGCTTCAATTAGGTAAAGATTAAAAAGGAAAATGAATGCCTTCCATGATACCATGCCCCAAATGTGGTGAATATTCTTACCACAAGTCTCATAATAAAAATACTTATGAAATAGTAAGAAAGAGATTTTTCCAACAACGACCCTATCGCTGCCATAGTTGTGGTTTTCGCGGTTGGGTGTCCAGAAGTGCTTTAAAACCAAGAATTACACGCAAACAAATCCTGATTTACATCGGCGTCTTTATTGTTGCTATCCTTTTTAGTATGATTCTTAAAAATTTTTTATCCTGATGCTAAACAAGCTATCCAAAAAGTCACCATCTAGGACAGATTCTACCCATATATTGGGTAGTTGCGGACCTTGACAGCAAAATATCGTATCTCTTAAAAATAAACAATCAGTTTTCAGACAGCCTGTAAAAGAAAAATTTGTATGTTGAAATATCTGTCAAGCGAAGGACGATTTTTTATAATCAAAGAATTGTTTAGGGGGTGAGAAAAAACAACTTTTAATTTTTTAAATCAGCTTTTCTTGTTTTTACAAAAGATAAAAAAATATAGAAATACATTTTATTTATTCTCACCCCTTTGCAGAAATTAGAAACCTTAAAATATGTTCCTATTAAGTCCTCGATTTCCTCTTTAAGTTGTTACAAAATAAAGAAAATACTTGCTTTTTTATAAAAATTGTTTATATTCATTTGTATAAATAACATCCATGAAAATTCTATCCTATTTATTTTGAATTTGTAAATTTAATTAAAAGTAGCCTGACCATGAAAACATTAAAAATTACTTTTCCCTTTATTTTTGTATTTCTACTAACCACGCAAATTCTAGCCCAGAGAATACAAACTCTCACATGGAAAGATGGTACTCCATCCTTTCAATACACTTCCTTTGCTGATAGTGTTAGAATTGATTCTGTGATCAGTTTAATACCGATACCAGGATTTAATGAAGAATCCAGTTCTTTTAAATTTATTCTTGATGGATTAGATTGGTTTTGGCCTGAACAAATACAAATCTTTTCAGCAGAGGATATTGACTATCGTAGTTTTCTGGGAACAGATCTTTATTTAGTGACCGATGGCAGTGGCAAGAAAGTCATTGAGATAGATCCGAGTGCCGCTAAAATTGTGTGGGATTTTTCAGGAACAATTGGCAGTTCTGAATACCTTGAGAAACCCGTGGATGCTTATAATTATCGCGAATCAGCAATTGGCGGTGTTGTCTTAATCACTGACCAAGGTAGACATCGAGTCATTAAAGTCGTAAGGGAGAATAAATTCATCATCTGGCAATATGGGAATGAGACAGAAGGAACTGGTTTTAATCAACTTTCCAGTCCAGCAGATGCAGTCGCTATCCCTGACTCTGGTCTGGTATTTATTTGTGACAAGGGAAATAATCGGATCATTTTAGTAAAAGAATCTGATAAATCAATTGCATGGAATTATGGCGCAGATAAACTTAACAATCCAGTGGATGTGGAATACAATTCAAGCACAAAAGAAATTTTGATTACAGATCAAGGTAATCATCGTGTTATTAAAGTCGCTGTGAATACCGATTCAATAACCTGGCAATTTGGTACTGGTTTACCAGACAGTTTAAATGATGGATTGAATTTACCCAGTGATGCGGATTTTTTGCCTAATGGAAACATCCTTATCTGTGACAATGGCAATGATCGATTAATTGAAATGAATAAGGCTGGTCAGATTGTTTGGCAGTTCGGAACCAAGCTAAAAAAATTAAAAGATGCCGATCGTTTATTAGATAATAAACATTTAATTGTCACGAATAATTTACCCTCTCGAATTGGCTATATCACAAAGGCGTTTGAATCAGAGCCCAGAGATATCGGTCTCGAAGTTAGCTTTGACTCGCTATTCTGGTTTGCCGATACAATGGTAGGATTTACATCAATTAAACTTCAATTGCGCTCAGCAAATACGCTTGGGGATTTAGCCTCGGCGCCCTGGCTCGGACCAATTGAAAATCAGGTTTATTATACCAAACCAAAATCAGCAATCAACCTTGCACACAATGGACATCGATTTTATGAGTTTAGAGCAATATTGGAAACCAATGATCCATTATATACACCGGTTTTAAATGATGTAAAGATAACTTATAGATATTATGATACTGAAACCACGGGTCGAATCCTTAGCCAGGAAATACGAGGTTCTGATGAGTTAATTATCACGAAATGGAAATCACTTCGATTCAATACGATCTTACCCCAGAATCCAGCGAACCGGAATAAAGTTGAACTTATAGTTTCAATTATAAATTCAAAGACTCAAGATGTTTTACGAAGTTTCATGGCTAGTAATGTAAACCATACCAATGAAGTAGTACTTTCGGACATCGCAAATTTAAAGAAAATCCAGACGATTCAATTGCAGGCGACCTTAAACACGAATAGCACATCAGCCACTCCAATCCTTAAAAATTGGGAGGTCGAATGGGAAGCAACCCCCGTTACTGATGCAAAAATTAACTTTGTAGACGAAAATTTAAATCCTGCTTCCCATTATCAGGTATCGAAGAGTTTTCAACCAGGACAGAAATATATTGATCGCGTTACTGTTCTCCTAAACGACCCGAATATCATACCAATTCAGGATGTTGTTAACTTAAACATAACTGCATTACAGAGTCAGGACCTTGAAAACATTAATATAAGTTTACAACCGGATGGTTGGTATCTTTTGAAACCAAGTATTCCGGCTATTATTTTGGAAGAAGGAATACCTACGGCCAATGATGGCTTCCTGCAGGTTTTTGATCGGGATAAATTAATTATCTCCTATACTGACCCGATAACACCAACCGATGTGGCAAGAGATTGTGTTTTAGTTGTCAAGGACACAACAGGAACCATTCAATTTGAGAATAAATTTTTTACTAAAATCGATTCTGTTTTCGTTGGTGATACAATTTATGTACGGATACTCGGCGAAACTGACCGAGATCTAACATCCCAACAAGATACAGTTTCGGTTATCGTTTTTGATTATGAAACAGATGACCAGGAGGAATTGTTACTAACTGAATTAGCAACTGTTTCAGGTGAATATAATACAGGAGAATTTTTATCTATTAGGGGATTACCTTTGGTTCGCAGTACAACTCGAATCAATAATGACAGCCTGATGCAAACATTCGAAGGAAGCAGGATAGGGGTCGATTATGATAACACAATTTCAGAGACACCGATTCTTCAAATTCTCGGTGTTTTACCTCCTCCCCCGACAATATTTTATAGCGGTACTCGCTCGCTCGATTTCGATATCGCCCCCAATCCCTTTTATGGTAATCAGCATGATTTGCTGAGAATACGAGTGGCTTCTTCTATCGGTAATATAACTGTGGAGAAGATTGAGGTTTACAATTTTGCCGGACAGAAATTGAGAGAGCTCAATAGTTCGCAATTGACATTTTATTACAACTATCCAATTCTTGTAAATCAATATAGCTTTGCTGATAACTGGTGGAATTTAAAAGATCAAAATGGAACATCAGTTAGCAGTGGTACTTATTGGGTTAAGGTCTTTGGGAGAGTCGTTAACACAGATCAGAGCTTATCGCTTATTAAAAAACTGGTTGTTATCAGATAAACTTTATTATTAACAAAACAAACATGGATATTTGGCATGATAAATTATAAAGGTACAGCAGAAATTAAACACCTGTCATTTCACAAAAATATATTGGGTATATTACTAATACTTTTATCGATTACATCGGCATTAGTAACCCATTCCTATACTCAAACGATGAAGGGAATTGGGAAATATGGGGCGTCATTTTTACAGATCAGTGCCTCGGCGCGACAGGTTGCAATGGGGGATGCATTTACAGGTTTGGCTGATGATATTAACTTTTTACGTTACAATATCGGTGGATTAGGATATATCCAGAAGCCAATGCTCGGTTTAAATTTCCATAACTGGATAGAAGATACCCAACAGGGAGCCATCGGTTTGGCTTTACCCACTCAATTCGGTATTTTGGGAGTCGATTTTGTTTATTTTAATGAGGGGACGATTACTGAGATTGACCAAAATTTTGGGCTTTCAGGAGCAGAGATTACCAGCAATGATGTGGCTCTTACGTTAGGTTATGGTTCTTATATTAATCTTTTTCAGCGGAAAATTTCCTTTGGCGGGGCTTTAAAGGTTGTCCGACAAAATTTAGCAGACCAAACGGCAACTGCTATAGGACTAGATTTAGGCTTTTTGATAAGAACTAAATATTTTTCCTATGGTGCGACGATTCAAAATCTTGGGTTAACAAAACTTGAATTTATCGATAAAAAGGATAATCTACCCGAAACCTATCGTGGCGGAATTGGTTTTCAAATCCCTATCGGGGATAATCTTGATTTCAACACGGCTTTTGATTTAGCCTGGCTCCAGGATCAGCAATTGAGAGGCTATTGGGGTAGTGAAATAATCATCAGCGACTTAATTGCTATTCGTGGCGGTTACAAAATCCATGACTTTGAAGCCAATCGTTGGGGTATCGGTTTAGGTGTTATTATTCCAATGGAATGGTTCTATAACTCTCAAACCAGACTCGATTACGCTTATAGTCCTTTAGACGCGTTTGATAGTGCGGCACATCGCCTTTCTTTAGTCTTTGCATTTGGGAGTACCACAGCAATACCGCTGGCAAGTGGTATAAGCGAAAGAGATGTAAGGGAAATATCGAAAATCAAGGAACAATTAAAGAAAGAACTTGAAGCGGCTGAAAAGGCAAGGCTTGCGGCTGAGGAGGCGGAAAAAAGAACTCAGCTATTAGAACAAGAAATGGCTGAAAGATTGAAACGAATTCAAGAAATTGCCAAAGAAAGCAAAGGGAAGATAGAAGTCGTCACTAAAGAACCAGGTGATAGCGTACTTGTCTCCTTACGTATCAATTTCGATTTTGATAAGTCCGACATTCGACCTGATGAATATGGAACCATGCACCAGGTTGCAGAAATTTTAAACACCTATCCAGAAAGTGAAGTCCATATCTCAGGTCATACCGATTTTATCGGTTCCGATGAGTATAACATCCGTCTTTCACAGAGAAGAGTAAACAGTGTACTTTCATTTCTTACCACCAGAGAAAATGTTTCTTATGATCGTTTTTTCATGCCAATTGGTTACGGTGAGCTAAGACCTGTTGACACGAATACCACAGCAGAAGGTCGATTCAGAAATCGTCGAGTTGATTTTCTTATTTATACTTCTCAAAACGCTCCGGTAGTCCCTGAAGGTTCTGCCATTCGGTTTGTTGAAATTGTCGATTCAAAAACAGTTAAAATTGTTTGTAATGGAAGGGTTAAATTCATCGATGAGATCATGGAAAACCCGGATCGAATTGTGATTGATTTTCCTGGTATCTTTCTCCTTGATGAAAGTATGAGTTACGAACTTCATCAGGGAACATTTATCCGGGCCAGATTAGGTTATCATCCCGAAGACCGATTCTCCAGAGTTGTTATCGATTTGATGTATCCGATTAATTATACGATTGAGACAGAGGATAATTTGATTTATGTAAGGATGTTGTAAGTAATCAATTCTATTTGAGTTTTCAGCTAAGCATTAAGGATTGATTACATTAGTTATACTGAAAAACCTGGTTAACTGCTTAAAGAGACACCTGGCTTTTTAATTTGAATCTTTTTTAACTTAATATGTAGTCCCTGAAAATTTGTTACATTTGTTTGATCAGTGTGTGTTCCAAAATAAAAGTATGGGAAAATTTAAATTTGATTAGGATTCAAACTAAAATAAAAAGCATCGTCCTTTTTAATCGGCAATTCTACTCTCCGACTAATTCGATTTGATTTATAAATCGCAGTAAGGACCTGTATAGAGCGTCTGATTTCGTTAGTATTGATTGCAGGCTGACGTTTCTCCCAAATCGCTTCGACAAAATCCTTTACGAGTTTCCGATGACTGGCTGGGATAAATTTATAATTTCGGCCCGATAAATATTCTTGCACCTCTTTTTCATACTCTGGATCGACAGAATTAAACTGCCACGGCAAATAAGCAACGCCATACGGATCTTCAGAAGAGATGGCTTCCAATTTAGTGCCAATGACCTCTAAGTGACTCCTCTGATGATGAGCATTCACAGTCGCATTGACCGCTCCCAATGCTCCATTCTTAAATCGAAGAATAACACTCCCTGTATCTTCAATTTCGAGATTATATTTCAAAGCATCCATTTCGGCAGAAACAGCAGCTACATCACCTAAAATCCAGATAAGAGCATCTAAGCCATGACAGGCGAGGTTGAATATGATTCCTCCACCAGCTTTGTCCCAGGAATGCCGCCAATCGACAGCAAAATATTCCTGAGTGCGATGCCAGAATAATTTATTTGTCGCATAAATAATTGTACCGAACATTTTGTTATCATAAAGGTCTTTAACCTGCTGCACACCAGTCCCGAAACGCCACTGGAAAGCACCGCCAAAGCAAAGTTCGGTTTCCTGAACCATTTTCTCTACTTCATCGAGTTCTGCCAGATTTATAACGACAGGCTTTTCACAAAGCACATGTTTTCCTGCCTGCAAACTATCTTTAATAGTCTGAAAATGATGAAATGGTGGCGAACAAATACTGATAATGTGAATATCATCGCGATGAAGAAGATTAATGTAATCTGTCGTTGCAATTGGCGCCATGAACTGCTCTGCACGATATTTTGCCCTTTCTATATCCACATCAGTAAATGCTATAACCTTAACTTTATCGCCAAATTGTCCAAAAGAATCTCCATGTCCTTCCGAAATACCACCAGACCCGATAATCGCAACGCCTAACTGCTCCATTTTATTTATCCTTTCTGACTTCGATATGTGCTAATTTTTCAGAAAATTGAATAATAGCTGAATGATCCAGTTCGCCTTTTCCATCAACGATCAGTGCTGATAAAATCTGTTCGATCAATCCTGTTAGTGGTAAAGGTACCTCCAAGCCAGCCGCCGTAGCTAATGCATTTTTGATGTCTTTATTATGCAATTTAATTTTAAAACCAGGTTTGAAATTTCTCTCGATAATAAGTGGGACTTTAGCATTCATTACATTACTGCCAGCCAAACCGTTGCCAATTGCCTGGAACAGCTTTTCAGGATCAAGGCCTGCTTTTTGTCCCAAAACAAATGCCTCAGAAATCGCTGTGATGTTCAGAGCAACGATAACCTGATTGGCTAACTTGGCTAACCCACCTGCTCCGACATCGCCGACTCTGACTACACTTTTCCCCAAAACTTCAAAGATTGTTAAACATCGATTAAAGATTTCTTCCTTTCCTCCCACCATAATCGCAAGAGTTCCTTGAATCGCGCCTGGTTCGCCACCGCTGACCGGGGCATCTAAGAATTCAACCTTTTTCTTAGCGGCTTCTGCTGCCATTTTCTGAGACACCAACGGTTCGATCGAGCTCATATCTATGATAATTGTACCAGCCTTTACCCCTTCCAAAACACCTTTTTCACCAAGCATAACTAATTCGACATCAGGCGAATTCGGTAACATAGTAATCACAATTTCTGATTTCTGAGCAACATCCTTAGGCGATTTCGCTGCCTGAGCTCCCTTTTTTACCAGTTCGTCAACTGGTGCCTGGCTACGGTTATGAACGACTAAAGAATATTCTGCGTTGATAAGATTTTTTGCCATCGGTTTTCCCATAATCCCAAGACCAATAAAACCGATTTTGGGCTTTTGAATTTCAGACATCATTGTTTCCTCCAAACGTTATCCTTAATTAAAAGTTACAAATAATTTTTAAATATAATAATTTAAACATCCATAATCAATTAAAAATATGAGTTTTTGTTATGGAGATTTGAATCCTCCGGGAGGTTTCTAATCCTTCAGCATGACCATAAACGGAACTTATTAAAGTACAGAAAGTTAACAAAAATAACTTTTATTGAAATTGATAGCTATGAGCATTTAGTTAAGAAACCTGGAGAAAAAAAATATGGATATTTTAAATCCAAAATTAGAAAAATATATATTCGATCTCATGGCAAAACAGAATGAGGTCCTTGAAGAGATGTATAAATATGGCGCTGACAGAGATTTTCCCATCATTGGTCCTCTATGCGGTCAATTTTTACGCCTGATAGCATTGGTAAGCAATGCAAAAATAATTTTTGAAATGGGCTCAGGATTTGGCTATTCAGCAGCCTGGTTTTCCATGGGCATGCCTGATTATGGTAAAATTATCTGCACGGACAGTGATGCTGAAAATCGAGACAGAGCTATTTCATATTTCAAGCGACTCGGCATTAACCACAAAATCGAATTTCATGTGGGAAAGGCACAGGATATTTTGCAGCGATATGATGGTCCTTTTGACATTATTTTTAACGATGTGGACAAAGAACAGTACCCGGATACACTGGATATCGCCATTCCTCGATTGAGAAAAGGCGGATTATTTATCACTGATAATGCGCTTTGGGATGGAAAGGTTACAGAAAAAGACGGGGATATTTATACTGTTGGTGTGAAAGAATTTAATAAATTGGCTTTTGGTCGAAAAGATATTTTAACAATGATCATCCCCTTGAGAGATGGACTTTCTATGAGTGTAAAAATTTAATCTAATCAATTAATGCTTAGGATTGGTTGAATTACTTTTTGACTCAAACAAGATTGTTTGAGTTATTTATTGAGATGCAGGATATGACCCCAGCATCTTAATAAACTCCGCAATCTCTTCCAAATGCCTTAACGCATTCTTACATGCGTCTTGTTCTGTTGAACCTGCAAAATCCAGATAAAAAATGTACTGCCAGGGTTTCCCTCTCAGCGGTCGGGATTCGATTTTGAGTAAATTTAAATCGCGAAGGAAAAATACGCTCAGGCTTTTAAATAGAGCTCCAGGAATATGTTTCGTGGCAAACACGATTGAGGTTTTATTGACTTCGCCAAAATTGAACGGCTCAGTGGAGATGATCAAAAATCGAGTATAATTTTCTGGATAATCTTCAATTTCACTGAACAGAATATTCATGTTGTAATCTTCAGCCGCCTGACGACTAGCAATAGCTGCAGCATTAGTTAATCCCTTTTCGGCAATGATTTTCACACTGCCTGCCGTATCATAGGTCGGAACGATCTTGATGGCTGGATTTTTTTTCCAAAAATTGCGACACTGTCCGATGGCAGCGGGGTGGGAATAAATCGTCCGAACTTGGGGGAATTCAACATCTGGTTTGGCGATTAAGTGTAGTTCAATGCGCAAATTCACTTCGCCCACGATTCGGACAGAATTCTCAAGGAGCAGATCATAATTTTGGTGAATACTTCCGGAAAGCGTGTTTTCGATGGGGATAATGCCTAAAGGAGGATTCTTTTCTTTGACCGATTGGAAAACTTGTTCAAATGTCTCGCGTGGATGACAGATTGTTGCTTCGCCTAAAAACTTTTTTGCAGCGATTTCACTGAAGGCATAATGTTCACCCTGAAATGCGATTTCGTAATTTTTCATTTGTTGCAGCCCCACTTTATATTTATTTCGGATTTTTATCTCTTTAAATATTCAACTAATCGTTCTAATCCATGAAAATAACTTTGAATTCCTAATCCAACAATTTGATCAATGCAGATTTCTTTTATAACCGAAATTCTTCGAAACGGTTCACGTTTATGAATATCTGAAAGATGTATCTCGATAGTTGGTTTTGTTACGGCAGCTATAGCATCTCGCAAGCTGTAACTATAATGCGTTAATGCTCCTGGATTGATCAAGATACCATGTGTCCATTTTCGATTTTCATGAATAAAATCAATTATTTTACCTTCAGTATTGCTCTGGAACAATTTTAATTCAACATCCAATTCCTGAGCTTTCTGGAGCAACCTATGATTTAATTCATCGAGAGTTGTATGACCATAAGTTTCTGGTTCTCTTTCCCCTAATAGATTTAAGTTTGGTCCATGGATTATAAGGATATGCATTATAATTTATTCCCCGGTTAAAAATCGAATTAAATATGCAGGTAAAATTTGTTGGTGCTAAATTTTTTATAATATTTTTGTAGACTTATTATTTGTTAAAACATTTAGAATTAACTTTTTTGAAGTTTAAGAAATTTTTAACTTGGTTGGAGATAATATGTAATCAATTCCATATTCTATCAACTCCAAATCAATTAATTTCACATGACATTTTCCAATACCTTCCAAGTACACAAATTGTAAACCTTCTTGCGTTATTTTTTTATCGCTTTGAATTGATTGCATAATGTCATCAATCGTAATGTTTGATGTTAAATCAGGTTTTTCCAGCCGACTTATAACATTTTGAATACGGTGAAACTGTTCATCGGGTAGATTCGACTTCTTTTCAGATATCGCTGCCGCAGCTAATATGCCCCAGGCAACTGCCTCCCCATGTCTGAAATGGCGATATTCGGTAATGCTTTCAAGGGCATGTCCGATAGTGTGACCAAAATTTAAAATGCGACGATAGTCGGATTCCCGTTCATCCTGTTCGACGACCATGGCTTTTAAACGACAGCAGGTTCTGATGACATGGATTAAAATTTCCCAATTATCGAGAGATAAAATTTTATTAAAATTAGCCTCAAGGAACTCAAATAGTTCACTGTCCAAAATAAGACCATATTTTATCACTTCAGCCAATCCATTATAAATTTCCCGTTGAGGCAGTGTTTTTAATGTCATTGGATCAATCCAAACCAGTTGGGGTTGATAAAAAGCGCCAATACTGTTTTTCGCTAACGGATGATTTACACCAACCTTACCACCAACACTGCTATCCACTTGCGCCATTAGTGTTGTGGGAATTTGCACCCAGCGTATGCCACGCAAATACGTCGCAGCAATAAATCCAGCCAGATCGCCGACAACACCGCCACCAAGGGCAATGATCACATCATTACGATGAAAATGATTGGCTAACATCCAGGTGTAAATCTGTTCGGCAGTAGTTAGAGATTTTGATTCTTCACCAGGGGCAATTTTGTTCAGATAACATTTTACGCCGATATGCTCCAAAGGCTGTTTCAGTTTCTCAAAATAATGAGTTGCTACATTTTCATCTGTGATAATAATAAAAGTTTTGGCATCGCAATACCGTAAGATTTCTTTAGCGACGTTTGAAAAACTATCAACTTCGATATATATTGGATAAGTACGATCCCCTAAATTTATTTTTAAGATTCTCATACGACCTCTAGTTACTGTCAATGATTTCTGATGGTAGCTTTTGGAGTATTATCTTAACTATTTCATCAGGAGTTGGTTTTTCATCTCCATCAATAATCACATCGGCTTGTTCATAAAACGGTTGACGCTCTTTTAACATTTTATCGATATGTTGAAGAAGCTGAGATTCATCTATATTTTTTAAAAGTGGACGATGCGTACTATTTTTTACGCGCCGATAAAGAATATTGGTTTGCCATTTCAAATAAACGGTAGTACCAGTACTTTTCATTAGTTTTCGATTTTGGGCGATTAGAATGATACCCCCTCCTGTTGCAATTACTTTTCCAGGGTAATGAGTAATTCTCTGAAGACAGTCGGTTTCTAACTGGCGAAAAAATTTTTCTCCATATTTTTTAAAGATTAATGGAATGGTAAGGTCAGCTTCTTTCTCGATGACATCGTCCAGATCAACAAAGGGTCGATCTAATTTTTCAGCCAATTGCTTTCCAACTGTTGTTTTTCCAGCCCCCATGAAGCCAATGAGATAAATATTCACTTTTGTTTCTATTAAGCTTTAATTATTTCTACTCGTTTGGGGGTACATGCTATGAGCGCATGTTGGGATTTACTGTGATTAGATATCTTTATTTTTAATTCCATCTTTCGACTCCACAGATGATTCTATTTTTGAGATTATTAAAATTCTTCATCAAAATTTCTCAGTGGAGTTCAATTATCTGTGGGAAAAATAAATAAACAATTAATCCGTCAATCCTAACCGCCAATCTCCCAGACTGAATGTTTGAAGGATATCCACCTGTCTATCATAAAGCACATTTTCCATATTTTCTTTTATTTCGCCAATGGAGTCGCCCCCAAATTTTCTACATAACTGATCAACTAATACCAGGGCAACCATGGCTTCAGCGATAATCGCAGCAGAAGGTAAGGAACATACATCGCTTCGTTTTTTAATCCTTTTATCTGGAGTTTTTTGTTGGATATTTACAGATTTCAGAGGTTTCATTAATGTAGGGATAGGTTTCATGGTCGCTGTCAAAATGATTGGCTCACCATTGCTCACACCGCCTTCAATTCCTCCAGCATGATTGGTGGTTCTGAAATATTTCGCCGATTGGCGATCCCAAAAGATTTCATCATGAACGGCTGACCCATATTTATTTGCCAATTCCTGACCGTCACCAATTTCTACTGTCTTCATTGCAGGAATGCTCATTACTGTTTGCGCTAGTAGTCCATCCAATCGTTGATCCCACTGGGAATAGCTTCCTAAACCTATCGGGATATGAAGTGCAACAACAGATAAACGACCACCAACAGTATCACCCCTTTCTTTGGCGGTATCAATAGCTTCTATCATTTTTTGACTTACAGAGTCATCTCCACAGTGAACAGATGATTTTTCGATTTGTTCTAGATATTTTTCTAAATCATTGTTAGATATTTCGTGCAATTTTTTATAGACTGGATTCAAATGTTTTACCTTCACAATTTGAATGACCTCGCTAAAAATACGAATTCCAAAGTAACCTAACAATTGTTTGGCGATAGCTCCGAGTGCGACCCGTGTGGCTGTTTCACGTGCGCTTGCACGTTCGATAACATTTCTAATATCAAGATGATGATATTTCAAGCTACCAGGCAGATCGGCATGTCCTGGTCTGGGGACCGTTACCGTTTCTAAATTAGCAGGAGGAGAGCCAAATATTGCCATTTTTTCCGACCAATTGACCCAGTCTTTATTTTCAATGTATAAACAGATCGGGCTGCCAATTGTCTGACCAAAACGGATGCCAGATATAAACTCGGCGTGATCTTTTTCAATTTGTTGCGTTCTTTCGCCCCGACCGTAACCTTTCTGTCGTCTCTTTAACTCATGTTGAATCGCTTGCTCAGAAATGTACAGACCAGCAGGTATCCCCTCAATAACACCAATCAATCCTTTACCATGAGATTCCCCAGCGGTCCTCCAGGTTATTCCTGACATACTTCCCTCCTTAGGATATTTTTAATCTCAAAATAAATCGACTCTTCAAGTGTTAAATTCTGATCAACCCAAAATTTCAAAGATTCGATTCCCTGAAAAATGAGCATATCTATACCATTTGTCCAGGGAACATGACATGTTTCTGCCTGTTGAATAAGCCTGGTACGGTATGGTCGATAGATAAGATCATATACGAGCAGACCTTCGTGTAAACAATCTTTGTTTTGTATTATTGACTGATCTCTTGAATTGCCCATTCCTACAGTCGTGGCATTCACTAGAAGTTGACAGGATTTAATTTGATTGCAAATCTCAGGATTATCCATTGGAATCGCCTCGAGTTGAATCTTGGGAAAGCGATTTATCATTCCTTCTACCAGTCTGTTTGCTTTTTCTAAGTTTCGATTAGTAATTACTATTTTATTACACTGTTCTCTGATTAATGCAACCACGACTGCTCGAGCTGCACCCCCAGCACCAAATATGATTGCAGTTTTATCTTTGAAGGAATATCCGGGAATCTGCAAACTGGTCTGAAATCCAATCGCATCTGTATTGTGTCCTATCAAATTTCCATTAGAGATTTTGATCGTGTTTACACTGCCAACAATTTTTGCCTCGCATGTTAACTCGTCAACGAAATTTAAGACCTCATTTTTCAGGGGTGTTGTGACATTTATTCCTGTAACTCCTTCTATCATGAAGGATTGTATCGCATTTTTAAGATCATTAATTTTAACCCGCTTCGCAGCGTAATTGCCATTAATCTTAAACTTTTTAAGAAAAAAATTTTGCATTAAAGGTGATAGCGAATGATCGATTGGATCGCCGATAACGCAAAATTTTAAGACCGAATTACTCAATGATGATTCCTTGTAATATATTAAAAAAATCAGGCATTGAAATTTCTACACACTCAGAGTTTTTTATTTGAGTTTTCCCCTCCGCGATCAATCCTGCGATTGCAAATGCCATTGCTATTCGGTGGTCATCATACGTGTCAATGGTCGCACCCCTTAACTTTTGGGAACCTTCGATAATGAATCCATCATCCTTTTCTTCGATTTTAACGCCCATTAAAGTCAAATTTTTCGCAATGGTCTGTAATCGATCTGATTCTTTAACCCGTAGCTCTTTTGCACCTGAAAGTATCGTTTTTCCTCTCGCCTGGGTAGAAATAACTGCTAAGATCGGGATTTCATCAATCAAATTGGGAACTAATTCAGGTGGAATTTTAACTCCGTTTAATTGTGAACTATAAACAATTACATTTCCAACTGGTTCAGAGGAGCCTACATCCTGATGTTGAATTATTATCCTTGCACCCATTTGAACGAGAATCTTCAATAATCCTGTCCTTGTGGGATTGAGTCCTATATTTTTAATTTTCAATTCTGAATTTGGTGTGATTAACGCAGCACCGATAAAAAATGCGGCCGAAGAAAAGTCACCTGGGACTTTGATCTCACATCCTTTTAATTTTCCTGGTCCTGACACAGATACAGTTTGATCCTGTCGCCTGACTGGTACACCGAAATGAATTAGCATTCGTTCGGTATGGTCTCGTGAAAGATGAGGTTCTGCTACAGTTGTAACGCCCTTTGCATATAGACCTGCTAATAAAACACATGATTTTACCTGAGCGCTCGCAACTGGACTATGATAGTAAATCGATTTGAGCCGATTTCCATGTATCGCCAAAGGGGCCAGCCATCCAGGTTGACTGTAAATTTTCGAACTCATGCGGGAGAGCGGTTCAATTATTCGCTTCATGGGGCGTTTGCTCAATGACTCATCACCGATTAGTGTAGAAGTAAAAGGTTGGGCCGCTAAAATTCCAGACAGTAATCGCATGGTTGTTCCTGAATTACCACAGTTTAAAACCGAGGGTGAGGCAGTTAACCCATAGAGCCCCTTTCCTTTAATCATAATTGAATCGACTTGCTCGATAATCTCTGCGTTTAACTGCCTTAGACAACTCATTGTACTTCTGACATCGACTGAGGAAGATAAATTATGAATTATAGTATTCCCTTCAGCAATGGCTCCTAATAATAGTGCACGATGTGATATTGATTTATCCCCCGCTACAATAATTGATGCTTTTATTGCTCTGGCATGTTGGATTTTCTGGATCAAGGTGAATCACCGTAGAGAATTTGCCTAATCAGGTATCAAATCAAAGTGGTTTTTGAAATGATCATTAATAGTAATAATCGCCTCAATAACGACGACCCTCAAAAAGTTCGGAACCTTCAAGGGGATTAAAATTTATAGTATGAAACTAGGATATATAATTATACAAATTTCACCCCAACTTTTAATTCATAATTGAAATGATTCAAATTGGGGCACAATAACTATTTGAGAAAACTCTGTCGGGTTTTCAACCATTGTAAAGCGATGATTGTTTTGGCATCAATAATTTCACCCGAATCTAACATTTTAAAAACTTCTTTTAGCGGAACTTCAAGAAGCTGAATATTTTCACCTTCATTGATTAGCCCGCCCCCTGAATGAATACGATCCTTTTGATCAACTTTAGCAAAAAATAAAAATATCTTTTCGTTACTTCCCCCGGGTGACGGATAAAAGCTGAATATAGATTTTAAACGATGAACTCGATAACCAGTCTCTTCCATGATCTCCTTTATCATTGTATCTTCGGGGGATTTACCTTCTTCAATTATTCCAGCAACGATTTCCAATGACCAGGCATTGTCTTGATCCTTCGTGAATATTGGATAACGAAACTGTTTAACGAATATAATTGTCTGGTTTGTTGTGTTATAAATAATCGCTGCAACAGAATCACCGCGATCGAAATTCAACCGAATGATTTCCTTACTCATCGTACCATTGAACTTCTCAAATTGAAGAACAGCATGATCAACTTTGAAGTAGTCATCCAAGATCCGGTGAACTTTTTTAACTTCGACTTTCATATTATTGAATTGGTTTATAGTCTAAAAACAACGAATAACAGATCATTTGAAAAATGAAATGGTATAAAGCGATACAAAACGTGAATGCGTTAATCGTACCCACTTCAAACGCTGGAGAAAGTAACCAGCTTGCAAACAAAAGGACAACGGTCGATACTAAACTAATCAACATTGCAGAATAATACGAGACATTACTCTTTTTGCCCCCCCTGGGAATGGATTTACTGTTCCATAAAAAGGCCGATCTGGCAATGTCATCCGGGACTCGTCCATTGACGACAAAAAATTCTTTAATCTGGTTCATAGCTGTAGCACTATCGCACCAGGCCTGGCGTAGACGAATGATATGCATAAAGTAAATCCAGCCAATGAAATTAATGATGATGGATACACCAATTAAGATTGATATGTATTTTGGATCACTAAGAGCGTCTTTAGCTCCGAAAAATTGGCTACCAATGATTGTAATAAAGGCGCCGGTAATTATGATAAAGTAATTCACCATCGTGTGTCGATCATTCATTGCTTGTGCTGCGGTTTCTCGAATATAATCAAATTCTTTCATCAATAATTTAGAAAGTGCAAACGCATTTTCTTGAAGTCGGGGATTTTTGAGTCTTTTGACATAAATACTTTTCGCTGATGTGTAATTACGGTAAATAAAAAAAGTCGCAAGCGCCAATGATTCCAGTATTAATAAATAAATTACTATAAGTTGTTGATTTAGATTTGGTCGATAAAAAAATGCCGTAAAGGCGAAGATAATGCTAATTGCAATAACAATGGCTATAAAAATAGCACGCTTAAATGTGCTGTCCATAGTTAACATCATAGTGCACTCCTTGAGTTTGTGATTGAAATAGAATTAGTTATATGGAAATATGGCTGCCCCAATATTTGAGCAGAGATGTTGATAAATGAGTGCCTCGTATTGAATACAAGTTTTTCAATTGAGTAAGATATGAAAAATAAATGGTATTCTTATCAACTCCTTTCCTTTTAGTCAAATCGCCTATTTTTATTGGTGAAAAAGTCTCTTGAACTAAATCTTTATAATTGTCAGTTGATGTTAAATCGCCTAACACATGAATTCGAAAAATATACAAGATAATTTTATTTTCTCTATTTAAAAAGATCGAATTTGTTTATTCCTTAAGCCGCTTCCTTCCACATTAAATTGGGGCAGACGCTTGCTAAATTCTCCAAAAAGATCTTAAGACATGAGAGTCTATCCTTTCGGTGAACTGAATTGAATACCAAGGTCTTTATTTTGAATAGTTGGTTCTAATTTCGTTGAATCAACATCAAACTTTAATTCGTTCACATCTTGAGATGAGTTTTTCTTTTGATTTGAGCAGAAAATGAGAGAATAAATACAAATACAATTTAAAATTTTATTATTCCAGACATTAAGATGTTCTAAGTTTTAGTTAAAAATTTTATTCCACCACAAACTGATCTACAAAATATTTCGGAGAAAGATATTCCCCTGTTGCCTGCTTGATCATTTCATTCCAGGCATACTTCGTTCCAACTGCAAAAATTCTATTTTTTAAATAAGTTCCGATTGCATTTTGATTAACGTAGGAGACCGCACTAATTGAATCAAGGCTCAAAATGTTCTTACTAATATATGCGTGGAGTTGGGAAGCAAGTAATTCGCCAAGCATGTAATTGTGATAATACACCGGGTAAGAAACAATGTGAATTTTTGTAGCCCAATCAGGTTCATTACGTCCCTTTGGTTTCTTGACTAATTGATATTTTTCTGCCAGATCCCACCACAACGTATTCAAATCCTGATCTGGATTGTTATACAATTCTTGTTCAAAACGAAACATGACCTGACACCATCGAGTAAAAACTAGTTGTTTTATCCGAAGGTTTTTTTGTACAACGTTAGTAATTTTATCTCGTTCTTCATTATTCAACTCAACCATGTCTTGGAGCCAGTATGCATTTCTCGAAAGACGACCAAATAGCATAGCAATAGCCTCTGTGGTAAAACTATGGGCAGGTTCACGAAGCAGAAAGGGTAGACTTCGGTCGATGTATTTATCGTAAACAGCGTGCCCCAATTCATGAAGCATTGTTTCCAGCCAGTATTCATCGTTTTTAATATTAGCTAGAATCCGAACATCTTGATTACGATCAATACTGATACAGTAAGCATGAGGATTTTTACCCTCTTTTTCGTAGAGATCGCTTCGCTTTAAAATATCATCTACTGGTAGATTAATTCCCGCATAAAATTTCTTTGCTATTTCCTTCACATCCTGGTTTTCAAAATATTTATCTAAATTTACTTCATAAACCATGGGTCCTTCCTGAAAGAAAGGATCGTGGTAGTGCCAGGGCATCATTCCTTCAACAGCGAGACCGTATTTTTCAGCTAAAATACTATCTAATTCCGCTTTCAATGCAGCAAAAGGTTCATCAGTGAGATTTGCCAGTTCATCAAAAATTTGGGTCAATTGTTCAAGGTTTTGCTCGGATAAATTGAGCGACATGAGATAATAATTTTTAAAACCGAGCTTTTGGGCGGCTTGGTTTCTTAATTTTACCAGTTCAATTACATCACCAGCCACTTCTCTACCGACCTGTTTACTGGCTAACCAGGCATCTCGTCGTTTACTGGAATCAGTTTCCTTTTTAAGAATTTCCTTGATCTCATTATCAGTAATCTCTTGATTACCAATTTTCCCTCTAAAGACATTAAATTTATTTTCACCAGCCGTGCTCTTTTCAACGATCTGCTTTAATAGATCTGGTTCGGTTTGATTACTCAGGTAAGCATTGTAAAGCAAATCCAGATGACGTTTCAAAAGGGGATTTTTAATTTGATCAGATTCTTTTAACTTCTTTAGATAGGCAAAGCCACTTGTGTCAGAGTATATTATTCGGATTTTTAGTTCATACTCGGCAGCTTTGTCAAAATCTTCCTTATTACCTGAAAGAGAAGCCTGCCAATAATTCAAATTCCACTCTTTCATGAGCGGTTCGATTTTTTTCACATGTTCTGCCACGAACGTTCTGAATTTACCCTCCATAGCATTCTCTCCACAGCATGTTATTCCAAAAACAATACTACTAACGATTGTGAGCAAAGCAATCTTCCGAAACATAGCTCCTCCTAAAGATTTTCGATTTCATCAGTTGGGTTCATCTTTCCGCTGGAAAAAATTTTTTTTCACAAATTTGCACTGGGAATTAATTAACTAAAATTTTTGAAATACATCGGAAATAATACAAAATATAATTCACAAATTCAAGTGTTTTTTTGGGTTTCGGGTGATTTATACTCATTTTGAAGAGTATAGATGAATCCTATAAAAACTCTAAATCTGGATTAAACAGAATCAAAAATTAAAAAAATCGACCCGCAAATTCACCTTAACGAATCAATTTATTAAATTAATCTGTTGAAGGAAGATTTTGCTAATTGTGCTAATTTTTAATTCGCATAATTAGCACAATTCGCGGTTAAAAAATAAAAATCTCTTTGTTCATTTTGCAATAGTTTAACTTCTTGGACACTCATTATAGAAATCAAAACACCTCAATTCTTCTCAACAGATTCACCACTCTATTAGGGAATTTGTCCTTTAAAGGATAGTAACTACTTGAAATAAAGTTATTAAGAAAGTCATAAAAATTTTAAAATTATACATCAAAGAATTTATTTCCTTTATTTAACAATGTAATAATTAATAGTAGCATGTTTTCTACGTTCCTCTTCGAATAGCTGATAAAACGAAATCTGACCTTCCTTTAATTTATTGGTCAGGTTTGACATAATCCTACTCCCATCATTTAATACCAGTTCAGTTCTTAAATCCGGTATGGAAGATATCTTTTCAACGATTGGCTGCCAGAAGACACTCTCCCATTTATTCTGTTCTTCTTTATTCAGAGATTTTAGAAACAGCCCTTTATTTCCAACAAATAAGAAGAAAATTTGCCTAGTTTTCAAGCCATGCGGCACATTATTACCGTCTATTTTCCAGGTGCCCGACTGTTGTTTTTGGAGAAGCAAAAATCGATTAATTTTGTTTTTTGGATATTCACGAAATAAACCATCGGATGTAATGACGTCAAAATCACTTTGGGGCATACCAAACTCAAATAGAATATCGTCAATCACCAGATAAGGATTTGATTTTAGATCCTTTTTAATCAAGTTTGTAATTTTCTCACAATCAAAAAAATAAAATTCATACTGATTGAAAAAATATTGTTTCTCTCCAATAGTAATGACAATTCTATCGGGACCATTTACCCAATACATGCCGCGCACCTCAGGAAATATTAACCGCATATAACCGTAACTTTCAGGCCATTCATCCTGATTTTTAATTCGATAAGCACAGATGGCAGTTCTAATTATTCTTAATAATTCTCCGGATAACACTGAAGTGTAGCCGTCTGGTGCTGAAACGGATATTTTTTTAACTCTTTCACATGAAATGTTTAGAACCTTTTTAAAAAGTTCACAGAGATTAGCACCTATCCAGATTTTCTCCGTTTTTTCATCTTTAGCTGTGGTTAAGGCTGAATCTAGAGGAAAGTTTTTGATTGTTTCAAAGGTTATGAGAATCTTTGAAACAGTGTCTTGTGAAGATTCATTATAAATTTCTACCCAAAAGCCTTGAAGAGTATCGGGCGTTCGAGGAATTGCTCTATGGTATTGAGAAATAAAAATAATACTAATTAATAGAAAGCATTTGATTTTTCTCATAGATATCTTACAAAATATTTTTTATAATAAAAAGCGAAGCAATATTTCGTCATCATTAGGGAAGTTACTTCGCTTATTATAATTTAAAGAATGATATTATTTACACAATATACTTTGAAATTAGAGAAATAGTTTCCTGGATTTCAAATTAGCTCCTTTAATTAAACTGTTAACTATCTTTTAATGCCTGCCTAAGAAACACACGCCAGTTAGTTAATGGACATTGGATGTATTAAAACATGAGAAATACTATCAATATCTCAAAATCCCATTGTTTCGCTTAGCTCATCAACAAGATTTTTGTATTTACTTCAATAATCCTAAGGGTTTTATCTTAAGAAAAATTCTTATTGCACCATTACCATCTTTTTAATCTCTATAAATTCTCCAGCATCCATTCGATAGATGTAAATACCGACACCGATTGAACGCCCATGATCGTCCTTACCGTTCCAAATAGTTTTATAATTTCCAGGACTTTTCTATTCACCAACTAAGATACGTAAACGCTGTCCGAGTAAATTACATACTTCGGCTTTTATAATTGAATTGATGGTAAGAACTGGATTTCCAATATTATAAATCATAAAAAAATCTCCTGTGATAGTCCAACTCGACAATAGTTATAGCTTTATGCCCCATCTCATAATAAGAACCGTGCCAGGTCATTGTATGATTCTGATCATCCCATGTGTCATGGATTTATATTGTATTGCTATTATCATATTATCCCATAATAAATATACAGAAGTTGCATACTGCATCCATTTCATTAAATTTAAAATTTTATAAATTTCTTTGTCTTCGCCATATTCTCTATGTACTTCAATTTTTTTGAATTGAAGTATCAAATAACTTTGAAATATGTCCTAATATAGCTCCAATTTTATAAATTTTAATCTACGGTTTATTCTATCTATTCCATCAGAAATTTATTTATATTTTTGATTATATCAATCCTTACTTGACTCTTAAAATATTTTTTTATATTATATATAGTGGGTTCAAGTTTTCTAGGCTCTTTAAAGATCATAATCTGGTCGAACTTTCGGGAGTGAGAAAAAATCAATTGGAATTCTTAAAATTGTTCAGTTATTATTTTTATTAGTTTTAAAATAACATAGAAATTCATTTTATTTATTCTCACTCCCTTATTAAAATACACAATGAAGAAATTTAGTTTCTTGGTAAAATACTCTATGTTACCATTGTAACCGAATCAATGGTGCATAGAAAGTTATTTGTAGATTACACAAATTGTCGAGTCTCAAAAGAAATTAAAAGAACCTGGGGAAATCCTAAAGAATTTTATGGATTCAAATTAATGTACAAATAAAATGAGAGGAAAAATTAAATGAGAAATGTTTCGACAAAACTGGCAAGACGGCTCCTCTTTCGGGGGTTACGAAATTTAATGACTCAAAAACCACTGGCGATCTCGTTCGAAATCACGCATTCATGTAATGCAAACTGTTCACATTGTGATAAAAACGGCATAATACCAAATGAAAAGTTGGCTCCACCTGAGAGATTTGACGAAGTTTATCAACAATTACGACCATTATTTGCACAGGTTTCTGGTGGAGAACCTTTATTAAGAAACGATTATCTTGAGATTGTTAAACTTTTTAGAAGCCACGGCACGTTACCGATGGTGGCATTTGTATCCAATGCTGCATTGATGACCCCAGAAAAATATCGAGAATTAAAAGAAGCTGGTGTCGATCAATTTTCCTTTTCACTCGATATGCCCGACGAGCGTCATGACGATAATCGAAAAATTCCTAGCCTGTTCAAACACCTTTCCGAGATTATACCTAAAATGAGTGCAATGGGATATCATGATATCGCCATGATTAGTGTAATTCGCAAGCAAAACTTGCCTTATTTGATAGACATTGCTAAAAAGGCTTTTGAATGGGGCACATCGATTACCTTTAGTTCTTATACACAATTACGAACTCACAGCGATGAACATTCTCTTAAAACAGACGAGGATTTGCAGCTATTACATAATCAAATTAATCAATTAATTGAAATGAAAAGAAAAGGATTCCCGATTTTCAACACCGAAAATATTTTTAATGGAATGTTTAAATTTTTTGAAACAAACCATATTCCAAATTGTCGCACTGGAATCCGACATCTGGTCGTTAATCCTGATGGAAGTTTGGTTCCTTGTGCCATGCATCAAGTATATTTTAATAACCAGAAAGTTTTAATCAACAATTTTACAAAGCAGAATGAATGTGGCTCGTGCTATGTCCCACTCAGGGCAAACACTGAGATGAGTCTCAGCTATTTGTGGAATGATCTTGTCCTTGAATACTTTAAGAAAAGGATTTGGGGATAAAACCACAAGAATTAAAAAATAATGTCCTAAAAGAAACAATTACTAGTGATTCCTGCAAAATAAATGCCTTATTCCAGAAGACATTTCTTTTGAGAATCACTATAATATTAATTTAGAAGTGGTTGTAAATATTAAAGAAGCTTCGTCTCAAACCGACAAAGAAGAAGTAATTGTTTATGAATTTTGATAATAACAAAGGCTACCTTTAGAGGCAGCCTTTGTTTTAAAGTATTATTTAGCTGTGGAATTTTAGAGAGTTTTTTCTCGATATTTATCCCAGAGTTTGATTATTGCTGGAATGTAATTTTGAGTTTCGGCCCATAGAATCCCATCCGCTTTATTACTTTTAATCCACAGTGCTGCTTGCTTTTCCCCACCATTGTAAGCCGCCAAACCGCCATCGATGCCATAGTATGAAATTAGTGTGGACAAATATCTAGCACCCATCCGTATATTGTAAATAGGATTGGTTAGCACTTCTTCTTCATTCGTCCAGGTAATTCCTTCATATTCAGCCAGGTACATACCTGTTGCCGGCATAATTTGCATCAAACCGATGGCGCCTGCGTGTGATTTAATTTTGGGATCCCAGGTTCCAGCAGACTCATGAGAAATCGTTGCACAGATGAGATCAACATCCAGATTTGTATACTTTAAATTCAAAGTATAAATTTCATTTGCAATTTCATACTTTTCAACAGACGATATTTCCTTATTATAAGTATCGATAATTGACATGATTTTCTGGATGTTATACTGTCTAACACTATCCACACTCATCGCTGCTCTTAAATCCTGAAGTGAGCGTTCGAGAGCACTCATTTTTTTCTTTGTCTCATCTGTTGTGTCAAAATACTTATAAGTAAAACCTATAACTGTAATTGACATAAACACGATCAAAAGGATCTTTAGAGGTAGTCGAATGTGTCGATATAGTGGACTTTCTTTTTTCATGTTCCCATTCTCCTTTTTATGTACATTTTCCATTTTCATAGTAAATAATTACGAATCATACCGACATTGGTTTAATAATTGTTCAATTAAACGATTTAAATTCTGTTAAGTTTCATTTTAAAGTGTAAAGTTGCCAAAAGTGTTAATTACCTTACAAAATTTCTTTTGGGCAACTGAATCTCTTTTTGTTGCTCGAATGTAATTTTTTTTAAACAAATGATGTGTGATATGTATCAAATTTTTTCCATGAAATTAATAAATGATAAAAAACTTGACATTAAAGAAAATGTGTTTATATTATAAGTGCTACTTTTTTTAGTTTCCTTACACTCAGAAATAGATTTCAAATTAAAATTTCTGGTTTATAAATAGGAGGTGACCCAAACTTGAATCCAATTAATCAAGTCTAAAATATAAATGCATAATATTGAATTCACAACTCTAAGGAAGAACACGCTCTCTCTATCTTCTTCTTCCATCTGTAACAGCAGCTTGTTGATGATTAAAATCTAGATTTTTCTTATACAGCTTAATTTATCTCGTTATACTTCTTACTAAGATGCCTGATCGTCTCGCCAAAATCCTTTAGATAAGTTCTTATTGAGTCTGTGCAACACTTCATTTTCCTTAGTTCACATATATTGATTCGATCAAAAATTAAAATATGGTTAGGCTTTTTACTTTAATTAGCGCAATCTTGGATTGATGACCTTATAGCCAAAGGAGAAGCAACCATGTTAAGCTCAATATTTTTCGGAGCTCTTACCAGTGTCATTATTTATGTTATTCTAAAAGTATTATTCGAAGATTATAATCACACGAATATTTTATTGTATTATGTCTATGGACTCCTTCTTTTGATCATCAGCGGACTTGTCCTAATTTTTCGTTTTCGTTTAAGTCGGGTAATTTTTAATATCTATTTTTGGAACACAATGCTAATATCGACTTTGGTAATTACCATTTTGATTGCCATCTATATTTATAAAAAGAGTAGGTAATACAAAGAAAAAAAATATTTAAGTCGTTGAGAATATAATAAAAGACTTGACTTTTCATAAAATATTATTATATTGTCTTTATAATTTCTGATTTTTTCAAAGTATTCTCAGCTTAGATTGCGTTCTTTGAATCTGTTTGTAATATTAATTGACGAATCTAAGTTCCCCGATTGATCCGGAAACAGTTACCTTCAAATCAGGTCTAATTCTCAATTTGCTGAGCCAGTATATTCCATCATTCTACTTTCTCAATCGAACAATTGACTCCCCAACACGATTTGTTACTTTTCCACTTCGTTAGTACAGATTCTATTTCTTGATAAATATGGATAAATCAGTCAGTGTAATCATCAATGACCTGAATATGATTAATAATAATTAGATAATCTTAAGTCTTTTTGGATTCATAATAATAAGAAAATAATTCACCTAAACATTTCTTTTGCTTTTTGAAGGAGGTGATAACATGTTTGTTCTAAATAGAAGCCCATAGGTATTTATAACGTGAGGCTCCACAACGTAGTTAAACGTAGTTAGGCAATTTAATGACTAACTTATTAAAAAATGGAGGTTGAGATGAAAAAAATACTATTAAACGTTCTCGTTTTTTGTTTGCTATTTGCTTTCTCTTATGACTGTAAAAAGAAGCCTGTATTGCCTGTATTTAAGATTGATCATTTCAAGGTTTATAAAGTAGATACCTTAGGCGTTATCCTACCATTTCAAGTCAGGCTTAAAGATCAGTTTGATATAACTCCTCCGAAAGCAGCGGATCTTTTATTTATTGAATATTTCGCCAATCCAGTAAGTAAGAATGGTCAAAGAATTATCGACTCTACCGCTCATCTAACCTGGTACAGATTAGAAGAGGATGCCCCTGTAATACCAAGAACAATCAGGATTACCAATCAGTTTGGCACTTTCAAATGGCAGTTGGGTAAACCAGTTTATCTTCTCGTACCAACCCACAAAATTGAAAAGGATATTCCTTTTCCTGACACACTTACAATTGATCATTTCAAATGTTACGAGGTTCTGGCTGTGGAATCTCTGCAGCGAAGAGTCACTTTAGTGGATCAATTTGATAAAAGGTTGGATCGAGAAGAGAAAGTAATTGTAGATCGACCGTTATTTTTCGGTGTCCCGGTCATGAAAAATGAGAGAGCAATCATCAATAAGATCGATCACTTAGCATGTTATCACATATCTCCATTGGCAGGTCCTACTCCGCCCAGTCCAATAAATGTGATTTTTGAAAATCAATTTGGAACAGATACCTTAACGACAAGAGAAAGCTACATGCTATGCGTACCATCTAAAAAAGATGTTTTAAAAGAAGATGAAGAGTAGCAATTAAATTCAATACTTCATGGATCAAAAATTAAGTTAAATGATAAATATCGGGAAAATCATATAAAAAATAAATAATCCCCAACGGATTAATGAACCCAACAGATAAAAAGATAAAATTCAGTTGGGTTCATTTTTCCGTTAAAAACCTAATCAAAAAGTATTGAATAAAATTCACATTTTTTTGTTGAAGATTTAGTAATTTATCTTGTAATTGTCTGGGAAGATGAACATAATGCCAATTGGGATATTTATATTCAGTGCTTACATTCCAATGGGCACAAATTGGGAGCGAATTTCCGTGTCAATGATGATATCGGAACCAGTCGTCAAAATAGAACTGCTGTAGATGTTGACAGCCATGGAAATTTTGTGATTACTTGTACAGATTCCCGTGAAGGATAAGGAAATTTTAACTACTGCGGTTCCAGAACGTTTCTTACTTTCTCAGAATCATCCAAATCCATTCAATTCCGAGACAATTGTCCGCTATCAACTTCCTAATTCCCACGAAATAACATTACGAATTCTAAATCTGTTAGGGCAGGAAATGAAGACATTGGTGGATGAAAAAGAAGAAGCAGAATATCACAAAGTAAGCTGGAATGGGAAAAATAATAGTAAGCAGGATGTTGTCAGTGGTATTTACATTTATAGAATTCAGGCTGGAGATTATGTGCAAAGTAAAAAGATGCTTTTTTGCGATAAATTAGATAACACGAGATTTCCGTTCTCCTACTATGTTATGTGTTATAGATCCGAATTTACTTTCTTATTATTAAAAATTAAAGGGAACTGTAATTGTTAATTGAAACTTCAATACAATGATAAAGGACAGAACTTTATTGTTTAATCAATAATTATGCTGGAATCTAATAAATGTTGATTTCCCAAGTTTACTTTTTTTAATCCTGCTTCATAGGCCGCCGTCAAACAATCTGTAGCCAATTTGCGTGAAGTTATGGGTAAATCTGACATCTCAAATTCAGGATAGAAAGCGAGTAGTGAATAAGGAATGTTACAGTTTAATGAAGCAATAAATTTGGATATTTGGAAAATTTCCTCTTTATCAATGTAACCGGACACCAGTAAAGTGCTGGCCATTAACAATGGAGGATGAGGTCGTCTCTCGAAAAATTGAGCCAGCCAGCGAAAATTATCTAAAGTGTGACGGTTACTAACGCCAGTCAGTGCCAAATGTAATCCTTCGTCCCAAGCTTTAAGATCAAATTTAATACAACCGCCAGTGTTTAAAGACAAATGGAGCATTTTTTTGAGAAGTGCGCGATTCATACTACCATTTGTTTCCCAACAAATCCTTAAAATTCTTCCTTTTGCTTTTTGCAGCATTAATCGTGAGGCCAAAAGAGAATGAGGTAACTGTGGAGACGGATCTCCGCCAAAGTAGCAGACACAAGCAGTATGAGAACTGACTGCATTTGCTAATTCTTCAGCCCTTGATGTGTTTTTATTTATGACTGTTCTTCTAAAATGCCAGTTTTGACAGAACAGACAATCGAAACTACAAGCTTCATAAAATACTGCCAAATTCGAATAACCATATTCTGCTCCCTCCCGATAAGCGTATTGAGGATATCCACATCCTGTACCCGCGGCACAAACCCAACTCGCAACGCAATTTGTAGGTAATGAGTCATGATACCACGATACTAATCCCTTATTAGCCGTGCCAGCTAAATGAATCAGACGCTGGTTTTTATTGGTTCGAAGTCCACAAAATCCGCGCTCATTTTGTTTAATCTTACACATGTTTCCGCAAATAGTGCAGGACACCCCAGTTTCACTATCTGGAAACTTAACAGATAAGTTAAATTTTTTTCTGCTTTGAGCATGGATATTATAAATATACGAAGACCAATGATCACATTGAGTTCGGATGCAATTTGAACATAGACTTAAACTTTGAGAAATAAACTTTGATCGAACACCACAACTAATACATTGCCCCATAACCGATGACTTGACTAGTTAATTTTAAAAATTGATAAATGTAGTGTACCTGTCTCTAGCAATGAAAAACCCCCTGGATAGCCAGAGGGTTATGTCACTCACCAAAGCAATCTAATTGAACGACCGGAATTGAGGTCATACAACCAAGAGGGTCTCGAACTTCAATTAAAAATTATTCAAAGAAATATTTGAATGGATCTACAGGTTGATTATTTTCCCTAACTTCATAATGAAGATGAGGCCCCGTTGCCCTACCGGTTTGTCCTACTGCTCCGATTACAGCCCACCGTTTTACTTTTTCTCCCGGTTTAACATTAATCCTAGAAAGATGAGCATAGAGCGTTTGTTTACCATAACCATGGTCTACTACTACATATTTTCCATATTCTTGATTACGTCTATAATGATGATTAACTACTTCTACTACACCATGTGCTGCTACAAAGACTGCAGTTCCAGCCGGTGCAGCAATATCAATACCAGTGTGTGGTTTTATTTTTTCAATAAAAGGATCAACTCTTTGCCCGAACTTACTTGAAATCCTCCCGCCCTCTATAGGCTTGATCGAAGGTAGACGTTTGAATTTATCTTCTCTTATCTCGAGCTCTCGATTAACTTCATCTTGGCTTTCTATTGCCAATTGAATTTTTCTCTCAAGTTGGTCAATGAGAACTGTTATCTCAGTAACTTCGTCTCGGATTTCTCGGGGCAAAGCATTTGCTTCACTGGTAAAGGCAAAATAAGGTCCTCCTCGACCAGCATTTCGCATGTCTTTATCAATCTTGTCTAATCCAGCGATCAGTCTTTGATCATCATCATATTCCTCAATCTTTTCCATTTGTGCTGCTACTTTATCAATGGTTTTGCGCATTTTTCCTAATTGAGTTTTTAAAATCTTATTAGTCTTCTGTAAGCTTGTTATTCTTGTGTTTTGATAAAAGTTTGTAAAAAGACCCATCACTGCTCCAACCAGGATAGTAAGAATGATACAAATCATCGTTGAACAAAGTAAAATATTTGGCCATCTAAGATCAAAATCTTTTACTTCTGACCCTCTAAGAGAAAAGAAAATTAACTTGATACGTTTGTCACGCATATCAATCTCCTCGTTTTGATTAATGGTGGTGACTTCTCAATAGGAGCAGCACTTTAACATAATATCTGGCAGGAAAATCACTACTGGTGAGCAAATTAGATCGACTTTAAATATATAAAATATTTTTTATTTTGTCAAGTAAAAAATTAACTTTTTGTAAAAGCCACCATTATAATCGATTTTAATAAATTCTTAGTATATAAAAAACTATTACTTATTTTCTATTATTATGAATCAGTAAATATAATTATTTTTGTATCTGATGTCAAGTAAAATTTTTTATGAAATATAAGGATTAAATTTTATAAAAAAATTATTTGATTCAAAATTTTAATAAGCATAGGTGGAAAATATCTAATAAACATCAGTAAAACATAGAAATTGATGATATAATTTTTATAATCCAAGATTACCATTTTGAAATCTTATCAGGAATTAACCGCAAAGATGATTCGTCATTTTAAAATACCGGTATATAAAATATAATTTTACACCATGAACAATTTTTGTGAACTAAATATCTAAGATATTTCTTTATATCAATTTAAAACCATAACATGCTCGATAATAAATTGTTGTGAACCTTCAATAACTTTAATTCAAACAAAATTTATCTTGACATTTAAAGAAATATTTTATAAATTTTTTAAGAAAAAAATTTCTTTAGAAGCTGTGCTGTTATCATTTTTAGCTAAAAATGAAATTGAAAACATTAAAAATACTTTATAAATCTTAGATAAAAATTCATTCGAGAAAGCAGTAAAAATTTTGCTAGCAGCTCTCAGAATATCTACAACTGGGCTTGGAATATCTTCTTTTTATCTCAACTGNNATCTCATAAATGCGACATAATAGAATTTTTAAATTCCTTCAATTATAGAATCATCCCAAAACTTATTTTGTTATGTTGTTGTACTATTGTACTATTCTCACACTGCTTGCACCCAAAACATTCAATGTTTATTATAACAATGGAATTTTCCTATTAATAAAATTATATGCTTAGAAAATATAATCCTTAAGCTCCGATTTTCCAAATGCTAAATAATAAAAATTAAGTAAAAAGGAGAGTAAAATGACAATTAAAGAAAAAAATTTTTATAAATCAGTTGGATTCATCTATCCGTTGGAAATTACTTTTTCGTAACTTTCAGAAGTCCATTCCGTAAGTGGATTAAGAATTTACTTTTTTCAGTTATTGATTTAAGGAAGTAACAATAGATGCCTGATTTAAAGCCGAAACGTAAACCTACGTTCTTTGAATCCCTGTTACCGCTGTTCTTCATCGCGCTTTTTCTTGGTGTTGGATATGGTATTTTTAAACTTAAAGCTGAAATATTACTCATTGCAGCGGCTATTGTTTCTGGTTTAATTGCACTACATCTGGGTTATACCTGGCAGGAATTAGAACAAGGTATTGTCGAGAGTATTTCAAAGGCAATGCCTGCCATGCTGATCGTGATCTGTGTGGGATTGCTAATTGGTTCCTGGATTGCCTGTGGCACCATCCCCATGTTGGTTTATTATGGTTTAAAAATCATTTCTCCCAATTTATTTTTAGTCACAGCGTGTATCGTATGCAGCGTTGTCTCCTTATTTACTGGAACATCATGGGGTACAGTTGGCACCATGGGAGTGGCATTTATCGGAATCGCGCATGGATTGGGAATACCTCTTGGTGCAGCAGCCGGTGCAATTGTTGCGGGTTCATATTTTGGTGATAAAATTTCACCTTTTTCAGACACAACGAATCTGGCGCCCATAGCTGCCAAAAGTAATTTGTTTGACCATATTAAACACATGCTATGGACAACAACCCCTGCCTGGTTAATTGGGTTGATTGTCTACTTTTTTGTTGGTCGTTCGTACGGAGCGAAAACTTTTGAAGCGAATCAAATGGATATTATTTTGGAAACGGTTCGTTCTAATTTTCATTTTCACTGGTTGCTTTTACTACCCCCGATACTGATCCTTTATTTTGCTGTGAGAAAAAAACCAACCATCCCTGGCATGATTATCACATCACTGCTGGCAACTTTATTAGGTTTAATTATTCAAAAAGCCAGTCTAAAAGATTTAGTCGAAGCAATGACCCTGGGCTATCAATCCAATACCGGCGTAGAAGTGGTTGACAAGCTATTTACCCGCGGCGGGATGGCTGGAATGATGCACGTGACGCTGATTGCGTTTTGTGCGTTTTCATTTGCCGGAATCGTCCAAAAGGCTGGGATGTTAGATGTGCTGCTCGACCGCCTGCTTAAAGTTGCCAGAAGCATGGGGGCTCTTATTGCTTCTACCGTAGCTTCAGGCGTGGCAGTCGCTTTGATGACAGGTAGCTCGTTTCTAACGATCTTGATTCCAGGGGAGTTGTTCGCACCAGCTTACAAAGCCAGAGGATTGGCGGCAAAGAACCTTTCTCGAACCACTGAAGACTCTGGCACTGTTGTTGTGCCGTTGGTTCCCTGGAGTATGGCAGGTGTTTTTATGGCAGGAACGCTGGGAGTTCCAACGCTCAGCTATTTACCCTGGGCTGTGATGTGTTATTTAGGGATGGTATTCGCTTTGATCTATGGATTTACTGGTTTTGCCATTGCACCAAAAATTAGGGATGATGAGACGATTGTAGGGAGTTAAGTTGTGATAATAAATAGTCAATGGGAAATTTGTCCGGAGTAAAATTTTGTGAAACATTAATCAATACTTCTAATGTAAAGATAAATAATTTTAAATTCGTTGTTCTTAATTCATTGTCATCTATCACTATTTCACAGAGGAGGTGATTAAAAAAAGTATTAATTACAATCTTTAATTTCAGGTCTCTGTAAGGGGGCAAAAACAAACTAAAACCTATGACCCAACCACATTAACCAGGAATAATGAATTGGTAATGTGGTAAAAAACAAGGAGGCGTTAATATGCGCAAAAGTATGGTTATTATCTCTGTCTTCTGTCTGGTATTGGTATGGTCATTGGTCGCATTTGCTCAGACTTCACCCATTCCAGGCGCCAAATTTGTTGTAGTTGATACCGTTTACACTGGTGGATCAACGACCTATGGACACCGTGGTGAGAATCGTGGTTTCCAGGACTGTATCTTTTATGAGCCGATTTCAGGAAATTTAGTCATAACCTGGTATTATTATAATGGTACCAGTGGTTATGCTAATCCTCGAAGAGTTGCCGCAGCAACATCTGCCGATGGTGGCGATACCTGGACAGTTGTGAGTGATATTAATCTTGGATTACCAAATTCGACTGGTATGAGTGGACAGTATGCTACTGCCTGGGGGACTTCCACGAATCCCATTCTAGTGTACATGAATCGGGCTAATGATGATGCGAATCTCCAATACCAACCGACACTTGCTGTTGATCTCGGCGGTTGGGGGGCAGGTAGTTATTTGAATATCTATATCGATGATAAATCGGATCCAGACACTATATGTGATTACAGACACTACGATTTTGTCGTTGCTCCTGATAATCCACTTCTGTGGTTAACTTCGGGCTGGCATTCCAGTAGTGCCAGTGATCTCCCAGGAGAATTCTACGCAGTTTGGCGTTCAACAGATGGTGGCTTTACCTGGAGCCGTCCAAAAGTTATTATGTCATCTATTGAAGCTGATTCTCTTGAACCAAATTATATTTGGAATATTATGTCAAGTGGATTACTACTTGATATTGGATTTGGCGGTAAAGTATACGCTGCCGGCGAAGCACAGCATTTTACAGATGGTGACTGGTGGACCTACTATTCGACCTCTGAGGATGGTGGCGTCACCTGGTCCGCTCCTGCGATGATTCCTGAATTAGCAGGACTTGAAAATGATGTTAATCGTACTGAGAGAAACAAATCATCAATTGTAGACCTCGCAGGCAACTGGCATCTCTTTCAAGTATTGGTAGACACCACAGATACAACCTATACTCGTTTTGTGGCAGATTGTATTTACGATGGAACGTCCTGGGATCTTGTGGAAATTGCCAGACCACAATTGACCTATGATGGTCTCACTTGGTCTTCTAGCCAAAGGTGGTTACACGATCCAGCAATTGATGCAGATGGTACGATCTATTATGTTTATATGGATGTACCAGATACCACTGACGATGTGATCTATAAAACACATATTAAGTTTTCAGAGGATAATGGTCAAACATGGAAAGGTCCTGTTGAGATCCTCGACGGTTGGTATACTGAAGGCTGGGGCCAGGGTTTTAGCGGCATGGCTCGCGTCGCAAGTGATTATTTACACATCTGTCTGGGTGGACACGATAATGATTCTACAAGCGCAACTTATGGAACTAACATCATAAAGTATTTTGCCGTGGCTACGGCAGAAATAAAAACTGCCGTGTCAGTATCAGACCAACGCTCAGTTAAAGTTCCACAAGCCTATGCATTGTTCCAGAATTACCCTAATCCATTTAATCCAACTACGACAATCAGGTTCGATTTGAAAAACCAAACTCATGTTACGTTGAAAATCTTCAACGAACTGGGTCAGGAGGTTGTAACGCTTCTTGATAAAACCATGGAACCTGGCTTTAAAGGGATTAGCTGGAATGCTTCTGGATACCCTTCAGGAGTCTATTTCTATCAATTAAATGCAGGCAACTATTCAGAAACGAAAAAGATGATCTTAGCACGATAGTTGTCAAACGGATCTAGTTATGAAGGATATGGTTCTATAATTAATCAGAATCATGTCCTTCTTTTTTATTAGATTTAAAGTGACACGCTCCTTGGAAGTGCATGGCACTTTACCATTTATGCTTTTCAATGAGTATAGTTTTATGGTAATCAGACAATGATAAAAAAAATACTTAAGAAAACATTAGTTCTCGGATTGTTCATCCTGTTATTTGGACAAGCCTATACTCAAATCGGTGATGTCATTCTGTCATTTCCTTCCCCTGGAGATGATCCCACTGGGCTAACCTGGGATGGTCAATATTTATGGAATGCTGATACCGAAACCAACAAAATTTATCAAATCGACCCGATAAATGGTACAATTGTTTACTCTATTCCTGGTCCACCAGGTGCAACGATTAACGGATTAACCTGGGATGGTAATTCTATTTGGTGCTCAGACAAAGAAAACAATTGTCTCTACCAAATTAATGTTAAAGACAGTTCCATCGTGCATACTATCTATCTGCAAACAACAAATCCACGAGGATTGGCTTTTGATGGAGAATACATCTGGTATCAGGATAGTGTCCAGCGGAGCATTTTTAAATTAAACCCACAAACCGATACTTATATAGATACATTAACCTCTCCTGGTGGATACAATCGAGGTCTTACCTGGGATGGAAAATATCTATGGAGCAGTGATTGTGATAAAAATGAAATATATATGCTCGATCCATCTTCAGGCAGTGTGATTATGATTCTATCAGCGCCTGGTACTTATTCTTATGGATTAGCGTTTGATGGTGAATTCCTCTGGAACGCTGATTTTGAAACCAAGAAGATTTATAGAATATCAATTCAGTGTTCAGAAAAATATCAGCTCACCAACCCGCTTCAGGTAAAAATCAGATATTCAGTAAAAATAAAAAATGTCGGCTCCAGTACCATGGATTTAAAAACTTTTATGGCATGTCCGTTTGAAACCGTTTATCAACTGATAGACAATTCATTAAAATTCAATAAACAGCCAGGTAGCTTTTTCCTGGATAAGTATGGTCAAATCATTGCATATTACCAGGAAACTGTACCTGTTGGGATCGAAAAGGATTATCAATGGACCCAATTAACAACGCTTTACAATATCAGATACTTCCTTCATCCAGATAGTGTCGGTACACTCGAAGGAATCCCGCAGTCAATTATTAATATGTATACCACTGATGGAGAGAAGTATAAAATAACTGATCCAATAATCACTGGTGCCGTTCAAGAAGCTATCGGGGATGAAACCAATCTTTACTGGCAAGTTCGGAGAATTCATGATTACGTTATCTCGCACATCGAATATATAAATGACAGCCAATGGGACGATGCGCCAACTATTCTAACTCAAGGACATGGCTCATGTTCTGAATACTCGTTTCTATTTATTGCGCTGTGTCGGGCAACCGGAATTCCAGCCAGATATGAAGCCGGGGGACATCTTCGCAAGACGGTTCCTTATGAGGATCGGGTCTTCCATCGCTGGCAACAGGTCTATTTCCCAAATTATGGGTGGGTTCCTATTGATTGTACCTGGGATGATAAACAGTATCCCTGCAATCAGGCGCGCTACTTTGGTGCAGCTTCGAATCATGCTTTTTCCACTACGCTTGGAGGAGGAGGGGAGTATGGTTTATGGTGGAGTTACAATAGTGCCAATAGCAGTTCTGGCGGAAGTCGTGAACGTGAAAAATTAATGGAATGGCTGCCTTATTCCACTTCAGTTGAAATGATTGTCGAACAACGATCTGAAAATCATAACACATGCTTTAATTACCCTAATCCCTTTAATAGTGAAACAGTCATTCGATATTACCTGCCCGTTTCATCCCCTGTAACCATTAATATTTTTAATCCGATGGGACAATTAATAAAAAGTTATGATGAAGGAGTTCTTTCCAAAGGTTGGCATCGTGTACAATGGGGTGTTAACGATGATTCAGGGAATTTAATAACATCCGGGATTTACTTCTTTCAAATAGAGGGCAATGGTTTGAAAAAAAATGGTCGAATGACTTTAATTCGATAGAAAGTAAATTAGAAAATTATTCATGATAGGTTATTCTATAGAAAAATAATTTCATTAATTTATTTTTTACTTGACATTTTTTATTTTAATGCTATATTATTATTTTGACATAATTTTTTTCAGGGAGGGAAAATTATAGTCGATGAGTAAATAATTTTAAATGCAATTCTAGGATCTCGTACCTGAATTGCATTTTTTTGTTAGACTCATAATTTAAACGGAAAGGAGAGAGGGTAATATGCTAAAAGGTAAAAGTTTTCTTGCAATCTTAGTTATCTTCTCCTTAGCGATCCCCTTTATTGCTTTTGGTCAGATGAGCGGGAAAATAAATGGGTATGTTAAGGATAAGAAAACAGGCGATCCTTTACCGGGGGTCAATATCGTAATTAAAGGTACCACAATGGGAGCGGCTACCAGTACTGATGGTTATTACTACATTATTAATGTTCCACCTGGAACTTATACTGTCACCGCAACCATGATGGGGTACACAACACTCAGTCAACAGGATGTACAGGTATTTATGGGGCTGACAACAAAACTTGATTTTCAATTGGAGGAAACTGTACTGGATGTCGGTGAAGAAGTCGTTGTCACCGCAGAACGTCCACTTATCGAAACGGATGTGACTTCCAAGGTTTCAACTGTGACTTATGAAGAAATTAAAAACATGCCGGCAGAGGACATGACCCGGGTGTTGGCGCTTCAATCCAATATCACGATTCTGACGGATACCCCTTATGCTAAAAGCGGTTACAACAGGCGTGGTATCGAAGATATTCGTATGCGAGGTGGTCGCAACAACGAAATCGGTTTGTTTGTTGATGGTATGAAAGTGGGCAGTCCAATATTCGGAGGATTCTCAACACGAATTAACAACAATGCCATCAATCAAATGACGGTTGCTGCTGGTGGGTTTAGCCCCGAATATGGAAATGCGCTTTCGGGTGTGATTAACGTGTCCACACGTGAAGGCGGTCGAAGGTTGTCGGGTCAATTTGAATACGGTACATCAGTTCCGTTTGGGATTGAGGCATTGGCACCTGATGAAGGAAAAGCAAGAAATTATCAAGATTTTCAATTCAGTTTAAGCGGTCCCGTTCCTTTGGTCCGTAATCTCTCGTTTTTCTTCTCAAGTGAAGTAACCACACGAGCAGGTACGGTTTATAAGTTCGATGACATTATCTGGGATGATTACAGAGGTGATCTTCCTTCATCTGATGTGTTATTTCGGGACTTTATCGAAGATGGCTCTATGGATTCTATAACAATAAGTGAAGTCGAGAGTGTCATATATCCTGGTGTTTCTTATGGCAAAATTGGTCGTTTTATTAATCCATTAGATACCTGGAAAGGTTGGCATGGCATGGGTTGGTATAACACTTTTGATTGGACTGGAAAACTAACCTATCGGGTTTCTCCTGATATAAAACTATCGGTCAGTGGATCACAATATAAAAGATATAGTCAGATTAATGACTTCCATGCCGGTTATTATTATCATATCCACCTACCCGGTTATCGTGGTGATTGGTATAATATTGACGTCAACCCGGTTGATGACCGAGAGAATATTGATCGGTTACTCGTTAGTGATATTGATTCTGAACAGACATTTTTTCTGCCGGCTGGTGAACCGTTTCCGGAGGAATTCCCTGAATTAGGAGGCACTTATGAGGTCTGGCATCGGAATCGTTCAGGCATGGCAGCCCGAGCGCTACAAATCAATTCAAGCAATCGACTAAATTTAATCTGGAATCATAATCTCAGTCCTTCTACCTTTTACACTGTTAGAATGCAGCGGTTTTTCCAATCTCGGCATGTACGGAATTTGAACGATGCTCATAAACCATTTGGCGAATGGCTGGGGATGAAAAATTACTTTGAACCCGACTGGGATAATATCCTGGAAAAAGCCCAATATGCTCATTATAACACTTATGGTGTAACAGATCCCTGGGAAGGGTATTTCCGAATGAGATATGACAATCATTACCACTCAGGTGATTCGAGCACTACTTATGATTTCCGAATTGATTTTACCAGTCAGATAAACCGCAATCATCAAATAAAATTTGGCGGTCAGTTTGTTTACATGGATATCTTTCGACACGACGATCAGGGTACCGCTGCGCCCACTGCTTATCCAACAGTTTATAATTATAAGCCCAAAGAGGGTGCACTGTACATTATGGACAAAATAGAGTATAGCAGTGTGGTGATCAATATTGGAGGCAGGTTGGACTATGCCGATCCTGACACAGCCGTAGCATGGGAAGATCCATTTGATCCATTGGCAGAGCAGGATTTTGAAACACCTGGATTGGAATATAGAACTTTTGTAAAAGGCAAAAAGAAGTTCAAATTTAGTCCGCGTATCGGAATCGCATATCCGCTAACGTCAATGTCCGTTGTTCACTTTAATTTTGGACATTTCTATCAGACGCCAAATTATCGAGATCTATATCGGGCATCCGGTCCGATCCGTGAAGTCAGTATGATGCGAGGGAATATCATTGGTAATCCCGCCTTGGAACACGAAAAATCGATCCAATATGAAATCGGATTTCAACAACAAATCGGGCAACTTTACGGAATAAATATCACATTATGGTCAAAGGAGACGACCAATCAAGTTGGTTCAATTGATGTGCCAGCCTATTCTGATCCTCAGCATGAAAATCCATACTCCTATTCTATTTTTATTAACAATAATTTTGGATCGGCAAAGGGTGTGGACATTTCCATCCGAAAACGATATAGCCATTATTTTTCCGGTACGATAAACTACACTTGGTCACAGGCAAGAGTATTAAGACCAACTTCCTGGGATGGTTATTGGGAAGGGGATACCAAACAAACTCAACCCAAGCGCGAAACGAAACCGAATTGGGACCAACCCCACAACATTCGCTTTTATCTTAACTTCAGTGTTCCAACTGGAGGCGGTCCAACAATTTTGGGAACAAAGCTTCTTTCCAATCTCGGTGTGAGCCTGATGTACTTTGGTGAAAGTGGTAGACCATATACACCATATATGGCAGAGGCAGGATTTCTTGAGAAAGAAAATTCAGCTCGTTGGCCATTCTTTCATCAATTTGATTTGAGAGCCTATAAGAACTTTAATGCGTTTGGTTTAACCTACTCGGCATTCTTGCAAGTTCGTAATATATTTGATCGAAAGAATGTGCTTGAAGGGTATACCAGAACTGGTTCAGCGACCGATCCCGGTGGTGCCTATTCAAGTTATAGTGCTACACGAATGGATGGAGTTAGTATCAACAACTTTGGTCCCAGAAGAACTATAACATTTGGGTTAAGAGTTTTGTTGTAATATGCTGTAACATCATTGTTTTTCTAGTTAGTTAAGATTTGAAATATTAAGGATTTCTTCGTCCCGATAAATCGGGACCTTTAAGGACTGTTTAATCCTCCCGCAGGTTTTGAACCTGCGGGAGGGTTTCTTGCGTGAATGAGCTTCGTTTAACTTGTATTCATAGTTATTGACCTCTTGTTGAATATTGATGAATGATTAAAAACGGAGAATTAACATGACAAATAAAAAAATCATCTTAACATTCTTTCTTGTAATTATGTTAGCCTTTTCAATGTTATGGAACACATCATTATGGGCACAGGGGAAAGAACGAATTGGTGACGATCAGAAGAGACCAAGCTCTGCATTGATAAAACCGACTACTACTTTTGATCGTGGTATTGCCTTTATGGATGCTGGCCAAATGCAGGTCAATGGAGTGGAAAACTATGGCATGATCGGGCGTCGGGGCTTTCCTTATTGTAAACATGGATTTTGGGGTGAGGTACGGTGGATTATTCCCTTCCTTGCTGTGCCACCCCAGCCCTGGGCAACTGCCATTGTTACTGAAGAAGGCAATGTAGTTGATAGAAGTCATTATTACAATGTGCTCGAAAGCATCACCTGTTATTTTTGCGAACCAGAAGAGGATACATACTATACAGATTGGGAAGCCAAGGACAATGCAATAAAACAATTAATGGGAGATGATACTTGGTCTGATAGACCGCTTATTGCCACAAGCACACGCCCTAATTCCTGGCCCGAAGGATATTTTGATAAAGATCCAAATTCAGCAACCTATGGGGAATTTATCGAAACACCAGGGGAGCGGTATTGGCCTGGCTATTGGGCGCTCGATCCAGATCCTGAATCACCAACGTTTGGAAAACCTGTAGAGGGACGATTTGTTTCTGATAAAGATATTTTCTTTATCATGGATGATAAATGGAACGGGATCAGGCAGGGAGATGAAGTAAATGTCAGTTTCCCAATTGGATTTGACATGGAAGTGTCTGGATACTGTTATTCCACCAGAGCTTATAGGGACATCGTCTTTTTTAATTATAATTTAATTTATCGAGATAAAAACACGGTCGAAGATAAAAATCGCCAGGTGCATGACGGTCCGATTGATAGCCTCTATTTCGGTTTCTTTATCGATCCCGATCTTCCCGGAAGAGATCCTGAGGGTTATACCATGGATCCCTGGGCAGAAGATGATTACTGTATTGCTGATACGGTCCGCAATATATTTCTGATGTTCGATAAGGACGGATATGATCGAGATGATGATAATATTAACTCAGAGGGTCCTGTTTCTGCCTACGCTATCGCCTTCCTTAAAACGCCCAAGGATATCGGGCTGACCGGATATCATTTCTTTGATCAGTATGATTTTGATATTGAAAATCGTGGCAGTGAGGTTGAACGGATTATGTATGCCATGGCAAGTGGCAAAAAGGAATTACTAACACCCCAGACTCAGCAGAGATACTTTCATGGAGATGATCCGAATTTTGATGACCTCAATCTATTAAGGGATTTTCAAGAGAGTGCTGCTCCTTATAACCGTCCCGATCCCTGGTTTATGATGACTTCGGGACCGTTTAGCATCTCACCAGGTGATACATTGCCGTTGCATTTCTGCATTGTTGGTGGTAGAGACAACCCTGGGGCCCTGGATGAGGCTGGATTCCCCACCAATCCTTACGAAGTTCGTTTTGCTGATGTTTTGCTCAATTTCAACAAAGCCATGGACTTATACAACAATAGTTTTCAGGGAACTGGTCCGCCGCGAACGCCAACATTAAGTGCCGTTGGTACTAAGGTGTTAGATGAAAATGATCTCCCGCTTGTCTACGCTGAAGATGGAAAGGTTACATTATATTGGGATGATATTGCAGAGAAAGTACCGGATATTCTTACCAAAGTAATTGACTTTGAGGGATATCGGATTTATAAAGCCTTTTTTGATCGCGATCTTGATTATGTAGACTGGGGACAGGAAATTTATGAAGTGACAGAGGACGGTAAAGTTGGTGATGTATTAACTTATGTTCCGGTCTTTCAATGTGATAAAATTGATGAATATGAGGGTATAGATCCTTTTCAGCCCTGGTTCTACGTGGGGAACAATAGCGGCATCGTTCATAAGTGGACTGATACTGATGTTGTAAATGGAGTGCGCTATCGTTACTGTATTACAGCTTATGATCATTGGTATGAAGAGCTGTTTTTCAACGCCAATGAAACGGCACGCGGAAATTCATCCAGAGATTTGAATGTAATTGATGTAATCCCTGGCGTCCGTCCAACCGGGTTCAGAGGTGCTGAGAAAGATACTGTATTTAACCACATTTCTGGGATTGGAAATGGATCAATTGCGTTAGAGATAATTGATGATAATGAAGTGACGGGTCATACATATACACTTACAATTGAAGATACTACAGGTATCCTTCGCTACCACGTGTTCAATGAAGATGAGCAAGTCTATAAGGTGACTAACAGCACCAACATTGTTGACCAATCCAGTGGCGAAGAACCAGATGCCTCCCCGATTTTTGATGGTGTTGGTTTGAAAGTGATCAACTTTGATCAGGTAGAGGTCTATGAAAAGCTGACGGGATGGTCAACTGTGGCTGGTTCAGATACAAGTGATTATCGAATCACCATATTAAGTCCCATTAATGCGAATCCTGCTGATTATGAAATTCGCTTTCTGGGAGCGAATTCAGATACCAATGCCATTGGAACAAAGACGGTTCCGTTTCAGGTATGGAACGTATCAGAGATTCCTCCGAAACAAGTTGATCTTGCGATTGTGCCGCCTGCTGGTGAGTTACAAAGCGGTGAGCAGATCAGGATGTGGGAATATCTAACAGAAGGTTCACTGGTCCGAACTTTCACGTGGATTTTTATGTTAGAATGGGATCCTGACACGGTTGTTGTTGGCACTGACACGACGCTTGTGACAGCCTATGGTGAGGCAGGGACAGCACCTGCAGTTGGTGATATTTTTACCTTTACCACAAAGAAGGCTTTTTCCTACGATATTTATAAGTTTCAGACTTATGCAGCAACCACAGAAAAAATCGAAGAGGATGATTTGGATAATATAAAGGTTGTCCCGAATCCGTATATTGTTTCGTCACAGACTGAGCTTTATACTGGAAGTAGTCAGTGGGATTTACATGAGGTTCGATTTATCCATTTGCCGCCGAAATGTACCATAAAGATATATACTTTAACTGGAGACCATGTAAGGACGATTGATCATGACAATCCCACTTATGGTGAGGCAAGATGGGATTTGTTGACAAAAGAGAACCTGGAGACTTCTTATGGTATTTATATTTATGTCGTGAAGACACCTGAGGGGAAAACGAAAATCGGGAAATTGGCAGTTGTCAAATAATTAACCATCTTCTAAGAGGAGATAAAAAATGAGAAAAATAATTTTAATTGTTATTATGTTAATTATAACTCAGTCCGTATACGGCCAGGGAGAGGTAAATAAAGTTGGCACGACGGCTGCCAATTTTCTCAACCTTGAGGTTGGCGCTCGAGCTATTTCCCTGGCTGGCGCTTTTACTGCAATCGCCAATGATGCGTCTGCACTCAAATGGAACCCGGCAGGAATGGCGTATTTTAATAAAATAACCGCCACCTATAACAACATCAATCTTTATGCCGGTATTCAACATCAATTTGTAGGTCTTGTTTTGCCCGTCGGATTGAATAATTTTGTCGGAGTCGCATTTAACTATGTCGATATCGGTAAAATTGAAAGAACTACTGTTTTAGAACCTGAGGGATTCGGGCTCTTTTTTAATAATTACAATATGGCAGCTAGTCTCAGTTATGCCAGAATGTTGACCGATCGTATTACTTTCGGTATCACAGGTCGCTGGGTTCACGAACAAATTTGGCAGGAAAAAGCTGATGGTATCTGCGCTGATATTGGCATTATTTACGCTCCCGGAGTGAGTGGATTAAAGGTCGGAATGAGTATTACCAATTTTGGACCGGATATGTCAATGAATGAAGGACCATTACAAACATTTTCTTATGAACCACGTCAAGATCAACCAGGAGTTGGGAATAGAAATTTGGACGCGAAGCTTCAAGTGGAATCTTATCCGATGCCAGTTAGCTTCCAGCTAGGAGCAGTCATCGATTTAATGGGCGCCCAGAGTATCGTTATGCAAAATAGTTCCAACCGAATCTCATTTGTTATGGAAGTGAACGATGCTTTTGATAGTGCGATGCGTTCCAAATACGGTCTGGAATTTGAGTGGCGAAAAATCCTGGCTCTACGAGCAGGATATAAACAAAATTATGATTTAGCCAAGTTTACTTATGGCGGTGGCTTAAAAATTCCAGTTCCTGGATTTGATCTCAGGTTCGATTATGCCATGGCTGATTATGGGGATTTGGGAAATGTTCATGTGACATCAATTCAGATTGGCTTCTAAAAGAAAGTTTCGTTTGGAAAATATCATTTAGCGTTTTAAAATTGATTATACCCTCCCAATTTAAGCTTTTGGGAGAGTATAACGTACATTTGAGTAGTAGCTTGGGATTTCTAAGAAACGCTTCCCAGAGCTCCCAAACCTCGTCATTCTGAACGATGCGGAGTGGAGTGAAGAATCTCCTGCCTATTCGGAAAGAGATGCTGAGTCCCGATGAATCAGGACTCAGCATGACAGGAGTTGGGTTTCTTACAGATTTAACTACGAAGATAGCTGGCAGCTTCTAAAGAACGTGTCCCAAATGCTTCGGTATTTACAAATACCGAAGCATCATTTGCTCCTTAATGAGAAAACAGAAATTGTTATACGCAGCTTTTAAGAAAAGTTTTCTACCACTATCAAAAATTTTTCTCCGTGTTTAATCAGTGTTCTCTGCTACTCCTTGTAAAAACAATGATTTCAGATTAATAATTCATAAAATTTAGGAGAGAACTAACGATGGTACAAAATAGCAAAATGGTTTTTGTATTATTCAGCGCTCTTTTTATTTTAAATTGTGCTGGTACGACAACTTCTATGAAGGAACCGATTGAAGGAAAAAATCTCATTATTGGCTCAGTTATTTTTGAGAATAATGGCAAAAACAATAGAAATGACGTATTTTTTGATAATCTTGAAGTGGCGATTATCGGGTATTATAAGGAGAATGGTAAAGAAAAGACTTTCGGCAAATGGATTTACACGGATCAAAACGGGTATTTTTTCATCCCAAACGTTCCTGATGGTAGATATGCAGTAAAGGCAGTGCGGGTTAATATGTCTGGACAATCATTCATAACAGTTGCGAATGAATTCAGAACAATGGTTGACAACTATAAATTGTCGCCCGAAAATATTGCGTTTAGCGGTACTTATTTTGATACGCGTCCGGTTGAAAGAATTGTAAATCTCAAGCATAATTATTTCACTATTTTTATCAATAATGAAATAAGGTATGGCGCGTATGATATGATCGCTGAATTCACAGCCTCTACTGGTGAGCAAATCAGTCGCCCTCTAATTTTCAAATACTTTGTTGAAAAATACCCTGCGAGTGGTTGGAATGAGTATCTTGAAAAAGTGTTAGGTACTTATGAAGAGTAGGCAATTTGATGTTATTGAGGGAATTAACAAAAAGTCAAACTCATGAAATTGAATATCAAAATACACTTGGTTTTATTATTAGTGCTAATTGCAGTTTCACCATGGGCACAAGATAATCAAGGGATATCAATAGAAAATCAGCTTCACTTTTACACCGACTTCGCAGGATTTCGAGATTTTAAAGATGAGACACGAACCTACCAGGAAATTTATATTTCATTTCCAAATTTTCAACTTTCATATATTGAAAAAGAGAAAGCATATCTCGCTGCTTATCATATCTCGATTTTGATTAAGGATTCAACTGACAAGCAGATTGCTCAAAAGGAGTGGCAAAACTTTAATCAAATTGACCATTTAAAACAAGCCGAAAGTCTGATATCATTAGAGATTGCAGGTTTTTTGATAACACCAGGTGTTTATATTATATCCATAAAACTTACTGATTTGAATTCCCAGGCTGTTGGATTCGCTGATAAACCAATGCGCGTGGCGGCTTTTGAGCAAAACAAGTTACAAATCAGTGAGATAGAATTCGCCCGTTCTATACAAAGAATCCAAACACGAAACAAATTTGTTAAAAATAATATCGAGGTTCTACCCAATCCATCGCGAGTATTCGGAATTGAATCACCTTTTCTCTATTTTTACACAGAGATTTATAATTTAAACCAGTCAGATAAGCAAGGGAAAATAAAAAGAGAATTTTCTATTATTGACGCTAGGGGAAATATTGTTAAATTATCAGAGAAAATAGTTCAACCTAAATCCACATCTTCTATTTGGGTTGAAAAAGTTAATGTTTTAGATGTTGTATCTGGCAAATATATCCTGAAATTAAGAGCTGTTGAGGAAACGACAGGGAACATCGCCGAACGAGAAGCAGAATTGTGGATTAACAATCCGTACAAAACAATTTCCCTAGCTCAATATGATGATAACGACATTGAAGAGTTTCGCGCCCAGATTGAATATCTCGTTGATAGCAAAGAACTCAACTTTTTTGATAAGTTAAATATTCAGGGAAAGATTCAATATATAAACGACTTTTGGAGAAACAAGTCATCCGAATTTCGAACTGAGCATCTTAAGCGGTTTTATTCGGCTCAGGAACGATTTGCTTCCCCCACATTACCGGGCTGGAAATCAGATCGGGGGCGGGTTTTTATTATGTATGGTCCCGCTGATGAGATCGTGCGAGAACCATCAAGTATCGATACCAAAGCTTACGAAATCTGGATTTATGAGACCTTAAGAAAACAGGGACAGGTTCAATTTGTATTTGTTGATCTGGGAATAGCTGGAAATTACAGTCTTGTCCATTCGACATTGAAAAGTGGGGAAAGAGCAGAAATCTATAATCCGAATTGGATTGATGATATAAAGATTGCCAGGTAATTTGTTTTAAAAAAAATTAGGTAAATTGAGTGAAAAAGATGTGATTGAGTTTAAAAAATTGCTTATAAATTTTTTTTAAATAATTTTATTTAATTTTAATTTCATTCACTTTAAATATTTTCCTTGATAAATATATTTAAACGTTCAGTAATCCATTGACAGGATCGAATCCCAAAACAACATTCCTTCAAAAGATACTGCTCATTGGTCTCGGTCTGCTTATTTTGCTGATGCTTGAATTTGTAGTCCGAATCACTGGATTTGTCGACCGCTCTACCCATTCCGATCCATTTGTGGGATTTGAAAAAGTCTATCCTTTATTTGGCGAAAAGATTTCAAAGGATGACAAAGCAATTTACGCTACCAATGAAAACAAACTGTCATTCTTTAATTATCTAGAATTTGAAAAGGAGAAACCAACCAACACTTTCCGAATTTTTTGCTTTGGTGGATCGACAACTTATGGGAGGCCATTTCGTGCTGAAACTGCGTTTCCCAGATGGCTGGAAATTAACTTAAATCTAATCGATACCAGCCACAACTACCAGGTCATCAATGCCGGTGGTATTTCTTATGCCAGCTATCGCATCGTTCATTTGGTTGAGGAAGCAACCAAATACGAACCTGATCTTTTCATCCTTTACATGGGGCATAATGAATTTTTAGAAGCACGAACTTATGAAAATATTCTGACGCAAAATCCAACTGTCAAAAGCATTCGAGTTTTGCTGGATAAGCTTGACCTTTATGTCGTATTGCGAAATTTACTTTCGCAAGCCAAACAAATTGTATCAAGTTCGAAAAAGTCAACAACAGTTTTAGAGAATGAAGTGGCCACAATTTTGGATGCCAGTGCTGGTTTGGAACGGTACACGCGAGAAAATTTACAGATAGAAAATACCATTCAACACTATCGTTATAATTTGAAAAGAATTATAGACATTGCCCACCAAAAGAGGATCAAATTTGTTTTAACCACCCTGACCAGTAATCTGAAAGATTTTTCGCCTTTTAAATCCCAACATCGAGAGGGACTTGCTGCTGGCGATCTGGCAAGTTGGAACAATCATTACCAAAAAGGACAAATCTTTCAAAAAAAGAAACAATATAAACAAGCACTGATTGAGTTTGAACAATGCATGTCAATCGATAATCAGTATGCAAAATTGGTCTACAATATTGCTCAATGTCTATATCATATCGAACAATACGATCTGGCGAAAAAATATTATCATCAGGCAAAGGAATTGGATATCTGCCCGTTGCGAGCACAGGAAGAGATCAATTCATCTATCAGATTGTTAAGTCGACATTTCAATGTTCCCCTTGTAGATATCGAAGCCGAATTTGAAAAACTAAGTTCACACGGCATACCAGATGGTACCTATCTCATTGACCATGTTCATCCGACAATAGCAGGGAATCAGATCATTGCAGCAAAGATCGCTGAAGTTCTACAAACAGAAAAGATAGTTCAATCAGTACGGGAAATTGATCAACAAAGTCTTGCCGCTGCTCATAAAAAGGTACTTGATTCTCTGCCAGATGATTACTTTGTGAAAGGGATGCTGAACCTGGCGAAAGTATTGGGATGGGCTGGAAAAGAAGAAGAAAAGTCTGCTATATTGTTCAAGCACTCAAAAAATCTTGTGGACCATTATGAGTACCACTACATGTTGGGCAATAGCCTGTTGCGGGAAGGTGAGTTGGATGAAGCCATTACCCATTTCAAAAAATCCATCAATCTAAATCCCGGCTTCTCTGAGTCATATACCAATCTGGGATTCGCTCTGGAGCGATCTGGTTCACCGGCTGACGCATTAAACAATTATAAAAAATCTCTATCTTTAGATCCGGAAGATTATGTGGCGCAAACAAATATTGGCAGAATCTATTACATCAAAGGGGAGT
>JABAOH010010881.1_pt1 | contig 54549 bp, 126 predicted proteins | sample 7062181 | NCBI WGS metagenome assembly JABAOH01 (sample SAMN14538630, study PRJNA623070) | marine sediment metagenome | biome: marine biome [ENVO:00000428]; feature: marine pelagic biome [ENVO:01000023]; material: deep marine sediment [ENVO:00002113]; isolation source: pool of 5 deep marine... | reverse complement strand
CGCCGCCTTGGGCTCAAAGAGCCTCAGATCAATGTCGTAAGTCAGAAGCGTACCTTGACCGAAGACGGCGAGGTATACATGGCATATGATGCAGATGCAATTACTCTGCTGCGTTCTATGCCTGGTGCGCGTTGGAACCCGGATAAGAAGTGTTGGACGGTTAGCACGAAGACTGCTGACCTCGCACGAGTTATCGAGGTTTGTGACCAGCTTAAGATTGAGGTGCCAGCTTCCTTCCGTAGTCGTGCTGAGCTAGGTACTGAGAATAGCCAAGAGGCTAAGCAGCGAGCGGCCACTAAGGGGCTGTACGACTTCCAGCGCCATGGTGTAGAGTTCCTTGCACTCAAGGATAGAGTGCTCTTGGCTGACGACATGGGGCTGGGCAAGACTGTCCAAGCTCTAGTCTCCTTGCCTGAGAAGGCACGAGTCATTGTCATCTGTCCTGCCGCTGTTAAGTATAACTGGCAGGATGAGGCAAAGAAGTGGCGCAAGGATCTTACCACTACTGTGCTGGCTGGCCGCAACTCATTCAAACTCCCCGAAGAGGGCGAGATTATCATTACCAACTATGATATTCTTCCCAAGTGGATGAGCGATGAGAACATTGACCAGGAGATGAAGCAAGCCCTGGCAAACGTTCACCTCATTGCTGATGAGTGTCATCTGGTTAAGAACTACAAGACCCAGCGCAGTAAGAAGGTAAGCAACCTCTCTCGTCTATGCAAGAGCGTCTGGTTCCTTACTGGTACACCGCTGATGAACAAGCCGACAGACCTGTTCGGTGTTCTGTGTGCTGGTGACATGAACGTGCTTGGAAGCTGGAAAACGTTTCTGCGCCTGTTCAATGGGTACAAAGGTCGCTTCGGCTACCACTTTGGCTCACCAATCCCAGAGGTTCCCGAGCGCATGAAGCGAGTCATGTTGCGTCGTCTTAAGAAGGACGTGCTCAAGGACTTGCCGCCCAAGACATACCAGACCATTACTGTCAATAACATTGGCAAGGCTCTGGTCAAAGAGCTTAACGCAGCTTGGGAGAATTGGGACGATGACATGCCTTATGGTGGCCTGCCCAGCTTCGACGAGTTTAGCAGGATGCGAGCGCTGCTTGCTAAGGACCGTATCCCTGCCATGTTAGAGATTGTGGAGTCCTACGAAGATTCTAGCACTCCCTTGGTTGTATTCTCTGCCCACAAAGCTCCTGTTGAGGAACTTGATAAGCGAGACGGCTGGGAGATTATCACTGGTGACACGACCGCCAAGCGTCGCCATGAGATTGTACAAGCATTCCAGGCTGGGCAACTGAAAGGGCTCGGCCTTACCATTCGTGCTGGAGGTGTTGGCCTCACGCTTACCAAAGCGAGCCATGCTCTATTCGTTGACCTCGATTGGACCCCGGCACTTAACATTCAGGCAGAGGATCGTATCTGCCGCATTGGTCAGACTGCGAACAACATTCAGATTATGCACATGCAAAGCAAGCATCCGCTTGACCAGCATGTTCAGAAACTAATTGCTCAGAAGATTGAGATTGCTCGCAAGGCTCTGGAGGATGCGTACAAATACAAGGCGCCTAAGCTTAAAGATGTGATTGTTCCTGACCTCAAAGATGAGTCTGATGCAGAGCTTAAGGCTCGCTTGGATGCCATTGAGGAAGCTGGGCGTGAGGCCGAGCGTCAACATGCTCGCGGTCGTGTTCATCGTATCCTTGATAGGGAGCGTAGTAAAGCAACACTGCCCGAGCCAGAGCTTACCTCCGAGCGCAAAGACATGCTCATGGGTGCATTGAATTACATGGTTGGTCGATGTGACGGGGCCGTTACTAGAGATAACCAGGGCTTCAATAAGCCGGATGCTGCTATTGGTCATTGGATTGCTGCTACTGGCATGAAGAAGGATGATGACGTGACGTTCCGAGTGCTGGAGCGTATCCTGTCCAGGTATCATCGGCAGCTTGGTGATAAGTTTGCTGCTATCTGGACACCGGAGATGTAATGACTGAAGTTGAACTAACCATTGATGTGTTCCGATGGGAAAGTAAACGTCGGAACTATACAACCAAGACCAAAATCATTCGTAAGGCTACTACGGGCCACAGGCTTATGCTTGAGCGAGAGCTTGATGGTGTCCAAACTGAGTGTGTTGAGCTTACGGATGAATACGTAAAGAAGCAAGGCGTAAACTTTCGCAGAGTGCTCAAGGCTGCAATGGAAATTCTTAGGTATGCCTGACATTACCATGTGCCACGGTGATGACTGCCCACAGAAAAACGAATGTTATCGTTTCCGGGCTGTTCCCACACCAATGCGTCAAAGCTATTTTCATACACCCCCGTATTTGCCTAGGCTCCCTTACCTGGGCCGCCCAGAGGGGCCAGACTGTGCGTACTTCCAGTCGATCGAGGGGTGGTCAAATCTTCGACCACTTGACAATCTCGTCGAGGGTGTTAGGTTGAGGGTCATGAGCAACGACGAACAACAAAAGTCCCCGCAGATGGAGGGTATTCTCAATGAGTTTACCCAGGCTGCTTTCGGTCGCAAACGAAGTGATGACTGCTGTGTTATCTGCGGAAACACAAACGTGAAGGTGAGTGATTTCAGAAACAAGGTGAGTATTAAAGAGTTTAGTATCAGCCGTATGTGCCAGAAGTGTCAAGATGATGTGTTTGGAACAGACGAGCCTGAATGAAGCTGACAAGCTTCTCAGAGAAGTCAAGGTAGAAGCTGACAAGAGATTAGATGAGCTTCTCCCCATGTTAATGGACCGCATGTGTAAACGATTTTGGGCAGAACTGCATATGGGCGACCTCCACTCTAGATATGGAGTTTTTGCGCCCGGATTGGATCGGGCTCTTGATACGGAAGATGATACCGGAGAGCTTTACTTGCCCCAAACGGGTTGGCGGCCTCCAATCTGAAGTTGCGACTCGCACGAAATGGATTATAAATGGTGAGTTCAAAACTTTCAGTGATTGATGCTGGTTAGCTCACACATTTAGGTCATAAGCTTAAGAAGCCGTGAGGCGCGAGACCTCATATGATCGCCATAGGTTCGACCAGGTAGCTCCTGGTTGAGCGGATGAGAGATACCGAGATAGCAGCTAAAGGCTGTGAGATTGCTTGTGTGTCCGACGGGTTATGCCCAGACTAACAATGTTAGCGACAAGCAATATGCACTAAATCAGCCGGCTAGTCTATTCCCCCATGCTCGCGGTGTAATGGCTTGCACCTGTGCAAATCGCAGCCATAGGCACCATTTTATTTTTACATGTTGATGAAAACATGGGACAGCCAAGAAAAACGATTGAAGACGTGAAGCGCATTGTTGCGCAATGCAAGTTTCGTGACCGTAAGCTGAAGGTAGCGCCTATGGGAGACAACGGGTGCTACATCCAAGTACAGTACATGGAAGCATGTATTGATACTGGAGAGATGGAACTACAGAAGGCGCGCAAGTGGTATACCTCCTTCTACTCAACCGACACTGAGGTTGTCGAGACTGTGTTCAAGGCACTGCGCGTGTCGAATGACCATGTGTTGAAGGAACATTTCCCTTTCCAGGGACGACGAGTGTACTCTCCCCACTTCGACATTGAGGCGCGCATGCACCTGTGCGATGAGTGGGAGTTTGACGGAAGGGTTCCGTTGGAGAAGTAGTCCTACCCTATACTTTTCTTAAAGATAACCGACAGAGAAAACTGAACGGTTGTGGCCTGGTTGCGTCCCCTTTACTTTTCAGAGGAAGGGCCACCCTTCCGGGCTGTGGCTGAAGGGGAGCGGAGAGCTGCCCGGTTATTATGGGTTGCAAACTATATTAACCACACGGGCATGAGCTGGTTCGAGTCCAGCTACCTTGGAGTAGGGTAAACTACCCCGCTGTTGGTTATCTTTAAGGAAAGCATGTTAAAGACGCTGAAAAGGTTTGACATTCCTGGGCGCGTTGCCTTATGGTTGGTTGACAAGATGGTCAAAGCTTGGGCGCCCACTGGACGAGAGTTTGGTGCGGCAATTTTAATTGCTTGGATAGGCACAGCCGTATATGGAGTGCTGTGGTTTACTATTCTGGTAACATTGTACTTCGGGATACAAAGTTTGATATGAAGTTTGAAACAATCTCTGGTTCCCTCTACGAAGTGGACGAGGAAAACAGCCGGTGTCGTCGCTTGATTGGTGTGGCTGATCCTCAGCCCCGTCAAGGTAAAGACGGCGAATGGAAAACGTTTGACACCATGTCGGAAGAGGTTAAGGTTGGAGAGCCGGTTCTTTTCGTCTGGTGGTGGGAAGGGGAGATTGCTAAGTCAACAGTAACTTCCGCTGTGAGGCGGATTCTTAAAGAAGAAAACTAATGTTCTATAGAGACAATCCAGATGGCACACGTTCTTACAGGTGCCCGGATTGTGGTGGGCCATCGCATCCGGCGACTGGTAACTGCCTGAGCCCGACTTACATCCTGTGCTGGGGCTGCTCTCTTGAGCTAGCTAAGTGGTTGCAGAGCTGGACTGGTAAGCGTGCGCCCAAACGTAAACTCCAAACAAAGATGACATTCTACGAATGTGCCACACTGTTCAAACAATAACAAGTGAGAGCGAGCTTATTCTGGCAGAGGTTGCTGAGCGAGCAGATGATCTGACGGATGAGCTGCTGCCCAGGGTCTTGGAAAAGCTAGACGAACATGTCTGGAGCTGAAAGAGAAAGGCTGGCCAGGGATATTGTTAATGCGATTGAGCTAGATATCCTTGATCGTGGTGGCATTGGAAACGAGCTTGAGCAAGTAGACGATGACATTCGCGAGGAAATCAGAGACGCCTGGCAAGAGATTGTGTTGGGTAAGCTAAATGAATCAGGAGCCTGAATGGAAGGTAGCGTTCTGGTGGGCGCTCATCGCTGCAACAGCAGCGTTCTGGATAATTGCGGCAATGTTCAGCTTATGAAGGTTTCTGATATATTCAAAGTTCAGCCTGGTGTTATATTCCAGGGAGTTATCACTGGAGAAAAGATTAGTTCAAAATTGTCACATGCAACTCGCATGAGCGAGCAGCATCCTAGTGCTGATGTGGCTAGAGCTGATTATACTGATTAAGGTTGCGGAAGTAGATAAGCGTGTGCTTAGAGCTGACTGCGCTAAGTTTGGTGTTGGCTTTAGGGACGTGCGTGGGCGTCAATACTATCTCAATGAAAATTCTAACGCTAAACTGGTTGACTCAAGCATGTATGCTGAAGTGAAAAAGACAGTAGAGCATTGGGACATTCTTAAGCTGGAGGGTTTCTACTGTCCGCTACCTCGCGAGGTTGCAGGACAAATCGTTGAGTTGATTAAGCCCAATGGTACATGGTGGGATGTTAGGTGGCGCGGCAATCCGTTTTTAATTAGAGATGTTGCTCTAATACATGAGGAAACTGATGGAGAAGATTCATAAGATTATCGCTGGGCTGCAAGTTGTACTTAACTCTAAGTGTACGAATGACACCTATGCTGAGCATGATGTGTTCTATGCTGGCTTGCCTAGCGAAATGACAGATGAAGAAAATGCGAAGATGAAAGAGTTTGGCTGGCACATCGACAAAGAGAGCGATGGCTGGGCAATCTTTACGTAACCAAGAAAGATCGATTGATGCAAAAACAATTCACTGAGCAAGACGTTGAGCGCTTCAAGGCGTTTGAAAACTTCATGGCGCTCTATACCGAGAAGCCTAAACCGAAGTTCAAGCGGAAGCGTAGGCAAAAGAAGCGTGGAGTCAAGAAGCTTTCCAAGAAGGCAGAGCCGGAAAAGAAGCTCAGCCGATTCGAGCAAGTGTTGAAGCATCTCAAAGAGGCTGGTAAGCCTTTGACGGTTACGCAGCTTGCCGACAAGCTGAAGACCAACCGTAACAATGCTTATCAAATCATCTATGCCAATAGGCATGACAAGCGCCTCAAGAAGGTAGACCCGGGCGTCTATGAGCTTTCTGCAAAGGGCTGATAAAGCCATCAGGGAGTGTCCGTCTGAGTTTGGGTTCACCGTATACTTCCTACGCCTAACTAAAGAGTTCTTCAAAATCGGCTGCACTTGCAGGTCAGCACAGATTCGTCGCTTTGAATTGAAACAAGGCAACCCAAACGTATGTGATATCCTCTGCGAGGTGCCCGGTTCCCTTTGTCTTGAGCGTCTGCTCAAGGCACGATTCAATCATCTCCTGCATGAAAGGGAGATATTCAGACTCACACCAGAGGTGTGGGGATACATTCGCAAACTAAAGCGATGGAGAACAGAATGAAACTTTCAGTTGCAATCTTTACTGGAATGCTTATGGTTGGTTGTGGGCAGCCCGCTGTCATGCAGCCCGCTGTCACGCCTAACACTTGTACGTGTGAAGGTAGGACCATTGAGCAAATCAAGGCAGAGAAAGATGAGACTCCCTGTTGGGATGCTGTCAAAGATGGCGCAAGCGACGCTTACAAGGCAGGAAAGGGATACTTGCACGAGATTACTGCTCCCGACGAGGAATGATATGACTGCTAAGGATGTAGGAGAAATCCTCCTGCACTGGCATGAGAATATGAATGATTGCCCGCTGTTTGAGCTAGGTCAATTACTTGAACGCGGGCAAGACTTCAGCTTCAATCTTGTTGAAGATGCTAAGTTCAAGCTCATTGCTCTCTATGATGGTGAGTATGGGCATGATCTTGATATGGCGCAGTGTTGGGAGATTGAGAATGCAGTAATCTGGCTTAACAAATACATTGCCGGATATGACGAAGAAAAAGAGGCAGTGGCTTGACAGACGTTGTTGCAGAGATTATGTTGGAGATCCCGAGCCATTGGGAAATTCTCGAAAGAGACATGTTCTTTGACGATGGCCGAGATTACAACAAGCCTATGTATGCTCGCAAGGACGGGAAGGCAAGAGTCTACCACAATGCGGGCGAAGAAGGTACTAAATACGAGTTTGCTATCGCTACATCAGATGGTGATGGTGAATGTGCAAGCTCGCTAAGTCAAGCTATTAAATATGCTGACAGCATGGTAGAGGAAGCTTGGCTGTCTCCAGTTGGAGAGGAAACAAATGCGTAAATACAAAGTTAGAGTTATCAACACCCAGGTTCGTGACGTTCCTGTTCATGCGTACATCTATGATGAGCGACGTGGGCATATCAAGACGGGCAAGGTTATCCGAGTGGATAAGGTGGAGCGTAAAACTGTTATGTTCTCTGGTAGCCCAGAGGCTTACAGGATTTGGCGCGAGGGTCATTCGCTTCCTGCTACTGCTACGGTGAAGGAAGGCCCGATCAAGGATGAGGATCTTCTGCAATGAGTGACCTACAACTGTCCATTACCTTTTTCTGCATCTTCTGGTTTATCATGGGCATCCTCGCACAAAGGGGATGGACCTACTTGACAGGCCGCTACGTCGTGGCTAAGTTGGAGAGGCAATGAGCCAGACTGAGATTACGTTCTATATTGAACGCGACGGTGATGAGCTAGAGCTTGCCATCACAGGAGATGTAGAGAGTGTAGATGGTGAATGTACTTCATGCATCACACATATTCAGCAAGAAGGTCACACCTGGGAAGGTGAGTTGACCGAGCAAGAAAAGCAAGTGGCTGAAGAAGAACTGTTTGAACGGTTCAAAACAGATTCAGAAATAGACGTTGCTACTGAGGCAGCAGACGAAGCCTTGGTAGGTGATTGGGTTGACACAGCTATCAACAACCCTTACGGGTATTAACATGCCTGACGATAATAATTTTGACGTATACAAAAACCTGCCTGAGCTTGAGAAGCCACCGAAGGAATCGGTTAAGGTTCTCTTTCCGAATGGTGCCTATGTGTACTTTACGAAGGGCCGAACCAAGCCAAACCTGGTTAGGTATGCCAATGGTGATACTATCTCGCTATGGGAGCATAGAACACCCGTAGTAAGCGTTGTTCGATATTACTTTGAAGAGCAACCCACCCAAGACTTGCAGACCTACTTGTCTCTGGAGCAGTGTAAAGTTGGACATGTATACAGAGTGCGCTCCCGCAACTTGAGGCTTGCGGTGTATTGTGATGAATGGGAATGGGAAGGGGCTGAGCCTGGCAATCATGATGACCCACGATTCGTTGGAATCAGACGCAAGTTTGGCAGCGAGTTCCTTGATTCAGAATACCATTGGGACCACGGACAGTTTAGAGAAGGCAAAGCAACTGGTGCGTTTGCTACATGTAAACCTCTAGAAGACTTGGGACCAGTCGGACAACGCTTGTCCGAGGGAAATGAATCGCTATTTGATGAGCTTAAGAGACTAGAGAATGAGTTACTTTGAACAATTCCTGCTCGCAGCCATCATATACGCACGTAAATGTGCAATGGATCGGTCGGGCATCTTTCTAGCAAACGCTACACGCCCGCCTGATTTCTTGTGGCGTCTGAATCCTGATTGGGCTATCCAACAGTTGGCAACAAAATGTCTGGCAGGGGTTGACAAAGAACAGCTCGGTGTTACGTTGATGAAACGAGGAACCGAATGACTCTGCTCATGCTGCTCTCTGCCATGTGGGTGATCCTTGGGATTATAGGTATCGCAGGAATCATTGCTGCGGCTGTTGAGGACAAACAGGATGGGCTTAAAGCGGCAACTTTACTTGTATTAGGTGTGCTTGCCGTCTTGACTTTCATAGTAGTTCTATCATGGTTCGCAGCAAAAGGAGCCTACTTAACATAAAGTTATGAGCCTTCATAGGCTCGAAAGAGATTCATGACACGCTTCTGGCTATCATGAAGGCGCGCTGTTCGTTTCATGAGCGTACAGCCAAGCCAAACAAATAAAATAGGAGCTGAATCCAACAGATAGGTTCCTAGCCCTACCTCCCCCGGCATGTTGGCCGGGTCGAATGTAATAGGAGATGGGTTGTCTCGGGTGCCGGGCACAGACCAACAGCTAACTTACATAAGCCGACTTTAACGAGCGGCGAGATGAAAGATGCTGGCTAACCGAGAGCCTTCGGGCGTTTTTCTGTTGAAACCTTAAACCAGGAGACACTATGTCTACTGCACGTAACTACATGCGGAATCGTATTGACCGCAGACCTCAGCGCAAGGCTGAGAACGAAGCTCGGGTGGAAGCATGGCAAGCCATGACGCCGCAAAAGCAATTGGCTGAGCTGGATGCTCGGCTTGGTAAGGGTGTGGGCGCTAAGAAACAGCGCGCACGTCTCAATCTCCTCCTGCGAGAAGACTCGTAGGCTTTCCAATCGGGCTCCTGGGGCGTCAGAGCGTCCCAGGAGTTTTTAATGAAAGGTACTAAAATGAAGAACATGCGTGATCGAATCGCGACTCAGTTGAATGAACTTAGGGACGCATTGGATGATGTAAACGGTAAGTTTGACGCTGATGACAACAAGATTGAGGCAGTTAAGGATTGTCTTGAGTGTCTTCGAGAAGAGATGGAACTGACGCCCGAAGAGAAGACTGGCCAAGCTTTTCAGAAGCTCGAAAAGGCTATGGGTTGGTCGTAATGCTTTCAGAAGAAGAGTTTTGGGATCGGGCAGCCATCGCTGCACTTAGTACAGTAGAGGATGTAACGCCCTGCTCGGCAGCACAATTTGCTGCTCAAGCAGCAGACGCCCTCCTTGAAAGGCGTATTGCAAAGCTGGCAGAAAAAGAAGCTGCCAAACATGCTTGGCCACCGAAAAAGGAAGACCCTATCCGCACCAGGCCAACACGTAAAATGCCTAGTGTAAGGGCTGAGCCCAAAAGCTGACTCATGGAAAAGAATACTAAAGAAAGAATCTACGTTGCCGTAGGCGACTGTGTTTGGGGCAAGGGGCTTACCATTGACGCTGCTAAGTGGGAAGCTAAGCAGCGTACAGGAAAGAAACGGCAGAAGTTTGCTATCTACAAGATGGCTGAAGGCGCACACTCCGTGTACGTAGATGACTTTGGTGCTGTGTGTTGGTCGGGAACGACGGATAGGCCAGAGCACATTGAGGAATAATGGAAGCTTATCTCAAGCAGTCCTTTCTTAAAAAGGTGGCAAAGATTCTTAAAGAGAATACCACCGACTATGGGAATGGTATCCCTGCTCGTATTCTTTGCGAGAAGCTAGAGCTTAGTCTAGTATGGGAGAGCACCCTAAGAACTCTTATTAGAGAAGGCGTGATCCCAGGATATAAGCTGCGACCGAATACGGGCTTTGTAAGAGAGAATGCTACGGCTAAGACCACTGATGGTGGCACAGTTGTGCCGGCTTTCTTTGTGACTCAGTTTCAGCAAGCACTTGATGAGTGCTGTAATGATGATACCTATGTAAGCAGTGATACTGTGCTGAGTAAAATGAAGCACCACTATGCACAGGTGAAAGCGAAAGCCCTAATGGGTTCTGCCATCAAGCATGGGCTGGTGTCTGGATACGTATCTAAGACTGGCGCTGGTGGCGGATATAAAAGAGCTACTAAGGAAGAAGAGGATCTATGGAGAAGTCTCCGGCTGTCACGTTCGGTGACAAGGTAGTTGTGCTTGGAAGCAAGCACGTTGAGTCGTTCAGGCCAATTGTCACTGATATTACCTGGATTAAAGAAGAACATCGGTATAAGATTGAGCTTCTTTGGGGCACTGGTGAGGAATCACATGTGTGGTCTACCGACATGGGTAAGACCTGGATGACTGAACCTCAGTACAACCAGAAACAGCTCTCGGTTAACTAATGGACTTTCAAGATGCACTGAAACAGCTTGTGTTGTCACTTGATGACGAACACGGGATGAACGAGCAGGGCTATTTAGCCATGCGTCACCTCATTGCTAAGATATGGGGAGCTGATTCTGTGGTTGAGCTTGATAAGTTCATTAAAACGATAGAGGGCAGATTCTACTTTGATGATAGTGCTCATGCACTAGACTGCCTGCATGCAATAGAAGAAAAGAGTAAGGGTCATCCTAAGTGGACGATCCTTTGAGAGGGAGAAACAATGAAATTCCTATTTGGTCTGGCTGTATTCTTTATGGTTTCGTTCGTTGGAGCCATGACTACTATCCCCTATGCATTGGTATTCGTTGCTGCCCTATTTGCTGGGGCGTTTGCAGCAAGGTAATGAAAGATAAGTATATTTACTATCTGAGTAATGGCGAGAAAGAAGTAAGCTCAGAAGATCCCTACACAAGATGGGTGCGCGCTAGAGAAGACACAGCTAATTGTTGGCGCTGTGCGCAACCTTGGCCGCACACAAAGATGTGTCCGCCATGTATGCGAGTAATAGAGTCCTCTGCCCGAGGCAGTGGGCTTAACGAAAAGCTCATTAGTGCATTTCATAATGAAAAGAGAGCGCTAGCAAAGAAGTTGAGCAAGTCAGGCTTAGCCAGTATATCCTACCAAAGATACAGGGCAGGAAAAAAGAATTTCGATCTGCATATTTCTAAGCTCACTGAAGAACAAGTTAAAGCCATAGTTGAGGCAATCAATGACAAAGAAAAGTCTCTCAGTAATGAACAATGATCGGTTCCTGATCCATGTGCCCAGGCATCGTGCTGAGCCCATTCGATTGGCTCTCATGAGGCTAAGCCCTAGACCATGGGTGTTTCTGTCTCAGACCAACAAAGATAATCCAAACTATGGGTTTGACATTTATATCTCCAATGAGTGGGGTAGTTATCCAGATGACAAACTTTACAATAGCTGCCTAACCTTTGCAAAGAACCTGCTTGCCGGCGAGCCGAAACAGCCTGCTGAGCTTGAAATTCTGGCAGAGGAATTACCCATCGAAGTTCCAGAAGACCTAACTGAGCTTGCTCAGGCAGAGCTTCTAGAAGAATATGGTTCAGAAGACGAAGAGGTTGCAGATGCCGAAGAAGAAAACTGATTATGGTTTCTGTACGGTTGATATGCCTTGGGGAGAATGCAGTGAGCCGGCTACTCATCTGTTAGAATGTCCTCCGCGTAGGAGCATTCCTATGTGTGACTCTCATTGGGAGGCTGCGATGGATTTTGAAGCTAGGCTTAAAGCTGACCCCGAGTTTTTTAAGAAGGCTGAAAAGCTTGTTAATGAAGCTCATGCTCAGCAGAATGACTATGACTGACATGAAGAATGTTAAAAAACTGCTACGTCTGAAAGACGGCGAAGAATTGACAATTGGCGGGGTCGTGTATACAATGATGCATTATGATCCTGGCCCCAATCAAATTAAAGTGTCGCCCTGTGGTGGGGCTGGAGACTTTGATACGGATTGTTTTTGGATTGACGCAACCAAGTCAGAGTTGCGAGATTATTTTGGTGGGCGATGAATACAGCGTTCCTTGCTAAGGATGACGAAGACAGCGGGCGCAACTATGTGCTATCAGCATTGTTTGCTGCCCTAGTTATTATTCCACTTGGTCAGTGGTTGGCACCCGACCTTATTGGTCACAGCATCTTTGATGCGTGGAGCTTCCATGGTACTGGCTTGCTTGACTGGTTGAAGCTGGGCTTGCCACTGTTTGGTTGGGGTGTTGGTGTAAACGTGCTTGCGAAGCTCTTTAAGAAAGAGGATAGCTTGTACGACCGCCTTAATAGCCAACGAGTTACTCGCGGACAGCTCCTTGGTGCAGGATTCCTTATCAGCCTGTGGGCTGGGCTTGCGGAAGAACTATCGTTTCGATGGTTGCTTTACTATGGAGCTTTCTTTACGCTTGCAATTGTGAACTTTCTGTTCTTTGGTTGGGCTGGGTTTGGATTGCCTGAGTGGCTGCACCTAAATCTGTTTGGTCCCATTGCTGATTTCACTACGCTTGGTTATCTTACAGAACAACTGTTCGACCCTCGGACGTGGTTGGTGGGTGGCGCAATTATCTCAGCCAATGCTTTCTTCCGAGATGGTCACAAGTATCAGGGGATCTGGGGAATGCTTAATTCCTGGTTCGTTGGAATGTTTTGCTTTTATGCTATGTTCAATTTCGGACTGCTAGCGGCAATCGTTATCCACTTCACCTACGACATGCTCATCTTTGCTACTGTAGCTGCACTACACACGTAACCAATGTACGAAAAGAAAAAGAAGAGCCTCCCGCTCATTGAATATGAGCCTGAGCCTGGACCAGCAAAGCTTAGCCCTTTGATTGAGTCTATCTGTGAAGAAGCTGCTATCCCAGAAGGGCTGCGAGAAATAGCAGAAGCCGTCCCTGTACCTATGACATACCAAGAGGGCGGTAACTGGCACCTTGACTATAAGGGGTGGCGTCTTGTTTTTGGCTCTTGGGATGATCTTAGATATTACCAACAAAGATGGATTAACATCATTGACAATGGCTGGATGCATGTTTATGATGTTTATGCCGATCGGTATGTTGAGACTCCGCTAGAGCGAATTGCAGAGTTGAATGCAGGCGGTCGTTCTCTATGTGCTTGTGCAAAATTCGCTAGCTGCGTTGCAGTTAGGCTGGTACGTCGCATATAGCTGACTAGGGTCTATAACTCAATTGGTAGAGTTGCGGGCTTTTAACCCGTCGGTTCAGAGTTCGAGTCTCTGTGGACCCACTAGGAAAGTAAAAATGAGAATCAAACTTTGTTATGCAAACTGGCATGAATTGAATAAGATTCCAGATGACCACGAGACGTTCTTGTCCGTTGTAATGGGCGGGGAAACGCTCTTGGATGAAGAGTTTTATGATCATGTCCATTCATGTGAGATGATGTGCTCTAGCATCGAAGCTTGTAATGAACTGTTTGAGCAGTTTAACTTCGGTGATCGTGGTGGGCATAAGGTTCGCTCAATGAGTGTAGGTGATATTGTTATCATAGACTATGACTTTTGGAAAGAGGTCTACGTATGCCAACCTAAGGGCTGGCGGAAGCTGGATTTAGATGATCCGGCTAATGTGAGGCTAGTCGGCTCACTTTTAGGTTGGGATGACTAGATGAGGTAATGAAAAAGCAATGGGCAATCAAGTTGACCAGCATTGGCTTGAACGCTGGTCAGGAGTACAGCTTCACACAGGATACTGTAGAGGTGTCCGTGTACTCGATTATCTCTGTGGACGGAAGTAGCTTCTTTGTAGTATTTACTGATTCTGGGTTTGTCATTGCCAAAAAAGAGCTTGACAGAGCTGACAAGGCTGCTTACATTTTCGCTACGACGGTTTGGAAACTGATGGGAGTCTAATGGAACGTCATCTGTTAATGAACCCGCACGATTTTACATACGTACCTCGGCCATCTGGGGCAGGGGGAAGTTTGCCCAGACACCTGCCCCATGGCAGATACCTCTGCACTAAGTGTGGAGCTAAGGCAGATTCAAAAACACTATACATAATGGACAGAGAAGAATGTCCGATGAAAGAAAATAATGGCACGAGCAATTAGTTCAGCGACGATTTCGTTTGGTTTGGTGAGTATCCCCGTCAAGGTGTATGGCGCCAACAAAGTAGATAAGGTCAGCTTCAAGACTGTTACCAAGGCTGGTAATACGGTGAAGCAACAGTATGTGGACTCCGTTACTGGTGAGGTTCATGAGCGAGGTGAAGGCTCCAAGGGGTATGAATACACCAAGGGCAAGATGGTCACCTTCACGCCAGAAGAATTGAAACAGATGGAGAGTGAGTCGGACAACTCCATGTCTATCGTGGAGTTCGTTCCCGCAGAGGAAATTGATCCTGTTCATGTCGAGAAGTCTTACTTCCTTGGCACGGCAGGTAATGATAAGGCGTATGCCCTGCTCTCTCGCATCATGGAGGATGAGTGGGTTGTGGCAATCGCTAAGTGGAAGGCGCGTGGACGTGAGCATCTGGTTGCTATCAAGCCTCACCAAGAGAATGGCGTGAAGGGCTTGGTGCTTCAACAGTTGTTCTATGCCAATGAGCGCAAGTCGTTTGCTGAGCATGGCGTCTCTGATGTAGAGGTGTCCGATGCTGAGCTTGGATTGGCGTCTCAGTTTGTCGCACAACTCAAGAATGATGATGGTTTTGAGCCACGCAAGTACAATGACGAATACATGTGTCGTATCAAGACTGCAATTGACCAGAAGATTGCAGGTAAGAGCATTAACCTTCCTGCCTCTGGTCCTGCTAAGGACACGTCGATGGACCTCTTTGAGGCGCTGAAGCTCAGCGTTACTGCTGAGGATGCTAAGAAGACTGGTTAGGTATGGCGGCACCCAAATGGTGGCATGGTTTACCACAGGTAGTAACGCCAGCGTACAATGAAGATTATTATCGGTGGCTGCTAAAGAAATATAAAGCTATCCCAATCAAAACTAGGAAAAAGAATATGTCGAATACGCGGCCTACATGGTCTATCTGTACTGGCACAGACAACTTGATGATCATTAAAACAGCCAATGCTCATCGGGCCCAGCTTGTAGCTCAGTCTTATGGGCAAGGATACAGTCACATGTATCATGATCTTCCACGCACTGATCCTAATGGAGGAAGTGGAAGCTGTTGGTCAATTGCTATGGAGGAAGACCCTGATTACTTTGATCAGTGGGACGACCTTCCAGAAGAACTGGACCTGGAAGCATTGTATGAATGTGCGGATGTCCTCATCCTAGACGAAGAAGGTAAGGAAATGTCGCTGGAGGATATCCAAAAGTTTGAAGGCGGTAATGAAAGTAATGGTAACGAAATGGCTAAGAGTGAAACTAACAACAATAGTAGTGGCGATTTGAAGGAGCGGATGCTTGAGACTGCTAAGGACTTGGGCCGAGCGGCCGTGATGGGTCCTAAGCTCGCAACGGCTGGCAAGGTCAACAAAGCAGCCTATGCTAAGTTCAAAGAGATTATGGTTAGCAAGGGCTTCAGTGAAGAAACGTTTGAACGCACTGAGGTGGAGGCCATTGTTATGATGCTGCTTCCTGCTGGTCTGACCTTTGCGGCGACGGCGTTTGAAGATCAGCTTCCTCATGTTAAGCATCTTAAGCCGGCGCTTGAATTGAGCATTACGGAAACCTCCCGTGAGCACAGTGCAGAGATGCTTGAGTTTGCAACCTCGATGTTCTCTGCTATGTATGCAGCGTACAAGCAGCCTGTTCATGTGACACCACAGGTTCGTATTCAAACCGACTACGAGGATCTTCGCACTGAAAAGTTGAAGGAAATTGCTACGGCTCGCAAGCTTGGCTTGAAGACTCGTATCACTCGTGAGAAGCTCATCAATGCACTGAAGGCTGCTGACCTTCAGGTTGCTGCTGAGGAAGAGGCGGCTGCTGGAGAAACTGAGCAGCAGCGCTTGACAGTTTGAGACAGAACGGTTACCATAGACTTATCGGCGCCCAGCCGACCAGAGCACACACGCAACATATTCTCGCTGATAAAGAAAACGTCCGTAAGGACATGCTCTTTTCACTCGGGCGCCGACTTTTGCCCTATTCGTCTAGTGGACTAGGACGGAGGGTTTTCAACCCTCAAACGGGAGTTCAATTCTCCCATAGGGTGCCATATCCTAATAGGATGTTATATAAATGAAGCACACATGTTATACCTGTGACCAGTGTAATGAATCGATCGGGACCGATATTACTGAATCAAGAAGGGATAACGGGGCTGTGTCAATTACCATTCATGGTAGATTGTCAGAAGACGATAAGTGGCACCAAAGTAAAGATAAAGAATTTTGTAATACCAAATGCATGGCTGAGTATCTTAGCACTTTCTCTAAAGAGCTGGTGGCACAATTTATAGTAGAACAATGACTGACGTACAGCTAGATGCCTGGGCCAGAGCGATGCAGGCTTTTCTTGTCTTAGAGGCCAAGATTGGCAGCCAAGTAAAGTATGCCACAATCTTTGAGGCCAAGGATCTGGCTACCTGGGTTAGCGCCCAATTAGAGAAGGGCGAACCATTTGAATACTGGCTTGTTACTGTGAAGAGTGATAAACTTGAGCGTAGGCATCGTACATACTTTTACGAGTGTAACCTGCTTGAATTAGCAGAGAGTTGTTTGACCTCTTTTGAAAGAGGATTGGGCCACCCGTAAAACATTTGATAAATTTTTCCTTGACAAACAGTTAGGAGTTGTTACATTGGAACCTGTGGAAAGGGACAACCTCATTGATACGCTTGTGACCATCAAGTCACATGCCCAAGACTTGGAGGGCCAGCTTGGTACTGGCCTAAACGACAAGGCTAAACTGATTATTCGTATGTGTGACGATATTGCATATCGCAAAGGCGTCACAGACGAAGTGGAAGAGAAAGTCAATGTTTGACTGGCTTCGTACAAACCACGAGCTGTGCATTACAGCTATGGCAACCGCTAGTGCGGCACATGATAAAAAAGCCGAAAGGTTTGCAAGGCTTGCAGAAAGATTTGCATTTAGGGCTTGCATGAATGCGATGAGTGGTTATGATAGAGATGTCAAGGCAGCACTCAAGATTGCCAAAGACAACCTGACTAAATGCGCGGACATTCTAAGTTCGCATTACAACTTCCCAAGAAGTATCCTTCTTGAGAACTTTAAGATTGAGGATAAGAAAGAAAATGGCTAAAAAGAAAAGTTCGTACACCTACAACGAGGACCAGCTTGGCGATCAGCTCAAAGCTTATCCTCATCTTGTTCAGGATTGCCTGAATGTCATCCAGGCGAATGCCGACTCCAACGCTGAGAATACTCAGGGTTCGGTTTGCGTCGCCCTCCGTGGTCAGGACCGTTACAAGGACGTGTCCAAGACTAAGATGATTAAGCTGGTCGCTTCGTTGGTCAGCAACAATCGCCTGGCTGGCTGGGTTTCCCAGCGTAAGCATGGATTCGTTCCTGCTGACAAGGCTAAGACTGCTGCCCCGAAGGCTAGCAAGTCGAAGTCCAAGACTTCCACTAAGAAGAACAAGGGTGGGCGTCCTACGATCAAGCAGCAGATCGAAAAGGAAGAGCGTGAGAAGGCTCTTACCGAGTACCGTGCTAAGGTGCGTGCTCGTATCCGTAAGCAGTACGGCCTCGACTAAGGTGTATATATGAGGGTGATGGGTTCGTCTATCACCCTCATATCCTTTGCCTTAAAGGAAATAAAATGACTTGGCTATACCTGTGTACTGTCCTCACGTTTGTAGCTGCGCTTATGCTACAGTACCTTGCTAGAGTGAATGAAAACAGCATGGCTTCTGCCTACAATACTCTTAGTTGGATTTGTGGGGCGGCTTTTGTTGTTATCTTGTTTACTACGCACTTTGCGTCATGACGCCGCAAGTAAAACCAAGCAGTGTTGCTAAGATTGTTAGGAACATGCTTGAGAAGTGTAGTATGTCAGTAGAGGTTACTGTGATCCCTGCTGATGCTACGTCGTGGGAGAACGAGGGTATTGCTGATACCGCTGTAGAAGTTGGTAAGCGTACTGCTGTTATCCCTGGCTATGACGGACAGCTACAAGCTGTTAAGATTGTGAATGGTGAATACAGAGATATTGGATACACCAGTCGTAGCCCACAGAAGGTAGCAGTGCGAGCCATTGCTGCTTATGTGCAGATGTGTCTTAAATGCAAGATTGAGCAACTCATCTAATGAGGATCTGGGTCACAAGAATTGTGCTACTCATCTGCGGGATGTTTGCTGCACTCCAGTTGAGCTGGCCAATAACTCCCCCACCTAACTATGGGGCGAGCCTGTTTGTATTCGCAATTACGCTTTATGTAATGCTGACTGTTAGAAAGATTGATAATGATCAAGCTACTTGAGATTTATAAAGGGCCTGGGCGTCGTGTAAAGGATGCCGACAATAAGGTCAAGGAAATTGTACTTGACGAGCCCATGGAGCGTGCCCATGATCGTGGGTATCGTGAGTGGCTAATTGCCACCGGGAAGATTGTGCCGAGCGATGATGATTAGAACGGAGAACTCCACCTACGAATTGGAAGGTGGGATGATTCGTTGCCTAAAAGGTAGAGAGCATCATCCGATTAAATCTACCTGGCATGCATGCATATTCTTCTCTTATCCTAAGGAGGGTGAGCAGTTTGTGTTTGCAAATGACTTGGGCCTATGCAAAACTTCGGTGGTTTTGTCTATTGATGATGATGAAGAAAAGTTCGGATGGACTATTGATTGTTAGGACGTATAAATGAGACTCGTTATTGTTGATGATCATGGGAAAGTACATACAGTCATTCCAAATCTTGATGACTATGATTTGAAGCGGCCTATTGCTCAGGCTGCTATCTGTAATAAAATCTTCGATGAAAAGATGGAGATCGCGGTAAAAGAGTTCCGCGAAGACAATAGATAGTCACCTACAGGAGAGCAGACAAAGATGCATATTAAATATAACTTCGACAGCAGCCTCAGTGTAACAAAAGAAAAGGGGACTGTAACTATTGTTGCGGAGGCTCCGAAGGTTGTCCTAGTCAATAAGTTTACCGAAGACTCGGCTAAGTCATTCCGAGAAGACTTTGCTGAGGCTCTTGATACTGGTCAGGATGTTATTCCTGTGGTGATTGATTCGTATGGTGGGTATGTAGACTCACTCCTGTCGATGGTGGATATTGTTAAAGCATCTCCTAAGCAAGTGATTACGTTTGCGACGGGAAAGGCAATGTCCTGTGGTGCTGTGCTGTTTACGTGTGGTGAGAGACGCTATATTGCTGAGCATTCTAGACTTATGATTCATGATGTTGCTAGCGGGGCCTGGGGCAAAGTGGGCAAGCTAAAGAACAGCGTCAAGGAATCAGACCGATTGAACGACTTAATCTATAAGATCATGGAAGACAACATTGGTCATCCCAGAGGTTATCTTAGTAAGATTGTCGAGAAAAAGAACCGAGAGGATTGGTTTCTTACGGCAAAGAAAGCTAAGAAACATAACATCGCAACCGACATTGGCATTCCAGAGATTGAGGTCTCTGTGTCAATGACGACCACGTTTAAGTAGAAAGAAAAGGGAAATGAAAAATCTGGTAGTGTTTGGTGCTCTTGGCGCTCTGTTGGCTATGCCTGCTTGTGCAATTGGCAAGCTGACTGATGCGGCTGAAGCGCTTGATGAGGCTGAGAAAGCAATTGATAAGCTGCAAGTTGCAGAGTGCATGAGCGAATGCAGTGACGGTGCCCGTGCATGCTTTGATGATGCGAATGGTACATGTATTGATGCATGTGAGGGTGCGCATAATCTCTGCGAAGACTCGGAAGATGCTTGCACTGATTCGGCCAATGAGTCGTGTTCTATCTATGATGGTAGCGACTATTATAATTGCATGGATGCCTATGATGATGTTTGTGATCTTGACTGTGACCAGGCAATGTCAGATTGCAGCCAAGGTTGCGGAGATCAATTGGCTGATTGTTTCTTTGAGCAGGAGCCTATCTTGGAAGCAGACCCAGCCTATTCACAGTGTGTATCTGACTGTGTAGATGAGATGGAGCGCACCCTTAAGGACATTGATCTGTAATGAAGAAAGTTACACTATCTGACGAAGATACCTTCGTCTGGTCTAAAAAGACGGGTGCGAATTTGAAGTTCCGTCGTAATGACGACGGGCTTGTGGTGGTTACATTCCAAGACCTAGAGGTCACAGTAGAGCCTCTCTGTGATGGTGATGCAAGTTACGCAATTCACACGAAATCTGAAGTATCATAGTTATGGCGTGTGGTGCCGCATCTAAATCGTATGCGGTGGGCGCTAAAAAACGAAAGCTGGTTCGACTCCAGACACACGCCACTTTTTGAAAGGTAATGAAATGAAACGTCTTGCTATGCTTGCAAGTCTATTTATGTTTGGGTGTCAAGCTACTGCCCCTGTTGAGCCGGCCATTCCTGAGCCTGTAGAGGCTCCCACTCCAGTTGTGGAGGTAAAAGAGCCTTGGAAGCTAGAAGGCTCTCTGTCTCCAGTCAAAGAAGTCAACTGGTATGAGCTGAGTGACGACACTATTCAAAAAGCATATGATGAGAATAAGATTGTCATCCTATTCGTTTACGATGAGAGGGATGAGAAATCTTCTAGCATGTTGTATGCAATGAGGGCCTACACCTTTTGGGACCAAAAAGTTGTTGAAGTAATCAATGAGCATTATATGCTGGTTGGTGTAGATGTTAGTAGCCCAGACTGGAAGAACTTGCCAGGGTCGCTTGAGGTGTTTTTCTGTCAGAATGCTGTTCATGGTATGATTGACCTGAATGCTAAGAAAGGTCCGACAGAACTGACATGGCCTATCACTATGTTCTATCTCCCAAGAACAGGCCATATGTTTCCAACAGGATTCCATGGGTTTATCATGGGAGATGAGTTTGTTGAGCTGCTCACACAGCTAAGAGATAACGCTGAGCTTACCGGACATAAGAAGTGAGTGTACCGTTTCTAATAAGTATAGCTATCAGCTTCACGCTGGTGTTTCTATTTGCCATTGTCTTAATGTCAATGGCCTGGATAAATAATAGATTCAAATGATCACCACAGTTTCAGATTTAGCTGGTGAACTTACCAAGTATGATGACGATACACTGGTGGTCATCGGCTATGAAATGTCACCAGAAGAGACAGCTATCTCTCTTCTAAGAGAAGATAAGAAAACAGATAAACTTTTCATCTGTTCTACTAAGAAAAAGAACTATACTATGAATGCCTGGGCTCAGGGGCATAGTGTAGGAAGAGGTAGTGGATTTATTGCTGGCAAGTGGGCCGGCTATACGCAGGCTCTTGCACGGGTGCTGGAACTTATCCCTGGCGGTTCGCTGAAAGATAAGATTCAAGCCTTGTTCGATGAAGCCATCTCCACTGGAAAGACTACGTAGGATTAGATATTGGGCGCAGCCTACAAGGTTGGGCGAGATTGTTGATTTAGTAGGCGCTGGGAAGCTCTCAGAGGCCCGTAGAATTAGAATTAAGGACAAAAGGCTGCTCCGGTGGCCCGAGGCTGAAAAGCTCTTGAATTCTATTCTAGGATGCCGCGAGCATAGTGTCAAAAATTGCGGATTCTACACTTGTAAAATAATATGAATATTTTTGTCTTGGATGAAGATCCTGTAAAAGCTGCCATTATGTTGTGCGATAAACACATTGTTAAGATGGCTTTGGAAACGGCGCAAATTCTATGCACGGTATCGGTTAGGTACGGAGTGGAGGCCGCATATAAACCTACTCACAAAAACCATCCAGCCGTTGTGTGGGCGGGTGATACATTCGCTAATTGGGAGTGGACCATTAAACATGGCCTAGCCATTTGCGATGAATATACTCATCGCTATAGTAAAGTTCATAAATGTCAAAAAGTTATTGAGGACTGCTTTGCTAACGGTGGCCGGCCAAAAACTGGCGAGCTAACACCCCACCCCCTTTGTATGCCTGACGATGTTAAAGTGATCGGCAATCCAGCACGGTCTTACCGCAACTATTATCGGATTCACAAAATTAAAATTGCCTTCTGGAATAAAAAACCAGAGCGAGGCGACTGGTACGGGAAAATTTAATAATGATTCAATATATTTTTGGAGCTGGCATTGCCATTGGTGGCGTATTAGGATACAAAGCAGGCAAGGCTGTTGGTGGCTTTGGAGCCAAGCGTAAGCTTAGGAAGATCCGCAAGATCATGGGCGATACTGCAACCAAGGCTACTAAGAAGGCTAAGGAAGTTGGCAAGCAAGCTCATGAAACTCTCAGCGAGCTGGCTGAAGATATCAAAGATGACATGTAGATGAATAGCGTAATTGATTACGATTCCTTTAGAGGCTTTGTCGAGTCTTGTCAGAATAATTGGGATTGTGACGAAGACGCGCATAAGCATAGCACTGAGTGCCGTTCTTGTACGGCTAAAGCTTTGCTAGAAAGATATCCTGAGGAAGAAACGTGGATTGTCTCTGTCCTAGACAAGACCAACATTCATCGCTTCACCCTGTGGAAGTCGTATGAGGATGCGCTCAAACATGCTGTTAAGGAATGGCGAGCTGCTGGCTTGGGATATGATGATCATGCTGGTAAGTTCTATCGTGATGATAGCGGTCAGTTTGAGACGAGGTATGACCTTACTGATAGGGTAGTAGAAGTGATGGTTTCGGGGTGTCATATCTTTATCCACCAACCGGAGAATGTCTAAATAATGCTGATATGGTTGGCTATATGGTTGGCTGGAGCCCTTGGTGTGTCCATAGCATGGGTGTGGGTGCTTGGCCGATCAGTGATAAGTTGGAGCGCTATCTTGACCATGCTGTGGCTGTCCATATTGTGGCCATTATGGTTTTTGCTCCTAACTTATCTCACCTTAACTAAACAAGGTTTCACTCCATGACTAAAGAAGTTAAAAACATGTTGCGCTTGGCATGGCTGGGCTTCGGCCTCATCATGTGTATTGGTTTTACTGCCTGGGCGCTCTTGACAAACCAGGCTTGGTGGGTTGTTGCCATCAACATTGCTGTAGGCATCTACACACTTGTGCGGCTGATGCAGTTGACAGGATCGAAGGAAGATTGAAATTTCTGTGTGGGTGGCCAATTTGGGCCAACGACCTTAATGTTGATCCTAAAAGATGTGAGCAAGAAGCTACACTCTTTTATGAAGATGTATCAAGGGGCTTTTTGCGTGGATGCAGAGATTGCGCAACATATGTTGGCCCTGAAAAAGATAGGCCGAGAAGCATTACAAAAGAAGAATATTTAGCGGCATTTGTAATAGAGGAATAAATGACAACTTGGCAAGAATTTAGATTCGTTCGCGATGGTAGTACTCCCCTTGTTTGGATGATTCAGCAAGATGGTGAGTCATACTCAACTAAGCATGGTATCCTTGATGGTAAGCTACAGCTTAACACGGATACACCTGGCCCAAAGGGCAAAGAAGATACTAAGGCATACATGAATGCGGTTGACAACTGTGCATTTCATGTGAGCCGAGAGATTCGTAAAAAGACAGAGGCAGGTTACATTGAGTATATCAATGGTGTACCACAGCAGAAGCGTATCACTAAGATTGCTTTTGACACACACCTGCCCAAGGTGTTCACGGGTTACAAGCCCCAACAGAACATTGACCACCTTAAACTGAAGCGTATCTGTGAGGGTGGTCGTGCTCGTTATAGTCGCAAAATGAATGGCATGTGTCATTATGCTGTTCATCAGTCTTGGGGCTGGGAAATCTATTCCCGACGCATGGATAAGGTTTCGGGTAACTTCCCTCTTCATATCGAGGCTCTCAAGGGCAAGTTCCCGGTAGGAACTATTCTTGTTGGCGAGATGGTATGCATGATTGAGCGCGATGGTGATGATCCCCTAGATGATCTGAACACGGTTGCACGTATCTGTAGGAGCGATGCTGAGAAAGCTCGCAACCTGGTTAAGTGGGGCGAGGTTCCTGAGCCTAACTACATTGTTTTCGATATGCTCTACTACGATGGTATGCCGTTGAGTCAAACCAGTTACGATAAGCGCTCTGCCCTGTGGCGTGGAGAGTTCCCTGAGTTTAGGGAGCGCAAAGATGGTGATGTTATTGCTGCTGTCGACTTCTACGATGTGAAGCATGATACTTGGGAAGAGTATGCTGTTGAACGTGAGTGGGAGGGTTTCGTTGTCACGGATGGTAACTCTGTTCCCGGTGACAAGTTCTTCTCATTCAATGGTAAGGCTAAGCGACCGAATGGGCACCACAAACTTAAGCCGGTCTTTGAAGCAGACGTGGTTGTATTTGCAGCTAAGTATGGTACAGGCAAGCGTAAGGATGGTGCTGGCTCTGTGTTCTGCAAGCAGATTGATCCTAACACTGGCAAGTGGTTCTACACTGGTGGTGCTGGCTCTGGCTTCACTGATGAAACCCTGGCCGAGCTGCAAGTCATGCTCAAAAAGCACGATCTTCCCATCGTCAAAAAAGATACCGATGCTGAGAAGATGAACATTCAGAATGACAAGGGCTTTGTCATTGCTATTGAATATGGGGACAGGACTCCGGGCAAGAACAAGTGTCAGTTCGGTGTCTTTAAACGCTTCCGAAATGATAAGCCTAAGGAAGAATGTGAGGCGGAATGGTACTCCAGCAAGGCTAAGGTGGAGCTTGACTTTCTGAAAGAAGACTGATGAATCCGGTTACGGATGAGCTAAGAGTAGGAAACTCTTTAATCTGGCGTGGGGAGCATTGGGTTGTTCTAGATATAGATAAACAAAGACGCATAGTAAAGCTCAGCAGACTCCCAGCTAGGCTTTACGCATTTGTTCCTATGAGCGATAAAGAAATAGCTCCCTTAATTGATTGCATTCGAGTGGGTACGTGGGTGATTGCTGGCAAATATTGTGCGCGCGTAGCTGAGATTGCTAAGGCAAGCAGGTGGATATGTATTCATCCACCAGCATTGAAACTGTATAGGCTTGAGAACACCAGGGAATGGTTTACTAGGTCAAATATTAGATACGTTAGTCAAATGCCAGAGTCGTAATGGTCTCCTTATAAAGTAGCTATGAAACATCATTATTGGTTGAGCAGCCCCTATTGGCCCGCAAGAAATATTTGGCAGTACAGATGTAAAAACTGTAACGTTACTGCTGTGTCTGAATACGCACCAGGCGTTTCAGCTAGTGGCTCTATTATAATCAAGAAAGGTCGCTTTGCTCAGGAGCTAGACATTCCTGCTGATTGCAACCAGCTCTTAGCAGAAGAGGTGGTGGAATGAAAGAACATGCTTGGCACCGTGTAGTAACGGTTACGGAGCCAGAAGGTTCCATATGGAAGTGTCATGACTGTAGCTTATCTGTGTGGTCTATACTTTGTCCAACTGTTTCGTCATTTCTTGACGAAGAACCAAACGTAGTAAGATACACCCGTATAGGTGACTTGATAACAGAGACGGCTTGTTGCACGATCCCCGTTGATTGCCAAGAAGCAATAGCTATGGGAGTAATTGAAGGATGAAGTATCGTCCATACAAATATATTACAGTCAGTCGTGACGTTCAAGGGGGCTCACCCTGTATTATCAATACTAGAACGCCATTGACTACTATTCTAAATGAATTAGCGGGTGGTCTGTCTCTTGACGAGATCTGTAAAGATCGTAATATTCCAATCTTTGATGCTCAGGGCGCTCTTAAAGAGCTAACACAACACCTGAAACCTGAACTACCCATGAAGATTGAGATTGTTGCTCACACAGATAAGGGCAAGATCAGTGTCTCGGATGAGTTTTTTGGAGTGCCAAGTCCCGACTCTATTTCAGATTTAGCTAAGACTATGTGGACTAAAATTATAAAGGAAACGGATCTAAATCCGTATTCTTTCTGGATTACAAACATCGGTTCCAAAAAGATTCAGATGATTAAACTTGTGCGCGAGCTTACGGGTATGGGTCTAAAAGAATCTAAGGAGATTGTAGAATCTGGTCCATTCTTGCTTCCTATCAAAGAAAAAGATATGAATAAAGAATTTGGTAGAGTATCCCGCGAGCTTGATGCTATGGGCGCTAAGTACCGCCTGCTTGGGGAAGCAGAGACTGCTGTGCATAAGGTGATGCATGCCTGATATCGTCACTATTACGATGCCTTATGCAAAGCAATTCACGGCTGGATTGAAATCTACGAAGTCCAAGCCATATTAGAAGCATAATAAAGTTAGGAAATGAAAATGTCTATTGATGAAGCTGGACCCTGGATGTTCGCTGTTGGACTTGCTGTTGTTGCAGCCGCAGTTGTTGGGTCTATGACGGTACACGCCTTTTGGTTTGATTGTGAAGATGAGTTCAACAAAAACAGGAGCACTTGCTCAGAGTATCGCTCAACTGCTGAAGCATACGAAGCATGTCTGACAAAAGCTCAAGAACGCATGGCTGCTTGCCTGGAGTAACAATGTACGATCCAAATAAATGTCAATCTAAAAAGGTGCAGGAACGACTAGCTGCACTAAATGAAACCCCTGAGCAGAAAGCTAAGAGGGAAGCCCGTAACAAGGCAAAGGCGCGTAGACGTAGGTTGCGTGATAAGTAATGCTGAGTGAAGGGCATCATGTACCTGAAATAGGTGATTTGTATCAGGATGGCTTGGAAAAGATCCGAGTCATTCGAGAATATACCATCTATCCGCAGTTTCCTTTCACTTGGTGGGTAAGAGTTGAAGAGGGTCCAGATATTGCATATGAATATGCGCGGTCTTTCGCGAAGATTCTCGCGCATGATGGAGAGCCTGAGAACGATTTAACCGACAATCTAATTCTTTTAGAGCGTAAAAATGTTGTACTAAACAACAATTTGGAATAATAAATAGATAGATAAATGGCCGGGTGGCGGAATGGCAGACGCAGTGGGCTTAAAACCCACGGACCATTGAGGTCGTGCAGGTTCAAGTCCTGTCCTGGCTACCACAAAACATTGGGCGGATGGCGGAACTGGCAGACGCGCTCGGATTTATTCGAGTATCCTATACTCCCTCTTCGCCCACAAATGAATAATTCAAAATGAAAACTGTATGCGCGGTAACATGGTGTGATGATTGTGCTTCTATGTTCTATAGGCTCAATTCTCCTAGAAAAACTAAAGAGAATATAGTCTATAGTAAAACATCCTATGTTGCTTTCTGTGAGTATCCTACTGTTGAAGTGATTTCAGAAGACGAGTATTGTGTCTCTGAAGCTATGGAAGAAAAAATTATTGTACGTGCTGGAGTGATGCCGCTGAATGGTTCTTAAATTATTGTGGGAAAAGAATGATTAATTTAGACTCAGGTTACGCTACACTATTTTCAATTAAAGATGTTCCAATCCGAGTACACTGGAGCCTCCCGTTCGGGCTCCTGTTGCTGGCAGGAATTAACCCATTGGCCTGGTTGCTCTTTGTATTCATTATCTTTGCACATGAAGCAGGGCATGCATTTGCTATTAATCGCTATCGGCACGAAGTGCAATCTATTGATCTGTGGGGGCTCGGTGGGTTCTGTCGTTGGTATCCTCTTGGGCACGCAACTCCAACAGAACGTTCTGTAATTGCCTGGGGAGGTGTGTTGGCACAGGCTGCTATCCTTGCGGTCGCAGGTATTGCTGTGCTTATTTTTGGCTACCCCACAGGTGGGTATGGATACATGGCTGCTAACTTCTTTATCGAGTTCAACTTGATTCTGATTGGTCTGAATCTAATTCCTATTAGCCCGCTTGATGGCCATGAGGCGTGGAAGCTGGTAACTAGAAAGTTTGCTAAATGAGTTGGTGCATTAACACTGGCAGGAAAGATGATGCGGCCAAGGACTGTTTATACCTTGGTGATGTTGAACAGAAGAACATCTGCATCTGGATAATTGCTGCCGGCACAAATATTACACTCTCTTTTACAGAAGATGAATATTTCAAGCTCATAGCTTTGCTTAGAGTTGCTGCTAACCACGAAGTAAAGGTTCCACAAACACACGGCCCTACAGAAAAATGGAGGTCTTTGTCGTATAGACATACCATGTATGTAACCTTTGATTGGGATTCAGCCGTAAGTAGAGTACATACTAACGTTATGATTAGCAGCGGCACGGCTAACACTATCACCATCCCGCTGTGGCAAGATCAACTTAAAAGCTTGGCGGACTATCTGGTTGATGAGCTTAAAGAAAAAGTCATGTGGAATATTGACTACAAAATTAAAAGTGAACGGGACAAATGCTTACTCCAGAGCAAATTCTAAAAAGCAAGAAGATTCCCAAGAAGCAGAAAATTGTCTTTATGCTGTTCTTCTTTATGTGGATTGCCGTTGCTAATATCATTGGGTTCCATGTAATGCGTTGGTGGATTGATGAGCGCATTGAAAACTATATGCAGACGCATGGCTGCCTTTGCCAGGAGAAATAAGGAGAAGTCATGATTAAGAAGCTTATGTTGGCTAGCATTATAGTGTGCGCGCCATCTGTGACGCACGCACAAGAACACGATCATAAAGAACATAGCCATGAAGATAAACTAATGGAGTTAGGTGTATCTATTGGCCCATCGTATGTTCTTGACAGAGGCTTTGCGCTAAGCGTTCATAGTCATCTGGTGTGGTTCATCCCACATACACCTGTTGGTCTAGGTGTGGGATACGAGAGACTATTTGGTTTTGGACATGATCATGGGGCGGAAGACCATGGAGAAGACCATGGTGCAGAAGCCCGTGAGCAGCACAACCATAACACGATTAGTTTCGTATCACAGATGTGGGTCACACATGGGTGGAGCTTTGTTCTTGCTCCCGGTATTACATTCGATGATAACGCAGATGAATTGAGCGCATCTATGCATGTAGAAACCGTATATGAGTTTGAGCTGACAGACAATATCCATCTTGGGCCGGCTTTTGAAATTGCTTTTGACAAAGATGAAATTCATATGACGCCCGCCTTGCATGGCGGCCTCACCTTTTAAGGATAGACATGATAATGAAACCTTGGAATGATTCCTCAGCTTCTTGGAAAACTGTCACAGGTCATGATTTTTATTTTGCCCTTGACAAAAACGAGGATGGCCCTTATGTTGCTATCACGCCACAAGACTTTTTCGACCGGAATGGTTACTGGTGGGATCAGCATCTAGAGATTGATCATATCCTACCGCCGTACCTTGCGTGCTCGATGGAGGGTATTTATGAGTGGCCCAATGGGTTTAGTAAGACCCAGGTACGTAAGGCCCTCACGTCTAGAGGGTTCGTAGAGAACACTGATTTGGTTAAGAAATCATGATTGAAGTTAAGTATTGTGCTCAGTATATTGGTGGCGGCGGCTTGGTTGTCTTTAGTGTGGACATGACTAGCCGAGGATCATCTGGAAAATCATACCCAATGACATGTGAACTTGTGGTTAGATGTGTCAAAGACTATTATGAGTGGCGTGTTGACCATAGCATGAGCCAGATTGGTGGTCCGCAAGCAAAGGGTGTGTTCAATAACACCGAGAAGTATCGCTACCTTCCTGAGGCTGCCCAGCGTGCTGGCAACTTGGTTGCTGAATTGCTTATGCAAGACGATGAAGATGAGCATGAACACGGGCCTAACTGTAATCACTAATGAGTGATTCTAATGGATGATACCCAATACAGGGGTCCAGCTTACGTATGGACTTGGTTGCAATGCCAAGACGGCGGCTGGACAGCTCCAGTCTTTAATGATGATAAAGTGATTGCAGATTTACATTCCAACGATGTTGTGGAAGTGCTTGGCCCCGTTACTGGAATCTATCATAGTGATAACCTTTACGTGTGGGTAAGGTTGCCTGATGGTCGTGTTGGTGAAATGGACTACGTAAATCTTAATGCAGATCCTGAGCCGAAGGTAGAAGATATACACCCTATTCATAGAGAATTATGAAGCCTTTACTGCATGCAAAAATTTCTGCCAAAAAGTTTGGTGGGAAGTATGAAGACTATCTGGAGCTACATAACTGGATGGATTCTACGAAAGCGCATCTTCCAGATGCCCGTCATAGAATGGTTCTGCACAATGCTTGGGGTATCTTCTTAGGTGAACAAATCTTTGGTGCAGTAATGGTTAACTCTAAGGGTAAGGACGTGAGTGTGCGCTCGGTGCTGGAGCAGCATGTGTTGGATGACTTGGGACACATCCCTACTCTAAAAGAGTGCATGAATAGCCTAGACCTGGAGCCATGGATGGGCCTGAATATTCCTAGCAAGCGCCCAAAAGTTAAACTAGACTTAAGCAAACATAACATTGAGATTGTGGACTGATGCTTTACGTTGTAACTGAAATTGAATTTGGGTATGACGATCAATACTTCTCGGCCCCAGAATGGGACGGGGGCAAACCCATCAAAGTCTTTCGTAGTAAAGAAAAGGCTGAAAACTACCGCTGGGAAGTGGAGGCGGAGTTCTGGCTGGGTAGCGGCTACGCAACTCCTGATGAGTTCTATCATAGTGGTGCAATATATGGTGGTGAGATATTCCAGCATGGTTGGATTAAATTCTTAGATGATAATGACGCTGTATGTCTTCAAGTTCTAGAAGAAGACGATGAAAATATTGAACGGCATTTCGCCGCCAACCTCAAAAAGATTGGCAAAAATTGGTCGGCCGAGCGTAGAAAAGAGTTTGTTAAAAACTACATGAACATTTACGCATACACTATTCATGAAGTTGAGGATGACATTGTAGAATGAGTACACTATATATTGTAACTGAAATTGATTTCGAGTACAACGACGAAATCTATTATAATAACTCAGGTGATGGCGGTACACCGCTGAAAGCTTTCCGCGATAAAAAGAAAGCAGAGAATTACATGAAGGACCAGGCGGTAAGGTTCTGGTTCGATAGCTACAACTGTCCAAGTGAGTATACGTATGATAATGATGCGTACCATTCTGGGTGGGCGGATAAGGTCTTTCCTGAGAGTGAGCTTGCCTGCTGGGAAGTTCTTGAGGAAATTAATCCAGAAGAAATTGAGCGGCAATTCGCAGAAGGCGATATCTGGCGTGATGATTTCAATAGGATTACGGCTAATTGGCCCGAGTCTGTGAAGCGCAGATTCGTTGAGCATGCGGTCGCAATTCAGGTGATGTCCATCCATGAGGTGGAAATCGACGAAGACTAAGAAAAATGAGATTTCGACTTGACAAGGCCAACAACAAGGCTTATGTTTCAGATGTCAACGGGGCGACTGTGCCCCACAAACAAGGGCTCACGCCCGCAACAAACAACAATAATTGGAGAAAAAAATGAGTGATACTAACATTTCTGATCTGTTCGCGGCTTACGACCAGGCGCAGGCTGCCAAGGATGCGGCCGAGACGGCTGTTGCTGAGGCGCAGGCCAATGTTTCGGCTGCGGTTGAGGCGATTGCTTCGGCTGGTGGTAAGGGCCCGTACCGTCGTGCTGGTGCTTTGCTCACGGCTGTCAAGCGTGAGAACAAGAAGTCCGGCACCACGACTTGGTTTTTCAAGTCGCGGAACGAGTCGAACGCCATCGACGTGGGCTAATAACCCACCTTGGAATATCCCGGGAGTTACATGAAATAGCTCCCGGGATATTTGTGTTTGCTATGAAATACTGCGACTATTGTGATGGACCCAACCTAGTTGAAGCAAAGTTCTTTTACGAGGCTGAGTCTCATATTAGTGGTGAATATGTATTCAAATTCATGTGCGAGAGACATAATCGCCAGCGGCATCACCCGCGCTGGGGTATTTCGGAATGGAAGCCAATAGCTCTTGAAGAGCTTGAATGTAGAAAGGTGATTCAGGAATGACATTTTTCTTAATGTTTGCTAGCTTTGTAGTTGGTTACTATCTTCGATGAAGATAGAAAAAAAGATTCAGCCCCTGTAGCTCAGTGAATAGAGCAAGTGCCTTCTAAGCATTAGGTCGGTGGTTTGAATCCATCCAGGGGCGCCAAAGGAGACAACGATGAGTGAAATCAAACATGATCTAACACTGTCATGACTTCCCAATTGTGGGAGTGAGGTTGTTGCCATAATGGGTGCATGCTACGAAGAATACTATCACGAGTTTGTGTCGGCCTGGACTCAGCCTACCTCGGAGGGAGCAATCTTTCTGCGCAAGGCCATCAAGTCCTTGGACACTTGTGATGTTGATCCTTGGGTGGAGGTCTTTCCGGTACATCGGGGTGAGGTGTACTGGTACGGCTGGAATACGCAGCCCGATGCAGAGAAGGACGCTCGCAGACACAAGCGTGACTACGGTGTGGAAGAGATTCCCAAATTGGGCGGCGCGGACTTGAGCGGCTACTTGATTCGTCACGTTAGCCAGGGTAAAGTTGCATGCTATGGTCCCGGAGAGATTCCGAAGGACCAACCCTTTCCCGAAGTAAGGGAAGCGCGGGTAAAGTCTTTGACCAACTATCTCCACCTGATGGAGTGGCTTGCTGTGAGAGGATGAGCAATGACTGAAATCATCAAGATGAATGCATCAGAAGTCAGCGCCCAAATCAACGGCCCCAATTGGACGGTGGACGTTGTGAAGGCGACTGGCTACACTGGGTGCTGGTATGCTCGAACCAAGACAAAGAGCGAAAAGCGTTACATCTCAGTTACCTGCGGTAGCCGAGACCTGGCTGCCGAGGAGGCCGTCAAGTTTGTATACGAAAACATCTGGGAAAATCTATGAGCATTCGTTCAAGTGTCGGCATAGCCTGCTGAATCGTTGGATGGCGATGCTGGTAGCTGGTACGATAACCCTTGGGGTCTCCGAAGGGTTGTAACGGCTGAGCTTTACGTGGAGAGATGATATGTTTTTGACCGCAAAATTGTGCAAAGCAATAGCCCAAACAATCATGGCTCACAACGAGCCCATTGTGGCTAACGACATTGTTGGTGAGCTTCTCACCACAGCGTGTGCTTATGGAATCTCAACCATTGGCAGAGATAAGGTTCTAATACAACTAGCTGTCCAAATGGCCTTGGTATCTAAGCACAATAACGATCGTGTGCAGCGTGTCATTGATACGATGAAGGCCGATGTAGAGGCAAGCAAGGTTAATCCAATGCATGGGGCTTTGAGCGGGCTATGAGTAAGCACACGGCCGCCTACGACCCACAATTCGACGATTCAGAAAGCTGGAAGGACGCGTACCGGGGCTGCCGCGTTTGCGGCGGTGAGCTGTCAGAAAACCTCTTCGCGTACGCCTGTAGGCGCATGCATCAGGTGGCGTGCAGCAAGGAGTGTGAGCGCCGGTCGATTGTCCAGCTCTACGGCTGCTGTGACAAAGCGAAGTTCACACATTGCGCGTGCATGTACTCGTTCAAATGCCCGGAGCACGGGCAGACCCACATTGGCACGCACGACTAACAGGAGCTGCCGCCGAAAAAGGAGATTCCGATGAGTGAGATTCAGACCCCAGCAGGCAGTGGATGCCAATGGCAACCACATCATCACGCTGGACAACATGGCAGAAGCTCTCGCTATCCTGAACCAGCGCAAAGATTCCCGAGCTGAGTTCGTGCGGTTCATCCGTCGAATGACGCAAGAAGAAATGCGTTTGATTGTGAAGTCTTACATTACTACAAACGCCGACAAGGATCGCTCCAAAATGAGCGAAGAAGAGAGAAAACTCCTGACCATCCTTGACAGGGCGCGAGACTGTGGTTACTTTTCTGATGACAACCAGAGGTACGGAGGTCACTACACTACCTTTTGGTTTGAAGGAAGAAAGCCTTTTCCGAAAACAGCTCCGGTGACTCCACCGCCTGCACCAGCAAAGCCTACAGATACGAATGTTAACTAATGCAAACATACCTGAAGTAGCTCAGCTAATTAAGGATGCACGCACGTCTGCAAACTTTACCAGCCTAATCATTCGCAGGAAGGGTGTTAGGCGTGGTGGTAAAGTTTACGGAGATGATAAAGTACATTCAGTATTTATTACGGGGTTTTCATATAAAAGGCTTTGTAAAAGAAGTTTAGATTCTCTTACGAGAATTAAAAGCAGCGACGTGCTGAGTGACCTTCAGCACCTATATACCAACATGACGCTAGCACATATCGTTGCTGCTCGGCATGATTTGCGAGAGGGATTGAAACGATCTACAGCAGGCACTAATCCGATTAGTGATGTGTTTGATCCTCTGCGTGTAAACGGAGAAATAGTAAGGGGAGCGAAAGTTTATTCAGGACCAGGCAACTCTTCTGATCCTAGAGCGCCAGTTCCAGGTACGATCTATATTCAGGGACTAGGTGTAGGACATAAAATATTAGAGAAAGCAGCTAATGGTCCGCCTCCCCGACCGAACTACAGCATGCACACAGCTATAAAGAACCACATTAGATGGCGTCTTCCGGTGGGAAGGTATGTAAGTTACGCTCTAACTCCTGGTCAGGATTTTGAGCTTAAAATCGGCGGCCAAGCAAAGATTGCCGTCGAACAAAACAATGTTAAACTCTCACCCTGAGGATTGAAATGAAATATCTAATTCCGGTTCTTATGTTAACTGCGTGTTGTACGTCCGCTCCTACTCCCGAGCATGTGGAGATTCCCATGCGAGAAAAGGCTGTTGTCTACGTCTTTGAAAGACAAGAAGACTGTGATGCAATCTACTTTGTCTGTGAGGCACACGAAGAATCATTCTATAATGATCGTGGATGCGGATGCATTGAAAAATGAGTGATTACACAATCGTCTTGGTAGCAGAGCGCGATGAGATAACGAACTGTCAGGGCGAATGTCACGCATATCTGGGTGCGTATAGGTTCTATTCTAAAGTAGACCACCCGACTGGCCCATTTATGGCAGGATTTTTTCTTGGCCTGTACTTTAAAACTTTGGAGCGTGCCCTTGACGGGGGCTATGCTATGCAGGTTAGGATGGCAGATTTAATCTCGGGTAGATTGAGATAAAATCCCCGATGGGGTTGACAGAGCGAGAACCTCGACTTATACTTCAAGTGTCGCCGCATTGAGCGGCAAAAGCCGCACTGCGGCAAAAATTGAACAACAAACAACATATATTGGAGAAATCAAATGAGTGAATCGACTGAAACTGTGAAGCGCAAGGGTGGCCGTAAGCCGACGAGCCAGGATGAGGTCGTGCAGTCGGCCCGTCGTCTTCTCAACCTCATGCAGTTGCATGACGTTGTGGATGTGAGCCTGGATGGTGAGGATGGCGAGAAGCTCGAAATCCGTCTGACTCAGAAGGTTGGCCTGATCACGAAGACCGTTCTCGGTCCCATGGGTGGAAGCACCTTCGTGAGCTTCGTCAAGCATGCTTGCTCGCTTGAGCACGCACGTCGGCGTGCAGTCCGTGATGGTGGTGCAGATCCTTTGGGTCTTGCTGAGGCTCCCTCGGCACCCGAGTCTGCGCAGACTGGTAGCTGATCAAACAACAACGATTTAGATGTTTACACGATAACATCCAAGCGGGCTGAGAGGCCCGCTTTGCGCGTTATGCTTGGCATAGACGTACTTCGATTAACTACTGGTGAAAGGTTATCATTTGATAATGATGGCACCACAGTAGAGACTTATCTCGATTCAATCGAGATGATCCATGTCGGCCCTCGCCTGGAAAGGTTTACGATTAAATTCAAAGATGAGACTGGCCAGCAATGGGTTCTCACGGATCAAACTAAAGAATTGAAATGTACGTCTATGTCTGAGCAGCCTAAAAAGAAAAGCCTTCCTATGCTTAAGGAAGACTTTATGCCTCCTGTTTTCATTGAGAATGTTAATCAATCAAAAGATGATCTGTATTCCCTGTTGATTGAGGAAATGATTAAGGAAGGTGTGGATAAAAAGGTAGTTGCTACTGCCGCTAAGAATTTGGCGATGAAACTTACCCAGAAGAATGATGAGCTGGAATTATTCTGCTGGAGATTGTACGGCAAGTACACCTACGCTCCTGAGTCAAAAGAATGACTGCTATCCAAGAGTGGTCCCTGGAAAGGGCTAGGTGTGGACTTATATGTCCTAGTCTGCCCGACCAGCCACGCACCAAGGGTCGTATAAATGCTGACCCCTGTGGTAGGCCATTATATAAATGGATATATCTTCCTCGGCCGCATCCAGATAAGCCGTATGCTACTGCAATGTGCAAAGAGCATTGGCTAATGATGGGGCACTGCGAAAATTTTGAGTATTGCGCGCGCGTGAGGGCTGGTCAAGTTTTCGATTCTAAAGAAGAGCTTATTGCATACGCAATATTGAATGGATGAACGAAGAGGTTGTTGAATCATGAGTGTTGAAGTTACGTATGTGTGTGCCCAGACTGGTAAGTCTGTTGTATCATCTGATGGCCTGCCCGAAGGCTGGGTTGTTCCTAAGATGGATCTGTCGTCGGCATCTGCTGATGTAGAAGAAAAGAAAGTGAAGCCCCTCCCCCGCTACACTGTGGTTGCATTCTCTAGTGAGGATGCGCTTAGAAAGTGTAGGGATGAGCGATTGAACCGCTTCAATAGGTCATAGTATGATCGCTATCATTTGTACCGTACTAATCTGTGTGGCAGCCATTGCCATGTATGGGATGTACTTGTCTAGGCATAGGTTTTCTGAACCGCAACTAAAAGAGGAAGAGGATCAACAGTATTCATATAGAACAGCTCCAATGTTGCCTCCACCGAACCATAATATGGTAGTAGAGGCGGTTGATGTTGAGCCGGAACTTATTATTCCTCCTCTTGCACAAAGGTATTTAGACTCGGCTAATAAGCTTGAGGAAGATGCTATTGAGCATGACTTGGAAGGCCATCATCTATTAGGAAATATGGATAGGAAGTCGGCCGAAAAGAATCGCAGGAAGGCGCAGGAGATAATCGACAAAGCAAATGGTGAATGAACAGCAAAAGCTATACCTAAAATAATGAGTTCTAATGAGTGGTTCCTATTTAACAGCAATGACGCGATCTAAGCCTTCGGCCCCAGCCGTACATGCGTACACTAATATTATTGTCCCGAGAAAGTTCAACTCAGTTCTAGATTGGGGCTCTGGCAAAGGAAGGGACGTTATTTTCTTTAGAGAGAATAAACTCCGTGTTGCTGGATATGATCCTTATTATAATCCAACTAAGCCAAAACTCAGTCCTAAATACGACTGCGTGATGTGTACGTATGTTCTTAATACAATTAAGACCAAGAGGCGTAGAGTAGATTGTTTGCGGGAAGCTCGCAAATATCTCAGAAGAGACGGCCGTATGGTTATCTCTGCACGCTCCAAAGTATCTCTTGATAAAGAGGTTAAGGATAGTTGGTCCTTGTGCGGGGACGGGTGGATAACTGGACGAGAAACTTTTCAGCACGGTTTTGATATTGCAGAGCTAGTTGAGGTAGCTAAGGCCGCAAGCTTGACTCCTATTACATGCTTCTGTATCTCTTCTGGCGGAGTTTTGCTGGTGGCGGGCAAATGAGTTCTAAAGACCTGATTAAATCGTTAGAATATCTCATCAGCCGTGCTAAGTTTGCTGATTGGGTGAGCAACCAATTTACTTGGATTAGATTCTCTTATGAGTCAAATGAGAAGACTCTAGAGCGATTAATTGAACAGGCAAAGAAAACCATCTGTGATGAGTGTAGAGGAACAAGGCGCAATCTAATTGACCGCAAGTGTTCTGCATGTAATGGCACGGGTGAAAAAATGTATGATCCTAACGAGAAGGTGGCCAAGGAAGTGATAGAAAGGTGAGGCAGCCATGTCGAAAAAGAAAAAGAAGATTAAGAAGTACATCTTTATCAAGCTTAGTAATTTCAATTCTGCTGAAGTCTATATCTCTACTAGACCATGGAATGAAATCTTTCATGTGCTAGAAAGCGGCTGTGCAGATGATGACGAGGACATGAAAAAGTATGGTCTAATTGGCGTCGGAGAGGTATTCCACAATAGATTCTATGATACATACTATGGCTCGGCTACATGGGTGCGCACATGTTATAGAAGGCAGGGGTATGGCATCTTGCTTTATAAAGCTATGATGTTGGCAGCAAGCGAATTGGCCAAGATGAATAAAAAACGAGGCAAAGTTTCCTTCTCACCTCATGAAGCGGCGGGTTGTTCCACTTCTAAATCGGCATGGCGAGCATACCGCTCCCTGTATAAAAAGAAGTTCCTGAGGTTGAAAAAGAAGAAAAAAGGCAAAGCCACAAAAAGAGATAAGTTTGTTATCAATAAGCTTCCTAAAAACTTTAAGGCATACTACATTAAGCCTGAAGCCGCATGAATGATTCAAGAAATATTCTAGACAGATATAAGGGTTGGACTAACGATCTTATTCGCGAAGACGTGGAAAAGAATACTCTGCCCTTTGCTGTATGCATGGAACATATGCATGGCGACTTTAATATTGGCAGCATCCTACGCTCAGCAAATGGGCTGGGCGCAGAAAAGATGTTTTATATTGGAAGACGCAAATGGGATCGTAGAGGCGCTGTTGGCACACATAATTACACAGATATAGTCCATATTGAATTAAATGAGCTTAAAGACCTAAAGGATAATTATTCTTTGGTAGCTCTAGAAAATGTCGAAGGTTCGGTGCCGCTAGTTAATTTTGAGTGGCCCAAGCGACCATTAATTTTAGTGGGAGAGGAAGGGTCAGGAGTATCTCAAACAATTCTCGATATGTGTGATAGTATTGTGGAAATTCCCATGCGCGGGTCCGTGCGATCATTTAATGCAGCCGTTGCTGCCAGCATTGCAATGTATGATTTCGTGCAGAAAACTTCCAAGGAATAAATTATGAGTCAGCAAACGTGGAATCTGAATAATTATGATGGGCCTGGTGTTCGCAATCGTGATGATGAAGGTAAGATTGTATCAATCACGATGACCGAAGAACAGGAGAAACAGCATGACAAAGGGTATCGTCAGTACCTAATCAAGATGGGTAAGCTTACGCCCAAGAAGAAATAGGCATGGAAATTAAAGAAAGAAAAGCCGTCCTCAAAACAGTTATGATTTACTGTTGTGAGAAAATGAAGGACACAACCTATTGGGAAGCTAATCATCAAGGTGATCCTCATTGCATTGTATGGAATGGCGCAAATGCTGAGCTGGTTGAAATTGAGAGAAATGAACCAGTGTCTCTTGACAAATCCCAAAAGAAGTCTAATGATTGGGGTGGCGCAAAGCAGTGGTGAGCAATGTTTAGAGTTGTATTCAGTGAAGAGCATCGTAAGCTTGTCTATAAAATAGCAGGCGATAAAGTTGTTGAAGAAGTAAAGCACGAATACGATGATGGTGCTATTATAACTGTCGATGGTAGTGAAAAGGAAAAAGAACTATTCCGTGCCACTCGCTTGTGTGGGCGTGGAATTGCTATCCTGGGCATGAGGGGGTTTGACCCTGATGAGCCCCGTATCACTTTCCATTTTCCTGATGTTGAGGCTGCGGCTAATTTTAAAAGCTGGCTATGCAATAGTGGCGAGCAAAGCTTCTGGATCGACTATCCAGAAGAAGGACAGCGTAACTTAGATTTTGAATATCATGACCCTGGTGGGTGTGATGTTATTGCTACGTATGTAGAGGATGAGTGATGTCTGATACTAAAATTCTAGATCGCATTAAGAAATTGATCACCCTCGCTAATGCGAAGGGAAATACCAATGAGTGTGCAAATGCCTTTGCCCAGGCGCAAAGGCTCTTGATGAAGCACAAGCTTACCATGGCTGATCTTGATTCATTTACTGATGAAGCAGATGAACCCATTGAAGAATCCGACATGGAACTATATGGTAAGCGCATCATTGGTTGGAAGCGATACTTGGCGAATGAGGTGGCTAAGCTTAACGCATGCAGAACCTTTACTCGCAGCGGATATGGCAATGCACAACATTTTATTGTTGGGCGGGCCAGTGATGTTGAAGTGGTCAATTATATTGTGACTTCTGTTGTCTCTCAAATTGAGTACTTTTGCAAAAAGGCTATGAAAAATGGTGAGGGAAGCGGTAAAACTTTTTCAAACCAATTCAAGTTTGGTGCTGCTGAAACTGTGGTAAGCAGAATTAGACAGGCCAATGCTGAGATTAAGAAGGAATACCAAGGAACCAATGCATTGGTACTTGTGAATACTCGCTCGGCAGAAGTAGATGCGCATATGGAAGAAAACTATAAACTGAGGAAAGCTCCTAGCTATAGAGTTGCTAGAGACCATAGCGCTCGGGATGCTGGCAGAGCTGCTGGTCGTAAAGTTTCCCTATCTAAGGGAATGAAAACGACTAAGGCAAAAGGCAATCTACGATGAGTGATGAGGTTGAATTATCCGAAATCACTGATGAGAATTTAGTTTGGGCTAACAAAGTCAGTGGTTATATTAAGCGCCTTGCTGAAGAATATCCTAGCAGGATAACAAACCTAAGCACGATAGCTCCATATGGCTCGCTAGAATATGGTATGGCCCTTGAGCATTGGAATAAGATTGGTAGGCCAGATGATTCATGGTTTTCATATGATGAAGGACAAAAAGAATGTCCATGGCTAATGGAATTTAGAAAAGAGTTGACCAAGGAATTTGGCCTACCTGTCTATAATAAGGACGAAACTAAATTAAGAGATAAAATTGCTCAGCAGAGGCTAACAGATAATGGATGGCACATCAATTGAAATGCTGATTCCCCTCATAGGAATCCTATTAATTTTAGCAGGGCTAGCGACATACAAAGAAAAGTCTCGATGAGACAGAGTGTGCTCTGAGGATAAATAGCCTCGGAGTATATATGAAAAAATTTGATAAAAAATTAGCTGAACTCATAGTTCAAGAGTGTGAAAATAAAAAGGAAGAAGGCTGGGCAATACAAAAGACTACTTTTGGTTCTAGCAGGTGGCCCAGAAAGTGTGGCCCGCTGACCGCTGTTTGTCTAAAAAGCTTAAGTGCAGCGCAACTTAAAACCCACCAGCGTTATAGTTATTACGGTTCTCGTTATCGCTTTGATAAGGAGAAGGTTTTAAAAAACGCTGCCACCATCCTAAATGTTAGTAGGTCGTGGGTAAATGGGTTTCAGTCTGGCATTTCAACCAGAAAAAAGAATCCTGTCATGGCAGAATACATGACCAGATACGGTACTAAGAATGATGATCTTAGCGTATTTGAAGAGGGGTTCTGGACTGGAAGGGAAGTTAGCACTAAGTTGAGTGCGCCAGCCTTTGATAAGAAGCCAGCGCAAAAGCTCTTGGGCAAAGCTCTGCGCAGAGCTTACAAAGCAGGATTAACTCGCGAAGATATACGTATGGTCGTGGATGAATACATGGCAGAAACGATATTGGACCAATGAAAACTAAAACACAAAGTGTGTCCCCACTTATCATTAGGGTGTATGCGAGCGGAGCTGCCATGGCATGGGGTGTCTGCGCAATCATTTACACCCTTATGTTTCTACCCTTATGGGTATTAATTCCTGCTGGAATACTTTATGCGTGTGCGCTGCTAGCTACCAAGATATATATTACAAAGCTGTACTCAGTAGTTTGGTCCATCTCGGAAACCGAGAAAGAAGCAATTGAATTTGCTACAGAAATTATTCACAAGCATACCATTGTTCATGATAATGTTCATTGAAGAAGCGGAAAAAGAAATCTTTAATTGAGGGGTACGAAGATAAATTCTTTCGCTCTCCAGAGCGCTATAAAAAAGCTATAGCAAAATGTAGAGAAGAGGAACATGCGGGGTTCCTATATGACAGGACAAGCGAATTTAAATCTAGAGTTTGCAGGGTGTGTGAAATTAGATTTGTTCTAAGAATAAAGAGGCCCAAAGTATGACCACGTTTGAAAACGTAACAGTAAGCGACGTACTTGATGTGTTAAGGCGGCACGATCCGGTTGCGTTACATAGTATTGGAGCACCTCTTGATGAATATACTGTGGAGGCGGAAGCTATTCATGCCAGGCTAAATGATGACTGTGAACTGGAAACACTTCTAATTACTGTATATTCAGTTTTTGTATATTACTTTGACCCTACGTTGGCGGGTCATGTTAATAATTATCGAGATATAACTCAAGACATAATGCTGCTTAAAGGCAAGCCGAAACCTAAACCGCCTCAACTGAAGTTAGTGGTGTCAAACGAAGGAAAATGAAATGAATATTGATGAGAGCAAAGTTAAGTATCTGTACATCCGAGATAAAAATAGATTCCCTGTTGGATGTATTGCATACATTATCCATCGTGGAATCATTAACTACGGTTTGTCTACTTACAATCCAAGAGATAAGTTTAACAAGCAGTGGGCACGAGATATTGCATGTGCTAGGCTAACAACTAAGCCTAAAGGATTTGCAGTTAGCACTGATGAGCACCCTAATGATGTGCTGGCTGATCTGCTCACGCTCTTGCACAAAAATAAGGAGACGCCAACTCGTATGCATAAGCGTCTACGCCAGACTGCTCAGCAGTTGACAGATGCTAAAAGAGGCATTATCTTTCCAGAAGACAAGCCGGTCTTCCCTTATCTTCCCAGGGCAGAAGCACAATGAGCCTACTCCAGAAGCTATGCTGGACTGCCGTTATAGCGGTAGCCCTCCACCTTATTATGGATGCGGTCTTGCATCCGTATCACACCCCATTCATTGCTAACATCGTATTTGTTGTTGCTGGATTCATTGGAGTTGAGGCTGGTCATCGTTATTGGGAGATGAGAAATGAGCGATCTAATTCCCCTAAGCCAGAGAGCATGGACTAGATTCAGAGACATGTACTCACACGGAGAGACACGAACTCCGTATGATTACATCTATATTCAATCTCCACGAGTGGATGCTTGTCGCATTCTATTAAAAATATTCAAGCTTGAGCCCAAAATTAAGTTTCATTTCTTTATTAAAGAGGGAAAGACGCTAGCCCAGCTCTCAGCCCTTGAGCGTGGTGCTCAAACTATCAATGCGTTTAGAAACAGGGTGGACGTTTATGTTCTGGACTATAAAGGAATTGTTGCCCTAGAGGTATTAGACTCATGAGAGTGCAGCTATCTTTCCTTAGACAAAGAGTTTACGGACTAAATATATGGTATAAGTATACTGTAGTTGATGTGATTGAAGTCGGCAGGATACCAGATCAATATAAAGACGCTGGACAATTCATGATGATGTTAAGTGAACGTCAAAAACAATCTCTTAAAAAAATTGACTGTCGCATCATCACAATCGAAGAAGAGCCTAGATTACCTAGAGTTTGGAAGTTTTTTGGGTGGCCGCCTAAAAAGAAAATTGTGATAGCATCTGAAGAAGACAGTCTTTTCCCAAAGATATGGGTTCATATGGAGAATGAGGGCATCGTGATGCCTAATGAGGCAGCAGAGATTATCTGGTTTGAATACGTTATCATCAGAGATAAAAAACGTAGAAGAAAAGAGATATTAAATAGACTAGCTAAGTACGAGGCATCATGAGCAGCTGGTATAATTATAAGGTTGAGGAATACCTAGAGATTGAAGCAGAGCCTGATAAGGACAGGAATGGCTATCCAATAAATCAAAAACCACCGCTGCATCTAGCAATTTTTAATTTACATGCTAAGTTCCCTACCCTATTAAAAATGTTGAGGTGGCTTAAACTGAGCAAGAGCCCGATTTCATTTCAAATGAGATTGGGCTGCATTAAGGGAGATAGTGTTCAGAGCGATGACTGGACTCTAATAGACACCGAACACGGTACAGTTATTTATATTAAGAAGGCTCACCTGGAGCTTGTCAATCATATAAACAATCAAAACGAAAATAAGAAAAGAAATCGAATTAAAGAGCGGCTCGCAGAGCACGTATTAGAGGAATAAAATGGGACGTTCAACTTCAGGAAATCATTCTCCAAACTTCAAAACTTGTCAGTGTAACAAATGTGGTGCTGTAGCTCATGCTCCGCCAGATTCCACTCACCGCAAATGTGGTGGCGGGCGATATGCTCTCCCTCCCGCTGAACGCGGTAAGTGGGAGTCTAAACAGGGTTAACCGCTAAGTAGTATACGCTTTAGCGCGGGGAAGCTCATGTTTGTAGGCACAAAGAGCGGACAAATAAAGACAGCCAACTCACGTCAATGGCTGACCGGGCTGAGTACGGTGCTCTTTAAGTTGAGTAAATCACTGTACGCAAATGCAAGCATGGGTGGACCCCGATTATAATGTATGAAGAGGAATTTGAAATGGGTTGTGACATTCATATGGCAGTGGAGAGACGCAAAGCCAATGGTACTTGGGAGTATATGCAAGGCCCTAAAGATAAATATGGCAGAACTGACTATTATAATGGTAGAAGCTACTTTCTGTTTTCGCTTCTAGCAGATGTAAGGAATAGAGGCAGGGTAGTTCCGTTCTCTAGGCCCCGCGGTACTCCAGATGATATCTCTGCGGAAACTAGAAAAAGAATTGATAGCTGGGCAGGGGATGGTCACAGTCATTCGTACTTTACCATTAAAGAGTTGCTTGACTTTAATTGGGACAAAACAACTGAGGTTGAAGAATATATAACCCTGCCAGCTTATGTAAGCTGGAAAGATAAGAGTAAAGCTCCAGAGCATCCGTATAGATTTAATGCAGGGGCAATGGGTGACGAGCTTCTTACAATGGAAGAGGCAGATAAGTTTCTCAAAACCAATCTAGGGTTGGCGGCAGAAGTTCTTGAGCAGAATTATGCAGTGAGAGCTAAATGGGACATGCCTTACAGACACTATTGTGGAGAGTTCTTTCGTGCCATTGATGAGATTTTAAAGCTGGACGACGATCCAGATAATCTTAGAATTGTTTTCTGGTTTGATAATTGATTGGCATAAGAGTATGCACGCTGTAGGAATACTGGTTTTAATTATTGTATGCTTAGCATTCTATGCTGGCTACCAATTTGCAAAGAGAAATGAGGAATGAATAAAGAGAAGTTCTTTGAGACGATTAGTGATTCATTTATTAATCATACCGTTCTTGTGCGTAAATCGCTAGGTGAGCTGGACGAACTGAACAAGATCATTGCGGGAGTTAAATATGATCTTGAGAAGGGGCCTATTAAGGAAGCCGGGGTAACTATCCATGCGTCCACGGGCAGTGAATGTAAACTGACCGTTCGAGTGTATATGAAGCATGGCACTGGTAAGTATGCCATTTACAAACATGATCTACTTAATCTAATTACGAATGCCGAGCAGATTGAAAGGCAGGAAGTTCTAGAGTTTGTACCAAAGAACAAAACATTTCTAAGAGAGATGGTCGATTCAGTGTTCTCAACTAGAGTTAAAAAGCTCAGTGATGTTGAGCATGCTTGTAAGTGTGCAAGTTTAGAGATTGAGCTTGATAAGTGGTTGTGGGATCGGGTGGATAGAGATCTGGCTGAGCGTATTTGTTTAGATGCGTTGATTCAAGTATCCAAACAAGACCTAGACGATACGGCCGCTAAGAAGAAGTATGACCAGCAGATAGCTATTAGAAGACTTAAGAAAAGCCTCAAGCAAGCATCTCAATCATATAGTGGCTATAGAGAAAATAGGGTTAATGCTAAACTACCTACGAGAGAAGAAGTAATTAGACTGATTCAAGGCAACTTTAGTTGCGATGGTGACTTAGGATATATTACTGGCAATGGTGGCTACTATAGTAGATATGGTAGGCAGCGGCCGACGGGAGAAATGTGGAAAGGCTTCACTGGTAAGAGAAAGCTAATCTTCATTGAGGGCTATCTTAGGCAGGCGCGCAGAGGCACAGCTATAGTAGAGTATGAGCCAACCGTTGATGATATCAATGTGGCATATGATTATCTTATTGCCCAAGAAATACTTGATTCGTAATGTATTACAAAAATGCGTTCAGAGAATATTCTTTCAGACTATTGGTAGCTTTTCTAGCTGGATTTGTAGTTTTTCTTATGATGCAGCATACTTACTCTGATTTTAAGGTCGCGACCATTGGAAATTATCACATATATGTGACACATTTCATTACAGGATTGTGTTTCTATTTTGTTTTTAGGGCACTTCGCGAATCGAAAGAATGACTATTATAGGTATACTGGTTTCAATATTGGGCGTTTACATCGTCGGTAACTTTACCGGCTATTTTGTGCATTGGTTGATGCATAAAGGAAAATTAAAATCGGTGGGAGAAGCCCACAATACCCACCACGAGCTGTATACTATTGATGATTTTACGTCCACAGAATATAGATCAGCTGGCAAGGATGATAGCGCATTTGTATTCGTACCCATGATTATGCTAGCGCTAGCTATCCTATTCGTTCCACTATATTTTATATTTAATACATTTTGGATCTTCCCTTTGCCAATCCTTCTAGGTATTATCATCGGATGGTTGAACGGTTATATGCATGAGTGCTTCCATATGGAAGACCACTACCTCTTGAGATTCAAATGGTTTAGAAAATTAAAGCACCTTCATTGGCTGCACCACCTTTACCCAGATAAGAACATGGGTATAATCTGGTTTGTACCAGATCGATTATTTAATTCGTTCATGAAAGAACAAAATGAAAAATCTATTCAAACTGTTAATGATACTAGCCATTAGTCTGGCTGCCGGTTGCAGTAACTCTCATGGCAGATACGATTGTCCAGATGATTCTACAGATAGACTAGCATGGTCTGCTGACTGTTTTGATGCGGGCGTGGGGGTCTGCAAGGAAGACGCTCAGTGTGAAATCAGCGTAATTGCTAGCTGTAGTCGTCAATCAAAAGAAATGTTTTGCGAAAAGAAATTCTAAAAATGTTTATTGAAAGTAAAGATGAAAAGCTGGTAATCTTCCTTGGCTTGGCTAAGCTTCTTAATAAGCCGCAGGCTAGCGGCGTGTATCTATCTTCGCATCAAGTTATGATGGCTGAAAACATGTATAAGAAGCTGTTGGATTCATTCCCAACTGAGACTTATAACAAGCACGCCTCCCCGGATGACAAAGAGGGGATGGTAATGAACATTCTAGAAGAGTATGAAGATGTTCGCCATCCCTTCGATTACGAGTCTTCGTCATACGATGATTACGATTACAGCGATTCATATTAGTCATGTTACTAATTGGGAGTGCAGCGGCACGTCGTCATTGGGCTGACTTTCGCGAGCCTACAGATGTAGACCTGCTAGCTCATTACAACGAGATTCCACTGCTCTATGAAGCATTAGGAGAACCTATCTCCATCAAAGGCGATAAGTATAAGTTCCATCATTGGGATGGGCTCACTATCGAAGTGGAGGCGGTTCACTTTCAGGAAAACTCAAGCTGGAAACTTCTTGACTACGCTGAGAGGTCCAATCTTCCTACGTTTGATTGGATTAAAACCCGAAAGTGGGCTGCTCCATCGTTTGATATCAAGCCTTATGTTGCGTCACCGTCGATGTTGTTAGCCATTAAGCGGTCGCATATTCCATTCAATATCCACTGGCGGAAGAACTTCAAAGATTACAGCTTTATCTCTAGTAGGGTAAACTTTGATGCTCTTTCTCAAGAGCTAAAAGATATCCATGATCTTAGATTTAAAGAGACGCGCAATCGTACGCGTGGACTTGATTTTGATATGTCCAACGAAGATTTCTTCAATGACAATGTAAAAAGGAAGTTTGATCACGATTCGATCCATCGGGCATTATCTGCACCAGATGAGCCTGCTTTCTTAAAATGTAAAGAAGATCCAACACAGGCTAATGTTAAGCTAGAGCTTTTTAATAATCTTTCTCTTGAAGAGAAACTACAGTTTCATGCAGAAGAGGTTATGGCTCTTTCTCTGGAAAGAGTTTTAATTCCTGCTAGGCTTCGGCATGCACATATTAATAGAGAACTGCATAATAAAGCTGTAATTTTATTTCTATCAAGAGTGTGTAATCACTTCTTGCCAGTCGAATTTCGTCATTGGGCTATTGATCACTTCTACGATATTCTAGATTCAATTCCCTTTGATTTTGTAGAAAAGGCATTTAAGAATTTAGGATTAGAAAGGTAGCACAATGAGTCTTAGAGATTATTTGATTTACATTAAGGATACGCCGATCCGACACACCTGTTGGATGTGTTTTGGAACCGGCAAAGTTAATAAAAAAGACTGTAAAAATGATTTTTGTCTTAAGACATTAGAAGATGAATTGGCTGCGGAGGCGGCCGATGAAGAAGAAAGTTGAGACTGCCCCTTGACAACGGGGTCGGGAGGTCTTATCTTATCGGTGCGGCCAGTCATAAGCCGCTTCCTTTATTTTATTTTAGTTAATATTTAGGACGTGCCAGCCGTCCAAGTTCCCAGATGTTTCGCCTCCCTTCCGTCTATGGAACTAAATTTCGGCGGGGGTACTCACGTACCCCCGCCGCTGGCGTTTTTATCTATACTACATATATAATACAATGAAACCACACAAACTTGACATTGAATCCGAGACCATCGGAATGTCCAAACCTAAAAGATTTAAGGTAGGCAATGCTGCTCAGATTTTCTCTATTCTTAGAGATAAGATGTATGCTAACCCCATTACTACTATTGTAAGAGAAATCTCTTGCAACGCCAGGGATGCTAATAGAGAGGTCGGCAACACTCTACCAATTGAAATTAAATTGCCGACCGTACTATCTCCTACATGGGAATGCAGAGACTATGGCCCAGGCGTCAATGATGACCGTATGGATATCTTTAGGAGCTATGGTGACTCTACCAAGCGAGAGACTAATGATCTGACCGGAGGCTTTGGCCTGGGGTGCAAAACCCCATTCTCATATACAGATACATGGATTATTGTAACTTATATTGACGGTATCAAAAGAACGTACAATGCGTATATTGATGAGTCTAATGAAGGAGAGGTAGCCCTTGCAGATGAGTCTACTACCGCTGAGGTTAATGGCACTAAGATTATTGTTCCTGTTAAAGAGCATGATATTGACAGGTTTATTGACGCTACCCTATCCGAGCTAAGATGGTGGGAAATTAAGCCGACGATCACTAATCCAGAAGAGTCTAAATTTAACATGGCTGTCTGGGGGCCCATTGATACAAACTTCTCTGGTAATCAATGGGATATGTTTAGAACTAGAGATACGGAAGGCAGCTACTATTATAGGATGAATGAAAATAATATGCACTTAAGGTATGCTAATGAGTCTGCCGTATTTGCTATTATTGATGGTATCCAATTCCATATTGATCATAAAGAGGTTAATGAGGAAATTTCTGGACTGGTAGGCAACCTAGTCAAGGCGTATAATAGAGTGCATCTCTATTTTAATAATGGTGTATTAAATATTGCATCTAATAGAGAAAATCTTCAGTATGATGAACGTACCATTTCTATCCTAAAAGATAGGGTTAAAAAGGTAGCTGAAGAAATCAGCAACAGTATCTCTGATCAAATCAAAAGTGCTACATCTTATTTTGATGCATGTAAAGTCGCTTGTAAGATTACAAATAATCTCTTAGGGAGTGGGAACTTAAATACTTTAAACTCTCTGCACTCCTTTGATATTAAATGGCGCGGTGTTGACGTTAGGACGAGCTTTTCAATCAACCAGGCTGATGGTGTTGGAGAAACAGCAAGAAGCCACGCTGTAACAAGAGATACAGAATCCGTAACTAAAAGAATTACTAGATCATATCACTATGATCATAAAATTCATTTCTTTGATGCAGATGGTAATAAAAAGATTCATAAGGACGTTATTTATAATGATAAATATAAGCAGATGCCTACTCCTTTGCTACACCAGCTAATGGACGAATTAGGGTCAGATAAGATTGTCGTTATTGAAACGCCATCATTTGAACAACTTAAAAAGGATAATCATCACTCCTTAAGAGGGCTACGCGGAGAAGAGCCCAAAATTAAATCAGCCGATGATTTAAAATATAATATCAACCTGCTCGACCTAGCAGACATTAGGAGAGTATCTAGTATTAAGCCTAACCCTAAGTATAAAAAGAAGACAAAGGATAAAGGAACTATCCCCGCATATAAGCTTGCCTATGATGGTTCTTCTATTAATTGGAGCATTGAAAACATGCCTAATGATGAAGGTGGCGTGTATGTCATTGTTGATAAGGAAGAGGGCATTAAAACTGATTTTGGTACTCTAGACTTAGATAGCTACCGCTTTAGCGTTGATACTATCAACGGATTCCTTGGACAACAGGTGTATGGATTTACCCCCACTCGTGCTAAGAAATTATCTGATGAATGGATTCCGTTGCAGAAAGCTCTTAAGAATAAATTAAGCAGCATGGAGCTGCCTGATAAGAAAAAGGCGAGCGGATATGTAGCTGGCTCATACTATTGGGCAGAACATAGATTTAATCATACTAACTTAGATAATCTAAAGAGGGAGCTTGGCGAAGATCATGACTTAGTTAAATACTATATCAAGTCTCGTGAGCAAAAAAAGTTCATCAAAGAACATAAAACTATTCTATACATTGCGGCTCTGCTTGGTGAATCAGGTTGGCCCTCTATTAGAAAAATCTTATTCGTAGGTTCCTCATATGAAAAATCACGAAATGCTGATAAAACAAATATGTGTAAAACCTATAATGCAATTGTAGAAAAATACTATTGGTTAAATAAAACTAAAACAATTGACGATATGATGATTAGATTCATTAAAGATATTGACAGATTAAATTCGGAGAAAATTGAAAATGCAGCGTAATTATACCCAGGCTGATTTCTCAGTTAGACTTTCTAAGAAATCTATTACTGTAGTTCATAAGGGTGAAACCTTTACGGTCCATAGTGGTAACAAAAGATTCAAGAAACTCAAGAAAGCAATCAAGGGTGCGGACTGGAATAGCGTACCAGATTTGCTGAGCCCTGCCAGAGTAATTGAATCCGCTACCAAGGGTGTGTTCAAAGTAGTTAGTGGGCAAATCTATTGTCACCACAATGGGCGTAAGTTTAAGTTGCCGGCCGAGCTAAACCGTGCTATTCTTGAATACACGGAAGAAAAGATGCCCACTGACAGCTTACTGGCATTCACACTCAAGCTGAAAACTAATCCTTCTATGCACTCTACTAGGCAGCTTTATGGTTGGATTGATGCTAATGGGCTGACCATCACTAATAATGGTAACTTCATTGCATACAAGGGTGTTACTAAAGACTACAAAGATTGCTATACTGAGAAGATTGACAACTCTGTTGGCCAGCGAGTTTATATGGAGCGCAATGAGGTGGACGACGATCCTAATCGAACGTGCTCAGAGGGGCTGCATGTGGCTTCGCATAACTATGCACACAACCATTACGGAGCTGGGAGCGGGAAGCATTCGCGAACCATCTTAGTAGAGGTAGACCCTGCCAAGGTGGTGGCTGTGCCAAACGACTACAACCAACAGAAGATGCGTGTTCATGAATATGTGGTTGTTGCTGAGTCGAAAGATAAGGTAAACTCATCTTACTACGGTGACACTGCTGATGTTCAATCAGTTGAGGTTAATGTAGCAGATACCCTCCCTCCACCAGATACTTTGCCGCCTGATGCAGTGTTGTCTGGTGATGATGACGATATTCCTTTTTAGGAATAAACTAATATAACTTTAGGTTTGGATGAGTAATAATAAGAGCTGGAAGTATTTCTTTCGACATGATATATGTTGTGCCATTATGTGGGACAACAATACTGGATTACATTGGGGATATGTGGGCGTGCAGCCCACACATCCCTTAAATGGTACAGGCTATCATAAAGTGGCCGGCATTGGTCTTTACAGCTCTTATATGGGATCTGATTTCTCTTTTAGAAATAGTGCTTTGGATGAGAAATACTGGCTGGGATTTCAGTCTAATTCTCCAATGTCATTTGATAAAACTCTTGAAGATATTAAAAGAGTTGCCGATGCCTTAGCCAAAGAGTTTGCTACTGATAAAGAGGAAGGGCCTGGAGGGTTTAAGTTCCTCTAGAAAGTACTTATGTGTCCACACTGTATATTATTAATTCTTTTTGCTATTGTTTCTTTCGTGCTAGGTAAGCTCCCCTGGTTTAAAGAGAGGCTTGCCAATCTTAAAAAGAAACTTGTAGCAAGACATGTATCCTCATGTGAGGAAGATGAATGCCATCACTCTCATGAGGAAGAAAGCGATAAAGAAAAATGAAGACTCTTATTGTAACGCTTTTTGCGTTCTTTGGAGCCTGGATTTTCTTTTCAGGCTTCGCATTCTTAAAATCAAATACAATGACTATTGCTGAGCAGCCCGTAGCTTACGCCTTCCTACTTGCAGTTGGTGTAGCAATTATGGCAGTTAGTAGGAACTCCAAATGAATACTGGAATTATAAAGATTATTAAGTCTCTTGATCTAGATAATAAAGTGACTGCTTCTCTTCATAAGAGGACAAAAGGCAGGCACACTGGACGAACTACGATTACACTAACTAAAAGTGATGACTCACTGACTATTAAAGAGTTGGGATTTATACAAGGTCATTCAAGATATTCTACATCAGCGGATGAGGATATTCTAAACTTTTGGTTGGATACTACTTCGAGTAAGAAAAGTTTAGTTATTAATGCTTCGACATTCAATAATTGGGAGAACCGATATTCAAATAGATTTAATATTGATGAGGTTAAAAATAAGTCTGTAGCATTCATTTTGGCCATGTTGGTGGCTGAAAAGAATATTAAGATTGAGCATGATAAAAATAAAGCCAATCCAGACTATCAAGCAAATTATTATTCCAAGCGCCAGTTAGTAAGGACAACGCAGGCTAAGATTTTAAGGGAGCTTAAAAAGACTTCACTTAATGAAATTGAACTGCCCAAATATTTAGTCGAGGTAGTAGAATTTATTGATAAACAGTTTAAAGAAATTGCCGATTCCAGAATAGTGGTAGCTAAGAAAAATATATCGAAGGAGGTTAGGCAACTAATGCAATTAGTCAATCCCCTAGATGCATCAGAGATTTGGTACGAGATTGTAAATCGTGTCGTTGAAGAAGAGAAATCCAAGAATGTCCAAAAGGAAGATTGATATGCCAGAAGGTCCCGAGGTTAAAGCCTATGCAGAAGCACTTAACGATTTATTGTGTGGTAGTGAAGTTACTGATGTAAATATTATTTCTGGAAGATATATTAATAAAAATCCAAAATCATTTTTGCAGTTTAGTAGCAGTCTGCCACTCAAAATTAATAAAATTTCCTGCAAGGGCAAGTTTTTATATTTCTCAATGTCCGATGATTCTTATGTGTGGAACACGTTGGGAATGTCTGGAACTTGGTCGGCCAGTAAGCCGAAGTATGCCAGACTAGTATTGATTGCGCTATCACCTAATGGATTGCCTGTAAGAGTTTTTTATGGTGACATGCGAAACTTTGGAACTTTCAAGTTTTGTATGTCTAGTGGTGATACTAAAAGAAAGTTATCTACTTTAGGAGCAGACTTTCTTTCTGAAAGCGTTTCATTTAACAGCTCTATTTTTGATACAAATAAGACTTTGGCAGAGTTCCTTATGAATCAAGCCAATTACGCCGGAGTTGGAAATTATATAAAAGCGGAGGCTCTCTATAGAGCCTTGCTAAGCCCACATAGAATATGTAAAAGCCTATCGATGGATGAGAGGCTAGCGCTTCACAATAGCATCAGAGATGTAATGACAGAATCTTTTAAATCTAAAAAGATTAGATTTAATCAAAGCAAAGTTTGTGGTCAAGAATTTAATAAGGTCGTCTATAAGAAGGCTCTTGACCCAGACGGAAATCGGATTAAGGCTGAGCAGACTAAAGATGGTCGCACAACCTATTGGGTTCCTAATATTCAAAAATGATATCTTGCAAAGAATGTGGTGAAGAATTTAATCCACAATCTCCAGAAAAAAGGAGAGCCGGTGGTTTTATTTATCATTGTGCAGACTGCTCTGAAGAAACAGCAGTTAAATACTTAGGATTGCGATCTGCTGACGGCAAGTCTGCCGGCATAACTATTCTAAAGTTTGATTCAGAAGAAGATAGGTCTGAGTACGCAGAAATGTGGAGAGTCAATTCCGGTATGCTTGTTGGTAAACAGTGCCAAATGCAATATCAAAAACGAACGCCCAATGTTAAATTTCAAAAAATACATGAAGCAGGGATTGGTATGAACCACAAGGGCAAGGCAGATTGAAGCCCCACAAATGGAATTGGACGGGTGAGCGGTCAATGAGTGGTAGCACTCATGGTCTTTTTGAGTTTGTTTGTTCGCAGTGCAATACAACTGTATATGCAACCGGTCCTCCTGTCTCAAGTGGAGATAGATCCATAATTGTGCGCGGTTGGCATGTAAAACAAACGACGATTGAATCGGATTGTAACGACCAAATGGCCTCCGATATTATCGAAGAGGGATGGCACATATTATGACACAATGATGCTAGTAATGGAGGAAGGTCATGACCATTGATAAGTTTTCAGGGGCTAACGAGTTC
>JABAOH010005458.1_pt5 | contig 54806 bp, 52 predicted proteins | sample 7062181 | NCBI WGS metagenome assembly JABAOH01 (sample SAMN14538630, study PRJNA623070) | marine sediment metagenome | biome: marine biome [ENVO:00000428]; feature: marine pelagic biome [ENVO:01000023]; material: deep marine sediment [ENVO:00002113]; isolation source: pool of 5 deep marine... | reverse complement strand
GCGGCGGCCTTCTCGTGCACTGCGGGCCACAGCAAGGCCGCGAACAGGAAAGACGGCGTGACGGGCTTTTCCTCTTCGAGTCGCCGGTCGGTATTCTCCAGCGCCTGCACAAGGAGGCGACCGGCCGGGTCCATGGGCTCCTGCTCGAAGCGCTCGGCGCTCTGGCTGAAAAGATACTTGAACAGGTCGAAGTGGTTGAGGAGCTCGAAGGTCTGCACCGCCGCTCCGCCGAGAAACAGCTTCAGCACTTCCTCGTATAGGCGTGCCGGCGGGATGTCGGCCAGCATTGGTGCGCATTCCGGGATCGCCGCCGCCGTTTCCTCGCCCAGCCGGAAACCGAGCTTGGCCGCGAAGCGCACGGCGCGCAGCATTCTCACCGGATCCTCGCGATAGCGGCGCACGGGATCACCAATGATGCGAAGAATGCCGGCTTCCAGATCCGCCATGCCGCCGGTGTAGTCGAGAACCGAGAAGTCGCGTATGTCGTAGTAGAGGCTGTTGACGGAGAAGTCGCGCCGCCAGACGTCCTCCTCCACCGTGGTGCCGTAGACGTTGTCGCGCACGATACGGCCGTTGACGCTGACGTGGTCCTCTTCCTCTTCGGTGTCCTCGATGGCGCCACGAAAGGTGGCGACCTCGATTACCTCGGGGCCGAAACGCACGTGGGCGAGTCGAAAGCGGCGTCCGATGAGACGAGCGCTGCGGAACAGTCGCTTGACCTCCTCCGGCTCGGCGTCGGTGACCACGTCGAAGTCCTTGGGCTCGCGACCGAGCAGGAGGTCTCGTACGCCGCCGCCCACCAGGTACGCCTCGAAGCCCGCCTTCTTAAGCGTGTAGAGGACCTTCAAGGCGCCGCCGCTGATGTTGGCGCGAGAGATGGAGTGCTCGGAGCGGGGAATACGGATGGCCTGGGAAATGGCGTCTGAACCTACGGCACCAAACGCGCCTGGTGCGGTTGAGCGGGCTAATCGGCGGCGTATAATACCACCGCACTCGATACCGTACAGCTATCGGTCACTGCGCTCCCTTCGTCTAGCGGTCCAGGATACCGCCCTCTCACGGCGGGGACAGGGGTTCGATTCCCCTAGGGAGCGCCAATCGATTCGCGGCCCGCGCCGTCGCATGTTCCCCGAAGCGAGTGCCTGGCCCGAGGTCGGCAGCGGTGTGGCCCGCATCGTGCGGACCGCGCTCAAGGCTCGAGGCTTTCCACCCATTCGACGTAGCGCTGAATCTCGAATTTCCGCTCGAGGCCCGCGGCATTCATGTAGCGAATCGTGCCGAAAACAGCCCGCTCGGTCCACGGACGATCGTGCAGGCCAAACAACCAGGCGACGCTCGTGTAGGAGTTCGCATCCCTTCCGTCGATGAAATACTTGTTGTTGAGACCCAGGATGCGCCGGTAAGCGGCTTCGGGCGACGGTGACCACTCGATGATCTTCTTGCCCCAGTACATGCGCATGTAATTGTGCATGTAGCCTGTCTTGACCATCTCCTTCATGGCCGCATTCCAGTATGGATCGTGGGTGTTGGCAGCCTCGAGCTTTGCAAGCGAGTAACGATAGGGACGCTCGTCGTCGGCGTGCGCGCGCAGCGTGCGGCGCGCCCAGTCGGGCAGCGCCGCGAACCGGTCGTAGCGGGGCGTGTGCAGCACGAAGTTGATCGACAGCTCACGACGAACGATGAGCTGCTCGAGAAACGCTTCACGGTCCGCAGGAGAGCAGCTCTCGGTGCGGGCGACCTTCAAGCCGGCCTCCACCGCAGAGATCTGGCCGAAATGCAGGTAGGGGCTCAGGCATGAGCAGCGCGGCTCGGCCGGGTCGCTGCGCGTCTCGGAGTACTCCACCAGCCCGCGGCGCGTAAATCGTCCCAGATGCTTGCGCGCTTCGGCCGTGCCGCCGTTGAATCGCGTCACCATCGGAACCTCACGGTCGACGCCCAGGGCCGCCAGCGTCGCCGCAGGCTTGCGCGCATCGAACTCGCTCGCGATTCCGATCGATTTCACCGGCCGCTTGAGCCGGGTCCTCGCAAGCGGGCGCAGGAATTGATCACGAATTCTGAGAATCTTCGGTCGAATGGTGCGGGCAGCGAACTCCGCACGGTCGGAAACCAGATCGACGGGAACCACCACGTCGCCCTCCACCTGCACCACCGGACAGCGCGCCTGGCGGGAAAGCGCGGCGCGCCAGTCGCGCTGGTGGCGGAGATATCCGCGGTCACAGACGAGCGTCGATGCCCCTCGCGCCAGCTCGAGAACGCTGTCGACCGGCTCGCCACGCCGGGTGACGAATGCGATGCCCCGCTTTTTCAGCGCCGCCGCGACCTCCTCGAGGCCCTGCAGCATGAATGCAAAATGCCGCTCGTTGGCCTCCGGATAGTCTTCCATCAGCACGAATACCACCACCACCGGCTGAGCGTGACGATTGGCTTCGCTGACGGCGAACTCGAGCGCCGGATTGTGGGCTTCGCGCTGCGACTGCTGCATCCAGTAAAGCACGTATCGCCCACGTTCGTTCGCCTTGGCGTCGTTGAGCTGCCTGATACGCTCGGGCTCTATCATCGACGTCGAATGCCCCGCTCGAGCTTGCCGATCAACCGCTGCCTCGAAGTCACGGCGCGGCGGTGCCACGCGATCGAGGAACCATCCGATTCAGCCCGTGACATCGAGTGAGCTTCTTCGCGGGATCCGGCGCGCAGCATCGTTGCAGCGTTTCTCAACTCTGCGCGCTCGGAACCACGACCAGCTGCGAGACGACCACATTGGCAGGCTGCTGCACCGCAAACAGCACGCTGCGGGCAATGTCTTCCGGCACCAGGCATTCGCCGAAGTCGTCGTAAAAGCGCTCGGCGCGCGCCTCGTCGTGCCAGCGGTTGAGCGCGAAGCTGGTACGAACCATGCCGGGCAGAATCTCCGTCACCCGAATGCCGGTGCCGGCGAAGTCGAGCCGCAAGGCTTCGCTGAAGCCGTGCACGGCGTGCTTGCTCGCCGAATAGATGGTGCCGGTGGCGTAGGGGGAGATGCCGGCGATGGAGCCGATATTCACGACGTGGCCCCGGTCGCGCGCGATCATCCCCGGGATGACGGCGCGTGTCGCGCGGATCAGGCCGATGACGTTCGTCTCGATGATGTGCGCCCAGGTCTGCGCGCTGCCTTCGTCGAAACGCCGACGCCCGCCCTCGTCGTGTCCGGCGTTGTTGACCAGGATGTCGATCGCACGCCAGTCCTCGGGAAGCCGTGACAGCAGGCCCTCTACCGATGAGGCATCGGTGACGTCGAGCACCAGCGGCCGGGCGGCGCCGCCGATGCGCTCGCACAGCTCCGCCAGCCTGTCTTCGCTGCGGGCGGCACATACGACCCGGTAACCGTTTTCCGCCAGGGTGACGGCGGTGGCTTCGCCAATGCCGCTGCTGGCACCCGTAACGAGAGCGGTACGCCCGCCCGGCTCTGCTGACTCGCTGCCCATCGATGCTCCTCCCCGCTGACCGCTCGACCGTACCCGACATCCCCGTGCATTGCGACCCGCGCCGGCGATCGGCCTCGCGCGGCGCGGGCCATCAGGGTACCCTGAAGCGAGCATGGATTACCTGCCCATTTTCCTCGACCTGCGCGCGAGACGCTGCCTCATCGTCGGCGGTGGCGAGGTGGCGGCACGCAAGACCGATCTGCTGCTGCAGGCCGGGGCCGACGTGCACGCCGTGGCGCCGCGGCTCGCGAGCGCCATGCAATCGCTGCTCGACGAGGGGCGCATCGCGTATCGCGAAGGCGTCTTCCGGGAGTCCGACCTGGACGGCGCACAGCTGGTCATCGCCGCCACCGACGATCGCGACGTGAATGCCCGCGTCGCGGCGCTGGCCGATGCGCGCGGCTTGCCCGTTAACGTCGTTGACGACCCTGCCCTGTGCCGCTTCATCATGCCCGCCATCGTGGATCGGTCTCCGGTGGTGGCGGCCATCTCCACCGGTGGCGTGTCGCCGGTGCTGGCGCGGCTCATTCGCGGGCGCCTCGAAGCGCTCATCCCGGCCGCCTTCGGGCGTCTTGCGGCGCTCGCCGGTGAGTATCGCGACCGGGTCAAGAATCGCATCGTCGATGCGAATGAGCGGCGAAAATTCTGGGAGCGGGTCCTGACCGGCCCCACCGCTGAGCTGATCTACGCGGGACGCGACGCCGACGCGCGCGCATCACTCGACGCGGCGCTCGATTCGGGGGGCAAAGCCGGTGCGCAGACGGGCGAGGTTTATCTCGTCGGCGCCGGCCCGGGGGATCCCGACATGCTGACCTTTCGCGCGTTGCGGCTCATGCAGCAGGCGGATGTCGTCGTNNGAGCGCATCTACGCGGGAAAGGAACGCGCCAGTCACACGCTCAGCCAGGAGACCATCAACGCGCTGCTGGTGCGTCTTGCCCGCGAGGGCAAGCGGGTGCTGCGCTTGAAAGGAGGCGATCCGTTCATATTCGGCCGCGGCGGCGAGGAGATCGAGACCCTCGCGGACGAGGGCATCCCCTTTCAGGTCGTTCCCGGCATTACCGCCGCGTCGGGCTGCGCCGCCTATGCGGGAATACCTCTAACCCATCGCGACCACGCGCACAGCTGCGTGTTCGTAACCGGACACCTGAAGGACGGCACCGTTACCCTCGACTGGCAAAGTCTGGTTCAGCCCTACCAGACCATCGTCATCTACATGGGTCTCATCGGGCTGCCGATTATATGCCGTGAGCTCATCGGCCACGGCATGCCGCCGGACACGCCGGCAGCGCTGGTCGAGCACGGCACGACTGAGAAACAGAGGGTGTTTACCGCGACGCTCGAAAAACTCTCAGAGACGGTGGCGCAAGCGGAAGTGCGTGCGCCGACGCTCATCATCATCGGCGGCGTCGTGACGCTGCGCGACAAGCTCGAATGGTTCGAGTCGGCGGCCGAACGCGCCGCGGGACTCGATCCGCACTTTCTCGCCGACGCCTCGGACTAGAAAACCGGACTGCCTTCGGTCCGGGCCAGTTTCTCCTGCTGCCGGCGAAGCGCGGCGTGCAGCCTGTCAATCTCCTCGTCGCGCTCTCTCACGGCATCGAGAAGCCTGTCGATGAGCGCGCAACCCTGCGCAAAGTGACGGCCCGCCTCCGAGGTGCTGGTCGAGATGGCGGCGGCATCGTCCGCCCATACGATGGACAGCTGCCTCAGACTCTGACGACTGTGCATCATGCCCCTCCAGGTATGCGTAATCGCTATCCGGCAATGTAACGCGATCGAGCGGCGCAATCCATCTTTGCAGAATAGGAATTTAACGAAGGCCAATTGTCGCCATCAGGCCCGGCGCGCCTCCTCGGCGAGCAGCGGCCGCATGGCGCTGAGCCCGGCGATCGGACCTAGCGCCAGCAGCACGAAAAGCCATCGGGTGTCGATGAAGTGCGCTACGTAGCTGAGCAGCTGGATGCTGACGACGGTGATGGAAAAGCCGATGCAGTTCACGATGGTCAGCGCCGAGCCCACCAGCGACTCGGGGGCATTGAGGGCGTTCAGCGCCGAGAACTGCGGCGAGTCGCCGGCGACGGTGATGCCCCAGATGACGAGAAAAACCAGAAACGCAGCGGTCGGTGCGGCAAACAGCAACGGCGAGATCAGGCAGCAGATGCCGGAAAGAGCAAGCTGCGCTGATGCAATACGCGCGCTCCCGAATCTCACGGCGAGCAGTCCTCCCGCCGCACAGCCAATGCTGCCCACGCCGATGATGATAAAAGCCCACAGTGGAATGTTGATGCTGACCACCATGCCGGTGCCCACGTGCGATGCGAGGATCACCGGCACGAAGGCCCAGAAAGCATAGAGCTCCCACATGTGCCCGAAATAACCAAAAGCCGAGGAGCGTAACTTCCTTGATTGAAATATCAGTCTGAGTGCGCCCGGATCGAATTTCGCACCGTGCCTGAGATAGGGTCCGTCCGGCACGAGCGCATACATGAGCAGACCGCCGAAGGCGGCGATGGCCGAAACGCTGACAACCACGCCGGTCCACGGCAGGCTCTTTCCGATACTTGCGAGCAGGTGCGGGAAAGCCGTTCCGAGCACCAGCGCGCCGACCAGGTAACCGAGCGCTCTGCCGAGACCCTGCTGGTACCATCCGGCGGCGATCTTCATTCCGATAGGATAGATTCCGGCAAGGAAGAAACCTGTCAGGAATCGAAACAGCATCAGCGAACCGAGACCGTCGGCGAGCAGATAAACGCTCGCGTTGCACAGCGCGCCGGCGAGCGAGCAAGCCAGAAAGATTCTGCGCGGTGAGAATCTGTCCGAGATTGCCATCACCGCAAACACCAGCGTGCCGCTTATGAAGCCGATCTGCACCGATGACGTCATGTATCCCAGTGCATCGGCTGACAGTTGCCAGAGTCGTTGCAGATCGGGGAGCACGGCGTTTCCCGCGAACCAAAGCGAGGTTGCGGTGAACTGAGAAAAGATAATCGCGGGAAGAATGCGCCGGGGAGGCTTACCCATAGCGTCGCACTTTCGAGGTCGCGCTCAATGCCTCGACCACGCTTCGATAGATAGCAGTGGTCTCCGGGGAGGGTGTCGTCTCGCACTGCGCCATCAGCGCGCGGCGGCAGCTGTCGTACACGTCGACCGCCTCGGCATGGCGTCCGAGCTGACCGCAACAGAGCATCAGGCGTCTGTAGAATCCTTCAGCGAGAGCATCAGCCTCGAGTCCACGGCGGTAAAGACGCGCTGCCTCATCCCAGCGCTCCTCGCCCTCCCAGAAACGGGCGAGCTCACCGACGGCGCGTATGAACTTGTTGCGATATGCCTCGCGCGCGTTCTCGTAACGCGGAGTCTTGCCCTCGTACGACATGAATGCCCCACGATAGATGTCGAAGAGTCTGTCGGTGAGCTCATGCACGCGGGATTGCGCCGGGTGCGACCGCATGAACGAAACACACGAGCGGATATCGTCCACGATGCAATCGAGCGCAGTGACGTCCAGCCAGCAGCAGCTCGCGTCGAGACTCAATCGGCCGTGTTTGAGAACGATGACCTTGTCATGCGCGAGAACCTTGCGAAGACGGTGCAATGCCGTCGTCAGCGATCGATGGGCGCACTCGGCATCGATGCGCGGCCACAGATCGGCAGCCAAGTCTCGTTCCCTGACGTCGTTAGCGCCGAAAGCAATGAGCGCCTTCAACAATTCGATTGGTTTCTGCTGTGGCTTGACAACCGTTTCCAGCGCTTCGTCGTTCTTGAGAATCTGGAACTCCCCCAAAGTGCGAATTCTGATCGGCCATGGCCAGTCTTCAACGCCGAGCGGCGCCTTGTCGGGTATCAATTGCCTGCATCGAATGAGGCTCCTTACATAGTCGACCTCGATTCCCGCTTTGAGCGCGTGCACGCAGAGCTCGGACATGACGCGGGGCTGCCACCAGAGAAAGTGCGTAAAGCCGTATTCACGGCCGAGACCAAACGCGTAACGGAGCGCATTCAAGCCCGCGCGTCTACGCCCGTGCGAGAGCGCGATATGCGCGTAGATCGAGAACGCCGTGAATTCCATCAATCGGTTGTCGATTCCGCGCGCGAGCCTGCGCACGCGGCGCAGATTCGTCACTGTCCGCCGCTCGTCTCCGAGCTCGTGAAAAATCTGCGCCTGCGCCAGCCGGCACAGCAGCTCGTAATACGGACAGCCCGTCTCTACAGCGAGCCGCAAAGCGGTCTTCTGCTCCTGATAGGCATCGACGATGTCTCTGCGAAGCATCGCCAGCCAGGATCGATAATAATGGTAGCTGCAACGATCGAGCCTTCGCGCACCCTCTCGATGCTGGTGCATCTTACCGAGTAGCTCCTCCGCGGATTCCAGATCACCTGCTCCGAGCGCCGCCGCAGCGCCGTTTGAAAGCAGATGATAACGCCACAGATTGACCCCGCTCGCCTGGCCGATCTCGACACCGTCGTAAACTGCCTCGAGACACCGATCATGATTCGCCGTCAGCATGTAGTACATCGACTCGACGTCTTTCAGCACCGCCAGGGCCAGTGGTGTGACGTCGGGTGAGCGGCAGGTGGCGCGCATCTCGTCGATCAGCTCGCGCACGCGCCCGAAACGACCCGTATAGTTGAGCGTGATAGACATGAGAAGCTGAGCCGAGAGGCGCGCATTGGTATCGCTCAGCGCAGCCACGCAACCGAAAGCCTGCTCAGCCCATCCTTTCATGTCGGGATGCTGAGGTTGGCGGAATACGAGCGCCACGAACAAGCTCACCGAAGCGCGAGCAACCGCTACCCTGTCGCTTCCGTCCGGCACGTTGGATAGCAGATTCACGGTCCGCTCGATCCACGGGTCGAGCAAGGACAGGTCGTCGAGCTCGTGAATGATTGCATCGATGGCGCCTGCGCAGGCGAGCAGCCGCCCGCCTCCTTCTGCTCCAGCGCCCTGCTCGAAACCGCGGAAAACACGCTCGTAGAGCAGACGACTCTCGCGGGGTGCGGACGCGAATCGGCAGGCAGCTTTGCAGTAAAAGCACCACGGATCCGCTTCCAGAATCTCGTCGGGGATCTCCTCGAACCAGGTCTCGAGTGTTCCTGCCCGACCGTGGGCGAGCATGTCCTCGGCGTGCTCCAGGGCAAGGCGCTTCAAGCCGTGAAAATCGCCGTCCTCACGCAGCAGCACGGCGGCCTCCTCGGCCTCGCCTGCCGCCTCGAGCACCTCGACCGACAGCCGCCGCAGGCGCCTGTAGTCGCTCGCAGAGCACGATTGCTTGGCACGGGCACGCAGGAATTCGCGCAGCAGAGGATGGTATTGGTAGATGGCCTCCCTGCCACCCGCCTTCAGGGACACGAAATGATGCTCGCGGTGCAGCGTCGGGAGAATCTCACCGGCCTGCGGATCGCCGGTGATGCGCACCGCCATCTCGGCAGTGAGCTCCGGGACATATGCGGTTTCGAGCAGAAGCCGTCGCGTGCGCTCGTCGAAGTTCTGAAAGATTTCTCCAGCCAGATAATCGAACACCACCTGGGGTGCCCGCGAGTTCGGCATCAGGTCGATATTCCCGTTTGCGAGCGAGTGCTCGAGCAACAGCACCAGGCCCGCGGCCCATCCCTCTGTCTTTTGATAGAGCTCGTCGAGCTCGGCCTCGCTGAGTGTTCGTCCCCAAAGGGATACGAGGGCATCGGATTCACAGCGCGTGAGCCGAAGATCCTGCCAGCCGAGCACCTGCAAGGCCCGATTTGCGCGCAGCCGCACCATTTCGGGAGGCGGCTCACCCCGACTGATGATGACGATGCAGCCATCGGGCGGCAGCTCGGCGAGGGCATCGAGAACGACGGCATGAAACGCCGATTGCGAGGAAACGTCCTGGTAGTTGTCCAGGACAATCACGAATGGCGAGTGCAGATGGGCGTATAGAGTTCGGAAATAGCGCCGGGCGAAGGCCGACAGATCGGCGTGATACTCGGTTGTGAACAACGGCAGCGCGCCCGCGGCGGCAGTCTGCGCCATGTAGTAGAAGAACGTCGCGACATCGGAATCGCCGCAATCGAGCTGATACCAACACGACTCGGGGCCGCGCTGCTCGAGGTAGCTCGCGACGAGTGTCGTCTTTCCCGAGCCCGGCGGGCCGGTCACCCATACAACGGCGCTGCGATCGCGCTGATCGAGGACCGAGAACAGGCGCTCGCGGCCAAGCACGCCGGCGAGGCTCGGTCGCGTGATCTTCGCGCGCGAGGCTGGACGCGGATTCGACGCCACGGACTTTCCCCCTTTCCGCAATGGCCATTTTAAGACGCCGGACGCGCTTGGCCAGCGATTTCGCCGCTTTGTAAGTTTCTGGTAAGGGCGACCAGCCGAGCGATCGGGCGCCGCCGCCGCAACCGGCGCCGGGGTGCTCAGCCCGACGCGAGCACCAGGACGCGAATTTCCGTCGGCGTCCCGCCGTTGCAGGGATTGTTGACCTGCGGACAGTTGGAGATAACGGCGAGGGCGTCCATCTCGGCGCGCAGCTCGACGAAGCCGCCCGCCCTCGAAGGGCTTTCGACGAATACCGTGTCCGCCAGCCGCACCTCGTCGTGGACGGGCACGTTGCAGAAGAAGTTGATGTTGGGAACGATGTCCTTGCGGCCGAGGCCGAATCGGGCGAGCGCGCTCAGAAAGTTCTCGCGGCACCCCGGGCAGTCCTGCACGCCATAGAGCATCTCGTTACTCGGTGCGCTGCAGCAGCCGGCGATGGTGTCGTGGGTGCCGCAGGTGTCCTCGGTGATCGTGAATATCGCCCGCGCAACGTCTGAATAAAGCACGTGCCCCTTCGTCAGGCGCAGCGTGCGCGCGGCCTTGAGCGTGTTGGGGGCGTGGTAGCGCTCCTCCGGCGCGTGAGCGTTGTAGCAGAGAAAATCGACACCCTGATTGCCGTGGACGTCGATTATGCGCAGGGATTGACCTTTTTCGATGACCCGCGCCCAGGGCGCGCCCGCCGGCACCGGCTCATCGACGACCGCTCGTGCTGACTGATCACCCATGACATCTCTCCCCGCTTCGGCGTTTATACTGCGCCATCCGGCGAGCTGACGGCAAATCACGCGCACTCTATGGCCGAACCCGAAATACCAACCGAAGCGCAGACCCAGCGCCTCGACAAGTGGCTGTGGGTCGCACGCTTCTTCAAAACCCGTGCTCAGGCGGCCGCCGCCATCACGGGCGGAAAAGTGCAGGTCGCCGGCGAGCGCGTGAAGCCGTCGCGCCGCGTGGGCCCCGGGACCCGCCTCGAGATCCGTCGCGGACCGGTGCGATGGCTGATCGTTGTGCGCGCCGTCGCCGCGCAGCGACGCCCGGCCGAGGAGGCTGCGCGTCTTTACGCGGAGACCGAGGAGAGCATCGCTCACCGGGAGCAGGAAGCCGCACGGCGCAGGCTCGAGGCGGGGGCGCGCCGCGAACGCCTCGGCAAGCCCTCGAAACACGCGCGCCGCGACGCGACCCGGCTCAAATCCCGCGGCACCTAGACGCAGCGGCGCCTGCCTGGCGCTTGACCGGCGCCGGCGGTGGTGGCGTAATACCAAACAACCGTTTGTTTTTTGATTTGAGCGTATGCCAGTCGCCGCACCCGCAGGCACACCCCGGCACGACAACCGGCGTCGGGACGTTCTCGATGCCGCCGCCGGTCTCATCTCCCGGCACGGGTATCACGCCACCTCCATGCGCGACATTGCCCGCGCCACCGGCATGCTGCCAGGGTCCATCTACTATCACTTCGCTTCCAAGGACGCGCTGCTGGTGGCGGTGTACGCCGAGGGCGTGCAGCGCATCGCCGGGCGCGTGGATCGCGTCGTGGCTGCACAGACGACACCCTTGAAGCGTCTGGAGGCAGCCTGCGTCGCGCACCTGGAGATGCTGCTCGCCGACAGCGACTACGCGCAGGTCGTCGTGCGCGTTCTGCCGCAGGACGTGCCGGCGGCGAGCGCACGCCTCACGGCGCTGCGCGACGACTACGAGGCGCGTTTCCGCCGTCTCATTGCCGCGCTCGGGCTGCCGCGCGCCCGCCGGCGCTACGCGCGCCTCACCCTGCTCGGTGCCTTGAACGCTGCCCAGTCCTGGTACCGGCCGGGCGGCGACGCGCCGGCGCGCATCGCGCGGGGCATTCTCGCGTGCCTGCGCGAGCCGCTCGAGGCCGCGAAGCGATGATATCGCGACGCGCGGAGCCGGTGCGCGTGCTCGTCACCAAGCTCGGCCTCGACGGACACGACCGGGGCAGCCGTGTTGTCGCGGCCTTTCTGCGCGATGCCGGCATGGAGGTGATCTACACGAGCCCCTGGCAGGACGTCACCGCGGTCGTGCAGCTCGCGCTCCAGGAGGACGTCGACGTCGTCGGCGTCAGCTCGCTCGCCACCGACCATCTGCTCGTGCCGAAGCTCACCGAGGCCCTCGCGCAAGCGGGACTGGGACACATACGCGTCGTGGTCGGCGGCATCGTGCCCGACGAGGACGAGAGCATGTTGAAGAGATCGGGGGTGAGTCACGTCTTCCACCCGGGAAGCACCCGCGAAGAGATCGTCGCGGAAGTCGACGCACTCGCACGCGCCGCGCGTCGAGAACGTGATGGCGATTGAACGCCAGCGGAGGATCACATGAGTCAGCGACCGATTCAGTTGCCGTTGCCGGGATTCGACACCGCCCGGGCGCGTTGGCAGGACGCCTACAACCAGCAGATGCCTGGAGAGAAAACCCGGCGCAATCGCTCGGGCATCGAGATCCGGCCGCTGTACACCCCGCAGGACTGGCGCGGCGAACGCTATCTCGAGCAACTGGGTTTCCCGGGCGAGGTGCCGATGACCCGCGGTATCTACCCGAGCATGCACCGCGGCCGAACGTGGAGCCAGCGCCAGCTCATCGGGCTCGGGACACCACAGGATTACAACGCGCGGCTCGAGCGAATCCTTGCGGCGGGCGGATCGGCGCTGAGTCTGATTCCATGCAACTCGGTCTACCGCGGCTACGACGCCGACGAGGTGGACGCGGTTCTGCTCGGCACCTGCGGCGCGGTGGTAAACACCGTCGAAGACATGCAAGCCTGCTTCGAGGGCGTCGACATCGGATCGATCTCGACAGCCATGAACGACCCCCTGCCCTTCACGCTGCTGGCACTGCTGCTCGCGGTAGCGAAGCAGCGCGGCGTGCCCTGGTGCAAGGTGACCGGCACCTCGAACCAGAGCGACTACATCTCCCACTTCGTCGCCAACCACATGTTTTTTCGCATCGCGCTGCCGGGCTCGCGCCGGATTCTCGTCGATCACATCGATTTTGCCGCACGCAACCTGCCGGGCTGGAACCCGCTCTCGGTGGTCGGTCAGCACATGCAGCAGGCCGGTGCCACACCCGCCGAGGCCATGGGCCTGACGCTGTCGACCGCGGTGCAGTACGCCGAGGATTGCATCGCGCGGGGCATGGAGCCGGATGTGTTCCTGCCGCGCTTCACTTTCTTCTTCGATATTTCCATGAGCTTCTTCGAGGAGATCGCGAAGATGCGCGCCGGGCGGCGCATCTGGTGCCGGCTCACACGCGAGCGCTTCGGCGCGCGCGATCCGCGTGCCTGGCGTTTCAAGTTTCACGGCCAGACCTCGGGCGTCGACCTGACCCGCCAGCAGCCATTGAACAACATCGCGCGAGTCACGACCCAGGCAATGGCCGGAATTTTCGCAGGACTTCAGTCGCTGCACACCGACTCGTACGACGAGGTGCTGAGCGTGCCCACCGAAGACGCCGCACGTATCGCCGTCAGCACCCAGAACATTCTGCGCGAGGAGGCGCACCTCACCGATGTCATCGATCCGCTCGGTGGCTCGTACTACGTGGAGAGGCTCACCGACGACATGGAGGAGGCGATCATCGCGGTCATGCAGCGCATCGAGGAGGCGGGCGGCATGTACCACGCGGCCGAATCCGGGCTCGTGCAATCGATGATCGGCACCTCCGCGCTCGCCTTTCAGGAGCAGGTCGAGAGCGGCGAGCAGACGATCGTCGGCGTGAATGCCTACCGGGTTGAAGAAAACTCCGACGCGCACGCGCCGCTCGCGCGCCCGCGAGCCGAGGCCATGCAGGCGCAGCTCGACGCCCTCGCCCGCTACAAGCGCGGGCGATCCATGGGCGAGGTGCGAGCCGCGCTCGACAGGCTCGCCCGCAGCGTCGCCGACGAAGGCGACAACGTCTTCGAAAAGGTCGTCGATGCGGCGATTGCCGGCGCTACCCACGGCGAGATCGTCGCAAAGCTGCGCGAGGAGATGGGATTCGGCGAGCCCCTGGTGCAGGTGTGAGCCAGGCCCTCTCCCGGACCGAGCGCATCGCCGCGCTGATGAACGGCGACCCGGCCGCGCTGGCCCGCGCCATCAGCGACGTCGAACGCCAGCGACCGGCCGCGCGCAGCACGCTCGAGGCCATCCAGCCCCATCTCGGCCGTGCCCGGGTCATTGGCGTCACGGGCGTGCCCGGTGCCGGTAAGTCGACGCTGATATCGCGCTATGTCACCGAGCTCAGGCGTGCCGGGCGGCGCGTCGGCGTCGTCGCGGTCGACCCCAGCAGCCCGATCTCCGGCGGCGCGGTGCTCGGCGATCGCATTCGCATGGCCGAGCACGCGACCGACCCCGGAGTCTTCGTCCGCTCGCTCGCCTCGCGCGGTCACGCCGGCGGGCTTTCGCCGACAGCGACCCATGTCGTGGATCTCATGGATGCCGCCGGATGGGACCGCATCATCGTCGAGACCGTCGGCGCCGGACAGGGCGAGGTCGACATCGCGGACGCCGCCGACGTGCGCATCGTGGTGTCCGCTCCCGGACTCGGCGACGACGTGCAGGCGCTCAAGGCGGGCATTCTGGAGATCGCCGACGTTCTCGTGGTCAACAAAGCCGATCTCGCCGGCGCGGATCAGACCGCAGCACAGCTCGCGTCCATGCTTGCGCTGCGCGCCGAGCACGCCCGGGACGTAAGCATCTGCAAAACGACGGCGACCACCGGCCAAGGCGTCGCCGAGCTTGCCGTCATCGTCGAGACCCGGCTTGCCGCGGGCGATTCGCGACGCGGCTGCGCCGCACAACGCGCGCGCCGCATGGTGGCGACGGCCGCCGGGAATCTGCTCACCAGGGAGCTGCGCGAGCTCGAAGCGCCATGGCTGCAGGAGATCTGCGAGAGGCTGCAGCGTGGGCAAAGCGATCTGGAGAGCGCCGCGCGGGCCGTGCTGCGCTCGGCAAAGCTCGTCGATGAATGACATCGGCAAGCGCGTGAAGGGTTTGGCGGCTCGCGACGCCTTCGTCGCGTATCTCGGGGCGGAGTGCGTGGACGCGGGGCCGGGGATGGCCGTCGTGCGCATGACGGTCGGCGAGCAGCACGTGAACTTCAACGGCACCTGCCACGGCGGCGTGCTCTTCTCGCTCGCCGACACCGCCTTCGGCCTGGCGTCCAACTCCCACGGCCGGGTCGCCGCGGCCGTCGGTGCTCATATCGGCTTCACCGCGCCGGTGCGCGTGGGCGACACGCTGATCGCCACCGCAACCGAGCTGAGCCGCAGCAATCGCATCGGCACTTACCGCGTGGACGTGCGCACGAGCGACGACGCCACGGTGGCGACATTCACGGGAACGGTCTACATCGCTGAGCGCGAGCACCCCTAGGGGGAGCCCGGGCAGGCGCGCTCTGGCGCGCGTCTCACGTGTCCGCTTCGAGATCCCGCGCGAACGCCATCGCCGAAGCGGCCATCTGGGAGGCCCGGCTCTGCAGCGCCAGAGCTTCCCGTCGAAGCGCTTCCCACTTGGGCTTCAACGCTTGTTCGCGCGCCTCGAGCTCCCGCTCGCGCTCCCGAAGCGCCTCGGCGCGGGCTTCGAGCGCCTTGCTCTGCAGCCGGACCGCGGCCTTCGCCTCGGCAATCTCATCGCGCACGCGCTCCGATTCGACTTGCGCCGCCTTTGCGGCCGCGATCGCCTTCTCCGCCTCTTCCCGGGCGGCGCGAAATTCCGCGGTGTGTTTTTTGAGCTTATCCAGCTGCTTGCGAAGCGTTCTGTCGTCGCCGAGCATCTCGAGGAGCTGCTTCGCTTCGGACAATGCAGCCAGGGACGGCGGGATCTTGTTGGCTACCCCTATCATCCGGTTCCCCCTTTCCAGGGGATTCATCCTACGAGATATGTGCACGTCGCGGAAGCCACCCGCTCGTCTCTGTCGTTGTGCAGCTCCGCGTAGATGACGGCAATGCGATTTCCCGAGCGAATCACCCGCGCGGTGGCAACGAACGACTCTCCGGATCCCGGCAGCAGATAGTCGACGCGCATGTCGATGGTGCCCAGCCGCGAGAAGCGCTCCATCTTGTCCTCGAGGCTGCTGCTGCGGATACGCTTGGCGACGCCGAGAAAGGCCATCAATCCGGCGGTCACATCGAGGGTCGCCGAGATCACCCCGCCGTGAAGAATATTGCGCATGTAGTTGCCGACCAGATCGTCGCGCATTTTGAAACCGAGCCGCACCTGCTCGTCGGCGAGCTCCTTGATTTCCAGGCCAAGTAGCTGATTGAAGGGAATTTTCGAGAACAGATCGCGCACGACGCGATAGACGTCGGCGTGATCCCTGTGCGTCATACGCGGAGCAGTCGCCCGTGCCGGAGCCTCAGGCTCCGATCATCAGGGACTTGAGGTTGGCGGCTGCCAGAAGACCGACGAGGATGATCAGGCTGGAAACGACCAGCACCGACAACCCCAGCACCACCACCGAGGCGAGCGTGCGCGGCGCGCGGTCGAACACGATGCCCTTGTTGACCCAGGTGAGAACGGCGACCAGCAGGGGAATGGAAAGGAAGAACAGACCGCCGATGACGAGATTCGAACCGACGGCCACCTCGGCGACGACCAGCACCAGGCAGGCGCCCCAGAACGCCGTCGCCACCGAAAGGTTCTGTCGACAGCTGCGCATGATTGGGTCACTGCTGCTCATCGCTGCCTCCCGGGGCTAACTCTAGATGACCGCGTCCGGCCGGGCAATCGGCACCTCCACAGCTTGCATCCCGTCACCCCGCGGTTATAGTAGCGCTCCCCCGGATGCTGCACGCCGGGGTGCCCCCGAGGGAGACAGCCGTGCACCCCAAGCCTCTGACCGCCAAGGAAGCCTGGCAGCTGCTCCGGGACGAGCCGCGCGCGGTGCTGGTGGACATCCGCTCGACCATGGAGTTTCTTTTCGTCGGTCACCCCCGCGGCGCCCTGCACGTCGCCTGGATCGACGAGCCCGAGTGGACCGTCAATGCGCACTTCGTCACCGACGTGCGCAAGGTGATGCTCGGCGGCGCTACCGCCCACGGGGAGATTGCCGGCGCGCCGGTGATCCTCATCTGTCGCAGCGGCAAGCGCTCAATCGATGCCGGCATCGCTCTTCTGGAGGCCGGCTTCAGCGCCGTGTACCACGTCGATGAAGGCTTCGAGGGCGACCTCGACGAGCACCACCAACGCAGCTCGCTCGGTGGCTGGCGCTATCACGGCTTGCCGTGGGAGCAGTGCTGACGATCTGAACGGCTGGAACGCCGTCCTCTGCGGTGTGGACCCGGATCTACGCACCCCGTGGCCAGAGCCACGCGGCGCCGCGCACGCCGCTCGCATCGCCGTGGACCGGTGGACGCAGGGGCGTATCCACCCGGTCGGAGAATACGAACTCGCCCCACAGACGGGGCACGCTCTCGTAGAGGCGCGTGATCGCCGACAGCCCGCCGCCGAGCACGATGACGTCCGGGTCGAGGATATTGATGACGTGCGCGAGGCCGCGCGCGAGGCGATGCTCGTAGCGAATCAGGCAGGCCTCGGCCCGCTGCTCGCCGGACGCGGCAAGGCGCACGATCTCCGCGGCGCTCGACGCTGCCTCCGATCCCTCCCGGTAGTCTCTCTCGAGACCCGGTCCGGACAGAAAGGTCTCGATGCAGCCGTGGCGTCCACAGTAGCAGCGCAGCCCCGGCAGCTCGCTCGCCCGGGGCCAGGGCAACGGATTGTGTCCCCATTCCCCGGCAATGGCCTGGCGCCCGGCAATCACCCGGCCCTCGATGACGATACCGCCGCCAACGCCCGTGCCCAGAATCACACCGAAGACTGTCCGCGCGCCTTTCGCGGCTCCGTCCACGGCCTCGGAGAGCGCAAAGCAGTTGGCATCGTTGGCGACACGGATGCGGCGATCGAGGGCATCGCTCAGATCCGCGTCGAGGCGCTCGCCGATGAGGCGCGTGGAGTTGGCGTTCTTGACGAGCCCCGTGTGCGGAGAGATCGCGCCCGGGGTCGCAACGCCGACCGATGCGCGTTCTCCAACCTCTGATTCCAGGTCCTCGACCAGCTCCACGATCGCGCGCAGCAGGTCCGCGTAGCTCTCCCGGGGCGTCGGGCGGCGGCGGCGCGTGACAATCTCGCCCTCATCGCCGAGAACGACCGCTTCTATCTTGGTGCCGCCGAGATCGACGCCGATGCGCATCTCAGACCCCGACGTTGAGTATGCGGCTCATGCGGTCCAGAATCATTGAGAATGCTGAGTCAATTCCAGTCCTTGCGCGTGATCGTCCAGCCCTTCGTGCAGATCTGTCTGCTGCGACAGGGGCCCCAGGACCTGCCTACCTCGGGCATTTTACTGGCCATCACACTGAGCGCCTACACGTTACTGACGGCGCTGCTCTCCAACGTGTCCATGAGCGCGGCCAACGCCGTCGTCTGGGGACTGATCAGCACGGTGCTGATGGTGGCCTTCACGGTGATACTTCTGTCCGTGCAACGTCGCCCCGCACGGCTCGTGCAGACCCTTGCGGCGCTCGCCGGCACGGGTGCCCTGTTGACGCTCATCGCGCTGCCCGTGTTCGGCTGGCTGCATGGCGCCGATCTGAAGGCCGGCGAAGGCGCCCTCGCGTGGCTCATCGTTGTCGTGCTCACGCTCTGGAGCCTGGCGGTCACCGGACACATCCTCCGACACGCGCTTTCCGTCCCGTACTTTGTCGGCTTGGTGCTCGCGGTGGTGTTCTATCTTATATCCGTCTCGGTATTCAGAACGCTGTTTCCCGCCGCCGCCTGATCCGCTCCGCCATGCGCATCCACATCCTCGGCATCTGCGGCACGTTCATGGCCGGCATCGCGCGCCTCGCGCGCGAGCTCGGTTTCTCGGTGACCGGCTCCGATGCCAACGCCTACCCGCCCATGAGCGAGCAGCTGGCGGCGCTCGGCATCGACGTCATGGAGGGCTACGACCCGGCCCACCTGGACCCGGTACCGGACTGCGTCGTCATCGGCAATGCAATGACCCGCGGTAACCCGGCGGTCGAGCACGTCCTCGATCACGCTCTGCCGTTCACCTCCGGGCCCGCCTGGCTCGCCGAGCACGTGCTCGCGGGTCGCTGGGTGCTGGCGGTCGCCGGGACGCACGGCAAGACCACCGGCGCCAGCATGCTCGCCTGGATCCTCGAGCACGCCGGACTCGCCCCGGGATTCCTCATCGGCGGCGTTCCGGAGAACTTCGGCGTGTCCTCGCGCATGGGCGAGCGCTATTTCGTTGTCGAGGCGGACGAGTACGACAGCGCCTTTTTCGACAAGCGCTCGAAGTTCGTCCACTACCTGCCGAGGACGCTGGTGGTGAATAATCTCGAATTCGACCATGCCGACATCTTCGAGGATCTCGCCGCGATAAGCCGGCAGTTCCACCATCTGGTGAGAACGGTGCCTTCGAACGGACGCATTCTGCGCCCGATTCCCGATGCCGAAATCGATCGACTCATGGACATGGGTTGCTGGACGCCCCTCGAGACGTTCACGACGAGCGCCGCCTCAGCCGACTGGCGGGCGAACATGACCAGTGCCGACGGCGCCACCTTCGAGGTGGCGCGCAGCGGCGTCACCCTCGGCTCGGTGAGCTGGCCGCTGATAGGCCGGCACAACGTGTGCAACGCGTTGGCGGCGATCGGCGCAGCCGCGCACGCGGGCGTTGATCCGGCCGACGCCTGCGCGGCGCTCGCGACCTTTCGCAATGTCAAGCGGCGCCTCGAGGTGCGCGGCATGATCGATGGTGTGACCGTCTACGACGATTTCGCCCATCACCCGACCGCCATCGGTGCGACGCTCGCGGCGCTTCGCAGCCACATCGGCGCCGGGCGTATCATCGCCGTGCTCGACCCGGCGTCCAACACCATGCGCAGCGGCGCGCACAAGGACACACTTGGCGCTGCCCTCGCCGCCGCCGACACGGCCTGGATCTACCGCTCCCCGTCCATCGCGTGGAACATCGAGACGCTCGAGCAGACGCCCGGCGCCGATATTCGCTTGCGCGACGACGTCGAGGCGTTGGTTCACGCAGTGAGCGAGCAGGCAACGAGCGACGATCACGTACTCGTCATGAGCAACAGCGGATTCCAGGGCTTCCATCAGCGCCTGATGAACGCACTCAGCGAGCGGCATCGATGACCATCGCGCAGGAAAACCTGGACGTCGCCCTTTTCCCGGTGCACACGGTCCTGTTTCCCGGCGGACCGGTTTCTTTGCGTATCTTCGAGCCGCGCTACCTCGATCTGGTGAGCGCGTGCCTTCGCAACGACGAGCCCTTCGGAGTCTGCCTCATCCAGAGCGGCCAGGAAGCGGGCGATGCGGCCATGCCGCACCTCACCGGGACCTTTGCCCAAATCGTCGACTGGAATCGCGGCGACGACGGGCTGCTCTCGATCAGCGCGCGCGGCGGGCAGCGTTTTCGCGTGCAGGAAACGCGCATCGAGCCCAACCAGCTGCTGCGCGGCACCGTTCAGCCGCTGCCTGCCGAACCCGAGAAACCGCTTCCCGACGACTGCCGTTACATGACCGACGTGCTCGAACAGATTTTCGAACATGCCTCCGAGATCTACAAAGATCTGCCCAGACGGCCCGACGACGCGTCGTGGGTAGGCTACCGCCTGGCGGAGATCCTCTCGCTGCCGCTGGTGCGCCGTCAGTACTTTCTCGAGCTCGAGGATCCGCTCCTGCGGCTCAGCCAGCTCGACCAGATCATGCGCGCCATGTCGGAGTCGGCCGACGACGACGACTGAAGGAGTCTGAGCCAATCGGCAGCGCATCTGTTAAGCTCCGCGCTCGGGCTGTTTGCACCGCAAACCGCCCCGAAAGGAAGTCATCGAGTGAGCAACGAGAAACGCCGCCACAACGCATTGCCTGAAGGTTACAGGCTGCATTGGTACGAGATTCACACGATTCTCGGCCGCGGCGGCTTCGGCATCACGTATCTCGCCCTCGATACAAACCTCAATCACGAGGTGGCCATCAAGGAGTTTCTGCCGACGGATCTTGCAATGAGGGCATCGGACAGCTCCATTCACCCGATATCCGACGAGCACACCGAGATTTTCGAGTGGGGGCTCAACCGTTTCATCAATGAGGCGCAGACGCTCGCCCAGTTTCGCCATCCCAACATCGTTCTCGTGCACAGTGTTTTCGAGGCCAACGGCACGGCCTACATGGTCATGGAGTACGAGAAGGGTGAGAGCCTCGAGGAGGCCTTCAACCAGAGACGCCTGACAACCGAGAAGGAGTTGCTCGGCATCCTGTTTCCGCTCATGGACGGCCTGCAGCGGATCCACGAGTCGGGCTTCGTGCACCGCGATATCAAGCCGAAAAACATTTATCTTCGCGCAGACGGCCGGCCCATCCTGCTCGATTTCGGCTCTGCGCGTCAGGCACTTGGCGTCGAGACACGCACGCTGACGACACTGGTCTCACCCGGTTACGCGCCGTTCGAGCAGTACAACGCCACCCGAGAGAGCGACAAGCAGGGTCCCTGGACGGACATTTACGCTCTCGGCGCGACCATCTACCGGGGCATGTCCGGTAAGTCGCCGGTCGATGCCCTGGCTCGAGCCAACGCAAAGCTCGAGAACAATCGGGACATCCTCGAGCCGGCGGTCGACCTCGGCCGGGACAAGTTCTCACACCGGTTTCTCGAGGCTATCGACAGGGCGCTCTGCTTTACTCCCGAAGAGCGGCCGCAATCCATTGCCGAATGGCGCGCCATGTTCCCGGACTCCGGTGGTGACAACGTCCAGGTGGCGCCGGCGGGCGTCGGAACAGCGAACAGGCCCCGCCAGCCAATCGATCGTGACGCGCCCACGCAAGTCTCGCCGGATACCGCAGCGCAGACTCGATTCACCGAGGATGGCACGCTCATCGTCGGCGGCGCAGCTGCGCCTCCCTCCGCTGCAGCCACGGCCAAATCACCGCTGAGAAGCCCGATCGTTATCCTCGTCGCGCTGGTTGCCGTCATAGGTATCGCCATCGGCGTGTGGCGGTTGCAGCCGACTACCCCCACCGCGCCGGACATGGAGGCGAAACCGACAACGCCAGAGGTCGAATCTCGCCCGACGGCCGTCACCGCCCCGAAAGCCGCGTCTGCGAAACCCTCGATGGCGGAGGTGACCGCCATCCTCGGCTCCATACCGTGCTCGATTCTGCAAGCGTCGATCAACGACCGAAGCGTGTTGCTACGGGGTTATGTCGCAGGCTCGGCCTTCATGCAGCGTGTGGTGACGAGCCTCAACAGCCTCGAGGGTGTCGCCGAGGTCAAGAGCACGGTGGAGGAAGTTCCAACGGTTTTCTGTCAAACGCTCGAGCTCTATGCCCCGCTTATCGAAGCGAACCGGGACGCCGGCCACGGGACGGCGATCAGCACGCCGAATGCCGACAATGTTTTCGTGGAGGGAGAAAGGCTCATTGCCAATCTCAAAGCACCAACCTTCAAGTCATGGCTCTATATCGACTACTTCGCACATGACGGCAGCGTCGTGCACATGATGCCGAGCCCCGGAGAAGAATTTAACGAGGCCGATCCGCGCGAATCTTTTCAGATCGGGGAACCCGGCGATATCGGACTGTGGGAGGTGGCCCCTCCGTTCGGCACCGAGATCGTCGTGATGCTGGCGACATCGGCGCCCGTGTTCGAGGGTGCGCGCGGACAGCTGGAGGAAGCTGCAGATTATCGGGCGGCGCTGCGAAAACGGCTGGCAGCCCTCGAATCGGCGTCGAACGCCGCCAGGATCTCAGCGGACCTGGTGGTCATCAGGACCACGCCGAAGTCCTGAAAGTAAAAACCTATTTCATGGCGCGCGCGACGCGGAAACCGTTCAGCACGTAGCGCACGTCGTGGTCGTAGGTGAAGCGGCTTGCCGATCGGGCATAGTCCGGATCATTGCGCCAGGAACCGCCCCTCAGAACCCGCGACTGGCAATTGGATTTGCCGCGCGCGCTGCCGTCCTGCGGTGCGCCTCTATAGGAGTCGAACCAGCAATCGGCCACCCATTCCCAGACGCTGCCGTTCATGCCCTGCAAGCCGAAAGCGTTCGCCGCGAATGTGTCCACCGCAGCCGGTCTCTTCTTGTTCCACTCGCCGCCGCAGTTCTTGCAGTTGGCCCGTCCCTTGCCGACGTCGTCACCCCACCAGTACTCGGACGTAGTGCCTGCCCGCGCCGCGTATTCCCACTCGGCTTCCGACGGCAGACGGTACTGCTTGCCCGTTTTCTGACTCAGCCATTTCACGTACTGCTCAGCGTCGAGCCAGCTCAGGTTGTATACCGGTGAAGTGTCGGTCATCCCCTTGCGCGTAGGCAGATACTTGCAGCCGCCCGCCGCGTGGCAGGCCTTCCACTCGGCAACCGTCACTTCGAAGCGCCCGATGGCGAACGGGTAGTCGATGCTGACCTTGTGTGCGGGCTGCTCGCTGATGTCGCCCTTTCGGCTGCCCATGGTGAAGCTGCCGGCGGGCAGCGCGATCATCTCGGGGCACGCGTCGCAATCCCTGAATGTCTCGACCGCGGATGGCTTGGTGCCGGCGACCTTGGCCTCTGCTGCACGGCGCGCCGCTTCCGCTGCTGCAGCCGCCGCGGCCGCCTGCTCTGCCTCGCGGCGCGCTTTCTCCGCCGCCGCGGCCTCGGCGGCCGCCTTTCGCTCGGCCTCCCGCGCGGCTGCCTGGCGGGCGGCCTCCTCGGCCGCCGCCTTCTCGGCCGCTCGGCGGGCAGCCTCCTCGGCTGCCGCCTGCTCCTTGGCTCGGCGCGCGGCCTCCTCGGCCTGCGCTCTCTCGGCCGCGAGGCGGGCAGCCTCCTCGGCGGCGGCCTTCTCCTGCGCCCTGCGCTCGGCCTCTGCCGCAGCCGCCTTCCTTTCCGCCTCTCGGGCCGCGGCCTCGGCCGCCGCAGCGGCAGCCGCTTTCTCGGCGGCGGCCTTCTCGGCGGCGGCGCGCTCGGCGGCGGCGCGCTCGGCGCCGCGTTTGACCTCCTCGATCAGCTCACCGAACACGAAGCCGCTCCTGCCGTCCGTGGTCTCGATGCGGTACCAGTCACTGTCGGTGACCTTGCCGGTAACGATGATTCGATTGCCGGCGTTGAGGGTGCCGAGATTCTTGCTCGTCGCGTCCGGCTGCTCGCGCAGTCGCGCGTTCTTGAGCACCTTGTACTCCGCATCCATGTCCTCGACCGACGGCCCCGCGTCCTCGCGCTCCTGGCTCTGCTGCTCGCGCAGGCTTCTGGCACGCGCCCTTGCCAGCGGCGCGAAGCGCCCGTTCGGATACGCCTCGAGGTAGGCCTCGTAATCGGCCGCGTTGTCGCTGTCCTTGATGGAGTCCCAGAACAGGAGCTCGAAGCGCTCCGGACTCTCCTTGGGGACGATGGCGGCACGCACCGGATCGGACAACGAGACGCCGCCCGCGATAAACACGGTCGCAATGGCTGCGAGTAAGGTTGCGCGCACGATCACCGCAGATAGCCGGAGAGAAGATAGACGTTAAACATCGCACCCCCGATGCAATGCTCGGCTCGAATACGCATTCGTAAAGGCTTGATTATAGCGCCTTTGGTATACCCCGCAACGCGGCGCCGCGCAATCGACGTCCTCCACGCGCTTTCAGCGAGCGCTCGATCTGCGCACCCGCCGCTTGCCGCGAAGTCGTTTGAGAGTATGCTAAGGTCTCGCGTGAGAGCAAGCAGAGCAGGGAGAGGAGGGGCAGATGAAAAGAAGCATTTTGGTAGCAACGATGCTGACTGCGCTGATACCCGGTCTCGCAGTTGCCGGAGACACACCCGCACCAGCCGGTGCAAAGGTCTACTTTATCTGGCCAAAAGACGGCCAGACGATAAAGGGCGGAAAGTTCTGGGCGCGATTCGGACTACGCGAAATGGGCGTTGCGCCGGCCGGCGTCGAGAAGCGATTCACCGGGCACCACCACCTGATCATCGATGCGGATCTCCCACCTTTCGACGAGGAGATACCGGCGAGCAAAAATCACGTGCATTACGGCAAAGGTTATTCAGAGGCCCGCGTGGAGCTTCCGCCGGGCAAGCACACGCTGCAGCTGCTGTTCGCGGACCACAACCACATTCCCCACAACCCGCCCGTGTATTCGGAGAAGATCACAGTTTACGTCCCCGCTGATTGAGGGGGGCCGGTAAAGCGAGGCATTTGACGATGAAAACGATGAAGATTTCGATCGCACTGGCCGCTCTGATCGCCAGCGGCGTAGCCGTGGCCGGGGACTCGCCAGCACCCACGAACGCCTACCTGTATATCGGCTGGCCAAACGACGGCGAAGTCATTCGCGCCGAGTCGTTCCGAGTGTGGTTCGGACTGCGCAAGATGGGAGTGGCCCCAGCCGGTGTCGAAAAATCCATGACAGGACACCACCACCTGCTTGTCGACGCTCCACTGCCGCCAATGGACGAAGAGATCCCGGCGAGCAAGAATTATGTTCACTTCGGCAAGGGTCAGACGGAGACTCGGCTCTCACTGCCGCCCGGCAAGCATACGCTGCAGCTATTGATGGGCGACTACAATCACGTGCCGCATAATCCGCCGGTCATGTCGAGGAAGATCACCATCACCGTAAAATAATCAAAATAATCAGGGCGCATCAATCCGGCGGTGCTCGCCGCCGGATACGCTCTGCAGTGCTGCGTCGAGCCAGCGCGTCGGCAGCACGCGACGCAGGAACCCGAACGCATAAGTCGGCACGGTGACGTAGTAGCGCGGCCTGGGTCGTCTGCTCTCGAGCGCGCGAACGACCTTGTCGAGCACCGCCTCGCCCGGGAGCGTAAACGGCTCGGAGGAGTCCTGCTTCGCGAGCCTGGCCTCCACCCTCCGATACGATTCCCGATGGACGCTGTTCTCAACGTCGATATTCGCCTTGAAAGCAGCATAGGAATTCTGCCGGAAGCGGCTCTCGATGGGACCTGGCTCGATCAACGATACGTAGACACCGCTGCCGCTGAGCTCCATTCGCAGCGTGTCGGTGAGTCCCTCGAGCGCGAACTTGCTCGCGTTGTAGGCGCCGCGCCATTTCAGCGCCACCAGACCCAGCACCGAGCTGTTCTGGATGATGCGTCCGTATCCCTGGCGTCGCATGACCGGCAGCACGCCGCAGGTGAGCTCGTGCCAGCCGAAGAAGTTGGTCTCGAAAACGTCCCGCAGCACGTCGGTCGCGAGATCCTCGACCGCGCCAGGCTGGCCGTAGGCGCCGTTGTTGAACAAGGCGTACAGCGTCCCGCCGGTACGCTCGAGCACCGTCTCCAACGCGGCTCTCATGGATTCCGAGTCGCGCAGATCGAGCCTCACGGCCTCGAAGCCTTCGTCGGCGAGGCGGGCTACGTCGACGTCTGCGCGCGCGCTCGCGAACACCCGGTAACCCCGCGCCTTCAACCCGCGCGCCACGCATTCGCCGATGCCGCTCGAGCATCCCGTGATGAGTACCGCCTTGTCGTAATTGCTGCCGGCCATCATTCACTCGCCCTGCACGGTGACGGTAACGCGGCGACGGAACGGCGAGTTGCGATGCTCCCACAGGTAGACGCCCTGCCAGGAGCCGAGGGCGCAACGCCCGGCGACGACGGGGATGCTCAACGCCGAGTGAGTCAGCACCGATCGCACGTGGGCCGGCATATCATCGGGGCCTTCGGTCGTGTGCGTGAACATCGGATCGCCATCCGGAACAGCGCGGGCCATGAACGTTTCGAGATCCCTGCGCACCGCCGGATCGGCATTCTCGCAGAGCATCAGCGACGCGCTGGTGTGGTGAATGAACACGTGGCAGAGCCCCCGCTCGATGCCGCCGGCGGCGACCACGCGTCGCACCTCCCCGGTCACGTCGTAGGTCCCCCGCCCGGAAGTGGCGACCTCGAAGCTGTCCTGATGCAGCATTTTCGTCGTCTCTAAAGATGCTCGCGCCGCCGCGTAGCCTGCATCCTTCACCGTGCATTGGCAAGGGCCGCCTCCTGCGAGCACCTGCGCGCGGGACGCTCACGGCATACAATGGCCTCGGCAAAAACCATGACACCGCAACGCTTCAAAAAGCTCCGGCGCGTGCTCGACAGCCGCCAGCCCGATCTCACGGTGCTGCTCGACAACGTGCACAAAGCCCACAATTTCTCCGCCATCCTGAGAAGCTGCGACGCTGTCGGTGTATTCGAGGCACACGCCGTGTGGCCGGACCCGACGCTGCGCCCCAGTCACCTGACCTCCGGCGGCACCCGCAAATGGGTTGGCATCCGTACTCACCCGGATATCGACTCTGCGCTCGCCGAACTGCGCGAGCGCGGATTTCAGCTAATCGCTGCGCACCCCGCGGAAAACGCACGCGATTATCGCGACGTCGATTACACCCGCCCGACTGCGCTCGTTCTCGGCGCCGAGCTCGAGGGACTCGGCGGCGCTGCGCTCGCGGGCTCGGATCTGCAGATATGCGTGCCCATGATGGGGATGGTGGAATCGCTGAACGTCTCGGTTGCCGCCGCGACCATTCTCTTCGAGGCCCAGCGCCAGCGTGCGAGCGCCAACCTGTATGCAGAGAGTCGTCTGAAACCCGAGGTCTACGCGAGCACGCTGTTCGAATGGGCTCACCCCGCCGTCGCCCGCTACTGCCGCCGGCGCGGCTTCGCCTATCCGGAGCTCGACGAAGACGGCGAAATCTCGGGCCCGATACCGACGCGATGATCGTGCATGTCGGGAACGCGACGTCTCGACACGGCCATCTCTGAAAATTCTAAGCGAGACCTCGTCGCACGAAGGCGTTGTGAGTCCCGCGCAACATTGTCGACACCGATTAATGGGGATCACCATTGAGCAGCGCCGAAGATTGGGCACGTCCCACCGCCCGCGGCCCGGTCGGAGTGATAGATGCTCGCAGCACATTGCACACCCGGACACGATGTGCCCCCGGCGTCGATATCCTTTATGATGGCCACCGCGCTGATAATGACGACCGCGCGGCAGCACCCGCGGGACTTCGCCTGATTACGCCTGAGGAATTCGAGAGGACAGCAATGAAAACGACTTACTCCTACGCCTGCAAGGACTATCCCGGCATGGAAGAATGTCCGGGACGATTCTACGCCGAGACAGTCGACGAGGTGTGGAAACTCATGGAATTACACGCTTCGGTCGCGCACGGAGAAGATCCCTCCACCTGGTCCGAGGAAGACAGAGCGCAGCTGAGAACGCTCATCAAAGCCGAAACCTGAGCACCTGTTCCAGCAGCTGCACGCCTCGAGCAGGCGCAGGGCCGGGGTCAGGACGCTTCGGCCGCGAGCCGCGCGAGCGCTGCGTCACGCTCCTCTCTGGACAACCGGGAAAGCGCCTCGGCTGCCTGGTGGAACTTGCCCATGTCGCCATGCTGCTCAGCGAGCAACCGCTCGAATGCGGGCACGTGCACGTTGTATGCAGTCAAAAGCGCAAGCTTTGCATTGTTCAGGCCGTTGGCGAACCATTCGTCGTAGCCGGCGTAGCCCCCCCACGAGGCCTTGAGCTGCGCGTAACCGTCGCGTAGAGCGCCGAACAGGCGCTCTTTCTCGCGGACTTTCATGGCATCGTCCATCTGCGAAGCGTAGAGCGCTTCGAGCTTATCCCGAGTCGAGAGAACGAGCGTGAGAAAACCCTCTTGCCGCTCGTGCTCCACCGCGTAGGCCTCCAGCATCGCCGGCGTGCCGTTGCGTGCGAGCCACCGCCGCACGCCCTCGCGTTCGACCGCGACGGCATAGGACTCGTTGAACGCGGTGTCACCGGTTACGAACAGACGCTGGTGAGCGAGCTCATGGAAGAGTGTGCCGGCAAAACGATACTCTGAATCGAAAAGAATCGTGTTGAGAATCGGATCATCGAACCAGCCCAGGGTCGAGTAGGCACGCGCACCCGCGATGGCGACATCCATACCCTCGGCTGCAAGCTGCTCGCCATATCTGCGCGCCTCGGACTCGTCGAAGTACCCGCGGTAGGCGACGCAGCCGACGACGACGAAGCACCACGTTTTCGCCGTCAGGGACAGAGCCGGAGTCGCCACCACGTTCCAGGTGACGTAGGGCTTTCCAACGTCCACATAACTTCGATAGCTTCCGTTGTCGGGTAATGCGAGCTCTTCGGTCGCATACTCTCGAATGGCTTTGGCGCGCTCGAGCTTGGACTTCAGCTCGGGCGGCGTCGATGCGTCCTCGACGAGCGAGCCGATGTCTTTTCGCTTCGACATCAGGTCGAGATGACCGCCGATGGATTGCGCGTAGTAGCCGGCTGTCGTGCAGCCTCCAAGCAACGCCAGCGTACCCGCCACCAGCGCAGCGAGTGCCATCCGCGATCGATTTCCGACCTTCCCGGCAGTCATTATTCAGAGCAACGGCTCAAGATGCGGCCAGACGTTGTCCAGCATCAGCGGCTGCGCTTCCGCGCGCGGGTGCACGCCGTCGTCCTGCATCAGCGCGTCGACGCCGCCCACGCCTTCGAGGAGAAAAGGGACCCAGGGCACGCTGTGGCGATCGGCAAGGTCTGCGTATATCGCGTGGAATGCATTGTTGTAAGCGGGACCGTAATTCGGCGGCAAGCGCATGCCGAGCAGCAGCACGCGTGCTCCGGAGCTTCGCGATTCGACAATTATCCGCTCGAGATTCCGCCGCGTCACCGAGAGCGGCAGTCCGCGCAATCCGTCGTTACCACCGAGCTCGACCACGACGACGTCGGGCCGGTGCTTGGCGAGCGCTGCGGGTAGGCGCGTCGCGCCGCCCTCGGTGGTGTCGCCGCTGATGCTCGCGTTGACCACGCGATAGCCTTCGCTCTGCTCGTCCAGGCGATTCTGCAGCAGCTGCACCCAGCCGCTCTGCACGTCGAAACCGTAAGCGCTGCTCAGGCTGTCGCCGAGCACGAGAATGACGCCGCCCGCGGCATGTGCGGGAACAACCTGCACGGCCGCCAGCAGCGTAAGCAGAACCAGACGACCGGCGAGCCCTCTCGGGCGCCGCGACCGGCCCTCCGGCCGCTCAGTCACCCGGCGCGAGCGGCCTGCGGAACAGCTCACCGAAACCCGGCACCGCGTCCCCGTATCCGGCGAGCCGCAGGCAGTGCCATGCGGTGGCGATATTGCTGGACAGGACGGGCTTACCGATGGTCCGCTCGAGCTCCTCGACGGATTCCGCGAGCCGAATGCTCGTGCACGAGACGAACACGGCGTCCACGTCGTCTCCGCTCGCGAGCTCGATGGCCGCCTTGCAGGTCGTCTCGCTGGTGATGCGGGCCACCTTGGCATCGTCGGAAATGTTCCAGGAACCCATGATCGGCACCTGAAACCCCAGCCCGATGATGTAGTCGCGCATGCGACGATTGATCTCGTCTAGATAGGGCGCGATCAGGCATATGCGCTCAGCTCCGAGCGCGCGAAACGCCGCGGCTGCCGCCTCCATGGGCGACGTGCAGGCAACCCCCGGACGGGCTTCGTGAATGCGCGCGTGCACGTTCTCGGGGCCGATCACCATGGCACCCGACGTGCAGCCGTATGCCACCACATCCATGGGGTCTTCGGGCAGAACGACGCGCGTGCACTCGGCGATGCGCCCTTCCATCGCCGCCAGCGTCTCCGGCGTGACCTCCGCGTCGTTGTGGATGCGGCTCTCGTAGAATGCGACGCCGGGGATATCGAGCATCTTGCGAAACTCGTGCTCGATGGTCCGATCGGAGCCGAGCACGATGAGGGCGATCCGGCAGCGGTAGCCGATCTCGTCGGCGAGCTCGTAGGGCATGTTCTGCCTGTCGACGAGCAGCGACGACTCGACCTGGCCTCTGGCAGCAGATTGCGTGCTCATGCGCATTCCTCCCGGGGCGGGCGTCTACGAATAACGCATCCCCTCAAGATCAATACCGGCATCACGGCCTGCGATGAGGTTGGCCGTGATCTTGGCCGAGCCGCAGGACATGGTCCAACCAATATGCCCGTGGCCCGTATTGAGGTACAGATTACGGTAGCGGGCAGGCCCCAGGAAAGGGGTGCCCTCCGGGGTCATGGGACGCAGCCCCGCCCAGTAGTCGGGCTGGTCGTAGTCGGCGACGCTCGGGAAGAGCTCCCGCCCGAGGCGCAGCATGGCGCGGAAGTCCCGCGGACGGTGGCTCGTGTCGTAGCCGCTGAACTCGGCGGTCGAGGTCAAGCGCAGCCGCCTGCCCATCGGGCAGTAGGCGATGAGGGCGTCGTCGTCGACGCCGCCCATGGCCGGCGCGAGGTTGCTTTCACGCATCGGCACCGTCACCGAGTAGCCCTTGACCGGATAGATCGGCAGTTTCAATCCGATCGTGCGGCCGATGATCGCACTGTCGCACCCGAGCGCCATGACGTAGACATCGGCGTCGAGTTTGCCGCCATCGGTAAGTACGCCCTCGACCCGGTCACCGGCGGTAGCGATCCCGCGAATCGCCGTATCGAACGCGAACTTTACCGACAGGCGCTCGGCGCAGTAAGCGGCCAGGGCGCGGGTGAACATGCGCGCATCACCGCTCGCGTCACCGGGCGTGTACACGGCGCCGGCGATGGTGTCCCGATGCGGCGCGAGCGCCGGCTCCACCTCGGCCACCCGCTCCCGCTCGAGAACCTGCATCTCGAGACCGTGCTCGCGCAGGATGCCGGTGTGTGCAACCCCCTTCTCGAACGTCGCGTCGGTTCGATAGAAGTACAGATTGCCGCCGTTCAGTCCGTCGTACTCGACCTCGGTATCGGCGACGACCTCGCGCAGCGCGTCGACGGAGTACACGCACAGCCCGAGCTTTCGGATGGTGTTGATGCGCGCGCGCTCCGAGGTGCACTGGAGCAGGAACAGCCATACCCAGGACCACAGGCGCGGATCGGCGCTGAGCTTCAGCCGCAGGGCCTGATCGTCGTTGAAAAGCGATTTCAACAGGATGCCGGGCGCCTTCGGTGACGCCCAGGCGTAGGCATGACCGGGTGCGAGCAGTCCCGCGTTGGCGTAGCTCGTCTCCGACGCCGCCTCGGGCTGCCGATCGACGAGCGTCACCGCGTGGCCGTCCCGCGCCAGGTAGTAGGCGGTGGTGACTCCGATTACCCCACCGCCGAGGACCAGGATTTTCATCAAACCGCGGCCGTCACCATGATCTCCACGGTGAACTGCGGCGCCGCCAGACGCGCTTCCACGCATGCGCGGGCCGGTGGGTTATCGGCATCGATCCAGGCGTCCCACACTTCGTTCATCTCGTTGAAGGTGTCCATGTCGGCGAGCCAGATGGTTGCCGCCAACGCCTTCGACTTGCTGCTGCCGGCCTCGGCGAGAAACTGATCGATGCGCTGCAGAATGTCGCGGGTCTGGTCCGCCACCGAGGCCCCCGGCGCATCCAGCGCCACCTGCCCCGCCAGATACACGGTATCGCCGTGCACGACGATCTGGCTCATGCGCGGTCCACTGTGCTTGCGCGTCACACTCATTTCCTGTCCTCCTCGTGATTTAGCTGCAAAACGTTATCGAAACTTCAAGCCGCCTGCGAAGGCGCAAGCCCCGCGCTGAGCGCCTGCAGCAGTTCCGCCTCCTTCTCCCTCGCGGCTTCCGCGTGGGCGCGTTTTACGTGGCCGTAACCGCGAATGTCCTCGGGGATCGACGCAATCGCCACCGCGAGAGGTTGGTTCTCGGCGTTGAGCTTGCCGAGGAGCTCCTCCATGCGCGCCTCGTAGGCGCGAATGAGCGCGCGCTCCAGACGCCGATCGGCACTGTAGCCGAACGGATCGAACAGCGTCCCCCGCAGGCCCCGCAAGCGCGCCAGAATTCGCAACACCGAAAGCATCCACTGACCGAAGCGCCGCTTGCGCGGCCGCTCTCCCGGATTCCTGTTGCCCCCCAGCCACGGCGGCGCCAGGTGGAACTCGATGCGGTAATCGCCGCTGAACTGGCGTTCGAGCGCTGCGGCGAAGCTCGCATCGGTGTATAGCCGCGCCACCTCGTACTCGTCCTTGTAGGCAAGCAGCTTGTAGTAGTAGCGCGCAACCGCCTCGGCGAACCCCGTGCAGCCCTTCGCCCGCTCGCTCTCCGCCTCGCGCGCGCGTTCGACGAGCGACCTGTAGCGATCGGCGAGCGCCGCGTTCTGATAGGCGACGAGCCGCTCGGCGCGCTCAGCGATGAGGTCGTCGAGCGTCTGCGGCGTCTTTACCTCGACGGCTCCCGCTGCGTGCACGCCGCACACCTGAGCCACGCGCTCCGGCCACTCGGCTGCGCGTCGTCCCCACACGAAGGCCTGCTTGTTCATCTCGACGGCGACGCCGTTGAGCTCGATGGCGCGCTCGATAGCCTGCGCGCCGACCGGCACCAGCCCGCCCTGGTAGGCATACCCGAGCAGGAACAGGTTACCGCCGATGCTGTCTCCGAGAAGCGTCGCCGCGAAGTTCGACGCGTTGACGAATTGCGCCCGCTCGTCACCGACCGCCGTGGTGATGGCTTTGCGAAGCGATGCCGCCGGAAATGCCAGGTCACTCGCGCGCGTGAAATCGCCCGGCATGGTCTCGTGGGTGTTGATGACCGCGCGGGTTTCACCCTCCGCGGCCGTCGACAGCGCGTCGCTGCCTCCCGCAACCACGATGTCGCAACCGAGAAGCAGCCTGGCTCCGCCCGGTGCGATGCGAATCGCCGTGATGTCCTCCGGCCGCGCCGCCAGCCTCAGGTGGGTCATCACCGCACCGCCTTTCTGGGCGAGCCCAATCATGTCGAGAATGCCGCATCCCTTCCCCTCGAGGTGCGCCGCCATGCCGAGCAATGCACCCACGGTGACGACGCCCGTGCCGCCGACACCCGTGATGACGACGCCGTAGGCCTTGTCGAGAGGCGGAAGCACCGGCTCGGGGAGACTCTCGAACTCCGTTTCGACCGCCGAGCCGGCGACCGCGCGCCGCCGCACCTCACCCCCGTAGACGCTCACGAAGCTCGGGCAGAACCCCGCCACGCACGAGTAGTCCTTGTTGCAGGCGGACTGGTCGATGGCGCGCTTGCGCCCGAGCGGCGTCTCGCGCGGAACGATGGCCACGCAGTTCGAGGCGATACCGCAGTCACCGCATCCTTCGCACACCGCCTCGTTGATGAAGATGCGCCGATCGGGATCCGGATATGTGCCGCGCTTGCGCCGGCGGCGCTTCTCTGCGGCACACGTCTGGTCGTAGACGAGCACCGTGGTCCCGGCGATCTCGCGGAGCTCGCGTTGCACGGCATCGAGGTCGTCGCGGTGATAGACGCTGACGCCGGGCGCAAATCCTGCATCGGAAGGATATTTGTCCGGCTCATCGGTAACCACGGCGACGCGCTTCACGCCCTCGGCGTGCACCTGCTGCGTGATCATCGGCACGGTCAATGGACCGTCCATCGGCTGGCCACCGGTCATCGCGACGGCGTCGTTGTAGAGGATCTTGAAGGTGATATCCGTGCCTGCCGCGACCGCCGCGCGAATGGGAAGGATCCCCGAATGAAAGTAGGTGCCATCACCGATGTTCTGGAACATGTGCCTGCGCGTGCTGAAGGGGGCCTCTCCGATCCAGCTTGCGCCCTCGGCGCCCATCTGCGTGTACCGCGCCGTATCGCGATCCATCCACTGCGCCATGTAATGACAACCGATACCCGCGAGCGCCCGACTGCCCTCCGGGACGCGCGTCGACGTGTTGTGCGGGCAGCCCGGGCAGAAGTAAGGCAGACGCTGCATGATCGCGGGCGCATTCGAGACCTGCTCGTTGAACGCGCGCAGCGCCGCCACCCGGGCCTCTAGCGAAGCATCCGCGTGGCGCGCGAGCAGCTGATCGCCGATGACGACGGCAATTTGATTGCTGTCGAGCCGGCCGGCGGACGGCAACTGCATGCGCCCGTGTGCGCCGCGCTTGCCGACGATCGCCGGCGCGCCGGCTCGACCGTAGAGAAGATCCTTGACCTGCGTCTCGAGCAGCGGCCTTTTCTCCTCGACGACGACGATCGAATCGAGACCTTCGGCGAAACGAATCAATCCCTCGGGCTCGAGCGGCCATGACATGGCCACCTTGTAAAGCCGCAGACCCAGGCGCTCGGCCGCCGGCTCGTCGATGCCGAGATCGACGAGCGCCTGCCGGACATCCAGATACGACTTGCCCGTCGTGACGACGCCGACCCGCGCGCCGGCGCCGCCCAGTATCACGCGGTCCAGATGGTTGGCTCGGCAGAACGCGCGCGCCGCATCCATCTTGTGGTCGTGCAGCCGCGCTTCCTGCTCGAGCGGCGTATCGGGCCAGCGGATGTTCAGCCCGTCCTCCGGCAGCACGTGATCTTCCGGGACCCGCATCTGGACCCGCGCGGGATCCACCTCGACCGATGCCGTCGACTCCACGGTGTCGTGCATGCACTTCAGCGCAACCCAGCAGCCCGCGTAACGCGACATGGCGATGCCGATGAGACCGTAGTCGAGGATCTCCTGCACGCCCGCCGGATTGAGCACCGGAATCATCGCGTCGACCATGGCGAATTCGCTCTGATGCGCGGTCGTCGATGACTCGCAGCTGTGATCGTCGCCCAGCAGGGCCAGCACACCGCCCAGCGGGGCGGTGCCCGCGAGGTTGGCGTGTCGCAGCGCGTCGCCGGAGCGGTCGACGCCCGGACCCTTGGCGTACCACATGCCGAAGACGCCGTCGTAGACCGCCTCGCCGTCCAGGTGCGCCTGCTGAGTGCCCCACAGAGCCGTGGCGGCGAGGTCCTCGTTGACCGCGGGATTGAAGCGCACGTGATGGGCATCCAGGTGCGAGGCCGCGCGCAGCAGCTGCTGGTCCAGTGCCCCCAGCGGCGAGCCCCGGTAACCGGAAACGTAGCCTGCGGTGTTTCGGCCCGCCGCCAGATCCCGCCGCCGCTGCTCCATGGGCAGCCGCACGAGCGCCTGAATGCCGGTGAGAAATACGCGCCCCGATAGAAGCGTGTACTTGTCATCGAGCTTTACGTCGGTCAGCGGCATGACATCCAGGTGCGGGCTCTCGATCGAAGCCAATAATGTCATCCGCCCGGCGCTTCGGCTACCCCGGGAATACCGGCACGATTCCATCGCGCCCGTGACAACGAGGCGCGGCCTTGCGCTCGCTTGCAGGTGGTTGCAGACAGCAAGCAGCCCGTCCCCTGCGTCGGCGCAAGCGGCGCGCCGACCTCAGTCCAATCCCGATGCTTCGAGGTATTTCGGATTGCTGATTTGCAGGCGGGCGCAAACTTGATCCATCAGCAACGCCTGCACGCCCTGCGCGCAGGCGCCGTCGAAAATTCCGTCGCGGATGTCCCGCGCGAAGCGCTTGTTCATCTTCGCGATGCGCTCGCGCAGGCTCGCGCCGGCGGCCTGCACCACGTCCTCGCCGTAGAGCTCGCTCAGCAGGCGCAGCTCCTTGACCAGATCGGCATCGCCCGATTCCGCTTCTCTCGCCGCCATGGCGAGCGCATTCGCTGCCATGCGCATCGCGTAATGACGCTCCTCCGGCAAGGCGTCCAGCAGCTCGTTCAACAGCGTGTCGCGGGCGATGCGCAGCAGACCGGCGGCGTCGGGACTATTGCGCATGGCTGAACAGCTTTCCTTTCATGGCCTCGACCTGCATGAGGATGTCGAGCTCCATCTCCGGCACCATGCGGCCCGTCAAAGCGAGCTCGAGGGAGGATTCCTCGCCGGAGGTGTGGCGGTAGCCTTGCTGCAGCGCGATGACCGCCCAGCGTACCGTTGCCATGATCTCCCAGTAAGGTACGAGCTCGCGGTTGACGGTCTTTCCCGAGATGCGCTCGTAGCCCCTGTAGAACGCCTCGCGGCTTGCCATTCCGCCGGCTTCCTGGCTCCACTGGCCGAAGCGCCAGCAGCGCGCGCAGAACCACCCGAGATCTTCGTGCGGGTCGCTCCACGAGGCGAATTCCCAATCGAGAATACCGCTGAGCTCGCCCTGATCGACGAGATAGTTTCCAGTGCGATAGTCGCAGTGGCACAGAACGACGTCGTCGCTGACCGGCGCTTTTCGTTCCAGCCAGCGCAAGCCCCATTCGATCGTCGGCTGGGGATCGGGCAGCGCGTCCAGGTAACCACGGTACTCCTGGATGCGTGCGTGGGCGGGCGAGAGCGGCGGCTGCGGAAGCCCCGCGAGCGCCGGGTGTGGCGGTGCAATCGCGTGCAGGCGAGCAAGCTCCTCGCCGAGTCTCTCCACCAGCGGCTCGCGCACCGTGTCGAAACGGCTGTCGCGCACCAGGCGGCGCGCCGCGGCCTCTCCCGGCAACCTTCGCATGATGTAGAACGCCCGCCCGATGTGTGACTCGTCCGTGCACAGCCACAGGGGCTCCGGAACCTTGAGTCCCGCCTCCCATACCACCTTGAGCACTGCGAACTCGTCGGCACGCGATCGGCTCGCAGCGACGCCGGAGGGAGCGTCGGCGCGCAGCACGAGCGACTGGCGTCCGCTCATGACGCCGCCGCTGAAGTTCACCTCGAGGGCGTAGTTGTGCTGCACCGCGCCGCCGCTCAGGCGATCGAGCGCGACGATCTCGAGCGAATCGCAGTCGCTCACCTCGGAGAGAAAGTCGCCGAGCCCGTGACTGAGCTCCTCCCCGACCGGCACCGAGCCGTTGCCGCCGTTCATCCCCATGAGCGGAAATCCGAGCCGAGCGCCATCAGGTTGCCGTCGTCGGGCGGCGCGCACCACGGCCCGGCCTCGCGCGCCCGCGCGCGCAACGCAAACGCGTCGACCTCGGGGGAAATGCTGACATTCATGGACGGGTTCGGGACTCCGGTTGGCGGGGCGGGCGCCGCACCGGCAATCTTACACCGGGGCGGCAGCGCCCACGTATAGAAACGCGCGCGCACCGGCACGCCGATGCGTCGGCCGCACCGCCGGGTCTAGTCGGCCCAGTAGAGCGCCACGTCGTAAGCGGCGAGTGCCCGGTCCGCGCTCAGGATCGGCAGCCCCTCGACCTGCGCCTGCGCGATCAGCAGGCGGTCGAAGGGATCGCGGTGATGCCACGGCAGGCTGGCAACCTGAAGCGCGTGGCTGTGCTGAAGCGGCAGCGCGTCGACGCCGCTGCTCTTCATGCGGCTCGGCACGTACTCGGCCGGCGGGACCGGCAGGGTCAGCTTGCCGGCGGCGTGCTTGCTGGCGATCTCCCAGGCGCTCACCGGCGAGAGCAGCAGGACGTTGTCCGGATCGTCGACGATGGCGCGGGCCGCCTCGGAGAAGCGCTCCGGCGTGGCCTGCATCCACAGCCAGCAGCGCGTATCGAGCAGCAGCTTCAAGCGCCTTCCCCGGCGCTCACGGGCGCGTCGAAATCGTCGCCGAAGGTGACCGTCCCGCCGTCGCGGCCGAGCGCGCGCCGGGCACGTGAGTGAATGGGCACTAATCGCGCCAGCGGCACCCCGCCTTTGGCGATGACGATGATCTCGCCGGCGGCGACGCGGCGCAGAAGGCGCGAGAGGTGCGTCTTGGCCTCGTGGATGCCCACCTGGGTCATGGCATCAATATAGACTAAGTCGTCGACTAAGTCATTATTAGATTACCCGTGGGCCAAACGCGCCCGGCGATCCCGGGCAGGCCATCGCCGGCCCGCGGCACCGACGCCGTCCGGCGCGGTCTACTAGACTCTGGGCGCTTGCACCGTCACGCCAAGCACATACCATACGCGCCTCTCCCGACAACTGGACGGCCCATGACCGACGAACAACGCTCGCCCTATCTGCGCACCGAAGCGCTCGGCAAGCAGGTGCCGAGCCCCGAAGGGCGGCTCGTCATCCTGGAAGACATCAATCTCAGCGTGGCACCGGGGGAGAGCCTCGCCATCGTCGGCGCGTCGGGCTCCGGCAAGTCCACCCTGCTCGGGCTGATGGCCGGTCTCGACACCGCCACCGACGGCCGCGTGTTTCTCGACGGGCATGACCTGGGGCGCCTGGATGAGGATGGCCGGGCGGCCCTGCGGGCAAGCCGCGTGGGGTTCGTCTTCCAGTCCTTCCAGCTGCTGCCCAGCCTGACGGCGCTCGAAAACGTCATGCTGCCGCTCGAGCTCGCCGCCCGGCCCGATGCGCGCCGCGGCGCCGAGATCATCCTCGAACGCGTCGGCCTCGGCGATCGCCTGCATCACTACCCCAAGCAGCTCTCCGGCGGCGAGCAGCAGCGCGTCGCCATCGCGCGCGCCTACGCGGGCGAGCCGATGATCCTTTTTGCCGATGAGCCGACGGGTAACCTGGACCGCAAAACCGGAGAGCGCGTCGGCGAGCTGCTCTTCAGCCTGAACCAGGAGCACGGCACGACGCTGGTGCTGGTCACCCACGACGTGCGCCTCGCGGAGCGCTGTGACCGCGTGGTCGAGCTCGATGGTGGACGCATCGTCAACGGACGCGCCTGACGAGCACGCTCGAGCAACGACAGCCATGACGATGCCCGCGACGACCGATCAGAGTTTGAGCAACGCCGCTCGCCTTTCCTACCGCCTTCTCAAGCGCGAGTGGCGCGCCGGAGAGCTGCGCGTGCTGCTCGCGGCATTGATTGTCACGGTCGCCAGCATCACCGCGGTGAGCCTGTTCACCGATCGCATGGAACGCGCCATGGAGGTGGGCGCGAACGAGCTCCTCGCGGGCGACATGCTGGTCATCTCGAGCGAGCCCATCGCCGCCGATATCGAGGACGAGGCGATTCGCCGAGGTCTCGCGACTGCGCGCTTGCTGAGCTTTCGAAGCGTGACCGTAGTCGGCGATCGCTTCCAGCTCGCGGCGGTCAAGGCGGTCGACGAGCGCTATCCGCTGCGCGGCGCGCTGCGCATCGGCGATGCACCCTTCACCGCCGGTGAGCCGACAAAGGACGTGCCGGCGCCGGGTGACGTCTGGATCGACGCGCGCTTGCTCGCCATCCTCGGCGTCTCGGTCGGTGACAGCCTCGAGCTCGGCGTGCGGCGCTTGCGCATCTCCAAGGTGCTGAGCTACGAGCCTGACAGAGGCGGCGATCTCTTCAGCATCGCGCCGCGGCTGCTGATGAATATCGCCGACGTGCCCTCCACCGAGCTGGTGCAGCGGGGCAGTCGCGTGCGACACCGTCTGGTATTCGCCGGCGCGCCACGCGAGATTGACGCCTTCCGAGCCTGGCTGTCGCCGCGACTCGGGATCGCCGAGCGCATCCAGGGCGTGCGCGATGCGCGGCCGGAGCTTCGCACCGCTCTCGAGCGCGCCAATCAGTTTCTCGGCCTCGCCGCCCTGGTGAGCGTTCTGCTCGCCGGAATCGCCATCGCGGTGGCAGCCCGCCGCCACGCGGAGCGCCATCTCGACGGCGCCGCGCTGCTTCGCTGCCTGGGCGCGAGTCAGGCAACCGTGGTGCGCGTGTACGCCCTGGAGGTCCTGGGTCTCGGACTCGCGGGCAGCGCCATCGGCTGCCTGCTCGGCTTCGGCGCGCAGGCGCTCATCTCCGGCGTGCTCGGCAGCATGATTCTGACCGAGCTGCCGCTGCCCTCGTGGCTGCCGCTGGCGACCGGCAGCGCCACGGGACTCGCCGTGCTCGCGGCGTTCGCGCTGCCGCCCCTGCTCAGATTGCGCAAAGTCTCACCGGCACGCGTGCTGCGCCGCGATCTCGGTCCGTTGCCCGCAGCAACCATCGGCACTTATGCGATTGCCGTGCTCCTGTGCGTCGGCTTGATAGCCTGGCACGCCGGCGATGCACGCCTCGCCGCCTACGTGCTCGGCGCCGGCGCCGGCACGGTGCTGGCGCTGTGCGCCGTCGCATACGCGCTGATTCGTTTCCTCAATCGCCTGCGACAACGAGTCGGCACGGCATGGCGTTTCGGTCTCGCCAACATCACCCGGCGTGCCCGCGGCAGCGTCACGCAGATGGTCGCCTTCGGCCTCGGCATCATGATGCTGCTGCTCATCAGCCTGGTGCGCGGCGATCTGCTCGCCGAGTGGCGCGATCAGCTGCCGCCGGATGCGCCGAACTACTTCCTCATCAACGTGCAGCCCGACGAGGTCGAAGCCCTGCAGGCCATGCTCGCCGAGCAGGGCCTCGCCTCGGCCGCCCTCTATCCCATGGTGCGAGGACGCCTGGTCGCGATCAACGACAGGCCGGTGCAACCGGACGACTACCCCGATGCCCGCGCGCAGCGGCTCGCGGCACGCGAGTTCAATCTGTCATGGCGCACCGAACCCGCCAGTGACAATCGCATCGTCGCGGGCCGCTGGTGGTCGCGTGACGAGCACCGATCGCCTCTTCTCTCGATCGAAAAGGGCATCGGTGAGCGGCTCGGATTCGGCATGGACGACGCGCTCACCTTTCGCATCGCCGGACAGGCCCTCACGGCGCGTGTGCAAAGCGTGCGCAGCGTCGACTGGGATTCGTTCCGGGTGAACTTTTTCGTCGTCACGCCGCCGGGACTTCTGGACGACTACCCGGCGACCTACATCACCAGCTTCCACCTGCCCGAGGATCGGCGCGGCATGCTCATCGAGCTGGTGCGCCGTTTTCCGAGCATCACGGTCATCGACGTGGACGCGTTGCTTGCCAAGGTACGCGAGATCATGGAGCGCGCCGATCAGGGCATGCGCTACGTATTTCTGTTCACGCTTCTGGCGGGATTCACGGTGTTGATGGCCGCGATCCAGTCGACCCTCGACGAGCGCCGCCACGAGAGCGCCATCCTTCGCACCCTCGGCGCCGATCGCAGCGCCGTGCGCCGCGGGCTGCTGGCGGAATTTCTCACCCTGGGAGCACTGGCCGGAGGCCTCGCCGCCTTCGCGGCAACGCTGCTGAGCGCCTGGCTGGCGGCTCAGGTGTTCCATTTCCCCTACCACGGCAATCCGCTGGTGTGGCTCATCGGCGTTGCCGGCGGCAGCCTCGGCATCGGTCTCGCGGGCCTGGTGGGCACCCGCATGGTGCTGCGCCATCCGCCCATGGAAAGCCTGCGGCGCCTGTAAGGTCGGACAGCAAAGCGTCAAGTTCTTGACGAACGACAAGATCCCGACGCCAAATTTCCGACCATCGGCGGCTTTTCGCCCTTTGAAGCCCATCCGCGACCCCTGTGGCGCTCCGGGCGCTTACACGCCCCTCGAAATAATTACAATAAATTCAATGTAGTACGGAATTTCCTAGCGCCGGACAAGGGCCGGGGAAGGAGTTGGCACGGGACCTGCTATAAGAACGGCAACCCCCTCCTCCTCCCTGTTGCAGGGCGCGCAAAGCGCCCTTTTTTTTGCCCGCGTTTTCCCCACCTCTTTTTTGCCCGGCGTCCGCCCCAGCCCGTATAGTCGCGCAAGCATGTCTCCGCGAGCGCTCGCACAGCCCCTATCGATGCTGACCGTCGTCGTGCTGGCGGCGGCCTGCGCGAGCCGGCCGTTCCCGGACAAGCTCTTCGTCGAGACCCAACATGAAGCCGACGTCGATTTCGGTGTCTATCTCAACTACGCCTGGCTGCCCGACGACAGACGGCGTGCCAACCCCGTGTTTGCGGAAAATCCCCCCCTCGCCGACATGATCGTGAGCGCCGTGGACCGTGAGCTGGCCATCAAGGGCTTCGACAAGACGCCTGACGAGGCGGCCGATTTTCTCATCACCATCAGCGCCAGGGCGCAGGACGTGACCGTCGCCTCGAAGCACCGCTACCAGGGCTGGTCCCATGGCTACGCTCGAAGCGCTCTCGCCAGCGTCAACACCGCCACGCAGCTCGACAAGCTTGTCGAGGGCACGTTGATTCTCGAGATCATCGACGTCGCCAGCGAAGGCGTCGTCTGGCGGGCGCGCGCCGCCGGCGTCATCGCCCGCCGCGACGACATCGAGAAAGCCGTCGAAGCCGCGGTGACGCGCATGCTCGCAGAGTTCCCGCCGGAATCCTGAGCCCCCTGCAATCAGCGCCCGGGTGATTGTTGCGGCTGTGCAGCTCGAATCGCGTTAAAATACGGGCCTTTTTTGAGGAGCTTTCATGCCGGCATTACCGGACATCGCGCCCGACGATCGCACGCGGAATTTTCGCCTCGGCATCGAGGGATTCGAGTATGCGGATCTTTTCAACGCCCAGGGGCTCGAGCGCCTGCTCGCCGCCTTCGACGAAAGGCTGAGCACCGCCGATTCAGAGCTGCATCAATCGTACCTCGCATACCGGGAAAACCGCGGCGCCGATCTCGACGATATCGCCACCTCGGAGCTGCTCGTAGCGCTTGCGCCGCATGTCGGTGCATTCATCGCCGACCTTTTCGGTGTCGAGGAAGAACGCCAGGTGTGTATCGAGCGCACGCGCCACGATTACGCGGCGCTCTTCACCTACAAGCGCGCCGTTGTCGACAAAGTGGAGGCAAAATTCAAAAAAGAGAACCCGGCGGACTGGGACCTCGACAAGATCGATGACGACATGCAGCTGCTCAAGCGCACCACTTCCCCCGAGGGCGTCGAGCATCGGGACGAGGAGTGCGCGACCAGCGTGGTCGCCGCGCGGCTCGCCAATCTTTCCGCCCATTACCACAAGCTCACCAAGGGCAAACCGGGCGAGATCGAGGATGCCGACGCTCAGATTGCTGAGCTGCGCGAGCACCTGCGGCTGAATCCCCAGGCGGCCCGCACCTTCGCCGAGGCAGCGGCGATCGCCGATCCGCTGGACTTCGTCTCGAATCTGCTTGGCTACGTGGAGCGATGGACTTACGCAGCGATGCAGGATCCGACTCTCAGAGCACGCGTCGAAGACTGGGTGGTCTTCAAGACACTGCCGCGCACGGATTTCTCGCAGCTCGTCCATTTCGACACCCGCAGCGACGGCGGCATGACGACGCTCGGCGCCAACGAGCCGGAGCTGCGGCGGCGCGACGGCTTCACACTCACCGACGAGCGCATGGGCGAGCGCGAGGTTTGGTTCGAAGTCGATCACTGCATCTACTGCCACGATCGGGACCGCGACTCGTGCTCCAAGGGAATGCGGCACAAGGGCGGTGAGCTGCACGTCAACCCGCTCGGAGTCACGCTCACCGGCTGCCCGCTGGAGGAGAAGATCTCCGAAGCGCACGTGCTAAAGCGCGATGGCGACAACATCGCCTCACTCGCGCTGATTATGATCGACAATCCCCTGTGTCCCGGCACCGGCCACCGCATCTGCAACGATTGCATGAAGGGTTGTATCTATCAGAAGGTGGCACCGGTCGACATTCCTCAGATCGAGACGAATGTGCTCACCGACGTGCTGCACATGCCGTTCGGCCTCGAGATTTATCTTCTCCTGACGCGCTGGAATCCTTTGAACGTGAAGCGCCCCACGGCGCTTGCCTACAACGGCAAGAAAGTGCTGGTGGTAGGCATGGGTCCGGCCGGATACACGCTCGCGCACTATCTTATGAACGAGGGCTTCGCGGTAGTCGGCATCGACGCTCTCAAGATCGAGCCTCTGCCGAGCGAGCTCAAGGGAGATGCCAAGCTCCTGCCCGAGGCGGTGCGCGATTTCACGACGATCTACGAGGATCTCGACGAGCGTGTCATGGCCGGCTTCGGCGGCGTGGCCGAGTATGGCATCACCGTGCGCTGGGACAAGAACTTTCTCAAGGTCATCTATCTCTCGCTCGCGCGGCGGCACAACTTCAAGCTCTACGGCGGTGTGCGCTTCGGCGGCACGCTGACCATCGAGGATGCCTGGCGCCTCGGCTTCGACCACATTGCGATTGCCTCAGGGGCCGGCAAGCCGACTGTCATCAACCTCAAGAACAACCTCATTCGTGGCATCCGCAAGGCTTCGGATTTTCTCATGGCTCTGCAGCTGACCGGCGCGGCGAAGAAATCCTCCATGGCGAACCTGCAGGTACGCCTGCCGGCCGGCGTCATCGGCGGCGGCCTCACCGCTATCGACACCGCCACGGAGCTGGTCGCCTACTATCCGGTGCAGGTTGAGAAAATCCTCGATCGTTACGAGAAGCTCGTTGAAGAGCACGGCGAGAAGAACGTGCGATCGCGTTACGACGACGAAGAGGCGGCGATCCTCGATGAGTTCCTCGAGCACGGCCGCGCCATCCGCGCCGAGCGCCAAAAGGCGCGCAGCGAAGGTCGCGAGCCGGACTTTCTGCCGCTGGTAAATTCCTGGGGCGGGGTCACGCAGTTCTATCGAAAGGATCTCAGCGATTCACCTGCCTACCGCCAAAACCACGAAGAGGTGCAGAAGGCGCTCGAGGAAGGCATCCGCTACGCGCCGTGCATGAATCCCGTCGAGGCCATCGCCGATGCGCACGGGCACCTGCGCGCGGTCCGCTTCGAGCGCCAGGCCGAGGAGGACGGGCGCTGGCGTTCCCGGGGCGAGCCGATAGAGGTGCCGCTGCGCAGCCTCATGGTGGCGGCCGGCACCTCGCCCAACATCATCTACGAGACCGAGCACCCGGGCACCTTCGATCTCGACGGCAAGTTCTTCCGACATTTCGAGCCGCAGTGGAACGGCGGCGCGCCGTCACTGGAGGCCAGCGAACAAGGCACCATTCCGAAGATCGCCTCACCCGCTCCGTTCACCTCTTATGAGCGCGATGGCCGCTACATCAGCTTTTTCGGCGATAACCACCCCGTATACGCCGGCAACGTCGTCAAGGCCATGGCAAGCGCCAAGGACGGCTACCCGTACATCGTGCGCCTGTTCGAGAGCGAGCTCGAGCGGCTTGATGCGCGCGATCAGGCCGAGCGGGACGCCGCCCTGGACACACTGGTATCGATCCTCGACGAAGAGCTCGTCGCCACCGTGCAGGCGGTGCACCGTTTGACGCCGGCCATCGTCGAGGTGGTGGCGCGCGCGCCCATGGCGGCGCGCAAGTTCCACCCGGGACAGTTCTACCGCATCCAGAATCTCGAGAGCGGTGCGCCGGTGGTCGAGGGCACCTCGCTGGCCGCGGAGGCGCTCGCGCTCACCGGCGCCTGGGTGGATCGCGAGCAGGGCCTCATCTCTCTGATTACGCTGGAGATGGGCACATCTTCGAAGCTGTGTGCGCTCTGGGAGCCCGGCCAGGAGATCGTCGTCATGGGCCCGACCGGCGCGCCCACGGAGATCCCGCAAAACGAGACGGTGCTGCTCGCCGGCGGCGGTCTCGGCAACGCGGTGCTGTTCTCCATCGGCAAGGCCATGCGCGAGGCGGGCAACCGTGTGATCTACTTCGCCGGTTACAAGACCAGCGACGGCGTCTTCAAGGTCGAGGAGATCGAGGCCGCGTCCGACATCGTGGTGTGGGCCGTGGACCCGCTTCCCGGCGTCGAGCCCATTCCGACCACGCGCCCCCAGGACAAGAGCTTCGTCGGCAACATCGTCAAGGCGATGCTGGCTTACGCAACCGGCGAGCTCGGCGAGGCGCCGATTGCGCTCGCGGACGTGGATCGCATCATCGCCATCGGCTCCGACGGCATGATGGCGGCGGTGAAGGCCGCGCGCTATGGCGTGCTCGAGCCGCACCTCAAAGCCAAACACACCGCCATCGGCTCAATCAACTCGTCGATGCAGTGCATGATGAAGGGTGTGTGCGCTCAATGCCTGTGTCGCCACGAGGATCCCGTGACCGGCGAGGAGAGCTTCGTCTACTCCTGCAACAACCAGGACCAGCTGCTCGACGAGGTGGACTTCTCGAACCTGCATCAGCGCCTGCGGCAGAACTCCATGCAGGAAAAGCTGTCTGATTTGTGGCTCGACCATCTGCTCGACGAGTACCGGCGACGATAAATATTGGAAACGACATGAGCACCAAGCCACGCGCCCCGACACCCGACCTGGAATTCGATACCGTAGGCGGTGGAACCTGGCGGCTTTCGGATCAGAGGCCCGGGAACTTCACCATGATCGTCGCTTATCGCGGCCTGCACTGCCCGATCTGCAAGAGCTACCTGCGCGAACTGGACCGCCTGCAGGACGAGTTCGGCAAGCGCGGCGTCGAGACGGTGGTCGTGAGCACCGACGATCGCGAACGCGCCGAGCAGGCAAAGAAAGACTGGGAGCTCGACAACCTCACCGTCGGCTATGCAATGAGCATCGACAAGGCCCGCGAGTGGGGACTTTTCATCTCCACCAGCCGCGGAAAGACCTCCGCCGGAATCGAGGAACCGGCGCTTTTCAACGAGCCCGGCCTGTTTCTGGTGCGCCCCGACGGGACCCTGTACGCATCGAACATCGTCACCATGCCCTTCACCCGGCCACGCTTCAAGGACGTGCTCGCGGCGCTGGACGTCATCATAGAGAAAGACTACCCGGCCCGCGGCGAGGCCTGACGCGTAAAACGCATCAGCCAGCGCGCCCGAGAGCGCCGGTGTCTATCTGCGCCGCATGCGGCGCGGCGACACGAACTTCTCGGACTGCGAATCGCCGCGCCTTTTCAGGGGCGATTCGTCCTCGCTTCGTAGCGCTCGACGAAGTCTTTGTATTTGCGCACTCGAACGGCTGCCGCCAAGGCCTCGTTGTATTTCTCGACAACGGCGCGGCCGACCGTTTTTTTTGAAAAGACAGTGTAAATCAGAACCGGCTCGAGAAATTCGATGGGCACCATCTTTACCTGATCACCCACCTCCATCTGCTCGATGATATTCTTCACGGCAATCGTCAGTGGAGCATATATGGCGTCGATGCGCTTGAGCAGAAGCTTTTCGACGTTTCGTTGGAAAAGCCGCTCACCGGCAATCAAATCGTAGTGAATTCTTTCGTCGCGTAGTTTTTCCGGAAGCCGACCGCCTGTCAGAAACCCCACCCGCAAGCCGTAGATCTGACTGACATCGGCAATGCGCTCGATCGGGTGACTGGTCAACAGAACGAGCGTTTGCGGAATATCCAGGTACGGCTGCGGATAGTGAAGGTACTCGGACCTTTCCTTGGTCTTGCCGAGAAAAATCATGGCGTCTTTCGTGCCCTCCCTCAGCTGCTCCATCAACCGCGTGGGCGGAGTGGCATGCGCATCCCAGACAACGGTCATATCCAGTTCGGGCGCGATATATTCGTCGAAGAAACTTATCGCGGCTCCCCTTGGCCTCCCGCCTTCTGCGTCGACCACATGCGGTGGTATGTTCCAGTAGCCGATTCTCAGAATCTGTTCCGCATGGGCGGGTTCGACCGGGAGGAGAAGCGAAAGTGCTGCCAAGATGCCGGAGAGGCAGAGCTTCGACATCCGATCGGATGCGGATCGACGGCGCTTTAAGGAAGCGGCAACGAGCGGCGGCGGAAACGAGGGTCCGAAATCCGGTATCTCGAGGCCGCGCTCGACGGACTCTGTTGCCGTGCGTGCGAATCCGGCGCCGATGACCCCCAGCGCCACGCTTCAACCCTCCGGCCCGTCGGCGTCGTGTCGGATCGGCGGCAGTGCCATGATGAATTCCGCGATTGCGTCCAGATCCCGCGGCTTCAGATACGCGAGGCCGCTGTCGATGATCTCCGCCATCGCGCCACCTGCGAAGTCTCCGTCCGGCAGCATTCCCTCGGAGAGGTAATCCACCAGCTCCGAGCGGGACCAGCGACCGATGCCCGTTTCGGCGTCGGGCGTGATGTTGGGTGCGCCCTCACCGCTCGAACCCTTGGCGGCCCCGGCATAGGCGAGAGTCTCGTCCAGAGCGCCGAATCGCGTGCGCGGTGTGTGGCATTCGCCGCAGTGGGCCATCGCTTTGACCAGATAGGCGCCGCGGTTCCAGACTTCGGAGCGACCCGGCTCGGGCCTGAATACCCCGGACTCGAAGAACAGCAGCTTCCAGACGCGGTTGACGATGCGCGGCCGCACGTACCAGGCAAGCTCGTGAGCGGTGTTCTTGCGGGCGCTCTTGGCAACGGAGGCGAGGTATACCCACAGCGCGAACATGTCCTCGCGTCGCATACGCGTGTAGGACGTGTAGGGGAAAACCGGACTGTAGCTGGTGCCATCGGGAGCGATACCGTGGCGCAGCGCACGGAAAAAATCTTCGGCCTTCCAGGCGCCGATTCCCTGCTCGCGATCGAAGGTAATGTTCGGACTGTAGAACGTCCCGAATTTCGTCTCGATGGCGCGGCCTCCGGCGAGAAACTGCCCGCCGTTGTCCTCGTCGGTGTGACACGCGACGCAGCCAGAGGCTCGCAGCACGTAGGCGCCGCGCTCGCGCAGGCGTTCGATTTCGGCGGTGGTTTCCGCCGCAACGGAGAACGTCACGAACACCAGCAGAGCGGCGCCGCACCACGATCGCCGCCCGCTGCACCACGCGCTCAGGGCTTCTTCTCGCGGAATTTCCTGTGGCACCCCTTGCACGATTCCCCCACGGACCCGAGCTTTTCGCGGGCCGCTGCTTGATCGCCGGATTCGACGGCCGCCAGGAAGCCCGCTGCCGCGGTCTGAATTTCTCTTATCTTTTCCTGAAAACCAGCCGCGTCCTGCCAGATCTCGGCCTTTGCCCGCGTCTCTCCGCCCTGCGTTTTCTGCTCGAACGTACTCGGCAGAATCCTGGCCATTTGATCGAGACCAATGGCGTGTGCCAGCAGATTGTCCTTGTAGGGAACCTGACCCTTCATGATGGCGAAGGCACCGCCCGTGTGACCGCCCACGGCTCTCATGACGGCCTGCCGGTACTTGATGGCTGCGCTATCGTCCGCGTGCACGGTGAAAGCGGTGCCTACGCTGAGCGCGATGGCGCTCACAGCGATCGCTGCAGTGTTCGTGAATATTCGCATCGGTTACTCCCTTGGGCGTTGTTTCCAGCGCCGGCATAGTGAAATCCATGCGTGTCGCCCCGAGCCGTAACGGCAGATGTGTCGATGCTCGAGTGCAGGCATCAATTCCATTCGAGATCCCGGATTCTCGATACATCCCGTGCGATCCGTTGGGCCTCCTGGGGCGCCTGGAACAACGCCACCAGATGCCCGCGCGGATCGATGAGAAAGACAGCCGCCGTGTGGTCCACGAGATAGCTGCCGCCGGTATCCGGCTCGGCACGAATGTAAAGAACCCCGAGCTGGCGCGCGAACTCTTTCAGATTGGCGTCGTCGCCGGTGACACCGAGAAACGCGGGGCTGAAATGACCAACGTATCCGGCCATGTGCTCGGCGGTATCGCGGGCGGGGTCCACGGACACGAAAACCACCTGCGGCACCTCGTTGGCGCTGCCCGCCTCCGCCATCAGAGCGATGGCGTTTTTCAGCACCGACATCGTCACGGGGCAGACATCGGGACAGTGGGTGTAGCCGAAGAACAGCAATGTCCAGCGTCCGGTCATGCGCTCGAGCGTGAAGGGCTCGCGGCGATGATCCTCGAGCGCGAACGCCTTCAAAGCCTTGGATTGCGGCCAAAGCAGGCCTTCTATCTGCGGCGCCGCCTTGCGCGAAGTCACATACGAGGCGACAGCGCCCATTGTAAGCGCCAGCGCGGCAACAGTGACGATGAGGACCTTGCGGCTGCGCACGCCTTCGCTACGGCTCAATCTTCATCGGCTGCCGGCTTGAACTCTTCGCTGAGCTGCTTCTGGATTGCCGGCGGAACCGGGTCGTAATGGCTGAACTCCATGGAGTACGAGCCTGCGCCGCCCGTGACGGATTTGAGCTCTGATTGATAGCTGTCGAGCTCACTCAAAGGTGCCTGGCCCGAGATGGTGAGCATCCCACCGCTGCCCGTCGAGGTTCCGCTGATGCGTCCGCGCTTCGACGACAAATCCCCGGTGATATCACCCATGTTGTCCTGGGGTACCGTCACGTCGATGTTGACGATGGGCTCGAGGACGATGGGATTGGCCTTGCTGATCGCGTCGAGGAATGCCTTCTTGCCGGCGGCGACGAACGCCACCTCCTTCGAATCCACGGGGTGGTATTTGCCATCGTGCACAGTGACCCGAACGTCCTGCAGCGGGTAGCCGGCGATCGCGCCGGCGTCGAGCACCTGGCGAACGCCTTTTTCCACGGCCGGGATGAACTGCTGCGGGATAACGCCGCCTACGATCTTGTCGACGAATTCGAATCCGGCGCCCCGCTCGAGCGGCTCGACACGCAGATACACCTCGCCGAACTGCCCTGCCCCTCCGGTCTGTTTCTTGTGACGGTGATGACCCTCGGCAGCTTTTCGAATCGTTTCCCGGTAGGCGATTTTGGGGGGGCGTGTATCCACCTCGACGTTGTAACGCTCGGCCATTTTCTCGAGCACCATGCGCAAATGCAGGTCTCCGAGGCCGCGAATGACCGTCTCATTCATTGTCGCGTTGTGCTCCACCACGAAGCAGGGGTCCTCCGCGCTCAGCTTGTGCAATGCATCGGAAAGCTTCTGCTCGTCGCCACGGTTCTTGCTCTGGATCGCCAGTCCGAACATGGGCGCCGGCAGCTTCAGCGCGATAGGATGAATTTCGTCCTCGTCGTGGGAATCGTGCAGCACGCTGTTGAAATCGATCTCGTCGACCTTGGCGACTGCACATATGTCGCCGGGAACCCCTGCGTCGACCTCCTTGTGATCCTTACCCTGGATCTTGAAAAGATGTCCGACCTTGAACGGCTTCCGGGCGTCGCCGACGAACAGCTGGCTGTCCTTTGTGATGGTCCCCTGGTGTATGCGGAAAATCCCCATCTTTCCGACGAAGGAATCGACAGTTACCTGAAACACGTGCGCAAGGGCGTGCTTGGAAGGATCCGGCTCGATGGAGACACGCTCGCCATCGTCGCCGACGCCCTTGACGAACGGCGGAGGATTACCCTCGGTCGGATTCGGCATCAGCCGCGAGATGACCTCGAGCAGCTCCTCGATCCCTGCATTGCTCTCGCCCGAAGTGAAACAGACCGGAACGAGATGACCTTCACGAAGCGCCTGCTCGAAGGCGTCATGCAGCTTCTCTGGCGCCAGCTCCTCACCCTGCTCGAGATAGAGCTCCATCAGCTCCTCGTCGACTTCGACAATCTGATCGATGATGCGGGTGTTGGCCTCCGATACCGATGAGAAGTCCGTTTCGCCGTCGTAGGGGACGAAAAAGCAGTCGGCGACCGCCTTGCCGTCCTTGGCCGGCAAGTTTATCGGCAGGCATTCCGGCCCGAACTCCTCGTTGATCTGAGCGAGCACCGCTTCCAGATCCGTGTCGTCCGCGTCGATCTTGTTTACGACAATCATGCGGCACAAGCCACGCTCGGCAGCCGCTTCCATCATCCGCCGGGTGCTCATCTCGATGCCGGAGCGGGCATCGACGACGATCACGGCAGTCTCGACGGCCGGCAGCGCGATCAGCGCGCGGCCCAGAAAATCGGGATAGCCTGGCGTGTCCAGCAGGTTGACGTGCTTGCCCTTGTAATCGAGGCTCGCGATAGCGGTGTTCAGCGAGTGCTGGTGAGCCTTCTCCTGGGGATCGAAGTCACATACGGTGGTTCCGCGGGTGATTTCGCCCTTCGCGGTGACGGCACCCGCCTTGTGGAGCAGCGCCTCGGTGAGCATGGTTTTGCCGGTGCCGCCGTGACCAACCAGAGCGACATTGCGAATATCCTGCGTGGTGTAGCCGGGCATGGGTTCTCCTCCGTTTCCCAATCTTTTTTGTGGCTGGCGGCCGGGTCACAGCCCACCGCTCTATGCTCTCCAAGCCGTGCGGGTTTCCCGTGGGGATTCAGGAAACCGAAAATCCGTCCAGGGGGTAGTGGCGGGTTGCCTGCCATCGAATCCGCGATGAGGTGCCCGCCCACGGCTTGCGGCTACAAGTATTAAAAATCACGGACGCCGGCGCAAGGCGGGCCGGAAGCGGTCCCGGGCGCTGCCAATCGGGCCTTCCGCAGGCGGGTTGGCGGCCTCAATCGTCGCCGTGACGGGCGAGAACGGACAGGCCTCGCGGTGTCACGTAGCCCTCCGGGCTCACCAGACCCAGCCTGACCGCCTTGTGGAAAAGATGCTGCTCGGAGCCGTTTTCGAGATAGACCAGTCCATCGCCGTAACGGTGCCCCAGGAGCTCGATAATGCCCTGATCCACGTCGTCGGCGTGCACGGTTTTGTCGTCGTTCGCCATGTCGTTCTGTTTCGGGTCGTTCGGTGCCCGGGATCTGCGCATGACCCATGTATAAATAAATGCGAATGAAGCGCGCGTTTTTCAATATCGATTTGCGTTAGCGCGAAGGCGGTCACAGTCACTGCGCGGCACAGGCCGCAATCAGGGCAGATGCTTGGCCGCCAGATAGTCCCGTGACTGCATCTCGACCAGTCGGCTGCGGGCACGGTCGAAGCGCGCCGCCAGGCTCTTGCCTGCGTAAAGAGCCTCCGGCAGCGCGGCAGCGGAAAGAACGAGATTCACATTGTGCTCGTAGAGCTCGTCGATCAGGTGGATGAAACGCACCACCCGGTCGCGCAGCTCATCGTCCATGACGGGCACGTTAGAGAGCAGGACGGTGTGAAAACATCGGGCAATTTCCATGTAGTCGGCGGCCGATCGGGGCGTTTCGCAGATCTCGGCATAGTCGAACCAGACGATCCCCTCGGCGATGGCCCGAGTCTCGATGGTCCGTCCGGCGATGTCGAGATATCCACCCATGCGAACGTTTTCCTCGGCGAGCGCCTCGAAGCAGCCGAGCAGCGCCTGCTCCGCGGCGGCGTCGAGGGGGCAGTGGTAGGTCTCGCTGCGCTCGAGCACGCGCAGGCGGTAGTCGAGCTGGCCGTCCAGGTGCACCACCTCGGTGTGGGATTTGATGAGCTCGATGGTCGGCAGGAACTGCTCGCGCTGAAGGCCGTCCAGATACAGATCGTCCGGAGCAATATTGGACGTTGCCACGAGGGTCACACCACGGGCAAACAGGGCTCTGAGCAGCCTGCCGAGCAGCATGGCGTCGGTGATGTCGGATACGTGGAACTCGTCGAAGCAGATGACGCGGGCGTCTGCGGCAAGATCGTCCGCGACGGCGAGCAGCGGATCGCGGCGCTGGCCGAGCGCCCGCAGCTTTTGATGCACCAGCTGCATGAAGCTGTGAAAGTGCACGCGCATCTTGTCGCGAAACGGCAGAGCGGCGTACAGCGAATTGACGATGTGCGTCTTGCCACGCCCGACACCGCCCCAGAGATAGAGTCCCCGCACCGGAGGTGGCTGCCCGGCGCCGAGGCGGCTGCGCAGGCGCTGCAGCCAGGCGTCGCTCGATTTCTCCGCCGCCACCAGCTCGTCGAAGAGCCGTTGCGTGTGCTCGACGGCGCGCCGCTGTGCCGGGTCTGGCAGGAGCTCGCCGCGCTCGAGGGCGGCGAGATAACGATCCATGGGCGTCATGCTGACGTCGGACGGCGCCTGAGGGGTCCTTTCAAATCCGCGAGGCCGATGCGCTCACGGGCGGGCGCCCGCAACCAGCACAGGCCGAGCGGGAGCCTGCACCCATCGGCCAGAGCTCTTCTTGATGAGCTCCGGCCAGATTTGGTCTGCGGCCCTGTCGAACACGATCGCCTCCTCGGCGGGAGAGATATGCCAGTCGCCTCGAGAGACTTCGTTGTCGAGCTGACCCGGGCCCCAGCCGGCGTAACCGACGTAGGCATGGAAGCTGCCGCCCTCGCGGCTCAGCTCGACGGCGTGCTTGAGCGTATCCATGCTGGAGCTGACGTAGGTGTCGGCGAACACGCGCCCGGCGCCTCTGGGATGTTCACTGGAACGCATGAGCAGAACGATGCGGTTCTTCGACACCGGTCCGCCCACGTAGACGACGTCCTGGCGCTCCTTGAGCTCGTCGATATCCGGAAGCAGGTCGGTCAACGCGACCTGAGTCGGCCGATTGACGATCAAGCCGAGTGCACCCTGAGCGTCGTACTCGAGCAGCAGCACGACGCTCTCGGAGAAATTCGGATCCGCGAGCTCGCGGCTCGCGATGAGGAACATGCCCCGCGCGAGACCGTAGGCGGGCGTGCGGGCGTCCGGTGCCATCTTCACGCGCTGGTTCGGGGCGAGCGGGGCCTCGGCTGAAACCCATGACGGCATCAGGCCGAGCGGGACGTGCACGACCATGGTCGCGACAAATCGCAGCAGTCGAGTCATGGCTCCGATGAATGGGTAACCCCCGGGACAGTGTCACCGAAATGCAGGGCGAAAAAAAGGCCGCGAAGCGCGGCCTTAGTTAGGGGGAGGAGACTGTATTCGATCCGGGCTCCGCTCACCCTGCGGGCCGTGTCGGACCGAACCGACCGTCAGAACTATCGTCTGTGTCTTCTCGATTTGAAGTGTGGCACACGCGGCG
>JABAOH010103047.1_pt1 | contig 54816 bp, 61 predicted proteins | sample 7062181 | NCBI WGS metagenome assembly JABAOH01 (sample SAMN14538630, study PRJNA623070) | marine sediment metagenome | biome: marine biome [ENVO:00000428]; feature: marine pelagic biome [ENVO:01000023]; material: deep marine sediment [ENVO:00002113]; isolation source: pool of 5 deep marine... | reverse complement strand
GGCCATTACCCCCGACGCTGTCAGGGGGAAAGAGCGAGTGAAGTTCGTCGGCGATGTCCCCACACCTGCTCCCGAGGCCGCAGCCAGGCAATAGTCCTTTGCCCCAGTGCAAATTCGTCGTACTTCGATAGCGGGCAAGACTGCGAGGATTTTCGGTATCGGTTGCCCTTGAAGATCGGAGGAATGAAGTGTGGCAGAGGAATGCGGGAGAAAAGGAAACGTCCCTCATCATCATCCGAAAGGGCTTGGTTGTGCGAGGTGAATTCTCCGGGGAGGGCGACCTCCAAGTGGGAGGCCAGTTAGAGGGGAGGATTGAGCTGACCGGGACGGTTGTAATCTTAGAAGGGGCAAAGGTCCAAGCGGACATCTCCGCCACTGAGATTACTGTGGCCGGAGTGGTTCGGGGAAATCTGATAGCTTCCAGCAAGGTGGAGCTCTCGTCGACGGGCCAGTTGGTAGGAGACGCCCGGAGCAAGGTGGTGATCATCCAGGACGGGGCGATGGTGAACGGGAGGATCAGCACGGAAGCCACAACCAGTCCCCCTGGGGAGTACCAGAGATCGCGAGACTAACGCATAAGAGGAGGCAAGCGATCTTTAGCGCGTTCAATAGACAGTGGGACGGTACAAGGCTTGCTGCGGATAGCTGAGGTCACCTCTCGCCCTTTCGTCTGTCATCGCTCACGCTTTTTCCTCTTGCCGCCGCTCAGCAACACCTCGGCTGCCTCGATCAGCACCTCCCGGAAGGTCATCCGCCTCGCCGCTGCCTGAATCTTCAGCCGTCGGTGGAGTTCCTGAGGCCACCGTGCAACAAACAGCGGTGCCATTTCTTCGGTCTTGCGTTGCATCCTTTTTCCCTTTCGTTTCTGCGTCATATTATCTGTATAATATCCATTATTTCATGTTGTCAACAAAAAACGCAGGAAGGTCATAAAAAAGGCCCTAAGTCTCTCGAGGGGGCCGTTCGAGTGGTGGTCAGCTGGCGGGCCCGCTTTACGTGGCCCGTTGAAATATTTCCTGTTCTGCTGCCCCGAGGGCGCTTGGCCTGTCCCTTTTCCTCTCGGTTCGACACACAAGAATCACAGAGGGCGACGCTAGGGTTCCTGGCGCTGAACCATGCCTCCAGAGCCGAGACCATAGCATCGCAATCAGAGCACGCCACGGTGGGGCTCTCCACCACGATGGAACCTTGGTGAAAAATAATCTCCAGAAAGGCATCAAAGCCCGCCCGGTCCCCGTGCTCCGCCTGATCGACGGCATCGAGAATATCCGTCCAATCCAAGCGGCCCGCATCGTTATGCTCGATATAGGCTTGGATGAACGCGTGAACCGAGTGCCAGCCTAGCTTCTCTAAGATCCGCCACGCCTGTTGAGCATTCTCCAGGAGTCCTTGCAGCAGTCTGTCGGAGGCGTGGGGCATCAGCCCGCGTCGGAAGGCAAGATAAGCTGCGGGGTGGAGGACGCCCTCGCGTGTTCTCAGTAAATCCTGAGCCTGCAGAAGGACGTCAACGCGGTCAAGGGCGAATCTGCCCGTCTCTAACATTGCGCCGAGCTGGTCAAGATTTTCTTCCAGATCCCCGAACTCGAAGGTTCTCATTTCTGTTTATTCCCATTCCTCACGATCCCAAAAACAAAATTTCCAGTCCTCGGATTTCAACCTATAGGCCTCATAGGGTGCGCTCCAGAGGACCTTGCCGACCTTTACCGGCGCAGGCCATTTGTCGCCTGTTGGCCAGCCGTTCCCCGCTCCGCTAAGAAAGTTACTGGCTCACGATCAGGGGGGTGAACCCTTCTTTCTTCAAAACCTCAAAGACCTCTTGAGCCTCCACATAATCTTCGTAATTGCCTATCCGCACGGCGTACACCGGGGTGGGGACGGTCTTCGAGGTGATCTTGGGGGTGTAGTTCTTCTTCTGCAGACTGTGAGCCAGGTCGATGGCCCTGTTCAGGCTAAGGTAAGACCCGACCTCTGGACCGAACTTCCCATCTTCGAGTTCGACCAGGTTCGTGGAGAATCCATCCGCGTTCAGTCTTCCAGCGGTCTGCCCCGCCTCCTCGCGGTTGCCAAATTCCCCTCCAAAGACTCGATGGTGGGTGATGGGGGCCGTGGTCATGCGAACGATCGGAGTATACCCGAGGTCTTCCAGCCGCTTCTTGAGAGTGAGGGCGTTCCGCTCGACGACCAGAGTCGCAACTTGGAGGGTATACCGCTTTTCCGTCTTGACCTCGGGCTCCGTCGCCTCCGTGAGCGGCCTCAGGGCGGGCTTCTCCGCTTGGGCCGGAGTCTCTGCTGGCGTGGGGCTCTGCTGCGAGGTCTCCGCCGGCTTGGCTACCTCCGAGGGAACCTTTGACGGAACCCCCACCTTGGAACCTTCCTCCATGAGATCTCCCACCTTGGGAGGCACTGCCGCCTGCTGCTTTAATGACTCAGGTGTCTTTACTGGAACTCCTAATTGCTTGTCGGGTTCGGAATCCTCTCTCTCACGCTTCCCTTCCAACTCGCGCCGCACCACCTTGACCTCCTCCAACACCTCGTCGTTGGACAGAAGTCCTTTCCGCACGAGTACACGCCTTGTGGCCTTCTGCTCATACATAATGGACCAGAGGAGTTCCTTGAAGGTGACGACTTCAGGCGTCACGACCTCCGGTTTTGCCTGGGGATGCTTGAGGAGGGTTAGGGACTGAGTTGGTGACGGTGGGGCCTTCAAAGGACCGCTGAAATACCAATAGACGGCACTGACAAGCACGATTCCCACTGCGCTGATGATTACCAGACCCTTGGCCCGAGGACTCACGTTCCCCCGCGAGTGACCAGGCCGCTCCGAGGCGTCTGGCGAAGGGTTAAGGCAGTTAAACGTTTTCATAGATTCTCCTTTGCGGAAGTTTGACTATGTCTCTTGTACCATGATGAGTAACGTCCCACATATCAAACTGTTACCTTGCTAGTTGCTCGTCAGGTTCGGAATCCTCTCTCCCCCCGCCCACCCTCCAACTCCCGCCGTACCGCCTTCACTTCCTCCAACACCTCTTCGTTGATTAGCAGGCCCTTCCGTACCAGCACGCGCCTCGCGAAATCCTGCTCGTCCACGATGGACCAGAGGAGTTCCTCGACACTCACCACTTGCCTCGGATCGGCTTTCTCGGCCATGAATCAGCTCCTCCCTTTTGAGGGGACTGGGTGCACGTCACCCTGAGGTATAGAGGCTGCAGCTGGCTTTCTCGGGGCGTGACCGCAATGCCTATGGTATTCGCCCATGGCACATGGTTTGGAAAAAGTCCCGTGCGATAACCTCCGGGAAAGGAGCAGAGGCAGTGAACATGGAGAAATGTCCGATCCTCACCATTGACGACGATCCCATAACGTGTGAGCTCATCAATGCTATTCTCACAGAGGCGGGTTTCGAGGTGCTCTCGGCTCCGGACGGGCCGTTGGGGATTGAGCGTGCACGTATGGCGAGGCCTCGGACCATTATCCTGGATTTGATGCTCCCTGGCCTCGATGGAATTGCCGTGTGCCAACGGCTCAAACATGATCCTGTCCTCTTGAACATTCCCGTGATCGCCATCACGGCCTCGGCGGAATTGAAGTACAGCGGAGGGGCCTTTCACGCCGGGGCGGAGTTCTTCTTGTCTAAGCTGTTTCGGGCGGCGAACCTGATCTCTGTGGTCAGGATGGCCGTGGAAACGACTCAGCGCGATAATCGGGTGTATCTCCGATTGCATTCCCGTTTGGAGGCAGAGCTGCCTGTTCGGATCTTCAATCCTTGGGACCGGGAGAATTCCCGGGGAATCGTGGGCCGCGCGGAGAATGTTAGCCACGGAGGGCTCCTGATTTGGCTACCAGAAATGATACCAGCCAGGACTGTGGTTCGCCTCCAACTGGGGTTGCCCCAGGGGGAGGTGACCGCCGAAGGGCAAGTGATTTGGCACGATTATGAACTGGGCGACCGGCCTATTTCCCACGGCATCCGACTGGTGCAATTTGAAGAAAAGGCTGGCGAGAAACAGTATAAACGTTACGTTAGTAAGCTACCTCTGAGGAGCACTTGGTCAAGGTACCTCACTAACACAGCCCCCGTCAAGCCTCCCTCGTCTCCCGCTGGAGCTTCAGGAAGAGATCGTCTTGTAATTGAGCGCCCGACCTGCTAATTGCTAATCAGATCCCCATCGCCCAGTCCCCGCAAATCAAGTCCTTCCATGGCCCTGCTACCAAGTTGCTACCGGCATGACCCCCGCCGAGGACGCCAGTAGATTTGGAGGTGCGTCCGAAAGGATTCGAACCCTTGGCCTGTGCAGCTGGGTAGTAACGCGGAGAACTAGAGATGAGGATAAAAGTCTTGGGCATGTGGGACAGGGATCCCCTTGGCAGGGATAGGGAGGATGCTTGTTATCGTCGATGGTCGTCCTCCGACAGTTGATCTCCCTATGCAGGGGAACAGCCTCTAGCCAAGGTTATTGGCTGTAGTCTCATCTGATCTTCTTGCCTAGTTTAGTTCTCCCTCTTGCCATCGCGCTCTTGTCTTAGTCCTGGCTAACGCTGGTGGGCCGAGCCTGCTAGTGTCCGATATTTGTCTGAAAACTCCCGCCATGCCAGGGAAACCACCACCCACAAGGGCAAGCGAAAGGCCCTAGAGTTCTTGGGTTTTGTTGTGGTAGATTGGCCTCTGTCCCTGGTGGGCTTTGTTTCGTAATCAGCAGGTCGGGAGTTCAACCCTCCCCGCCGGCTCCAGGCATATCAAACACTTCAGCGATTCCTCTCTCGCCGAATCGGAATGTTGCTGCCATTCTGCTCCCACATCTCGCTTCCACCCGATCTAAGCCTGCTTTCTTTCCGATTGGGATGGCGGCATTGCCGTTTCTTGCCGCACGAAGATGTGACTCCAATCATATTTTCCTCGGGAAACCGGTCATTGACAATCCAGAGAGTACTGAGTAGTTTTCGCCACGAACTGGGGAAACCGGTGAGCAAGATGCATACGCTTGAAACGTGACGACAGACGGACAGGCAATGCCGATAACAGGCGGGAGGTATGTATGAAAAACATCCGTATCCTTCAGGCCTTGGTTTTCACGGGGGTGGTCGTCATGGGGGTGGGGTTACCTGCGTCCGTCTCTGCAGAACAGGCGGGAGAGGGCCAGGAGTGCATCAGGTGCCACGCCACGGAAACGCCGGGCATTCACAAACAGTGGGAGGAAAGCAAGCACAGGCGAGCAGGCGTCGGCTGTTTCGATTGTCATCAGGCAAAGAAGGGAGATCCTTCGGGCTTTAAACACGAAGGGTCGATAATCACCGCGGTTCCCTCCCCCCAGTATTGCGCAAGCTGCCATTCGGAAGAGGTTGCCCAGAACACCAACAGCAAACACGCATGGGGGGCATTCTTCGGTCCCTTGAAGCCGTACTACATCAAGGCCGGAAAAATGGGGCTCGATCCCCTGAAGCAGGAGACGGCCAAAAAGCTCGATCCGGACAAGATGGCCAAGACCACGCTTTCCCCGTTGTTTCCGGATAGTGGAATCCTGAAAAAAATCGGGCTCTTGGATGATCCAGCGTATAATCACCAAAATGCTTCGACCATGGGCTGTCAGGGCTGTCACGGGACGTTCATCATCGCTGAGCCCGGTGGCAGGTTGAAGGGCTGGCCGAATGCGGGTGTGGGCAGGGTGAATCCTGACGGAAGTCTGGGTTCGTGCACCTACTGTCATACCCGACATCGGTTCAACATTGCCGAAGCACGGAAACCCGACGTCTGCGGTTCGTGCCATCTGGGCCCTGATCATCCCCAGCACGAGATCTATGTCGAGTCCAAGCATGGCAATATCTTTTATGCTGAAGGAGAGAAATGGAACTTTGGAGCCCCCGCAGGTCAATGGGGGCCGAGGGATATTGTTGCTCCCACCTGCGCGACGTGCCATATGAGCGGATTTGGTGGGGTGGTCGAGACGACTCACGATGTCGGTGCGAGACTCTACTGGGAACTTCAGCCCAGGAAGTCCGTGCCTCAGTGGAAAGGCCCGAAAGAAGTCGATTTTGTCCTGAAACGGGTCCCGGATAAGGCCCAGGCAGAAAAGGGTCGGGCCCAGATGAAGAAGGTTTGTTATCAGTGCCACTCAAGCCAGTGGGCTGATAACTATTTCGTCGATTTCGACAAAGTGGTCAGCGACTATAACAAACTCTGGGCGTATACCGACAATCTGCTGAAGCAGGCCTATAAGGAGGGGCTCGTCAGTAAGGATAATCCCCTGGATGAGACCCCCGAGATCATGCACTACCTGATCTGGCATCACGATGGCCGCCGCTGGAGGATGGGCGCCAGCATGATGGGCCCCGACTGGACGCACTGGAACGGGGCGGTCGATGCCATCATGAACAAGCTGGGCACCATGATCAATGACATCGAGATGCGGAGAAAGATCAAGGCCCTCGAGTCCAAGAAGTGAATACATTTTGACGGCTCAAGGTGCGGAGGGGGACTCCCGTGGCGGGTGACCGCGGGGTAGGAGTGCCAAGTCGGTTACGGGTCGTTCGAAATGGCACCCGTGACCGAACTCTGTACCGGCTGGATCTGCCACGTTCCTATCTTCCCTACCGTTCAAGCAAAAAGAAACCGGCTTTCCATAAATGCTGGCCCACAGCTCCCTCGATAGATCCCCCTCATTGATCAGGAGCTGTCCACAGGGCGGCCGTCGAGGACCCTCCGCCCGTGGGCCTTCGAGCCTGGTCGCTTCTGTGTCCGAATTCTGTACAGTTGTTCTCGGCCGAACCGCCCCAAAATGAGCCTTCGGAGCCCGACGAGGCAATGGAATACGGTGGAGATGCTTGCCTCCGGGGCCCCTAAAAATGTAGCCTTGTCAGGGAGTTGAGGCGCAATCGGGCAATTCTCAATGGAGGGACCGAACCGAATCCCCGACAAACGAGGAGCTGGCCCCCCCTTTGCAAATCCCAGGGGTGATCTGGCGGGTAAGGTGGCTCCCGGAAGAATGTCTCAGTAGGCAAGGATCTCGAGTCGCCCCTCGCGAAACAGGAAGACAATCCGTCGGTATGAGAAGAGAGGCTAAAGCGACGATGTTCCTGAAGGACCTTCACGCTAGGAAACTATGTTCAAGACCGGCAAGACAAGGGAGAAGAGCCGGACCGGTGACCTTACGGGACATCATCGGCTTCCACAAAGCGCCTCCCGTTTTCTCCATTATGGGCTGGAGACCTTAGGACCACTTATCCTAATTTTTCTCCTCCTGTTGGCCATGGGCTGTGCAACACCTTCTTTGGGGCGATACCGGGAGGAGCACGACATTCGCATTAAGGTCGTTTACCTGGACAGAGAAAGTTTGCATGAGGAGTACGAGGGACTCTCCATGCTTCCCGCTGTCGTTGGGCGAGGGGAAGTGAGAGCATTCTTCAACCCCAAGACGAGCACGCTCTACTGTCAAAAGTGGGACTTCAAGTATTGTGGACATGAGTTGCACCATGCCACGGACGGATCGTGGCACTCCTCAAATCAGTAACCCCTGCGCACATTCTCATCCCGATTGTCACCACAGTGAAACCGAGAGGCACCTTCGCCCTGTGCTCCTGTGTCCGGTCCTGCCATCGGCTATAGGTGCTTGACACTCCTTGCCTTCGTGCGCAATACTAGGAAACTTTCGAGCTAGTGTCGTTCCACCTTGATACGCCGAATGTGAAGGGCCGGACGTTTTCCAGCAGTCGTGAGCGGGCGTAGCGAAAAATTGGCAGAAAATAGTTGGAACGGTACTAGGAGAGGCAGGGGTTGAACCGGGGTAACGAGAGTTCCTCGCCCGCGGCTGGCACAACCGTTGGCGTAGCGAAAGACCAGGCGCCTTCCCGAACGTGATGCGGCCCGGGAGGGCGTCTTGTTTTGCGGCTGACAGTTCCCCGCAGCCTGGGTGAGTGGAATACCGAAGACCCCGATTTGCACGAGGCGGTGCAGAGCGAATGATTTCGTAAGAGTCGATCGAGAAGCGGGCATCAGAGGGGCAGGGAACGAGCGGTGCAGCTGCGAGTAATCCAAGAAGTTGCGATCATCGATCGCCGGTCCGGGCGAGATCGCCGTTCCGGGGAGGATCGCCGACGGGAAGAAAGGCCGGGCGCCCCACGGCGGGCTCTCATCAGACGGGTGGCCGATCGGGTTCCCTGGGAGATGCGACGGGACCTCGAAGACTGGTATAAAGAGTTCATGCTCCCCGAAGCGGTGTTGGGGCGGCTTATGAAACGGCTTGCGGCCTCGCTAGCCTCTGCGTTCGACGTGGAGCTGGACGAGTTGGCCATCCTCCTGGTGAAAGATCAAGGCCAATTGCTCCGATTTGCCTATCCAGTTTTGCTGTATATGGGTAGGATGAATTTCTTCCCCGTAAAGACCAACAGCATCGCCGGGCAGGTCCTTCTGACTCGGACGGGGCGGATCGACAACGATGTCTCTCTGGTCCGACACCACTACATCTACGAGAGGGTTCGCGGGAGGGAGAGGCGACCCCTCGAGATTCAAAAGATGGTCACCGCCCCCCCTGCTCCTCCCCGGAGGAGAGGCGCTTGGGGTGATCCAGGTGAGCCGGCGAGCGCGATCGCCAAAAGCGGCGCGAGCGGACTTTATCCCATTCGACCTGTTGAAGCTAAGGGACTTATGCCGGGGTCTGGCCCCGTACATCCACCGGGCAATGCCGGCCGATTTCTGATGGCTTGCCTGGAAATCCGGGTGAGCGGGGGCGCGTCGGAGGCGGTTGATGAAACGGTGGCGAAATAGGTTTACCCGTGCCGCCTGGGGTCTGGCGCTTGGCGCTCTCGTGGGGACGTTGTACCTGGTTGGCCTGTTTGATGCCCCCGAGCTCAAATCCCTGGACACGCGATTCCTCCTCCGAGGGAAGCAGGCCCCTCGCTCGCCTATTCTCATCGTCTCCATTGATGAGGATTCCTTCGACGAACTGAATCTCCAATGGCCGTGGCCGCGGTCGCTTCACGCGTCCGTCCTCGATGCGATACGCAAGGAGGAGCCGCTAGCAATCGGCCTGAATATCCTCTTCGTCGAGCCGAGCCGGATGGGTCCGCGGGATGATCAGGCGATAGCCGTCGCCATCGAGAGGGCTGGGAACGTTATCCTGGCCGCTTTTTTTAGTGAGATTGAAGGCCCGCTTTATTTCAAGGAGCATCTGAACCCTCCGCTCCCACTGATTCGAGAACAGGCAAAAGGATTCGGATTCACAAACCTTCCCGTGGATTCCGACGGCATTATCCGGCGAGGGATGCTTGCTCAAGAACACCAAGGGATATCCCGGCCGAGCTTCGCTTATCGCCTCTTCGAGTTCATCTCTGGTGTCCAGAACAGGGATCCACCGCGAGGGTCGATCCTGATCAACTTCCATGGGCCGAGCGGCACCTTTCCCGCCATCCCGTACTATCAGGTGCTCCGTGGGGAGGTGCCGCCGGAGACCTTCAAGGATAAGATCGTGTTGGTTGGAGCGATGGCCCCCAGCTTGCACGATCTTTTCCCCACTCCTTTTGCCACGGAACAGCGAATGTCGGGGGTAGAGATCCAGGCGAATCTCCTCGAGACCCTCCTCCAAGGAAATCCCTTGGCCCATCCCCCACGCCTCTTCCATCTCCTCCTGGTGATCGTAGCGACCCTGGCGGCGGCATTGATCGGCTTTCGGTTCCGGCCCCTGAAGGCATTCATCCTGGTGGCCACCTTAACCCTCGCATACGGTGCTTTGTGTGTATTCGCGTTTGTGCTCTGGCACCTCTGGCTCGAGGTGGTCCCGATGGGGGCGGCCCTCGTCACAGGTTACGGAGTGGCGGTCCTCAGGAACTACATCCAAGAGGAGCGGGAAAAGCGACGGCTCTCTCGCTACTTCTCCCCCGCCATCCTTGATGAAATCGTACGCCACCCGGGAAGTTTGAGCCTCGGGAGCTCGCGGCGGCGGGTGACCGTTCTCTTCTGCGACGTCAGGGGGTTCGCCTCGATCTCGGAGCGCCTACCGCCGGAGGAAGTCGTCGGCCTGCTCCAAGATTACCTCACCGCGATGACCGAGATCATCTTCAAGCACGGCGGCACAGTGGACAAGTTCATCGGCGACTCCATCATGGCCTTGTATGGGGTGCCCCTCCGGTACGAGGATCATGCCGCGCGGGCGGTCAGAACCGCCGTCGAGATGCACAAGCAGACGGAGGCCCTGACCTCTCACTGGTTCGCCAGGAGTGGGGAACCACTTCGGATCGGGGTGGGGGTTAACACCGGGGAAGCGGTCGTCGGGAGCATGGGGTCGGCCCAGCGGCTGGAGTTTACCGCCATCGGGGATACGGTGAACCTGGCCTCCCGGTTGGAGGGGGTGGCCAGGGACTTCGATGTCGCGATCGTGATCAGCCAGGAGACCCAGAAAGAAATCGGGAGTCTCTTCCCAGTGGAACCTTTGGGCGAGCTCAAGGTGAGGGGGCGAGAGACCCCAGTGAAGGTCTACGCCGTGGAGAGCGTGGTCCGGCGAATGGAGCTCCGGGTCCCCATGGAGATCCCGATCAGCTTGAGTCTTGATGAAGAGTTTTCGATCTTCGCCTCGATGATAAACCTGAGTAAAGGGGGGGCCGCTGTCCGGACCCCCAGCCCATTGCCCGAAAAAAAGGAGGTGCCCATCCGTTTCAGACTACCCGACACCCCGGTGACCTTTGCGATGAAGGGAAAGGTGGCCTGGAGCCGAGGGGAGGAGGCAGGCATTGAGTTTATCGATCTGACCAGTGAGGAGGTAGAGGTGCTCGAGGAGGTCGTGAAACAGCGAGGATATGGGCCTCTTCAGGAGCGAGGAACCCTATGACAGAATATCCACATTGGAGTGAACCTTTCACAATGTAACACACTTTTTTCTTTTCTTCCCACCTTCTCCCTTTCCGCGAGAGCCAGCAAATCATCTTAGGAATCGATAAGTTACGTCCCGACCGTAGTTGGTACGGTCACTGCTTTATCTCAGCGGAGCGGTTTGCGAAGAGCGGGCCACCGATCACCTATGGCGCCCACTCTGCTAATATCCCAGCCTCGCTCAGTTCATAGTACAGCGAGGTCACGGGACGAACAGGAGTAGGGATGCGGCAACAGATTGGACGGATCAAAGGATAGTTGTATTTATGCGTTTTCCATGCAGATTTTCCTTGACAGCGGATGGGAGAAATTATTTAGTGACGTAACCGACCGGGGGGGAGCCATGCAAGAGCATTGGCGCAGCGCGGCGGCCAAGTGTTCGGTTTGTCTCTTTGTTCTGCTCCTCCCCCTGCCTGCGACGGCCCAGCCTTCCGCGGTCGGGGTCGTGACGGGGACCCAGGGCCGAGTAGAGCTTACCCGACGCCCTGCCCCGACCCCGGTCCCTCTGCAGTTTAAGGACGAGCTCTTCCTCCGCGACCTCATCGATACCTTCGAGCGATCCATGGCGCGCATGCTCTTTGGAGGTCGGAGCAGCGTGACCGTCCGCGAGCTCACGCGCTTCGAGGTCCGCGCCGAAATCCTCCCGAGCGGCGCTACCCGAACAGTATACGATCTCGTCGACGGCAAGATCCGGGTGATCGTCCCCCCGCAGTTGATGCGGCCCGGCGATGAGGTCGAAATTCGCACCCCCAATGCCGTGGCCGGGATCCGGGGGACCGACATCGTCGCAGAGCGTGATAGTGCAAAGGACCGCAGTCAGTTCACGATGCTCGATGACTGTGCCAGCGTCACCCCTCGGGACAAGTTGCCGTTCAACCTGTGTGAAGGCACACGGGTCGCCATGACGGGCTCCCAAGTCGAACCTGTCCAGACGATCACACGGCAGGAAGCCGCTCAATTACAGGCGGAGTTCGACATGGGGTCTTCCCACCCGGGGGAGGCGAATCGTGCGCAGATCTTGGAGACTCACGTCAGGACCGGAGAACAATTGATGGCGGCCCTCGTGGGGATTGCAACCGAACAGACCCCTGCGTTCCAAGCAGAGACAAGCACAAGCGGATTATTGAGTGATGCCAATACGGATCGAACTCCCCTCGACGAAGATCCGTCGGCGGTGACGCCACCGCCTGCGCCACCGGCAAAAAACAATGTCAATATCATAGTGAATCCCGGGTTTGAGACCGGTGCGTTCTCCCTACTGCCTCTGCCGCCTACTGGTTTTGTGAGTAATACCTACATTTCAGGCTGGAATGTGTTTAATCAGCTTGGAAGTAACGGAAGCTTCATTATCTACGACAATGCGACGATAGCCTTGCCATTCAGCGGAACGACAGTGCCTGTGCCGCTGCCCGTGCCACCCGTGGGGACTTTTGCGGCAGTAACCGATTCGGCAGCTCCGGGAAGTCACATTCTTTATCAGGATGTCACGGTTCCTGTGAGCGGCATGTTGAGTTTTGACCTCTTCATTGGCAACGCGAATGCCGGTGGCTTCGTGACACCGGCGACATTAGATTACACGGGTGTTGCGAACCAGCAGGCCCGGGTGGATCTCATGGACCCAGCGGCTCCCATCCAGGATATCGGCGCGGGAGTGATCCAAAACCTGTTCCAAACGAATCCCGGGGACCCCCTGGTCAGCGGATACAATACGTTTGTCTTTGACGTTTCTGCCCTGGCGGGGCAGAACGTTCGTCTGCGATTCGCCGAGGTTGATAATCAAGCAGTGTTTAATTTTGGCGTCGATAACGTGAGTCTGATCGACCCCGCCTTCCCGGGCGACCTCGTGTTGCAGGGGAGTGGGTCCAGGCGCACGGTTTTCGAACCAGTCTTTCATCTGGGCACGTCGTTCGATGTTGGGACGGATCCGACTGTTGCTGGAGACTTGCTGGATATTCGCGACGGCGGTCTCATCGTCATGAACACGGCCGACCCCGTGGCGCTGTTTGAAGGTGCGATGATCACCGTGGGGACCGCTGACACTACCGAGCATGATAGCCCGAACCGCTTGTTCAACGTGCAAGGGGTCAATGTCGACGCATCCACCGGTCTCGGCACAGACCAGCCGATTCTCGGCAATGGCATTGACCCTCCGGCTTTCCCCGGAGCGACGAAGCCGATCGGTTCACTCGTTGAGGCCACTGACGGGACCACCATTGTGGTGAAGAGCGGCGCCGGAGATACGGCCGGCGGAAACGCCTTGTATCTCGATACCGCACTCCTGGAAGCGTCTGCCCCGATTATTCGCCTCATCGGCTGGGCGACCGGTCAGACGTCACTAAAAACGGATGGGTCTACCATCGACCTCTTCAAGAGCAAGGTCGCAGCCCTCGGCCCGATCGTGGCGTTAGACAATGGGCTGATCAATGTCCAGAATGGCCCGCTCATCCGGTTGACGGACGGGAGCAACATGCTCGTCACCGGAGACCTGTTGAGTCTCATCAACGGCAGTAGGATCAACGTCCTGAATGGTCCCCTCGCCAGCGTGGATGGGGCGGGAACCCTCCTCGACGTCAGCGGCGCGCTGGTGAACTTCGGTGGGACGGGCGGCAACCAGATCGTGGTGAACAATAATATTGCGCCGACAGCCACCCTGAGTGGACTGCCGGTCAGCGCGACCACCGGCGGGTCCGTCACGATCGGCCCCAATCCGGTGAAGAACCCCGCACTCGGAAACATCTCGGTGAACGGTAGTCTCATCTCGGCGACTCAAGGCGGCAGCGTGAACATCGCCGCCCCGTAAGTCAGCCGGGGTCCGTACGTGAGATCTCCAACCTGAGTGATCGTCAGTTCGAACTGTGCTTCTCCCCGGAAGACCAGTGTGCCCGAACCGCTTTACTTCTCACCGACGAGTAACACGGTGACGAGGTAAAGGCGGAAGGCAGTAGTAGTTTTCGATTTTTCATGTTAGGTTAGCGTCAGCAGTTCCTGGGTTGCAGATGCGGGCCGGAAATATTCGTGAAAGCTCGTAGAAAGCGACTCGGCTGTTGTCCGTGCGATGCGACCCCACCTGCGAGTGGGCCGGCCTGATCGACTCGGAACAGGGTGGGTGTGTTCAGAGCAGTCCACGGGGTGAGCCGCGGTGACTGGTCTGTATAACGGCACGGAGGTTTTAGGGAAACGTCTTCTCCAGGTTTCGGTATTTGCGCTCTTGACCGGCTTGTGGATTGGTGGCCAGGTCCCCAATGCCTGGGCGCAGGCCCCAACCGAAGCCGAAGTCTTCATCGATCGTGCCATCCTTGCCTACGATGATCAGCGATATGACGAGGCCCTCAAGGAAATACAGGAAGCCCTTCGCCTTGACCCTGACAATGTCACCGCCCACTACTACCTCGGCCTGATTTTTATCGCCACCGATCGCTTGCCCGAAGCCCAGGCGGCGCTGGAGAAGGCCAGGGGGCTTCGTCCCACCGATCCGGATGTTACCTTCCAGCTCGGTGTGCTCCATTTCAGTCAACAACAGTACGCAGAGGCCGAGCCGTTGCTGCGAGAGGTGTATGAGGTGGAACCTCGCCGGCAGAACCTCGGGTTCTACCTGGGGTTCATGGCGTACCGGGATAAAAAGTATCGAGAGGCCCTCCGATTTCTGCGCGCCAATGTTCCTAGCGACGAAAACTTTGCGCAACTCAGCAAGTTCTACACTGGCCTGGCGCTGGGTGCCTTGGGCTTGCCCGCAGAGGCGCAGACTGAAATGGAGGAAGCGATCCGGCTGCAGCCGTTTTCCCCCCTGGCGTCTCCGGCGAAGCGCTTTCGGGATGCGCTCGAGCCTGCCGCGCGGCGCGAGCGGCGGTTTCAAGGTGAGGTGCGGATTGGCCTGTTTTACGATGATAACGCCGCGGTCGTTCCCAATTCCAGTACCGATATCGTGGCCCGGGCCCTTCGGGACCAGGATGAGGAAAGCGAAGGCGAGGTGATCGCCGTTCGCCTGGGCTATACGTGGCTCAGGAGCGTGGGCTGGGAGGGCACGATCTCGTACGCGTTCCTGCAAACCATCAACAACCGCGACGACGCCTCGGACTTCAACGTCCAAGATCATACCGGGACGGTCGGCCTGACCTACCGGGACTCGCTTGCCGATATGCCGTACTTTGCGGGCCTCCAGGTGGCCTACGACTTTATCACCCTCGGTGGGGACACCTTCGTGCAGTTCCCGACCTTCCAGCCGTTTTTCACGCTGCTGGAGAATGCGGGAAACCTGACCACGTTTCAGTTTCGCACCCAACTGAAAGACTTTGACGAGGACGACGTTCCCTCCGCCGAGGAGCGGGACGCGACGAACTATATGGTCGGGGTGACCCATTTCTTTCGGTTTGAAGAGGACCGCCATTACATCAAATTCGGATACCAATACGATTTTGACGATGCCGACGGGGACAACTGGGTCTACTGGGGTCACCGATTTCTTGTCGGCGGCCAATATACCCTTCCGTGGGGAGATATCCGGCTGCGGTACGACCTGGACGTTCACCTGCGGGATTACGAGAACAAGCACACCCTGCTGCCGGCGGCTGCGCCCAACACCAAACGTCGTGATGACGAAGAACTCATCCATCTGGTGAGCATCGCCAAAGACCTGTCCGAACACTTCACCGTGTCGCTGGATTACCTGTTCGACGATAACATCTCGAACCTGGACGCGTTCGACTATGATCGAAATGTCTTCTCCATCAGTTTGACCTGGCGTTTTTAGCGGAGAAGACCGGAGGTTTACTCCCCATCGCCTGAATGCCGACCGATGACCCCCCTCAACCGCCGATTCTTGCGCGGGACTTCCTTCTGGGGTAGGATCGGTTCTCAGCGGGGAGTATCGCAGTGAGGCATATCGGCGATGGTCGCAGAAGACGGGGAGCCGAACTGGGAGGGGATCGATGGGAAAGGCCGGAGGCCGGGAGGAGGGGATGCGAGACAAAGTGTTGCGGGCCAATATGTTAATCCTATGTATGACCGCGGTGACCGCCTGTTCCACCGTCTATTCCGGTACAGGAGGGATAAGCAGTGCCGCGGAGTATAATCGTGTGACTGGGAATTTGACCCAAGAGTTTGCAGCGCCTTTGGATAAGATGTGGGAGGCCACGCTTGCCTCGTTAGAAGGTTTGGAGCTGACCATCGTCCAGCGGACAAAAGACCAGCTCGGGGGCCTGGTGGTGGCCAAGCGCGCTGATGGCACCGACGTGGAGGTGAACCTGAGCCCGAGAGGCCTTGAGTTGACCGTTGTAGTCATCGAGGTCGGGTCGGGAGACCGGCAAGCATCGGTCCGTATCAGTCAGGAATTGGAGCGGCGGTTAAAAAGATAGTGTGAGCGTTTCCGCTGAGAATTCCTTGGCATTTTGCGGGAATCGGAAAAGAGTCGGCCCAGTATCCCTTGACCGGAGCCGACGCGTGTGGTAGCTCTGAACTCCTCTGGTCTATGCGGGAGGAAGGCATCCATGAAGCGCGCACTCCTGCTGGTGGATCACGGAAGCCGACGGGAACAGGCCAATGCCGTACTTGTCGAGGTGGCCGAGACCATCCGACGCCTCTCCGATTTTGTGGTGGTCCATTACGCCCATATGGAGATCGCCGAGCCGACGATTGCCCAGGGGTTTGACGCCTGCGTCGCGGATGGTGCGCGAGAGGTTGTCGTGCACCCGTATTTCCTCGCCCCCGGGGACCACTACAACGAGACAGTCCCGCGGCTCGTGGCAGAGGCAGCGGCCAGGCATCCCGAGGTCCGTTGGACAATCACCGAGCCTCTCGGAATCCACCCCAAGCTGGGCGAGGTTGTCTTGGAGCGGGTGGAGGCCGCTGTGGACGGCGCGAGTCCAAAACCGGCTTGCTGAGGTCAGAGGTCTCGAGGCGCCGCCCGCCGCGAAGTTGCTGCACCGCACCACATCCAGTCAAAGCCCCGATCAGGATGCGACTCGCCGAAAGTCCCGCAACCGATACCCGTTGAGCCGCAAACGTCATTCGTCAGCAGTACGGCTCCCCACCGTGCGTCAAAATAGCAAGGCAGTAGAGGCACCCTTCGAACCGTGTCAGGAATTTTGAGGGATGGCCGCCATGAGGCCCGATGCTGCCGACGTCAAGCGGGCAGAAGTTCGGCGAATGTTCACGTCCATCGCCCATCGGTACGATCTGCTGAACCGCTTGCTCAGTTTCCGTCGCGATGTCTACTGGCGACGGGTTGCAGTCGGCCAGAGTGAGATTCCCCCTGGGGGACGAACGCTCGATCTATGCGCCGGGACCGCAGACGTGGCACTCGAGATCATTCGGCAGGTGTCCGGGGCTCGCGTGGTTGCGGTGGATAACTGTGAACCGATGCTGGTCCGGGGTCTCCAAAAGGCCATGGGAGCCGGGGTCACGGATCAGGTCCGCTTTGTCGCTGCGCCGGCTGAGGGACTCCCCTTTGTCGATGAGACCTTCGACGCAGTCTTTGTAGCATTCGGCATTCGGAACGTTGCTGATCGGCGCCGAGGGTTCGAGGAGATGGCCAGGGTCTTGAAACCGGGTGGACGGGTCGTCATTTTGGAATTTTCGACCCCCGCAGCGCCCCTATTCGGAATTCTATACCGCTTTTACTCACATCGGCTTCTGCCCTGGATTGGGGGTCTCGTGTCGGGCAACCGGGCGGCCTACGCGTATCTCCCAACCTCGGTGGATGATTTCCCCTCGCCGGAGGAGTTGGGGTCCCTGATGGAGAACACGGGATTCATTCAGGTCTCGGTTCTGCCCCTGACGTTCGGGATCGTCAGCATCCATCAGGGAAGGAGGATCGGGTATCGTGGTTGAAGAGCGAAAAGCCCTCGGTCCTCTCCAGCAGCTCCTCCTCTTTCTGGAGCTGATCAAATTCCCTCATACGATCTTTGCCCTCCCCTTTGCCTTCACCGGGGCGGTCCTAGCCGCCCAGGGGATCCCGAAAGGCGAGACGATCGTTTGGATCCTCGTCGCGATGGTGGGGGCCAGGACCGGCGCCATGGCGATCAACCGGCTTGTAGACATGGACCTGGATGCCTTGAACCCCCGGACCGCCCACCGTGCCCTTCCCCGAGGCGTTCTGCAGCCTTTTACCGTGTTGGTCATCGCGGCCTCTTCTTTTTCTCTCCTGGTCTTCGCTGCGGCGCAACTGAACCGTCTCTGTCTGTACCTCTCTCCGGTCGCGATTGGCCTCACCGTCTTCTATTCGTACACCAAGCGGTTCACCACATTTTCACACGTGATCCTCGGGCTGTGTCTCGCCTCTGCTCCCATTGGAGGCTGGATGGCCGTCCTCGGGCGAGTGGACCTGCCGCCCCTTGTCCTCGGTCTGGCCGTCCTGTTTTGGGTAGCCGGCTTTGACATCCTGTATGCCTTGGCGGATGTCGAGTTTGATCGCACTCACGGGCTATACTCGATTCCGGTACGACTCGGACGTGAAGCGGGGATGCGATTGAGCCTCGTCTTCCACATCGCGGTGCCCATTCTGCTTGGCGGCGTTGGTTACCTTCTCGGCTTGGGTCCTCTGTACTACGTGGGACTTCTATGTATTGTGGTCCTTCTGGGATATGAGCATGTCACGATACGCCGCCATGGCCTTGCGCGGCTGGAGGTTGCCTTCTTCAATGTGAATGGACTCATCAGCATCACCCTCTTTACCTTCACCCTCCTTGATTCCTTATCTATCATTTTGTAATTTTCCTTGCACCTCCCCTCCTCGGCTCCAGTCAGTAATGCTTTGGCCTACTGTCACGCCGCCGCCTTTCTGCTGCTGTCTCGCGCTCTGGATGAAAGACAAGGGACTGGCGTAATCCCCTTGCCAACGGATGCACCATCAGTACGGTTAAGTAAGGAGATCCTACCGAGAGGCAAGAGAGGGAACGATTCCCCTCTCCCAGTAAAAGGAAGAAGAGGACAGAGGGCTCGATGAAGGCGCACTGAGGAAGTTACTTCAGAAGTTTGTGGCCCCGGTTCCGCATGCAGGCATCATAGGCATTCTCGAACTGTGACTGAGCGGAGGTCCCGCCAGCGGCGGCTCCTCCGATGGCACCGCTGGTGCCTCCGGTGGCTGCCCCGACGGCCGCTCCCGTGCCCGGACTTCCAGTGATGGCACCGGCGATCGCCCCAAGCGCTGCGCCAACCGCTGCCCCACCGACCGCCCCCGCGGTTCCACGTCGTGCGGCCGTTGCGCCGGGGTCTTCCGCGTACGTTCGGGCGATCTGCTCACACTCGGCAAGGTCCCTTTGAAGCAGCGCAGGATCTGCGGAAAAGGTGGGATCGATGGGAGGACGATAGGTCCTGGCACATCCGGCGGCAAGCAAGGTGACAAACAGCGGGAGGATCAGATACCGTCTCACGTGTCTTACCTCCTCACAGATCGCGGTGGGCAATTCCGGGAATGAAACATCCCGAACAGGTATCCCCATTGATTGTATCACATTGATCGGGGGCCTTCTCACTCGCTGGCCGGGACGGACGCACCAAAAATGCAAGACCAGGGCCAGTTCCCTCCTGGCATACACCACTCCACATCAGCAGCAGCGGAGGCCCATTGTGTGGGCGAGGTTAGAGCCGCGGGCGCCTTGGTGTACACGAAAGGAACTGTGCGGCAAGTCACGATCAGGCAACCCGGCCGAGCTGGTATCCCGGTGAGACTCATTGAAGGGGTTCCGCTGGGGGGCAAAAGCGGCTAACATCTACGCCGTGTTGTCATCACGGATCCCCCAAAGGAGGTATATCATGGCGGACGCCCTCTGCCCGTCGTGCAAGGCCTCGGAGTTTCAAGTGAAGTCCGTTGAGCCCTTTACCATCCTCTTCTGCCGTGCGTGCGGCTATATCCTCGCGATTGCCCCTCGCGAGGGACAGCCCTGAACGGTGTCGTTTCATATCTTTTCAGCCTCGGGAGGACCGTCCTCCTCGTCAGCGGATCGCTCCTCTCTTTTCTGCTGAATCTTGTTCCAGTTGAGGTAGCACCTTCGGCCCCTCGCTCTACGCCTCTCCGCAAGAGCCCGGAACCCTTCGCGCCCGCGGCGACCCTGTACGGTCCGAAAGCGTTTCGACTCCCGGCAATGTCGCTCGGAGTCGCCGGTGCTGCCAACCCCGGAGCCGAGGGAGGGGTGGATTCGCGAGGAAGGCGGAATCTAGTTTGCGTGTCCGAGATCCCGGTACGGGCTCCCGGACCGGGACGGCCGGGGTCCCTCCCAACGTAACGAAGTGCAGGTGGGGATTGGCCGTCCTGTTGCTTTGCTGAGTGGCTTATGCGGAACATCTCCATGGACGAACTATTGACATGTGGAATAATTCCGCCAACGAGCGGAGCGACCCTTCCTCGGCTCAACCAATCTGAGGTCTGGAGCGAGGGCCCGAGGGTGCTACATTAGTAGACACAAGATATCAGTAGAGGGAAGGGTGATCCGCCGAGGAGTGGAACGGTCCTCCCCGAGGATGGAAACTCTCTCTCTTCTTGGAGGTGACCATGCAGGCCATTCTTGGCACGCGGCTGGCCGCTGATATCAATCTGGTGACACAAATCGTGTTGCTTGTCGGGCTCTGGATGGGTTTTTATCTCGCCCGCATCGGGCAGATCCCCAAGCATGCCAACATGCAGACCACGATGGTCGTGGGAAACTTGTTCTTCGTTCTGTTCGTGATGATCCCCAGTTTTTATCAGTATGTGATTCTCGGTGGTACGACCGGAGGGATCGTTGCGCAGCTGATGCTGGCTCACGGGTTTCTCGGGCTCCTCGCGCAACTGAGTGGTGTGTATTTGGTCCTGCGCATGCGCACCAAGGTAATTCCCCCGCGTTTTCGCGTTCGGAACTTCAAACTGGTAATGCGTGCCACGCTTGGCCTCTGGACCATTATTTTTGTTCTGGGTATCGGGATTTACAATTACCGGTATCTGGTGCCGAAACCCGTGGCAGCTGTGAGTGCGTCGCTCGTGCAGTTCCGCCAGGGGGGGAACGATCTCGTGGGCGAGGCTGGCGAACTTGAGGCTGCGGTGAGGGCCGGGGATCTACAGGCCGCCAAGCGCGCCGGGGAAAGACTTGTCAACCTTATCGAAGGCAAAAGCGGGGACCACTTTGGCGACCTTGATAAGGATGGGTCAGTCGAGGATCCCGGTGACGGAATCGGCATCCTCAGATACGTCCAAGCGGTGACGAGCGCGCCCGCGGCCGCTTCGATTACTGCTCTGGCCGGGAACGTTGAGGCCTGGGTCACCAGGATCCGGGACAGCGCCTTGGCCGTGGCGAGCGCAGCGGACCTCAAGCCGATGGAGCAGGTGATCGGCGAAGTGGTCTCCCTTGCCGATCGTGCACAGCGCGAGGGGATTGGACCGATTCTGGCGAGTGCCCCCCCGTTGGTCATTGTCGTGTTGGACGAGTTTGCCTTCGCACCCCAGAAGATCACAATACAGAAGGGAACGACCGTGGTCTGGTTAAATCAGGAACTCGAGGTCCACACGGTCACGGCCGATGATGGGAAGGTCGACTCTGGGGATCTAGACCGGGGCGCGTTTTTTTCGATTAGGTTCCGCGAAGCCGGGACATTTCCCTATTACTGCATATATCACGGTGACCAAGGTGGGGTGGATATGGCAGGGATAGTCCTCGTAGAGTAAGCGACCTCGGACCCGTTGGGGCGTTACTCTCTGCCGCGGCGGTTTATTCGACCGACCTCTTGACCGTCAGCTTTGTTATTCGATCAGCAAGCCAACGGTACATTCCCAGGATCGCGTTCCGCGCAGGACAGGGGACCTGGGGGATCTTCTGGGACCCCCAACACTCAGGACAGGGGTGGAGAGAGTAGTCTGGATTCGTCCCCCCGAGGCACGTGGGACATTCGATCCTTTCCTGGACCTTCACCATCGATTCCCTCCAATCGCGCATCGGGCGGAGGTGTTACTACCTCCTCAGAAGCTTGCTTCGCAATCCATGTGCCATGGCCTTCGGGCCAGAACTAGTTGAAAGTGAAGGGTTCTAAACGGGAGGGGAACCCTGGCATGATGACGGATTTTGGGCGGCTGCCGGGAAATGGGCAGCCGGAGGAAGAATCACCTATACAGGGGTCTCCCGTATAGACCGACTGTCTGTGCCTCAAGACGAGGCGGGGGGCGTTCAGAGGAGGGGAAAATCATGGCAACCGGAAGGGGTTAGGCGGTGGTGAGCTTCTCAAATCACCCGGGAGCGGGGTTTCAACCACAAACTGACCTTCGGCCAGGTAATCTTTGGCCCTTCACTTCCGATGATGATATCGATGTGGCCGACGCTTCCTCCCGAAACTTCGAAGTATTCACTGTCCTTGCTTGCCGCAAGATCCACCAGGGGCCTCGCCGAGCTCGGAGGGGCGAGCAGGTCTTCTGTGTGGGCCAGGATGAGAAGGGGACACGTGATATGGGAGGGATCGACCAGCTTGCCCGCCATGCACAGCTGCCGTTTGGCGAACTTATCCGCTTGGACGAAGTCCTTGATGAACTGCCGATAGGCCTCGCCCGGAAACGCCCGAAGGTCCTGGAGCCAATGCGTGAGAAGCTGTTGTTTCTTGAGATATTCCCTATCCCAGACGTTGAAGATGAGATCGAGCCAGACGCTGAAATTGCGTTGCGGGCTCGTGCTGCTGGCGAAGAGTCTGATCTCATCGCGGATCCATTCGCCGGGGATGTTCCCGAAGGAATCGACCAGCCGATCGACATCCAAGCCCTGCAGCCACCGATAGAGGGGTCCTGCCTCGGAAAAATCGAAAGGCGTCGCTAATGTTATGAGGTTTCGGATCTTTTCGGGGTTCGACGCGACGTAGAGGACGGCAAAGAGCCCGCCGAGGCAATAGCCGAGCATCGTTACCGAGGATGCCGCGGAATGGGCAAGGGTTTCATCCAGAGCAACGCCAATATCGTGGAGGTGATTCTCAAACCGGCGGCTGCAATCGGAACGATCTGGGGTTCCGAAATCGATGAGGAAGACGTCGAAACCCTGCGCTGTCAGATGCTCGACAAAGCTGAGCCCGGGGGCCAAGTCGAGGATATAAGGCCTCACGAGCAGGGGCGTAACGATGAGGACGGGAACTGGATACTTCTTCGGCCGTTCCGGAGCATAGCGAAGCAGGACGGCCTTACCCATTTGAGCGATCTGCTCGGCTGGGGTGCGGTCGGGCCGGTGGGTTTCGAGAGGCCGGGATTGGCGAGCCATCAATGGCCTCTCCTGCGGAAGGGCTGTCGTTCTTAAAGCTGCCGCTGCGTCTCTTCCTGTTGCATCAGCCGCGTCATCTCAGCAAAGACCCCTGCCGGACTCAACGGAGTTTCCACGTTGATCCTTCCATTCAGCGCTGCTCCCTCCCGCACGATCAAAACTTTGCTCCGGACGTCTCCCATGAGATGGCCGGTTGACGAAATCTCCACCTTGCCCGAGGCCATCAGATTTCCGCGAACGACTCCGGCCACCACAATGTCGGTGGCGGAGACGTCCGCCTGGATACTCGCCCCTTCCAGGATGACGACAGTCCCAGTGACGCTGATCGTCCCCTCTAAGTGACCCTGCACCTGAAGATCTCCCTCGCCCGTGAGCTCGCCGCGAAGGATCAATCCTTTCCCGAGGATGTAAGCCATCTCCCTCGACCTCCATTTCTTGGGAAGTTTTTAAGTATCACCCAGGTGTGCCGGGGGTGTCAAGGGTTTGAGCTGCCCCTGTGGCTCGCGCCTGGTGAATGCGGATCGGCGAGCCCCCTGGGATGCCCATCTTGAGGGCAAACTTGTGTGCTAAGATCGTAAGGTGGATTGGCTTGCAGAATCTGGCTGAGTCTGGAATGATTTCTAAGAACGGTGCTATTTGTGGATTAAGGCAGGTCGTGATCCCAACTTGGCACCAAAAATGCAACAACTTGCCGACCATACGAGACGAACCGTCTCCAGGAGGGGGAGATGCGGAAAAGGGCGATTCTTGGATTGGTCGCATTCTTCGTGCTGGGCATCGGAGGAATCAGTCTCGCGCAATCCTCGTATAGCTGGGTCCAGGTGGTCGAACGCGGGATGCCCAACTTTAACAACGGAGAAGTAGCCCGGGAAGCGTTGTTAGCGACAACCCCACTCCGCCTGTCATTTCCGTCTGGGGTGCACGTGCTGTTCGTGTTTGTCAAACATGACGGACACACGTACGCAGTCTACCACGACCAGGAAACCTCAGGTGTGGCCGGCATAGCCAGATGCGATTGGGATCCCGCTTACCCGCAGGAACTTCACTTTTACGAGTTCTACGTTGATACGGGGCTCCTAAAGGGGCATGCACTCACGGGACGCTTCCTATACTTCGCGCGGAGCGATCGGATCTTCGCCGGGCTGTGCCGAATCGCAGATTTGTCGCATGAGGCGCGCCCTCACGCCGAATGTCCACGCGCGACATGATCGAACAAGTCTTACGATACGCCTCCATCCCTAAGGACAGACCCTTTTCATTCCTGTGCTGTTCCCTCCAAGAAAAAACGCCCTCTTGATGCTGGGTGTCTGCGGTATCCTCCTCCGTTGCCTTGACACATTACTTTGGCAACGATATACATTGCCTTGGCACCGAGACTGCGACGTCGGCATCCGGAAGGAAGCTTCCAGATTGTATCGTGCGTCGAGGGTCACTATCGGAGGGCGTACCGACGACGTTGGGGTCCCAGCAGAGGTGCCAGGCAAGTCAGTGTTGTACGTAGAGTGAGGACAAGGGAGATTATGGACTCCGCGGAGAGACTCGCCTACATAGAGTTGAGGGTCAGGCGCTATCTCGAAGAGCGATACCCCCAAGGCTATACCGTCGAACCGTACAGGGAATTTATGCCGTGCCACTTGCGATTTGAAGTCAGGACTCCTGACGGACAACGCGGACCTACCCTCATTCTGCCAGAAGAATTTGCAGAGCATGGGGATGAGATTGAGCGAGAACTCGACTCTCGGGATGTGATGCGTGTGTTGGCGACCGCCGGGAGAGGGAACGTCATTGTCCCCAAGTTTGGCTCGCCAGTCGTAGATCCCCAACAACCCCGCTAGCCATGTCCCGCTGCCCGTTTGCCTGCCGCGGGAGCATGGATGTAAAGCTCGGCGGCAGACGGATTGGCACCCGTCCGGCTGGGGGGCGGACTCATCAGGCATTTCACTTCCTGAAAGTGGTCAGCATACTGACGCTCCGGGTTATAGACGCTGCTGAATTTCCAGAGGCTCCGGACAAAATTGGTCTGGCCGCGAAGCAGCAGCTTGAGCGCCGTCGATGAAGCCTTTCGGACCGCGGCGAAGCCGAGGTGCTTCCGGTTCAATACTGCCTGAGTCTTCACGAGCTCTTCATAGAACTGCCTCAGGGGCAGCTTGGTCGGTAGGACCGCGTGCTGGACGTCGAAGAGCCGGTAATCGAGCGTGGTGAGTTTGCGGGACTCTGTATGCCAGGTTTCGGTCCCTGGATATGGCGTGCTGACGGTCAGGTGCACAATCTCGGGAATGCTCAGGGCCCACTCCCGAATGAGCGAAAAACGGTGCTCGTCCCAGTCGGGGTCCGCAATGATGTTGATGGCTACCCAAATACCCAGCGAGCGGGCCACTTCGAGAGCCTTGAAGTTCTCACTGGGTGTGATCCGCTTCCGGTGCAGCTTGAGCCCCTCCTCATCTAAGGCTTCCAATCCCAGGAACATATAGCGCAACCCTAGCCGCTTCCAATAGGCGAAGACCTCTCGATTGCGCAGAAGCACATCACAGCGGGTCTCCAGGTAGTACTGCTTTTGAATTTGCCGCTTCTCGATCTGCTGACCGATGGCGAGGCCATGCTCCGGATAGATGAAGGCCACATCATCCACGATGAACGCGTTCGGCTCTGGGATGCGTGCGAGCTCCTCTGCTGCCGCCTCGGCAGAGACCTTACGATAGCTGCGCCCGTAAAAGGTCCACGCGCTACAGAACGTGCAGTCCCAGGGACAGCCGCGGGTGAATTCGATGGAGGCGCACGGATCCAGCTCTCCAATGAAATACTTCCTCCGCTTTCGGGTGAGGTCCCGAGCCGGGGCGTACTTGTCCAACATATCGAGAAGGGTGGGTGAAGGGCCGATGCCATTTAAGGTCACCACGCCGGGAAGCACTGCGAGATTGCCGTGCGGGATCGCCTCGAGGATCCGGGGTGTGATCGCTTCCCCCTCGCCCCGCACCGCACAGTCGATCGCTCCCTTCGCGTGCTCCAAGATCTCCATCGGTATGAACGAGGCGCTATGCCCTCCGATAAAGACAAAGCACTCTGGCAGGCGGCGCTTGGTCTCGACCGCGAGGTCCACGACTTCGGGGACGTTCGCGAAATAGTTTATGGAAAAGCCGACCGCCTCGGGTCGGAAGTCGTCGAGCTCTTGGAAGTAGTCGGGATGGTGAAAGATCTGGAGATCAAGGAGCCGTACGTTGTGCCCGGCCAGGCGGGCTGCCTCGGCCACTCGTTCCAATCCGAGAGGTTCCAGGCGAAGGTAAATCTCGGAATACATTAAAGGACTTGGGTGGACCAAAAGGACTCTCATGGCGTGTCTCCCTGGCCCATGGATAAACCGTGCGAGGATGGATCCTTGCACCACGGGTGACTCCGAACCTTGGCGTGCGGTGCGCTCCACATGTCGTGAACGGTATGCCTCCGAGGTAGGTCATCACAACGCTACGTCCTCGCGACTCCACTCAGTCGTTCGTCTTTCGTTCCTCTTGAAGGAAAACGCCCTCCCGGCTCGTGCGATTCCCGAGAGGGCGCCTGAGTGTCTGGTGTGCAGTCAATGGTGTCAGGGTTCCGCGAGCGGCTATCGCTACCCCGGGTCCATCATTGCCTCTCCCCCAATGGACTGAAGTATTGCCCTCTGATCAGGTGCCGTTAAGCGCCAGGCGCTTCGTCTCCCACAACGCTGCCACAGGTAGCGGTGTACGCCAATCCGCTTAATTGCGCGGACGCCCGACCTGAAACTTTTGCACAGCGGCGATGGCATCAAGTCCGGCCCGCGCCCGGGCAGCGGTTTCGGGCGACGGATCGAGATCAAGCGCGTCGAGGAAGTGCTGATACGCTGGCGTCGCTTGGCCGAGGGACATTAACTGCACCATGCCTGCCCCTACGTGCGCTTCGGCGGTCCCAGGTCCCTGCGGATAGTCGCGCACATGGCGTCGATAGACGATGAGTGCGGCGCGATGGTGCCCATTGCGCTGCAACCAGTCGGCCAGGGCAAGCGAATCCTCCGGCATGAGCACGCGTCGCGTCTCGTCTGGATCGAGCGCAAAGTACGTTTCTGCCGCATCAGGGAAATCGCCGCGGGCGAGCGCTTGAGCGATGGCGTCTGCGGGCTGGTCCATGGATTCTCTGGCGGCGGCGACCCTCTGGCGGTACTCCTGCGGCCGTGCAGTGACCTCTCGCCGGTTCATGAACCAGGCAGCGGTCAGCCCCCCCAAAAAGCCGCCGATGTGAGCCCCGTACGCGACGCCACCGCCTTCCATGCCGCGTGCGATGAGAAACGGTAGCAAGTTGTCTACCAGTAAGTAGAATCCGAGAACGAGCCGAGCGGGCACCGTGATCACGTTCATGAAAAAGGGGAAGAGAATGAACAGCAACCGAACCGTATTGCGCGGAAACCAGATGAAATAGAAGCCGAGGACACCTGAAATGGCGCCCGACGCCCCGATGAGCGGAAGCGGTGAATCGAGATCAAACAGTGTGTAGAACACCGTCGCCATCATCCCGGTCCCCACATACCAGAACAAAAAAGGAAGGCGGCCCAGTCGGTGTTCCACGTTGTCACCGTAGATCCACAAAAAGAGCATATTGCCGAATAAATGCATGAACCCGGCATGGAGGAACATCGCCGTGAAGAGCGTGGCTAAGGTCGGAGCTGCCGGTCGAAAGCCGTAACGGAAGACGAACAGGTCGTATGCAGATATGTGACGTAACAGTTCCTCCAATGGTACCGGGCGTGGCAGGGTCCCGGCCACCGTGCGAAGATACTCCAAGAGCGCCGGGTCGTTCGGGTCGGGCACCCTCACGCTGAGTGGCAGGGTGATGAGCACGAACACGGCACAGTTGACGAGGATGAGCGCATAGGTGACGAACGGTGTCCCCCGCGGATTAGGGGCATCGCCCAGCGGTAGGATCATGGCGGGTGCTCCGTGAAGGTCTCTAGAGGCGCGTTATCCCGGCCACGGAAATGAGACGGTGCCTCCGGAGTGGCGAGCCGGAGGGGCCGATGAGTGAGAGGAGGTTAGCAAAGACATTGGTGGATTACAAGCGCGATCCCTCACCTGGGTGAGGCGGTCACGTCAGAGAGATTTCCATCCCGCTCCTTCGAGATCCCGTCCTGCCTCGGGATGGTTGCTTCTCACACGGATCTGCAGATCCTCCACATATCTGACCGCCTCTCCTCCTGCTGCCTTGCGGTAGAGGGCCTGGAGCGAAATTCCTTTCGCCTTATTCAGGATGGGAGGTGGGACCGCGACGGACACATACGTCTCAGCGCCGGGGAGGACGACCTTGGGCCTTACGGGAAACCGGAGCCGCTGGAGCGATCCGTCGACGCCGCTGATCTCTCCAAAAAGGACAATCTCTGAAATGGTCTCGCGACCTTGGTTGATCAGGCGAAGCAGGATTGCCCGAGAGCCGCCGGGCCGCTGGATCATCCCGGCTGATTCCACGCGGAGCGTCCCTGCACTTGCGCGGAGGAGCCTGGGGATCGTTTCTGATCTCAGGAGAAAGGGAAAGACCAGCCGCTTTGGGATAGGGTCAGCGACCGGGTATCGCAGAACCTCCTGCACGAAAATCCGGACCTCCAGACGGTGGGCTTCCGGCAGCGTGGTTGAGGGAATCCGGGCACGGAAAAACTCCACATCCTCGCGTTCTAGACGGGCGAGGGTCGTTATGGGACGAAGCAGTGTCACCCGCCGACCGGTGTGGTCAAAGACGTGCACCTCGACCCGACGCAGGTCCCAACGGTCTACAGAGGCGTTCCGTAATTCGTAAACAACCGAAAGCCCTTCCGGCTGTCGCTCTCGTCTAACCTCCCTGACGAGGATGTTCACCGCCTCGACTTTTGGAGGCACCAACAACCCGAGAAACACTAGGCCGATGAGAGTCCCGATAAACGATCGCATTGTCTCACCTCTCTCTCCACTTTCTCGACGGATCCGTTCCACTCGGTCTACAAATAGGCGCTCTATAAGCAAGACGTTTCCGGGGAGTGCCGTATTCCGAAGAAGGCGTCGTCGTGTTCAGTATGATCTCCCGTGTGACAAACTGTCTGTCCTCGAACGACATGTTGACACCCTGACCGAGTCTTCCCAGCCCCCGTAACAGGCATTGGATTGGAAACTGGTCCGTATGGCTGATTAGAGCGAGAGAATTTGAAAAGTTGCGCGGACGCCCTAATTTCCCGATTTTTGGCACAGTTGTCGCAAGAGAGCGTTTCAGAATCTTACCTCGAGTGACGTCGGTCGTGGGAGCGCTTTCACGATTTCCAACCTGCCGGATGGGCGGACTTTCTTCATCGTGATCACCGCCAAGGAAACTTTCCCAAGGAACAAAGCCCTGATGGCCTGACGGTGGGTCGGGAATGGATGACATCCGCGTGGTCCATGGGAGTGAAGCGCAGCAGGCCCTGAGCCCACACGGCAGCACGACGAGGGTCGTCGCAGTCCAAAAGCCTCTTTGGAGGTGACTATGCACAAGCGGCCGGTCCTGGTTATTGACGATGATCCCAGGTCGCGGGAGCTCGTCACTGCCATTTTAACACATGCGGGTTTCGACGTCCGTTCGGCTCCCGATGGTGAGTCGGGGATCGAACTGGCCCGGACGGTGCAGCCGATCATCATTGTCCTGGACATGATGATGCCCGGTGTCGACGGAATCGAGACATTGACGCGCTTGAAGCGGGATCCCGTCCTCGCAGATATCCCTGTGGTCGGGATAACGGCATCGACGGACCTGTCCTACACCGGGAAGGCCTTTCGCGCCGGAGCCGACTTCTTTGTGCCAAAGCCCTTGAATCGGCCCAGTCTCGTCCGCGCAGTGGAGTTGGCCGTGGACAAGGTTCGGCGAGGTAGCCCGATGCGCCATCACCGGCGTCATCCGCGTTTCACCACTGGGGTGGATGTCAGATGCCTCGTCGCGGCCGGTGCCGATAAGTCTCGGGAGTTGGTGGGCACCGCGGGCAACGTGAGCCTCGGTGGCCTGTTACTCTTCCTGCCCGAACGGCTGGACCCCGGGACCGTATTCGGTCTCCGGCTCAGGCTTCCCGAGAATACGATTCCTGCCGAAGGCAAAGTGATATGGCAGAATCCCCAGGGGATGGTCGACGGGAGGCTTCGCCATGGGATCCAGCTCTTGCGCTTTGGGAACGACTCCAGTCTCGTGGGGTACCGACGGTACCTGAGCCAGATAGCTTCCAGCGGATTCGTATGATAACCCTGCCCAACCAACACCTTTGATCCCCTGCCCACTGATTTCCCGCCTGCCTATCCTCGTGTCGGATGCCGAAAAACACTTCGGACTTGTCATCCCCTCCATGGTCTGGGGTATTCTGAAGACGAGAAGCGATTCGAGTGTGCCCTACAGGAAAAGGAGGGGGGATGAGTACATCAAAAGGGCGGGACACGGCGGCCAAGCTTTCGCGCATAAAGGACTACCTGGAAAAGAAGCATCCTCCTGGGTTCACCATCGAATCTGGCGTCGCCAGTCAGGGTAGTCACTTGCTGTTTCGTGTAAAGGACCTCGAAGGGAGACGTAAAGGTCTCCTGGCCGTGGCAGAAGAATTCATCGATGATTACTGGGATGAGCTTGAGCGAGAACTCGACACTGCGGATGTGATCGGCGTCATGGCGAGAGAAGGGGAAAAGAAAGTCGTGGTTGTCGAAAAATCCGAGCGCCGGGTTGAGGATCTAACGGAGGAGCCCAAGACCTGATGATTTAACAGCCCAACCAATTGGCGCGAGCAAGCCGCCGGAAATGCAGGCATTTCCGGCGGTTTTCCTTTTTCGAGCAACGGATTTTCTCGGGAACCCACAGGGTTCGGTCCCAGTTATACCAATGAGCGAAAGGGGATACGGCGGCCTTGAGATTTCTTGAAACCTTTTCCCCCCAGCGGCATCAAAGAAGGGTGAAGGGTAATTTCGACACTGAACGAAAGGAGGTGAAACATTATGAAGCGCTTTGCAGCTATCGCGTTGGTCCTCGCCCTCTTCGCCACCCCGGCGATCGCCTGGGCGGACGTGAACATCGCCGATTCCGTGGGCATCTCCGTGGAGGAGCTTCTTACCGAAGCCGGTAATGACTAATCCTGGCGGGTGAGACTCGAAAAGCAAAATGGTCCCAGGTATTCCTGGGACTTTTTGCTTTTTGGAGCCCTTACGAATCCCATCTTTCCGCCCTGAGCTTGAGGAGGCCAAACAGTTTGGCGTCGCGTCGAGCGATGGCGGCCTCGTGGGCTCCCGGCGGATAGGCATAGAACCCCTGGCCGACTCGCGCCCCCGTGTGGCCTTGGGCCACCTTCTCTGCGAGGCTTCGCTGGGGGTCTTTGGTCGCCGACAGTTCCGGGTACAGATAGCCGGCAATGGCATGAAAGGTTTGGATGCCGGCGAGGTCCATAGTCTGGAGCGGCCCGACAGTGGCCCACCGAAGTCCGAGTCCGGCCGTCAACGCCAGGTCGACCGCCTCAGGGCTGGCGATCCCCTCCTCTATCACGTGGACCGCTTCGCGAATGAGGGCGAACTGAAGGCGGTTCCAGAGAAATCCGGGGACGTCCTTCTCGACCCGAATGGGAACGCGGCCGATCCGACGGGCCAGGTCACAGGTGCAGTCCATAACGGCGCCGGAGGTCTCTCTGCCCCGAGTGACCTCCACCGGGGGCATCAGGTGAGGAGGGTTCATCCAGTGAAGTCCCACCACCCGTTCGGGTCGGGTTGTGGCGGCAGCGATAGCCGTGATGGAGATGCCAGAGGTATTGCTGGAGAGGATGGCTTCCGAGGGTGCGTGGCGATCTAGGGCGGCGAAGATCTGGCGCTTGAGGTCTAAATCTTCGGGCACACTCTCGTTCACGAACTGGCTGCCTCTCACTGCCACCTCCACGTTGGTGAGGGTCCGGATCCGGGATAATGCTTCGGCAGCCGCCGGCCTGGAGAGAAGCCCAGCCTCCACCATCAAATCATGGTTCTTGGCGATGCGGGCCCGAGCCTCCCCGAGGGTTTCCTCGTGCCGAGCCTGAAGGTGCACCTCGTAGCCGGCCTGCGCAAAGTGCTGGGCGATACCGCTCCCCATCACCCCCGCCCCGATGACGGTGACCACTTTAATTTCCTCAATTCGCACCATTTGTTCACTCCCCTCTCAAGCCCCCGACCCACTCTTTGGGGGGGCTTGGATATTGACGATCGTCACCGCCTGAGCCAAATCGTTCAAAGAATAAGCTCACTTTGATCAGGTAGAAACGCACTGCCGTAGCGAAAAAGATAGCCACCTTGTCTCGGGTGAAGGCAGGAAATAACAGCACCTGCATGCGCTATCCACAGGTGCCGAGATACCAGGGGACATTAACAAACGCGTGCAAGGATTTCAAGACGTAACGCCCAGTCTGTGCCCTTTTGTACATCCTCAGAACGCATCTTGGTCTTGGTGGGGTCTGGGAGGCTCAACTTGGCCCCGCTTTTCCTTCCTTGGCTACACCGAAAGCCTTGAGGAAGAAATGTCTTACACGCTGATTAAAATCGGGAGGGACCTCTCTGTGGAACCCGCCGGCAGGGAAATGGAATTCTGCTCTTGAATTCTTCTTAAGAACTTCTTTTAACCGTTCACCATGACGAACCGGGATCTGCCTATCCTCGCGACTATGGATGATAAGAACCGGCACGTCTATTCTTCGTGCGGCGTTGATCGGAGAAATCGTCACGACAGATTCACCAAAAAGAGTGCGGGCCCAAAGTTGCATTGCACTCACCATCGGTTTCTTTAATATCCATAGCCGAGAATATGTCTCAAGACCTAGCGTCTCCAGATCGGAAAAAGCAGCATAGCTTGCCACTGCATTGATGCGTTTATCCTCTGCTGTAGTGAGCAAAGCAATCGCTCCGCCCAGAGAAAATCCCAATACGCCAATCTGTTCGTACCCTCTTGACTCAAGAAAATCAGCCGCTGATTTTAGGTCCATTCTCTCCTGAATACCAAAAGTCGTATAGTTACCTTCACTTTTGCCAAAATATCGTAAATCCAATAGCAAAAGATCAAAATCAGAATGCAGAAAAGCGGCAAAACCAAGCATATCGACCTTCTCACCCGGATACCCATGGACCAATATAATTGCTCGGTTGCGTATGTGATTTCTTGTATTGGAGATCAACCACGCGGCAAGTTTTAACGCATCCGGCGTTATGAGTGTTACATCCTCACTGGGTAGGCGATAACTTGCCGGAGTAGTGGGAGAGACAATTTTTGGAGGGCGTATGGCTCGCCAAAAAGGAAATAAGGATATCGCAGCAACGATCAGTAAATAGATGGGTATTCGCAACAGAATTTTCTTGAAGAAATTTTGTTTCATCTGAGCACGTAGCGGCTGAATTACCTTTAGACGGATAGATTTGTGCAAGCCCCGTACCAGGGAGGCAACGGACTATGCTGACGAACCCGAAGACCTTCACTCGCCCCCGACCTCTGGCTGGGGAAGGCATATGCGGAAACTGGACAGAAGGCACGCGACCGCAAGGAAATTAAACGAGTCGGGTAGTCTCAATTTGACCCCCAAGTCGATATTTTCCTATATTTGATAGGTAGTTACGCAATACCTAGACCCTACCGGGCCAGACGCTTCGATTGGCACAAATGTTGCGATAAGGCCAGCGGGCAGCGGAGTTCGATTCGAACCAAGGAATCGTGCATTCCGCAGGTGCCCCGTACTCGGTAATTGCATGTGAGGGGTTACAATGGGAGAAAAAAAGGCAGACAGGAGAAAGTATACGCGGTTTGTCATCAGGGAAACGACCAAGGGGCGGGTGTCCCCGATCGATGAGGTGTCGCTGGTCAACATCGCTCTTGGGGGCGTGCTGGTCGAAAGTGCCCAGGTCGTCCGGCCAGGGACCTTTTGCAATTTGGAGCTTGAGCTTGAGGGTAAAAGGATCAGTTTTCGGTCTCGTGTGGTATGGTCGATGGTCGCCCGGCAAGGCGTCGACGTGGACGGAGAAGCCGTCATGATCTACCACACCGGGTTAGAGTTTTGTGAACTTTCGCCAGAGGCGCGGGAGGTGATCACCGATTACCTCCGGTCAATGCTCGAGCAGGGGAAAGCCGTCCCCTCTGGCAATGGAATGGTCATTCGGCCGTACAAGTGTGAGAACTGCGCTATGTCTTTCGACTTGGCTGATTCCGAGGTCCGCCCTGTCTTCACCGACCCCCGAAAACGTCCGGTCCGGGTGGGCGACATGTTTTACTATGACCACAGGACGTGTGAAGGGACGGTCGTGTGTGTCTCAAACGATCCAAGCCTTCCGTGGAGTGGTGACTAGGCGGTAAAATTCCAAGTCCCGGCTCCTCAAATCTTCTAAGCTTCCCTGTACCCCCTCTCGTGGTACCTTCTTGATTAGGGTCCTCAGGACGTGAAGGAACAGGTCTGAGCTCTAGGGGGGGTGAGTCCTCTTGAGCGCCTTAGCCGTTGGTGAGCTCGCCACATTGATTCACTGCAATTCGGTTGCCCTCTTCCTGGGCGCGACCGACGTGGGAAAGACCACCCTCATTCGTGAGCTCCATGAGCGGCTGGGCGGGCAGATCGTCGATGGGGATATCGGGCAATCGTGGATCGGGCCTCCAGGCGTCGTTTCCCTGGGGACGCCGGAAGGAATACGCGCTGGCTACTTCGTGGGGGACGTCTCGCCGCGCGGAAACTTTCTGCAGGTGACTACCGGTATCGCCGTGATGGTCCGGCGAGCAGAACGACCCTGTCTCATCGACACGGACGGGTACATTGCTGATGGCGCGGCCCTGGCCTACAAAACGGAGCTTATCAATCTCGTCCAACCTGATGTGCTGGTGCTGATGCAACGCGGTGATGAGCTCAACTACTACAAGATGTACGCCCAAAAGGGGATTGCAGTGATTGAGCTCCACGTAGACCACCAAAGCCACAAGATCCGCGAGGGACGCATTCGGACGCGCGAACGGGCGTTTTGCGACTATTTCCGGGCTGCCGAGCACCGACGCTGGCCGCTGAGTGGGGTTCAGTTCGAACGCCGGCTCTTGGGCCGAGGGGAGCCCCTCGACACGCAAATGCTCTCGGTCATCTTGGGTCGTGAGGTCAAAGGAGCCTGGAGAGCCACCCATGAGGCGAGTCTCGTCGTCGAGGGGTACCCCCACACCCTGGGGACGGCGAAGCGCGCGCTGAACGTGGAAACCGTCCACCTATACAACTGGAGCGACTTGAGGGACCTACTGGTCGGGTGTTTGAGAGATGGCGAGTATTTGGGGCTGGGTGTCTTGAAAGACGTCACCTCCGAAGACCTAACCCTCTGGACGCCGGTCGAACGGGGTGACGTGCTCCAGCTCGGGTCATTGCGAGTGAGCGAGGATGGGCGTCACGAGTACGTACGCCTATCCCTTCAGGTATGACCTCCGCGCCAGTAGATGATCAAGATATCAAAGTCTGAGCCCCTTCCGATATCCGAAAACCCTAGGACCAGTATGCGCAATTCTGTCGGCCTACGACTTGACCCCATCCGCACCCTCAACAATTTCTGGAATCGCTTTACGGAGCCAGGGAGGGTTGCTGCCTGATCCCGATCAGAAGTGTATTGACATGACCTCCTGTGGCTCGTTATGGTATGCGCGTAGACGCTGGGCGCTCAGCTGCCTCGCATACGGCATGGTATCCGACCGGGCTCTGATGTCATTGGAACTCATAATGGTGCCTAACTTCCTAAGTTGCGAGGCGCCGTAAGGGGTCAGCTACATCGGCTGTCATCGTGGGAGGCAATGATGAATCCTCGAAATATTTTGAGCACTTGGTCTCACCAAGATAATGGCTATAGGATGGTGAAAGGCTCAAATCTTGCTGTGGTCTTTCTTGGGATCGCCTTCTTATTTGGGTGCGCGGGCCCGACCATTCGAGGTGAGGTCGAACCGCCCGAAGTGTACCTGTCTAATATTGCGCCGTTAGAGGCCAGCCTCTTTGAACAGAAAGTGCAGGTGGACCTGCGGATCCAAAACCCCAACAATTTCGATCTTCAGGTTACTGGAATCGACTTTCACCTAGATGTCAATGAAGTCCAATTGACGCGTGCAGTGAGCAAACAAAAAGTCACGGTTCCTGGCCTGGGGGAATCTGTCCTATCGATTGTTGCAAGGACAACGGCTTTTGACATTGTTCGACAAGTCTTAGCTTCGCGCGAGCGGGAGGAGTATGGTTACGCAATTAGGGGGCGGGTTCACTTAGGTAACGCGTCCGTGGAGAGTGTACCTTTCGAGCGCTCGGCCAAATTCACACCCTGAGCGCAATAAAATAAGGAGTAGAGGTCAGGTCCTGCAATCACACCTCCCTCTCCGCATTCCGTAAACGGCGACTGAACGTGGCATAGTGTACCCCGCGATATGTTCCGCAATCCCTTGAGGCAGTGAGGGGGTCAGGCTTGCCTAACTACATGCTGCCCGTCGAAGTGCCTGCGCAGGTGAATGCCGCGATTCGTGCTTCCATCCGCAGGCGCTAGATCCGGCGCGGGCAGTTCGGTCAGCAAGCCACCTACACCAAGCCCCGCGTTCTCCCTGCAAAGAATCACTCGGAAGGATTATCAAGATATCAAAGTCTGACCCTCCACCTCCCAAACGAGGTAGATAGGGATGTGCGGACGATTTACCCTGACGACGGCTGCCGCGATCTTCGCCGATCTATTTCAGTTGGCCCATGTCCCCGCCTGGGCACCACGGTATAATATCGCTCCCACCCAACCCGCTCCGACGGTGGTGATCACACCAGAGCATGCAGACAGACAATTCAAGCAGTGGCACTGGGGCCTCATCCCCGCGTGGGCGAAGGAGCCGCGTATCGGTGCAGACATGATCAACGCGAAAGCGGAAACTGTCTCGAGCAAGCCGGCCTTCCGCGTAGCCTTCAAGAGGAGGCGGTGTTTGGTGCTGGCCGATGGGTTTTACGAATGGCAGCGGCTCGACCGCAGGAAGCAACCCTTCTAGGTCCGGAGGCGGGATGGGAAACCTTTTGCTTTCGCAGGCCTGTGGGAGCATTGGGAAGGCCAAGGGGGTGTGTCCATCGACTCGTGCACCCTACTGACAACTGAACCCAACGACCTTATCCGTGGTCTTCACCACCGAATGCCGGTGATCCTGGACCCGACCGACTATGCCCTGTGGCTCGACCCGGCCATCCAAGAGCCTAAGCGGCTTCAGCCGGTTCTTCGCCCCTATCCCCCAGAGGAGTTGATGGCGTACCCGGTTAGTACTACGGTGAACAATCCATCCAATGACATCCCGGAGTGTATCGAACCTTTAGAAAGATGAACGGTGCGGCGTGAGTTGGGAGGGAAACGGCGTCGTTAGGGAGGAGTAAGCGATGAGTGAGTCCACGATGGAGACCCTGGAACGACGGCTGGAAGGAATGGAACGGGAGAACCGCCGCTTGCAGCGGGCGGGGGCCTTGGCCCTGGTCTTGATCGTGGCGATGGTGCTGATGGGACATGTCCTCGACGAAAAGGTAGTCGAGGCCGAGCGTTTTGTCCTGCTAGATCCAAACGGAGCGACCCGTGCCGTGCTGGTCGTGACAAACGGTGGAGCTGGCCTGTACCCCTATGACAACAAGGGGAAACTCCGCACCGGGCTGGTAGGCGGGATGGAAGATGAATCCGGCCTCAGTCTTTACGGTTCGGATGGGAAAGAGAGCGCCCGACTGAACGTGTATGCCGATGGGCCTCCCGGGATGACGCTCTTAGGCAAGGAGGCGAAGCCCAAGGCCACGTATATTGTTTTGAGCGATGATAGCTCGCACCTTTTCATCTCGGACAAGAGCGGCAAGGTCATCTGGAGCGCCCCGTAGGGGGGCCTGGCGGACAGGTAGAAGAGAGCGGGGATGAGTCGGGCTTTCCGGATGCCATAATAAATAAAAAGAAGGGGCGGAAAACCTTTTGGGTTTGCCGCCCTCCTCTTCAGGAGCCCAGAGGGTCCTTATTTCCCGGTGGGCTCAGGTGCAGTCTTTTATAAGATCTTGATACCTTTGTCAAGCACAAATTCACAAAGCTTCCATAAGCCATACTCCCGCTCGAAGTGCCAGCGCAGGTAAATGCCACCATCCGCGCCTTCATCCGCAACCTCTAGCTCGAGCCTGCGTGTCCAGCCCCGCATTCTGCCCGGAAAAATTCCCACCGAAAGATGTTCAAGACATCAAAGTCTGACCCCAACCCCCCAAGGTTTCTCGTAAATCAACTTCAGGTAGCTATAATAGATGTAGAAGGAGCGGAGCGGGCTCACCGAGTGACGTCACCACCCGATGAGCCCTGGCCCCACGACAGACCGAGGCTGCGGCGGGGTTCCTGTTACTTTAGCCCTCGGGGAAGCGACATGCAACGTGAATAAGGACGAGAAATGGGAGGGCGAACTACGGGAGATGGTGGCGGATTTTATCCGCGTGAAGACGGAGACACGAGATGAGTCTGCTTTGACCTGGGTTTTGCAGCGAACCGTGTTCGCACTGTCCCAGATAGGCGTGTCACGGAATACAATTCTTAACTGCGTGCGGAAAGCGCTCCCTGGCTGATCTGACCTCTTCTTTCCCCTCTCGGTATCCCTTGAGGACCGAGCTACCGTCGCGTAGTGCAAAAACCCGCACCGAAGGATTATCAAGATCTCAAAATCCGACCCCCGGTCGCCCCGCCCGAAGAGGAAAAGATGTCAGGAACCTTTTCCTTGATAGCTCGCACCTTTCCATTTGGGACAAGGGCGGGAAGGTCATCTGGAGCGCACCCTGAGGAAGAGAGGCGAAGTGCCAGCGCAGGTAAATGCCACCATCCGCGTTTTGATCCGCAAGCTCTGGTCCCGGCGTGCCTACCTCCGTTAACGATCAACCTGACCGCAACCCCGACTTCAGTGGTACCCTTTTGTTTTCAGGTCGGCGCATCTTAGACGCCGGTTGTCTGACGGTACGTGGCATGCAGACGGCCATAAAGCCGTTATCACGGAGTTTCTCTGCTCTCCACTGACACAGGATAGCTTCGGTATACCAGGAGACAGCCGCCCACTGATGCGGGTAGACCATCGCCCACAGCACGAGGATAGGCATCAGGGTGTCCGCCCCCTTCGTTTCCACCCCTATTTTGTGTACGACTGCAAGCGTGACCCGCATTTCATCGGCATCCGGAATCACCAAAAAGTCCACGTCCACGACACGGCCACGCTTGTCCTTAAAGGCGGCGCAACGCACGTAAAGATCGCTCTCCTTTACGATATCGCGATGGAGCTTCATGAATTCAAGGTTGAGTACATTTCCGGTGAGCGGATCGTGAAGATGATAGACGCCGCCGACTGTCCCCTGATCGATGGCGTGTAGAATCGCTTCCTGGATCCTGGCGCGTAGCTCCCCCTTGATCGACGGATCGTCAACGGCGAAGGCTGAGTTACTCCAGGGAAAGAGCAGGCCTAGGGTGAGAATTGCTTGAGCCAACGGACGCAACTTCATGATATCTGCCCTTCCGTGCTAGCTTGATTTGAGGCGGCCATCCCGGAAAAAAAGTTTTCAAGATGACGAACAAAAACGCCCTCCCGGACAATGCGCCGCCCGGGAGGGCGTCCGAAGTTGTGTTGGGACTTCGATTGTGCCTGTGGTGGGCCCGGGTAGGATACTCACCCCGGTGTCATGCTGCTACTGCCTAGGGTAGCTGACCGCTACTCTCATCCAAGGGTCACCGACGCGACAGCCTGAAGGGTCGCGAAGTCTCGCTACCTGAAATTTATTCCCAGAGGCTGAAGAGATCAAGAGCACAGACACGTCAAATGCATGGCTCGCGGCAAGATTATTGCGACGCCTGATGAACGTCAGGGGCGATACTGTCCGGCATCAGGGGAGTGAAATGGACGATGTACTCTTTGTGATTGGGCGATGTCAGTCACTGCAGGGAGGACGTGAATCATGTCAGACATGAAGCCCCTCGAGTCTGCTCGGGACAAGCGCTTCGACTCGCGCTTCGGTGGCTCGCTCAGGGCACCATTCGACGCATGAGAAGTGGCTCGCCAGCCGCAGATGGCCTGCCATGAGCCAGCGGGGAAAGCTCTCGCCAGAAAGCTTTCCCCGCGCGTCGAATGGTGGAGGGGAAGGGATTCGAGGGCCCGACCTCTGCCTTGCGAAGGCAAGACCGGTAGGTAAACCAGAATGAGGGAGCCGCCGGGAAGTCAAGCAGTTCCGGCGGTTCTCCCTTGCCTACGGACCGACTCGCATCTTGGTTTTCGTTAGCGCTGAGGCGATAGAGTTGGGTTCCGGAGGGCAAAGCCCTGGGCGAAGTGGAGGACTCTAACTGAGGGGTGGTCGCTCGCTTGCAGCTTTATGGGCAAGTTCTCTCGTGTTGACTTTTATGCCTTGCCAACTTTTTCCCCAAACCGCTTGGCCCAGGCCATCATGTCGACGCACTGAATGCAATACATGGACACGGGATTTTTCGAGGTGGCCTTGGACCGTTCAAAGCCGTCTTTTGAGTAGACAACGCCTTTCGCGCACCCGTCACATTTGCCCACGGCGAGGTCGATGGCGGGGTCCTTTAATGCCTGCTCCATATCGACCTCATCTAAAGAGGCAACCACATAAATGTCCTTCTTTTGCTCTTTCTCCTCCCTCATGTCCATCACCGCCGCGTTTCGTTAAATCGGCCGGAGATACCATGCGGGCCACGGCATCCGTAATAGGGGTGCTAAGATCATGCCAATCCTTAATTTCCGGATAATTAGGCTAACCTTTGACCCGTTCTCCATCAGGCCAATTGTTCTTTACGTCGAAAAGTGGACAACCGACTTTTTCTGAATTCTCCTGATTAGGGGGACGGACGGGGGAATGTAAGATCCAATAGAGCAATGGAGTAATAAACCGCATTGGGTCATTGGTCCAAAGTTCCAATGTTTCAATGCTCTGAAAATGAAAAGCCCGGGAGTCCCCCGGGCTTTTCATCTGTTGGCCGCCTTCTGGAAGGTCCACTTGATTTACGGCTTCACGGCGATGGCTTTGGCCATCAACGTCTCTCCTGCCTGTCCCGAGCCCGGCGCATGCAGGACGTCGACCGTCCTCCCCTGAGTCAGCTCAGCCAAATGCAGGGTCTTGCCGTTCTCCGTTATCGTCGTGGCCGGATCAACACCAAAGACCCACTTCGCGCCACTGGCATCCTGAACCTCGACGATGTTTGCCGTCGGGTTTACGGAGAGGATCTCGCCAGAGACAAGAGAAGTGGCTAGGGCAGTGGTCTCGGTTGCCTCAGTCGGCGCCTCAGGAGCTTTGGCCGTTTGCTGTTGCTCTCCGCAGCCCTGCACGATCACTACTGCCGCCACCAATAGGAGTCCCCCCAGGCCACGGTAGAGCCATGTGCGTTTGGTCATCTCTGCTCACCTCCTCTATAATCTTGCCTTCGGTTGACTTGTCATTGGTTGCCGTTCTGTTTACATGCGAAAATGGCAACCTCCGTGCCAGACCTGGAGAAGGGGGAGGTTTCGATGGGCGAGCACCAGGATCTTCCAAGCTTTATCGCGGAACCCTCAATAGAAGTATGAGGGCGAGAGTGGGGGTTCGTTGCCAGTGGAAGCAGTAATGTTTACATGATGGGCAATGTAAAAGTTACTATTCACGCGTGATCGGCCCCGTACGTCATACCCTTCTTCAGCCACGGAGGAGGGGCTTCGCGGCGACGCGCTTTGCCACTTGGTCCCAGACCCCCGGGTTCACCAGGTGCGGCGGACGCTCGCCTCGGAGTACTTGAAGAATCTGGGTTGCGGCACAGAGCGCCAGACCGCGCGCTGGCTCCCTGGTGAGCCCGGCGACGTGCTGGGTCAGATTCAGGTTCTCGAGTGCGTGCAGCGGACTGTCAGGAGGCGGGGGCTCAGGGTCGAAGACATCAATGGCCGCTCCGCGGATCCACCCCCCGCGCAGGGCTTGCAGGAGTGCCTCCTCTCTGACGATTTGCCCGCGCGCCGTATTTATGAGAAAAGCGTCCGGGCGCATTGTCCGAAGTTCCGCTTACCCGATCATCCCGCGCGTCTCTTCGGTCAGCTCCGGGTGGAGCGACACGATATCGGCCTCTCGGAGAACGGTCGTGAGATCGTTCACCCACATTGCGCCGATCGCTTCGGCCTTCGCCGGAGGGATGTACGGGTCATACGCCAGCACCCGCATGCGAAAGGCCGCGACGCACTTCCGCGCGACCTCCGTGCCGATGTTGCCCAACCCGATCAGCCCCAGGGTTCGACCTTGAAGCTCGATCCGGGAGGATTGATTGTGGTCCGCCCACCCATCGCCGCGGCGGGCCCGAGCGTCTGACCGGGTAATCTGCTTTGCGAGGTCGAGCATGAGCGCGATCGTGTGCTCTGAGACGGGAGCAGCTCCAAAGCCGGGGTTATTGACGACCGCGATGCCCTGGTCGGTGGCGACGGGGACGTCGATCGCGTCCGTGTCCCGTCCCGATGTGCTCATGACGACCACGTTGCTTCCTTCCCGCATTACCTCACCCCGGAGCCGCGACGGAGAACGGACGGCCACGGCCGATGCGACCCGTATGGCTTCGCGGATCTGATCGTCGGCGGCGTCGCTGAGGATCTGGACGTCGGTGTGCGTGGCGAGGAGTTCTTCACCGTCCTTGTGGTACATGGATTCGATGAGGAGAACCTTGGGACCTTTCGGCGAAGGCAACGGCCTTCTCCTTGGACGGTGGCGCTTGTCAACCGGGGGCATGGAGCAATGGAACCGTAGACCGCATTGGCCCAATGTTCCATTGTCTAATGCTCCAATGGTCTCAAAATGAAGAGCTAGGGCTCGCCGGGCTCTTCATTTTCTGGGCTAGCCTTGCCATGACGGCCTGCGCGCTTGGTCCTCAATGGGGAGAAGACCCACGATCTCTCGTGCCACCTCCTCAATCGACTTGCCCGTCACGTCGAGCTGTCGCCAGTGATAGTCGCCAGACAGTCGCTCAGAGTGACGAAGCTCCTTCCGGATGTGCTCCAGTGAGGCGTATGGCTGCTCATGGATCCCGAGATGGTCCGCGCGGGCACGTCGCAGTTCCAGCAGCCGGCTGGGGTCCATGACAAGACAAAAGACCCGTTCGGAGGGCAAGGAGAGCACCGTCGGGTGCACGTCAATGTCCAGGACGATGGGGACGTTGGCGGCGAACCAGCCCTGGTACGCGAGGTAGAGCGTCGTTGGCGTTTTCATCGTGCGGGAGACACCGACGAGGACGATTTCCGCACGGTCGAGCTCGTGGGCTTGTTGTCCGTCGTCGTGGCGGAAGGCGAACTCCACCGCCTCGATCTGCCTCGACCTGGCTTCGACCAATTGCTTGAAGAGCCCGGGCATTTCTTTCGGGGTGAGCCTCAGGTGTTTGGTGAGGCGATCCAGCACCGGGCCCATCAGGTCCATCGCATCCACCCCGTGCGAACGAGATTCAGCCAGCATCACGCGGCGGAGTTCATCCGAAACCAGGGTATGAAGAATCAGGGAATCATGGTCAGCGGCTTCCTGAACCACGGCGCGCAGCTGCTCTGGCGTAAGAATATGCCCACGGCGGACCACGCTCGCGGGCGCCCCTTCGAACTGGACGAGCGCGGATCGGATCACCCGCTCGGCTGTCTCGCCAGTGGAGTCGGAAACCACGAAAATCTTCAGCATCGAATGCTCGCTACTCTACTGAAAGCGAAAAGGGAACAGGCCACTCTTTGTGTTTGGGCGATGTCAGTCACTGGAGGGAGGACGTGAATCATGTCAGACATGAAGCCCTTCGACTCGCGCTTCGGTGGCTCGCTCAGGGCACCATTCGACGCATGAGAAGTGGCTCGCCAGCCGCAGATGGCCTGCGATGAGCCAGCGGGGAAAGCTCTCGCCAGAAAGCTTTCCCCGCGCGTCGAATGGTGGAGGGTAGGGGATTCGAACCCCCGACCTCTGCCTTGCGAAGGCAGCGCTCTCCCAACTGAGCTAACCCCCCAGCGAACAATAAATATACTCAACAAGGGCGGCAGTGTCGAGGCCCTTTCAATCGAGAGGAGCTTTGGGGGTTGTCCGGAGTTTATAGAACAACACGACAGTGTACTTGATGCTGTTAACGCAGGGAACTTGATCGCGATCCCCAATCCAGCCGGGACAGGCGAAGACCCCTTCCCGGCTCTCCTGCCGTTCCTTCACCATGGCATCGACGATCCGCTCGACTTCAAAGCCGCCCCCATAGCACTCCGGGTGGATGCAGCGGATCTGGCCCTGAAAGGTGCCGGCACTGGCCCACATCGTGAACCGACCGTGCGACGTTTCGGCCCCTGCAAGGTCTCGGCTCGAGACCTCGTACTCCACCACCGCATCTTTCAGTTCGGGGAAGGCCTTCGAAAAGGGTTGATTAAAGGCTCGAACGCCGCGCTGATCTGGCTCAGTCATTGTCCCCTCTGCGCACACCGAAATCACGGCTCGGGAGGAACCCGCTTTATCTGTCTCTGGCGGAGGATATCCTCAAAGGTAAAGCTCGGCCCTTTGGGGATAAAACCGAGATACACATAATTGGTGTCCGGGTCCCTGGAGATGACCCACAGGTCTCCGGTCACGCTGTCTAACAGGTACTCTAGCTCCCCCGCGGACCGGGCCTGAAAAAAGACATAACGCCCTACCTCACCTTTGGGGGGCGTCATGGGTTTAGGCCCCGCGGGGAAGGGTGGTTTCTCTTGGGCCAGTGCAACCCCCGCCCCCAGGACGATCATCGTCAGGACCGCGATCCCGATTCGTCGCATCGCTCCCCTCCTTCCTCCCTACGGTCTACCATATCTCTTCTTTGGCACCTCACGGAGAGGCGCCTCACCTCTGTCATTGCGGCGCAGTGCATTCACCAAGAGATGGGCCTGGCGGGTTGGCTCGGGAATCCGGTAGCCTCCGTGTGCTCTCAGGACGATCTCCCCCGCCCGCTGAACGCTCATCCGATAGCCCGGGGAAACATAGATCGGTTCTACCCTGTCCCGGGTCCGCAGGATAATCCCGACCTGCTCTCCTTTAGTATAGAGAATCCTGAAGCTTCCCCGTTTCTCTGCGGGCTCCAAATATTCTCCCACGAGGAGGCTTTTGGCGCAGCCAATGGCGGGCAGATCCAAGAGGAGGCCTAGGTGGCAGGCGAGCCCGAAACGCCGGGGGTGGGCAATCCCCTGTCCATCACAAAGGAGGCAATCGGGTCGGCGGCGGAGCCGCTTGAAGGCTTCGAGGGCTGCGGGAGCTTCGCGGAACGAGAGGAGGCCGGGAATATACGGAAAGATGGCTTCCTTCACCGCCGTGGTTGTCTCGACGATCTCACGGTCGGAAAGACGCATCACAATGACCGCGGCATACACTGTCGGGGAGCGTTTGTCGTACGAGACGTCTACGCCCGCTACCGTCTCGATGGGCCCCCGATACTCACCCGCATTGAGACGCCCCCGAAGCTTTCGTTGGATCCGGATCGCCTCGGCCGGCGGGACATCCCAGCGATGCAGGGTGCGAATTTTCATCGATTGAGTCGGAAGGGGTAGAGCGGAGGAGGAGAACGCTGAGCCGTCTCCCCCTCCGGTCCGTGTACCCTATGCTCAGGAGGACTTGGCCCCCCGGTTGACGAGGCCGGCGATGAGATCGATGGGAAGGGGAAAGACGATGGTTGAGTTCTGTTCGGTGCCGATCTCCGTCAGGGTCTGCAGGTAGCGGAGCTGGATGGTAATCGGCTCGGCCGCCAGGATCGCGGCCGCCTGTGCGAGCTTCTCCGAAGCCTGGAGCTCGCCCTCGGCGTGGATGATCTTGGCCCGCTTCTCGCGCTCGGCTTCTGCCTGCCGCGCCATGGCCCGCTGCATCTCGGCCGGCAGATCCACGTGCTTGACCTCGACCGCCGTCACCTTGACCCCCCACGGGTCGGTATGCTCATCGATGATCCGCTGGAGCTTCCGGTTGATGTGCTCCCGTTCGGCTAACAGTTCGTCCAGCTCGGATTCCCCGAGCACGCTCCGCAGGGTGGTCTGGGCGATCTGGGATGTAGCGTACAGATAGTCCTCCACCGCGACAATGGCGTCCTCCGGGTTGACCACCCGGAAATAGATCACCGCGTTTACCTTCACTGAGACGTTGTCCTTCGTAATGACGTCCTGGGAGGGTACGTCCATGGCCACGGTCCTGAGACTCACGCGGACCATCTTGTCGATAAAGGGAAGGAGGATCAGAATGCCCGGCCCGTAGCCTTCGCCGCCCGGATTGAGGATCGCCCTCGCTAACCTCCCGAAGCGGAAGATGACCGCCCGCTCGTATTCATTCAGGATCCTGAAGGCGGACATCAGGATATACACGAGAATTACCAGAAAGAAAACCCCGAACACACCGATTTTGAATGGGAACGCACCAGGCATTGTTGTTACCTCCCTGCCTTGCTTCGGGCAGCAATCCCTATTGACCTATCCGGTCTTTTGTGCCTCCTGGGAAAGTTTTCTCACCTGTAACGTCAACCCGAAGACGCCGGTCACTTCGACCTCGTCCCCGGGTTCGACCGCCTCATCACACTTCGCTTTCCAAAGCTCTCCGGAGATGAAGATCTGCCCTTCCGGTACCAGTGCCGTCTTGGCCACCCCTCTCTGGCCAATCAGGCCTTCTCGCCCTGTGACCGGCTGGCGCCGGTGGGCTCGGATGGCCGCCCCGATCACGAGGAGGAAGAAGGCGGCGGTGGCTGCGGTGACTCCAACGATGGCCGAAATAGAGATCTGCAAAAAGGGGGCCGGGGAGTCGATCAACATCAACGACCCCAAGAGCATGGCCACAATCCCACCCGCGGTAAGGACGCCGTGGGAGGCGACCTGGAGTTCGCCGATGAAGAGGAGCACCCCGAGGATGATCAGAAGGAGACCCGCAAAGTTGATGGGGAGAGTTTGAAACGCGTAGAAGGCGAGGATCAGACAAATGCCTCCCAGAACCCCCGGTAGGATGGCGCCGGGATTCGACAGCTCGAAATACAGGCCCGCCATCCCCAAGATCAGAAGGATGTACGCGATGGTCGGATTGGTAATGACCTTCAGGACCATGTTGCGAAAGCTCATCTCGACCTCGACAATCCTGGCCGCCTTGGTCTTCAAGGTGATCTTCCCGGCTCCCGTCACCACCGTGCGCCCGTCTATCTTCGCAAGAAGGTCAGCGGTATCGTCAGCGACGAGATCGATGACCTTCAATTTGAGCGCCTCTTTCGCGGTGATCGAAACACTTTTGCGGACCGCCTTCTCTGCCCAGGTGGCGTTGCGCCCCCGACGCTCTGCCAGGCCTCGGATGTACGCGGCCGCATCGTTTTCGACCTTCTTGGCCATCTCCTCGTCCATCTCACCGCCCCCCATCTGGACCGGATGGGCGGCCCCCATGTTGGTTCCGGGAGCCATGGCGGCTACGTGCGCGGCGATGGTGATGAAGGTGCCAGCGGAGGCGGCCCTTGCCCCACTGGGAGAGACGTAGACGATGATGGGGACCGGAGATCGGAGCATCTCCTTGATGATGACCCGCATGGAGAGATCGAGGCCCCCGGGAGTATCCAGCGCGATAACGAGCGCTTGCGCATCGCCCCGTTCGGCCCTATGAATGGCCCCAACAATGAACTCGGCTGTGCTGGGCGAGATAATTCCCTCCACCTGGGCCACGTAGATGTCAGGGGGGGCAGCGCTGCTTGCTGGGATGGACAGGACGAAGAGTAGAGCCAGCGCACATATGATGCGGAATGTCCTCATAAAGATAGAGTACTCCCACCCGGTCAAATTTGCAAGCTGACAACTGCTAGAACGCTAGGAAACTCAAGGCTGTTTGCTTTGCAGCCTCCTAGCATTCGAGCTTTCCAGCCTACGAGCGTCCTAGTGGCTGTGCCACGCTGTGAGGAGCACCGGGGCAATGTCGGTTAGGGCGTGAATCCGGTGGGCCAGCCGTTCCTTCCCTCGCCCCCAGACCATCGTCGGGACGCGATTCCAGGTGTGACCCGCCGTGCTCAGATCTTCCACGTTGCCATGGTCGCTGACAAGGACGAGGAGGTGGCGAGACCAATCCAGCAGCGCGACCAAATGCGAGACAAAGCAATCCAAGCCCTCGAGGAGCTCTACTGCCCGATTCATGTTCTGTGCATGCCCGGCCAAATCGGTCTGGATATATTCGTAATAGGTCAGATCATAGCTCTCGGTAATCTCCGCCAACCGCCGTGCCGCCTCGTCCGGCGTGAGGAGGGGAACTAAGAAGCCTCGGTTCCTGAGCAGCGTGTTCGTAAAGTCGTGGTAGAGCGCCCGGCCTCTGGCAAGGTCACTCAGCTCTCGGAGTCGGACGCCTGCGGTTCTCGCGGCCACGGTGGTCACTGAGGGGAACCGATGCCGTCTCAGCGTGGCGTCGCTAAAGGCATTGGCGAAAGCGACCCGTCCGCCGTGGAGGGAGAGGGCCCGAAAGACGGATTGCGCGGCGAGCATCGCGGCAAGGGTCGGCGTGCAGAATCCCTGGATGTGTCGGCCGACCAGGAGGGGGGCGTTGAGTCCAGTCAGCAGGGCGGTCTGTCCTGTGGCACTCTGGGGGAGTCCCGGAATTCCGAGGGAGGCGTCGGTCGGAATGACCGAGCAGCCATCCGTTTCCCGGATCTGGGTCCGAAAGCAGCGGAACCACTGGGTCTGGGCAATGGCCAGAGGATTTCGGTCCGCGTCCGGCTCCCCGAGTCCGAGGCCGTCCACGAGGAGAAGGAGGATACTCACTCCCTGCTCCTCCAGAGGGCGCGATGGAGTCCTAGTGGTCGAGGGCTCCTTCCGGTGTTACCGGCCCCTCGATGGATCCTCGCCGACCTTTGCCTCATGCCACAGGGCATCCATCTCCTCCAGGCTGCTCTCGGTTAACGTTTTCCCCCGCTCGGCGATCACGGTTTCGATGTGGCGGAACCGCCGAGCGAACTTGTCAATACACTTGCGGAGGGCTTCTTCAGGATTGAGCTCGAGAAATCGGGCGAGATTGACCAGGCTGAAGAGGAGGTCTCCCAGTTCCCCCTCGATCGCTTCAGGCCCCTTCCCCATCGTTCCCTTGAGTTCAGACAGCTCCTCCTCCACTTTTTGGAGGACTTGCGGGGTCTCTCCCCAGTCGAACCCCACCCGGGCCGCTTTGTCTTGCAGCCGCAGGGCCCGGAGAAGGGCGGGTAAGGTTTTCGGGACGCCCGCGAGGGCCGAGGCCTCCGTGACCCCACCCCGTTCCTCCTGCTTCAGCCGCTCCCAGTTGGAGAGAACCTCTGCGGCGGTTTCCGCGCAGGTCTCACCAAAGACGTGCGGATGGCGCCGGACGAGCTTGTCCGTGATGTCTGCGAGCACCTCCTCCATGGTGAATTCTCCTAGCTCCGCGGCCACCTGGGCGTGAAAGACCACCTGCAAGAGGAGATCCCCGAGCTCCTCTTTCAGCTTCTCTCTTCCTCCCTGGTCCAACGCCTCCAGGACCTCATAGGCTTCTTCAATGAGGAAGGCCTTGAGGGACTCGCGGGTCTGTTCTCGGTCCCACGGGCAGCCCTGAGGCCCTCGAAGGGTGGCCATGATCTGAACCAATCGTTCAAAAAGAGGTCCACTCTTGTCGCTCATTCCCCCTCCCTACCACAGGCTTTCACGCTGTCCCATTATACACTGCGCTGCCCCTGCAACAACATGAGAGCGTTTTTGGATTGACGGGGGGGGCGGAATGGATAAAATGGCGGGGCCGCCCTAACTTTCGGGGGGGGTCTAGACGGTACGGGACTTGCAGCGACCCTTTTGAAGCGTACTTGGGACAGGGGTATTCCATGCGGAAAAAGGGCCGGATCTTGTGGGGACTACTCCTCCCCGTTTTACTCCCCGCTTTGGCGGTGGCGAGTAGCGCGAGAGTCTACCGCCGGGTGGATGTCTCTGGGACAGTCCGCTACACCAACATCCCTGCCCCACGCCGTCCCCTCGTGTCGTCGAGGGTCAGCACGCGAAAGCCCCGCTCTGGCTTTCGATCGTTCATCAGGTCCGCGGCCCATCGGCACGGGATCGACCCTCACCTGGTGGAGGCTATCATCGCCGTTGAATCAGACTTCAATCCCGGGGCGGTCTCGCCCAAGGGAGCGATAGGACTCATGCAGCTGATGCCCGAGACCGCGGACCGGTACGCGGTGCACAACCCCTTCGATCCCCTCCAGAACATCGCCGGAGGGATTCAATATCTCCGGGATCTCATTCATCGTTTTCAAGGGGATCTTCGTGCAGCCCTGGCTGCCTACAATGCGGGGGAGACAGCGGTCACCAAGTTTCAGGGTATTCCCCCCTACCGCGAGACCCGCGCGTATGTCAAGAAAGTGTTGCAGCGCTATCACGGACCCACCGCTTTGCTCCCTCGCACCCCTCCCCGGATCCGTGTCTATCGTTTTACGGGTCCCGGAGGACGTTCAACTTACACCAATATCCCCCCTCGCATTCCTCTCCGATAGCCGAATCCATCGCAACCGTTGGAAGTTCGCCGTTGACAAGGTGGAGCGCGTAGAGTACCATCACTTCCGTTAAGTGCTCAATTTTTCAGGGTCCGGAGATGAGTGCCTTTTCCCGATTGTATTATATTGATGAAATCGATCGTCACGAGTTCCACGGCTACGCCCTGACCGGCTCCCTGTACACGGGACAGACCAAGTTCCAGACCATCGAGGTTGTCGAAAGCCCGAAATTCGGCAAGATGTTGATCCTCGACGGGAAGATCCAGTCGGCGGCATTGGATGAGCATATCTATCATGAGGCGTTAGTCCATCCGGCGATGCTCCTGCATCCGCACCCCCGCCGGATTCTGATCCTCGGTGGCGGCGAGGGAGCTGCCCTCCGGGAGGTCCTCCGCTATTCGATGGTGGAGGAGGTCGTGATGGTGGACTTGGATGACGAGGTCGTGAGCCTCTGCCGACAGTATCTCCCGGAATGGTCAGCGAGGGCGTTCGAGGATCGCAGGGCGACGCTCGTGTGTGAGGACGCCCGTGAATTCCTTCAGCGGCCGATCGGTCTCTTCGATGTGATCATTCAGGACATCACCGATCCGGTGACTGCGGGCTTCACGGAGGATTACTACCGGACGATCCAAGAGCGGTTGACTGATCGAGGGATCCTGGTGATGCAGGCCCTGGAGCTCGGCCTGTCGGATTTTGCCGGACACCGGAGGATTCGGCAGGACGTGGGAAAGTTTTTCTCTTCCCTCGTCTCCTACCGGGCCTACATTCCTTCCTTCCGGGCCGATTGGGGATTCATTCTCGCAAGATCGAACGAAGACATGAACCCTGTCGACTTAGGGATTGTGGATGCCCGGTTCAACGAACGATTGGGACGAGAGGCTGGATTGCGCTTTTACGGACCGGCGGTGCATACCGCCCTGTTCACTTTCCCTTGGGAGCTTGCCTACCTCATCGGACAGCAGACCGAGGGGACGTAGAAAGGACGCTAGTGAAGATGCCGTCCTCTACCAACGCATTTCGAATTTTCAATTTCGGATTTCGAATTTGGCAATCCAGAAGCTTCCGTGCAAAATTCCAAATTCGCAATTTTAAATCCGAAATACTTGAAGCTGGCTGCTGATTGCTGACGGCTGACGAACGAGGAGAAAAGAGTGAAGCGATTGCACGAGGTGGATCCGGAAATCAGCGAAGCCATTCACCGGGAGACGGAGCGGCAGGCCTATGGGCTCGAGCTCATCGCCTCAGAGAACTTTGTGAGTGAGGCGGTGATGGAGGCCGCGGGCTCCATCATGACGAACAAGTACGCCGAGGGATACCCTGGCCGGCGGTATTATGGCGGCTGCGAGTTCGTGGACCAGGCCGAGACCTTGGCTATCGAGCGCGCCAAGGACCTGTTCGGCGCGGCGCATGTCAATGTTCAGCCTCATTCCGGCACCCAGGCCAATATGGCGGTGTACTTTTCGGTCCTCCAGCCGGGGGACACCATCATGGGGCTCGATTTGGCGCATGGCGGCCACCTGACCCACGGGAGCCCCGTGAACTTCTCCGGCCGGTTTTTCCGCGTCGTTTCCTATGGGGTGCATCCTGAGACGGAGCGGATTGACTTCGCGCAAGTGCAACGGCTGGCTCGGGAACACAAACCGAAGCTGATCGTCGTCGGCGGCAGCGCCTATCCCAGGGCCCTCGATTTTGCTCCCTTTAAAGAAATCGCGAAGGGGGTCGGCGCGGTCTTAATGGCTGACATCGCGCATCCCGCCGGGCTCATCGCCGCAAAACTTCATCCGTCTCCAATCCCCTACGCCGAGTTTGTCACCACCACCACCCACAAGACCCTCCGGGGACCCCGAGGCGGCATGATCATGTGTCAGGAGGAGTACGCGGCGGTCCTCAATAAGAACCTCTTTCCCGGCTTTCAAGGTGGTCCCTTGATGCACATCATCGCCGCCAAGGCGGTCGCCTTTCAGGAGGCCTTGACCGAGGAGTTTCGGGCATATCAGCGCCAGATTCAACGAAACGCGGCCACGCTCGCCGAGGAGCTCAGCCGTCTGAGTTTCCGGTTGGTGGCAGGAGGGACCGACACCCATGTGATGCTGGTGGACCTGAGAGCGAAGGGGCTGACTGGGAAGGCGGCGGAGGGCGCGCTGGAGAAGGCGGGTATCACCGTAAACAAAAATGCCATTCCCTTTGATCAGGAAAAGCCTGCGGTGACGAGCGGCATCCGGATCGGGACGCCGGCGGTGACCACTCGGGGGATGCGGGAGGAAGAAATGCGGCTCATCGGCCAGCTGATCGCTGAGGTCCTTGAGGATGTGACCGATGAGGACTGTCATCGGCGCGTAAGAGGAAAAGTCTGGGAGCTTTGCCAGCAATTTCCCTTGTACCCCGGGCGGCTCGGGCTCAAAGCAGAGGAGCGGTCCTCGTGAAGTGCCCCTTTTGCGGGCGAGTGGAGGAAAAGGTCGTCGATTCCCGGGAAGCCCGCGATGGGGAGGTGATCCGGCGGCGCCGGGAGTGTCTCCATTGCGGTCGGCGGTTCACCACGTATGAACGGATCGAAGAAATCCAGTTCATGGTTGTGAAAAAGGACGGTGGCCGAGAACCTTTTGACCGCAATAAAATTCTGAGCGGTCTGCTGAAGGCTACACAGAAAAGACCGGTGAGCGTGGCGGAGCTTGAAAAGATCGCGGACGAGGTCGAAGCGCGCCTTATGGAGAAGCCGGATCGGGAAATCAGCTCCAGCGAGATCGGGGAGCTGATCATCAACCGCTTGTATGAGTTGGACGAGGTGGCCTACGTCCGGTTTGCCTCAGTCTACCGCCAGTTCAAAGATGTCAATGAGTTTGTCGAAGAGGTGAAGGGCCTTCTGGGGCCAGGCCAGCGGCGGTCCCGGCGCACGTAGGGTTTTGGGTAGTGGGTTTTAGGTATTAGGTGTTGGCCTACGGACATCCAACCTCGAACCATGGGTGATCAGCCATTGACTGGCACCCCTGGTCGGAAAGCTGGCAATTCAACTGTCAAACTGACCCCCCAGACCCTAAACCCCAAAACCCAATAGCTAAACCCTGAACTATGAACTCTGAACCCTGAACCACTATGGACTCTGATCCGTGAACCTGCTGTTCTGACATTGGACTTCGGACCTCGGACTTGGGACCGTTTCTGATGGACGTAACCCTTTTCTACGGAGCCCTGGCGTTATATGTCGTGGGGACGCTCGCGTACCTGCTGCTCCTGTCGGTTAAAGGCGGCCCCCTCGGTCGGATGGCCACCGCTGCCACCGTCGGTGGCTTTCTCTTGCACACCGGCGCTCTACTCCTGCAGCTCGTCGCCGCCGGCCGTCCGCCCCCCCGCAACCCCTATGAAGCCCTCTCCCTGTTCGCCTGGGTCACGGTCCTCGTCTATCTCGGCCTCGAGCTCAAGTTCCAACGCAAGATCATGGGGGCCTTTGTTCTGCCCATCGTGTTGCTCACCACCGCTGCGGCCGCTAGCCTGCCAAAAGGGGCGGGGTTGAGCTCGGCCCTGGCCAAAACGGGGATCTGGGTCCATGTGACGTTGGTCCTGTTGGGCAATGCCGCCTTGGCATTCACGTGCGGGGTCGGGCTCATGTATCTGCTCCAGGAGCGGCAGCTCAAGTCCAAGAGTCTGGGGCCGATGTATTACCGGCTCCCCTCCTTGGAGTTCCTTGATGGCCTGGGGCACCGGGCGCTCCTCGTGGGCTTCCCATTGCTCACGGCGGGCCTGGTGATGGGGGCCTTGCAGGCCCAGGCGGCCTGGGGGCGGCTCCTGACCTGGGACCCAACGTTGGTTCTCTCCCTGCTCACCTGGGGACTCTATGCGGGACTGTTGCAGGCCCGACTCACCGCCGGGTGGCGAGGGAGGAAGGCAGCACTCTTGGCTATTGTGGGTTTCGGGGTACTCCTAGGGGCATTTGTGGGGATGAGTGTGTTGCTGGGACGTCCTCACGGAGGCAGCTGAGGTGGATGCGACGATCGGCGATCGGTGTTTGGTATGAGGTTTTGGGTGTTAGGTGTTGGGTCTAAGGTGCCAATTTAGAGTGGAGGATTAAGAACTTAGAATTAAGAATTCTTAATTCTGAATTCTACAATGCGTCAATGAACTGTGAACCGTTCTTCGTGATCTTTGCGGCCCTCGAAGCATGAACCATGAACTGTGAACGATGAACCACTAAGAGCCATGAATTCTGAACGAGGACCAAACTATAAAGCCCAAACTGTAGACCTCGAACTGGGGAGCGGGTACCGGGAATCATGGTGATCCTGACGGTGGGCCTCAACCACACCACGGCCCCGGTCGAGATCCGCGAACGGCTGCACCT
>JABAOH010005685.1_pt1 | contig 54821 bp, 41 predicted proteins | sample 7062181 | NCBI WGS metagenome assembly JABAOH01 (sample SAMN14538630, study PRJNA623070) | marine sediment metagenome | biome: marine biome [ENVO:00000428]; feature: marine pelagic biome [ENVO:01000023]; material: deep marine sediment [ENVO:00002113]; isolation source: pool of 5 deep marine... | reverse complement strand
CTTCAAAGGTTTTTTGTTACTCAGGAGGTTATTGATTTATTTAATAGTTTACCTGGACCTACTAGTGCTTCTGCTATATTATTTTTTTGCAGTATGGCAAGTGGTGGTAATGGTATTCCTATTCCTTTGTTTTTGCTTCCTAGGCCTCGTGGTTTTGTTTTATGGTCTGGTTCAGAAGGATGTGGAACTAATGCAAATAGTCTTCTTTTAAAAAGAGTTTTTATAGCTGGTGGTACTCAAAATGGTTTTGCTCTTGGTTTTATTGGTGTTGGTCTTACTTATTCTCTTTTTGGTGAAACTTTTTATGCTTTTATTGGCTATTCAACATTTACTTTTGTAAATGCAAAATCAATACAGTGGTATGTTCCTCCTAATGAGGCTCCTAAAATTTCTGATGTAAGTCCTGCTAATAAGGCAAAGGATGTTTCTGTTTCTTTATCTGAGCTTAGTTTTAGGATTACTGATGCAGAAAATAATCTTATGAGTTATACTGTTAGCACTAGTCCTGATATTGGTTCAGGTAGTGGTAGTAGGAAGAAAAATGGTGTTTATAAGGTTCCTGTTAGTGGTCTTATGGGTGATACAAAGTATTCCTGGCATTTGGTTGTTAAGGATAAGTATAACACTGTTGAGAAGACTTTTTCTTTTACTACTGAGCTTGTGGCTCCTGTTATATCTGATCCGTCACCTATTGATGGTGAGACATTTATTCCTGTTGATATATCAAATCTTAGTTTTAGATTAAAAGATCTTCAGGGTGATCTGATGGATTATACTGTTGAAACTGTTCCTGATATTGGTTCGGGTAGTGGTAGTGGTGTTGGTGATGGTTTGTATACTATTGATGTTAGTGGTCTTGATTATACTACTGTTTATTCTTGGTTTGTGAATGTTACTGATGGGATTTATTGGACTCGTGAGGTTTTTAGTTTTAAGACTCAGCCGATTATGGTTTTTGATCCTTTTGATGAGGGTTGGCAGTATCGTAAAAAAATAACAATAAATCATGATGGAGTTGAGGGTGATTTATATGATTTCCCTGTACTTGTTAGTGTTTTTGATAGTGATCTTCGTGATAAGGCTCAGGTGGATGGTGATGATATTTTGTTTATGGATGGTTCTGGTGTTGCTAATAGATTATTTCATGAAATTGAATTGTATGATGATTCAGATGGTGAGTTGGTTTCTTGGGTGAAGATTCCTGATCTTGATGGTGATGTGGATACTGTTTTTTATATGTATTATGGTAATCCGTCTTGTGATAGTCAGGAGTATCCTGAAATGGTTTGGGATTCTAATTATGTCATGGTACAACATATGAATAATATACCAGATTATTCTCATATTCAGGACAGTACTTCCTACGATAATGATGGTATTAAAGCTGGATATAGTCTCCCAACTGAAGAAGAGAGTAAAATTGGAAAAGGTCAATATTTTACTGGAAATGGTCATATCGATATTCCTTTTTCAGCATGGTATCCTGAACTGGGAGGTATGAGCAGTCTTACTATTGAAGCTTGGGTAAGACCTGATTCGACAAGTAGAGATTACCATATGGTCCTATCAGCTTATCGACCTGTTCATATGTACTACTTTTCTTTTGGTGGTTGGGAGCATGATAATTGGTTGGTAAAACTGTGTGGTTCAGGTGGTTGCAATAATATTTATTTTGGTCCTCAAAGTCCATCCACTGGTGTTTGGTATTATATTGTTGGTAGCTGGGATGGTGCTAAAATTCGTTGTTATATTGATGGTGATTTTGAAGTTGAAAAGGATTGGAATCAAGGATCTATAATTAATTCAGGAAATCAAGTTATTAGGATTGGAGCGGAAAATAGCAATTATGGTGAATATTTTGTCGGCGGCATCGCTGAACTCCGCATCTCTGATACAGATAGAAGCTCAGGTTGGATTTCCACAGGATATAATAACCAGAATGATCCTTCAAGTTTCATGAATTTTGGATCTGAGGAATCAGATTCATAATTGTACTATTCTTTGTTTATATGATTTATTGATATGTTTCCATTACTACAAAAAATACTAAATTATATTTTATAAAATAGGTTTTAAGTCAAACTCGATTTTAACAATAGAGTCTCATCTAAATATTACGTTTAAGGTTCGATTAATAAATATTAATCTGTACAGAATAATTTTTACAATTCTTAGATCTAATTTCATTTTTAAAAAAAAAAAGTTTTTAATGAGTTGAACAAAAAATCCAAAACAACCATTTTCGTGTATTGTTTCGACTGGAATTACTCCAAGAGACAAATCATAGGCCTCGGCGGGCCCATCCTCTTCTCTCGAAGAGTTTCCACTCGAAACAAAGGTTTTTAGGCTTTATTTTGATATAAAAAATAAAAAAGAAAAGAATTGTTTTTAACATGGTCGTTGCAGGAGTGTTGGGAACAAATTGATGAGGCGAGAAAATAAACTCATTAATGCATGATTTAAAAAATTTTTACACCGGGGAATATTAATATCTAATGTAGCCCATTCACTCTCAGCATCAAATACATCCTTTGCTTTTACTTTTATTGTATAAGGACCACTTTCCTTCCAACTGTGAGTTGCACAAGCTGTTTCATTGTTTTGATTTGGACCAAACCAACCACTATGTTCTCCATCTCCCCATTCCCACCAGTACCATATTTGTTCACCATCAGGGTCAAAAGTCTCTGTACAAAATGTTAAACTTTTATCAACTTTTGACTTCTTCCATGGCGTCTCAGGTTTTATAGGTGGTTGATTTTGAGGTTCTTCAATTGTAGTAAATCTCCAAATAGGACTTGGAGTCGATGCTCCATGTTCATCTTTTGCTATAATTTGCCAGTAATAAGTTGTTTCATATTTAAGAGATACAAGATTATAAAATGTATCAGTTTGGTCATCAGAAACAAGAATATCAGGTGTTGAATCATCTGCTTCAAAATAAACATCATAGATTAAGTTGTTTCCATCTGGATCACTGCAATTCCAGCTTAGATCAGCATCAACATCAACATAAGTAGCGTCATCAGGCGGATCTGGATCACTGGGGATGTTTGGTGGTTGATTCTCATAATTTACTAATTCAACTTTTATTAACCAAAGATCATAATCACCATTACTATAAGAGTTGGTTAAACCTGTTATAATATAACCTTCATCCATTGTTTCATCTACTGAGTAACTCCAATCATCCTCACCACCATCGATAGTTAAATTCCATTTTATATAACCATTAACATTAGTTTTTATTAACCATACGTCTGTAAGTCCAGTGGAAAACGAGGTTTTTGTACCTGTTACAATATATCCGCCATCACCTGTCTTTTTAAGGGAATATCCCGTATCATCAGAAAATGAATCCCCATATATTCTTTTCCACTGTTCATTTCCGTAATTATCAGTCTTAATCAACCACAAATCATAGCCACCTGCCCCATATGACCGTGTATCACCTGTTATAAGATAACCACCATCATCAGTTATAACAACTGCTGATCCCCAATCATTTAAAGCTCCACCATATGTTTTATTCCATTCTTCATTTCCATACATGTCAGTTTTTATCAACCAAGCGTCTTGATTACCTGATCCATATGATTTCGTTGCACCAATTATGATATAGCCGCCATCGCTCGTCTGTTGAACAGAATTACCCAAATCCCATTCTGCAGTCCCATATGTCTTGTTCCATTCCTCATTTCCATACATATCAGTCTTTATCAACCATGTATCATGATCTCCAGCCCCATAGGAATTTACATATCCAACAGTAACGTATCCTCCATCTATAGTTGGCAATACAGAGAACGCAGCATCAGAGTATAATCCTCCAAAGATACTATTCCATTCTTCGTTACCCTCATCATCAGTTTTTATTAACCATACATCATGACCAGGATTTCCATAGGAGTCTGTGTATCCCCCAATTATATATCCATTATCATTTGTTTGTTTAACTGATCTACCACCATCCTTAAAAACGCCTCCAAATGTTTTATTCCATGTTTCATTACCATTACTGTCTGTTTTGATCAACCATGTATCATATCCACCAGAACCAAAAGATACTGTCTCACCTCCAATAATAAACCCTCCATCTGTTGTTTCTTGAACAGACCAGCCCCAATCTAAATTTGTTCCTCCAAATGTTTTATTCCAAGCTTCTTTAGGTATGTATTCGTTAAAATTTGATATTTTCATTGTTTTTATAATTTCAAAACTTGTGCTATATGTACTATTAATATTTATAAAAAAAATAATAATTATAAAACTTATTGTTATTGATTTTTTAGTCATAATTTTCCTCCCTTTAATTAATAAAAAGATAAAATACTTAACAATTACTAAAGAAAAATTGAACAAATAGGAAAGAAATTATCAAAAAACCTTACAATGTTAAAAAAATTGTATTTCTGAGGGGCTTACTTTCAGGCATTAATGCCAGAGAGTATGTCACATATTATTTTTATAAAAAAATTATATTTTAAAAATTAAATTATGAATAAAAATAAAATAATACTTTTCATAAATCCTTTGGTCTATCACAAAATATGCATACTTTTGCATCATCGGGAATCGTGTGCCCACAATTAGGACATATCATTGTATTTCAGAAAAAATTGTTTTTTATAATTATATTCTCTTTTAGTTCTTCTGAATAAAAAATGAGAAGGAAATGGTTTTTTATCCTAGTCTCTGCATTAGTATTTTTAATAATGGCAAGAAACCTGTGAAACGAGTAAATAAATTAAATAATGGACGGTTTAATGCGCTTTTTGATCTTGGTATATTAACTTTCAATATTCCCCATGGACCCTCAGAACCATAGATATCTTTAGCCTTTACTTTTATTATAAATATACTATTTGAAGACCAAGTGTGGCTAACTGATGCCTGATAACCAGATTTGTAAGGTCCATCCCATTCTTCAGTATTACCATCTCCCCAGTCCACATAGTAATAGATATCATCTTCATTAGGATCAGTAATAATAAAGGTGAAGTCATATTCTATACCTGTTCTTCCACTTGTTGGACCATTAATAGTTGGCGCAAGAGGTTGTTGGTTGTTTGATCCAGTAATCATAGAGTCTATTGGATTTGGTGAAGACCATTCTGGGCTGTAGATTATTAGTTCCGGATCACCATATATACACTGAACTGTTGTAATCCCCTCTACACCATACAGAGATGATGAACCATACATTGATTCCTCAAAATGTGGGGATCCCTCAGATATAGTGAAATCTCTATAGTGTAGCCACACATACTTTGAATACGCCGCGCCCACAGTTAATCCATTTATCATCGCATCTTCAAAGAAGCAGCAATCCATTAGATCTCCTTCTGTTTCCAATCCAGAGCCCGCATTTCCATACCACATCACTGCTCCATGATCAAGATAAACTGTTGGTCCAAATTGTTGTCCAGTTGAGCATGACATATAAAAGACTGCATTACTCTTTAAATTCTGGAAAAATTGATCTATCCACTTATAATGGATAATATCATAGAGATTTGGTGGTTCTGGATTATACCATCTTCGTCCGTTATCTCTAACTGTTTTCCAGCTGTCATACATATATCCACGCCAAGCATCATACCATTCCACATCTGGATAGTTACAAGAGGGTATCTGAATGTATTGTGCAGACATACCACTTCCCCCTGTACCGTGACCTGAATAGTAAAAAACACTAGCGCCATCATTCATTCGCTCGAGATGAGCATCCCATAGACAATGTCCTTTATATATTCTTCCATGTGACATAAACGTTTTTTTAATTTCCCTACTCGAATACACATTTTGTCTCGTTTCATCATTTGTCGTCCATGAGCTACCCTCAGCAAAATTCATAAGTTGAGTGGTGGTGATATCTCTATTTGGATTTGAGTAAATCAATGCAGGATATAAAATATTTCTAGCAATAATGCTTGAGGTATAAGCAGGCGTATCTCCTGGTATATGACCAGAGTATGAGTTAGTCCCCATCATAACTGAGTGTGCTTGTAATCGAATGTCTTTTCTTGGTGCTACAAATGCATATATTTCTTGCCCACTTCTATTAAGTCCTAAGCTGTCGATAAACGAATGAATGCTATCATGCATATCTGCATTCCAATATCTTTTTGCATCCAGGCCCCATGGTGGAAGTTCAGTTGAGCCACCTGCTAAATAATCTAATATGGCTATTAAGAGATCTCCAGGAGTCATCTGATCAACAGGTTCATCATGGATTGGTAGATGACCTGGTGCACGATTCCCATGATAATAATCTCCATTCCATAATCTCCAAGTATCTATCCTATTTGCCAATGCTGCAGGATTTCCTGGTGCTTCGCCAATGCGAAGAACAGGTGAACAATGATAAGCTGCAAGCATAGCTGATGAAGCAAAAAATCCCTCTCCAGTTTTCATCGATGTAATAGTGATATAGTTTTCAGAATGTGAATAATCTTTGATGTAGTCCACTATGCTCTGCATGTTTTTCAGATTTGCTTCTATTTGTGGCAAGGAATTCTCAACACCGTCTCCAATATTACCTCTTTGGACAAATATTACCTTGTTGACACCGAGATAATTAAATGCATCTTGTGTTTCTGTTGGTACACTATCCTCCGTTACATATAATAATGGAAGATGTTCCTGAGAAGCAATAACTGCAGCGTTTGCTGCTGAAATTGCAGCATCAACTCTTTTCTGATTTAACTCCCGTTTTTTAACACTTAGGGTATATTGAATTCCATTTCCACTTTTTGCATATCTTGGAACAACAATAACAGTCCATTCTCCCTCTTCAGGATGAAGTACTTCAGCAGTAAATGAGGTATGATCAGCTAACTCCCAATCTCTCCAACTATCACAATCTGGAGGAATGTCAGGATCATCTATTCCATTCCAATTATGAATCGGATTTATTGGTCCCCCATTCCAATCTGGAATATCAGGGGCTCTAATATATCCATCAGGGTCAACAAGAAATACTATGAGATCTGAAGGAGATGATGTTGATATTTCAGCTATTAGAACTGAATTAGAATCACCAACATTTATAGTATAACGATCACATTCAAGTTTAGTGATTGTTAGATTCCAATCAGCAGAGGTACTACCTACTCCCGCTGCCCATATTCCTGATGCTCCAACTTTCGTAAGTGGATAATATGTATCAGTTTTTTCATCAACATGCTCAGGCCACCAGTCAGTTGTCAGAGTCATATAATGAGGAAATACTCCCATCAAGTACGGTTCTTCGTTACCACCCTCTATTTCAAGATTAATTGCACCCCATTTCTTATTTATTAAAGTCATAGGAATAACATATAAACCACCCAAATTGATAAAATCTGAGCTATCTCCAGGTATTATTTGAACTTTTTTATTTCGTGGTAATGTTACGGTCTTGTGAAGTAATTCTGTTGTTGTATCTTCATATACACTTCCATCGATTGCCACAACAGCCATATTTGAAGAGTTCCAAGCAGCTGTTGCTATTTCTGCAGCAGCCTTAACAGGATCAGAATTTACATAGTAATTTACTGGGTTTTTTCCTTTACTTGCTAGATAATCCTCCCAGTCTTCTAACAAATAGCCAGTAGTTTCATCAACATCTCCATACCAATTTGTTGGCGTTGAGTCATATTTGTAAACAATTGGTGCCAGATATCTTTCCCCATTTTCTAAATAGTTACACGCTGGTATAGATGCTAAATATCCATATTCATCAACGTTACTACCTGGTGAGTTAATAATATTAAATGTATGAGCAACCGGTGTTATATCTGGTTGCGATATAGGTTTAGGGGGGCTTGGGGCAGAACCTTCAAGAAAAAACTCGAATTCATAAGGACCTGAGCCATAGGTAAAATATTCCCATTCTGTTGGTTGGGGAATATCAGTGTATCCTGGGAAAATATCAATTTTTACTCTCCATTCACCAGATACATCAGCAGGATAAAGCAGCTCATCATCATAATACAGTGTTTCATAGTGTACTAAGTTTCCACTTGGATTATATAAATAGATATCAAAATCAGAAAGATAAGCAACTTTCCTCATTTCAAGAATAAAATGTATTCCTTGTCCTGAATTTGCATTAAATTTATACCAATCTTCTTCATCATTCATATCTAAATATCCAGTATAAAATCCTGGTGTTATCATTGTTGCATCACCAAAGTTATCACCGGCGTCATTATTAGTACCTGCATCGTTTTGACCATTTATTGTAACATCAAAAGAGTACTGTCCATCATCTGTTCCGCTTATATAGAGAATTTGGAAGTAATATCTACCAGTGTAATCTGCAGTAAATATTAAAGACTCTATTGAACTACCACTGTTTGAAGATGATACTTTTAGGTTTCCATTATCATCCCATAGACCAATATCAAAATCAAAGCCTGAAGGAGGAGTCATTTCAATATCAATCTCTTGACCTTGACAAACTAAGAAAAAGTACCAATCTTCATCATCACTTATATTAAGCTTACCTGTGTTTCCTCTACCAGGCCAATTATCAATTGGCTCACCAGGATAAATTGCATAAGAACGAGAAATTCCATCTCCAGCATCCCTTTTATAACCAGCATCATCATTATCATCACTATTCAATGGTTCAATATCATCTATAATATAATGTCTATCTAAATAAAGGGGATCAAGATCTTCAACTCTAGAATCATCAAAATCTAATGCACCCTTTTTGTCATTAGCAATTTTTAAATTTTGTTTAACATTCACTGAGCTCGCTGGAACAAAATAAGCATTTCCAAAAAGAAGCACCGTCAAAACAACCACGCCTATTTTAATTATAATAGAATTCATATTTTTTCCTCCACAATATTTACATAAAAAGGTAGAATATTTAAGAATAATTATGAAAAAATTGTACGAAATACCATTCTTCCTCAGAGTTTATATATAATGTTCAAAATTTACTTTGTCCTTTTGCCAATTTCTCTTTTGTAAAATGCACAATCTTTCTCATTTTTAGGATATAATGTTTTTATATGAAAAAAATTTATCTACATTCCTCTTCGCTATCATTATTGATTATATAAATTTAGTATCAATAAAATTAGCAGAAGATATATTTGCTCCAATGAAAAGAAAATTGATACTTTACAGTAAAGTTTTTTTTAATAGGTTTTTCTGCATGGTAATCACTTTTAATATATATTTAAATCTTATGAAAAATAAATAAAATGTATGTTATAGATATAGAACTTAAAGGACAGAAAAATTGAAAATTTTGTTTGTTGTTTTATATTTTATAGGAACTTCCTTACAATTATGATATCCTCATTCTTGAAACCAACATTATCGTATGTAACAACTCTTAATATTTGTATATGGATAAATCTAAGTCTGTCCCTTTTCCATGTTAAGTTATATGGATGCGTTGTATCCTTTCCTAATAATCTATTGCCAAAAAGCCCAGCGTAGAATTCAACTTTTTCTATTCCAGATTCAATATCTGTTGCATCAACCTCAATTTTTAAATCTCCAATAATTAGAGGTATGCGTAATAAAAAGGGTCTAATCATCTTATTATTAATGTATAATCCTTTTACTGGTTTTTTAATTTTAACAGTTGGAGGGTTATTATCTATTGTTATATCAAATGAATTTGACCATTCGCTTTCAAAAAAATTTGCATCTCTTACCTTTGCTTTTATCTCATATTTTCCTGGTGAGGTCCATAAATGATTAACAGTTATTTTAGTTCCAGATGGATATGGACCAATCCAATCTTCATATGTTCCGTCTCCCCAATAAATATAATAGTAGATATCATCTCCAGATGGGTCTGTTGTTTCAAATGAATATTCATATTCTACTCCTATTTTGCCAATTATTGAACCGTTGATAATGGGAGGATATGGATAAAATGGTATAGTTCTTATAGAAGAATAAATATCACAGTTTCCGTTTCTGTTATCAGTCCACAAAACATGATTTATATCTGGAATATCTGCATATCGATATTTTTCTACAACTGTTTCATTTTGATCGTTAACCTGAATTGGTTCACCCCAGGTTTTTCCATTATCTGTTGAATTTATTAGATAAATATTACCTGATTCAGAAAATGAACAAGAAACTAAGGTTTCATTAACAAAAATAATGGGATTTTTCGGAATTGCATCATTTGGAAGAATATCCTCTGTTATATTATGAACTATCCATTGAATACCATTATTATCCGAATAAAAAAGTAAAATCCCATGAGATTCATTATTTTCTATTTCCACAGCAATATAAACATGATTTCCTTTAGAAAAGATAGTAGGATGAGTGATATTACTAAATGGAATTGAAAATGTAATATTTTCTAATATCGGCTGATTATACCATGTATAAGGATTTCCTTTAAAGAATAAAAGATCTGATTGATTATTAATTTGAATTTCGCAAGCACCAAAAATTTTTGAATTACCAAATTCGTTTGTAGTTGAAATATTACTACAATTTTGTATTTCTGGGTACCAAATAAGAGAAACATAATCAGGATCATACAGATCATAAAAAGTAAACATCGGGGAATTTTGACAAGGTCCTTCCCCACTGTAAGGATTTGTAAAATTTGTACTACCAATTAACGAAATTACCCATGGAGTTGAAAAGTTATCAAATGAAACAATAGTTGGATTTTGAAAATCCCAGAAGCTATATTCAGGGTAACCAGGTATATCAGACCAATCAACTGTATAGGTAACTGTATCAGTTAAATCTCCACTTATATCTGGTTTAATAAAAAAACCATTTACTGCATAGTTGTTCTTTGGAGAGACATAAGTACCATAAACCTTATTATTACTTGGTGAAAAACAAACATCTGGAGAAACGACCTCAATATCAGGTTGAGATTGGCTATAATAAACCTCAAGTTGAAATGCATCTGACCATTGTTGGCCGTATGTCTGTGTGTTACGTAAATAGATACGTGTATTTTCTTTATATTCATAAGCAACCAATGCATCATATCCTCTTGAAACCATAGAAGGATATGTTTCGTTTCCCTGGAAATTAGCAACAATGATATTATCATAGAAACCAGAAAATATTATTTCTTCTATTTTGCGTAATGTTTCTGTTTTAAATTTGTTAGTTGAAGGTTTTATAAAAATAGGTAAAGTCTTTAAACAAAGCGATTGACTATTAGATTCAAAAACAGTTTCTTGATTTTTATAAATGTCAAAACTTGAGTTGTTTATTATACCACCAATTATTATTGGAACAGTATATAACCCTACCAATAGGACTATTATTACTATTATCAAACTTTTTCTAAGTATATTTTGTGGCATGTCTAACTACCTCCCCTAAGGTTATATAATATTTTGTATATTATAATAAATTAAACCTTTAAAAAAATTACTGTATTAATTATCATAAAAATAGAAAGATTGTTTATTATTGAATTAGAAAAAAAATTATTTGTGAATAAATTATCAAATTAGAATTTTTTATAGCTTGAAAATAGAAAAAAGAAGGAGGAATAAGAAAAACCTTGATTTTCTATTTTTATTTGGTAGAGGTTCAATAGGCTCTTACTTCCTCCTCTCCCTTTTTTTTTCATCAGGGGTAAAAACATAAGATAATTTAATTTATACTATATTAAATCTTGCTTTATAATTTACATATTCAATTTTTTACAAAAAATAATACAGATTTATCTTCAATTAAAATTAAAGAAAAAAGGAGGAGTTGTTTTAATTTAAAGAAGCTGCAATCGTTGAAAAATTAGTTTTAAAATTGGAAATTGCTCCAAATATCTAAAAAAGCTATTGGAATTAAATGATGCTCTGTTCATTGGATTAACACCATCTTCAATAACAAGTGTCGGATCGCCAAACATTGACCATTCCAACAATGTTTTCCAGTCTTTGATTTGTAAAATAAATGAGTTAAAGTATTCTGTAATAATATTACCCCAGACCTGCCCAAGTATTTTAGTAATCATCAGTTCTTCAAAGGTTTTAACTTCCATCCATCCAGTAGTTCTATTAACAATATCAGTACCATGGGCCCCATAGCTTATACCTGAGGATGCAAATACTGCTATTCCCCCACCATTTTTTTTATTTAATGTTTTCCAGCTAAAACATTTTGGAGATTCTGTATATTTACTATTAGAGCATGACTTATAAACACAAACTGGATATTTTTTTGCATTGTTGACAAGGTATAATTCAAAATCAAAATACAGAAAACCAGAATATCCTGAAATAAGTGTTTTAGGTGGAATCCAATGATTCTCATCTTTTGGGGGATGTGTTGAAAAACTAGCCCAGCTGCCATGACCACTAAAATCAACAAAATCAACATTACTTTTAAAACCTGCAGCAATATTATTTTTCGTTAACTTTCCATTAGATGCCCATAGTTGTGTTGTTGAGTAACCTGGGAGTTTTTCTAAGACTTTTGTGTTTGAATATTCACCTTCCATTATTGAGTCTTCTGTATATGAATCCCCTCCAACTTGTATAATTTTTTTTGTCATCTTGTTATGTTCTTTGTAATAAATTATTTTGTCTATTACAGTATTTAATTCAATAACATTATTACAGGGGATTTTTCCAAGGTAGACATCTGGAATTACATCAATATCAGCTTTGTCTTTTGGATATTCTGCAAATTGACCATCCTCATCGACATCCCAATCTGCAAACTCTCCAGTGCTATTATAGATGTCAGCAAAGTAAAGATCACTTGGAAAATAGTCCTCACCAGTAGACCTAATCCATGCTTGTCTAACTGGAAATATTTCTTTACCTTCAACACCAGCTCCTACAAGAAGAACGTATGTTATACCCCATTTTTCAATAGCATCTTTAATAAAAAATTTAATATCTTCTTGCTCATCAACACCATCACTTGAAGGTATTATTGGTTGTAATATTGATCTGGATTCAGGAGTATTTAATAAAATATCATTGAGGGTAACAAGTTTTGTTCGAACTGGAGGATTTAAACTATTTTTATGGTCAACTAGGCGTTGTAAAGCTGATTTAAATTTTGCAGGAGTTATTATTAAAAAATCATATATATCTGGAAAGGTAACAGGATTTTTAGGTAAATTATAAGATATATCAATTGAAGCGCTTTCAGTATAATAAATAGTATTTTCCTTTGGTATATATTGAACAGGATACATTTGCACAGATAAATAAATTACATGTTCTTCACCTTTTAATCCTGCTCCAGTTTTATAAGTAAAATGATTCTCAGGATAAACATCAATATCTGAATATGATACAATATTTTCTGATTTTTTAATATTATTTGAATAATACAGGGAGTCTATGTAAAGTTCTGGTGAGGGAACAATAGGCTTTGATATTTTTTGTTGCTTGATATCTGAAAATGTAACCTCGACATTATCAATAGTTGACCCAAATGGATAAGTATACACTTTTGTAACAACAGGAAGTTTTGGTTTACCTTTTTCCCATAAATCTGTTTTTGCTTCTGCAAGTTCTATTGAAATATAATCTTCATTTTCATTTAGCACCAATTGTGAAAAAACAACAGTTTCAGACATTAATTCATCTTTCTCAGCTTTATCTCCAGCATTAGCTCTCAGTCCACTGAGGATAAAAAATCCTACTATTATAAATGTCAAATATTTTTTCATATTTGGGTCTCCATATTATTTCTAATCCCAAATAGAAATATAAATCTTTGTAAATAAAATTAAAATTAGTGTTTTTAATTCTTATTTGATTTTTAAATTTTATTTTTTTATTTGATTTTAAACAAATATTGTATATATCCTTTTATAAATCAAGTACCACTTTAATAGAAGAAATAATGTTTAATCCAATAGATTTTTATTTAAAATAGAAATTTTTAGGATTAATATTATTTAATTTGTCTTGAAATACTTTAATATAAAAAAAAAGAAGAGAATTTTTTTATTTATTTTTGTGCCTACTTTAATAAAGCGCTATCTATGGGTATTGGGATCGTCCATTCTGGGCTATAAATTTTTAAGGTAGGATCACCGTATATGACTTGACAAGAAGGAATGCCATCATCTCCCTCTTCATATCTAAAGATGGAAGATGTACCATACATAACATCTTCATCACCACTTGTGAAATCTCGTATAATTTTCCACATATGTTTTGTATAGGCCTCTCCAATACTATCTCCGTTTATTAAAAGATCTTCAAAGAACCAATCGTCTACTAAATCTGATGGTGGACATGATCCTGTTTCTGCATTTCCATACCACACAACAGCTCCATGGTCAAGATATATCATTGGTCCGAATTGTTGTCCAGTTGAACAAGATTGATAAAATACTGCGAGACTTCTAAGGTTTTCATACAATTGATCTTGCCATTTATAATGGATAATGTCATAAAGTAAAGGTGGTTCTGGATTAAACCATCTTGTTCCATCATCTCTTACTGTTTCCCAATCATCAAATCTATAGCTTCGCCAAGCATCAGGCCAAATCTGATTTGGATAATTACATTTGTCAGTTTGTTTTAATTGTGCAGAAATACCACTTCCTCCAGTTCCGTGCCCTGAGTAATACATAATATGTGCGCCTTCATTTAAACGTTCTAAGTGGGCGTCCCAAAGACAATGTCCTTCATATATTCTATTATGTGAGCTAAATGATCTTTTATTTGCATGTGATGAAGCAATTTTTCTATGCATCACTCCATCATTTGTAGTCCATCTGTTATATGCTCCAACTATATCAGGGAAATTCATTAATTGCGTAGTTGCAACATCTTTATTTGGATTTGCAAATATTAATGCTGGGTATAATACATTTCGAACAATTATATCATTGATATAAGCAGTAGTATATCCAGGGATTTGTCCTGCATAAGAATTATTACCTAACATAACATGAGCAGCTAATAGTCGTATATCGATCCTTGGAGCAACAAAAACATATGCTTCTTGTCCAGGATAATCGAGCCCATAACTGGCAACCCAATCATGGATAGAATCATGTAAACTTTCACACCAGTATCTTTTTGCATCCAAACCAAATGGAGGAAGGTCGCCCTCACCTATAATTAAGAATTTTATTAACTCGATTAATAATTCTGAAAGTGTGAATTCCTCTATTGGTTCATTATGAATTGGTAAATGACCGGGAGCACGATTTCCGTGATAATAATCACCTGCCCACATTCTCCAAGAATCAATTTTATTTGCCTGCCCTGCAGGATTATCAGGTGCTTCCCCTATGCGAAGAATCGGTGAACAATGATATGCTGCAAGCATAGCAGATGGGGCAAAATAGCCATTACCAGATTTAAGTGAGGTAATTGTGATAAAGTTTTCTGAATGATCATAATCTTTAATGTAGTTAACTATTTGATCCATAGATTTCAGATTAGATTGTATATTTGGAAGAGAAGATTCAACAGTGCTACCAATTCCACCCGATTGAACAAAAATTACATTTTTTACACCAAGTTCATTAAATGCATTCTGAGTTGCTGATGGAATACTATCTTTTGTTACAAAGAGAAGCGGTGCATGCTCTTGTGAAGCAATAACTGCTGCATTTGCTGCAGATACCGCTGCATTGATTCTATCTGAATTAAGTGTTTTAATAGTTCCAGTAATTTTATATCTCATCCACCTTGTCCCTGTTGGATATCTTGGAACAACAATTGCCTGCCAATTTCCTTTTTCAGGATGAAGAACTTCTGCTGAAAATTCAGTACTCTTTTCAGGTTCCCAAGTCTGCCATTCATCAACAGGAGGATCTAAATCAGGATTATCCATTCCATTCCATTCATGAATCGGATTTATTGGTCCTCCATTCCAGTAAGGTGGATCTGGGGCTCTTAAATAGCCTTCCGGGTCAATTAGATATACTAAAAGATCTTCAGGTGTTTTAGTAGTGACTTTAACTGATAGAACTGAATCAGGATTGTTTACATTAATTTTATATCTATGGCATGCAAATTTCGTTATAACCATATCCCAATCTCCAGATGTATCTAAAACACTTGCTGCATAGATACCTACTTTTGGTATTGGATAATATATATCCTTTTTTTGACCAGAATGTTCAGGCCACCAATCTTCAGCAAGAGGCATAAAATGTGGATAAATACCTAAAAACTGGGGTTCTACGAGAGCATCTTTATTTGCTATATGAACAGCTCCCCATCTTGGTCCCAAAAGCAAAATTCTTGCAAAATATCCACCAAATTGTTTAAATTTGGAACTAGAACTAGAAATAGTTTCAACCTTAGTTGTACGTCTAATGAATCTAGATCTTTGAAGAACTGTATTTGTGGTATCTTCAAAATCACTACCATCTACTGCAACAACAGCAAGATCAGAGGATTCCCAACATTTAGTTGAGATATCAGCAGCTGCTTGAATAGGATCTTTTGGAACATTATATTCAATAGCAGATCTACCATTTTCAGAAAGATACACATTCCAGTCATCTAGCAAATAATCAGTTGTATCATCAACAGTTCCAAACCAATTAGTAGGTGTATTATCCCCAGTATATACTATTGGAGCCATATATCTGGCTTCACCATCTAAATAGTTACATGCAGGAATTGATGCTAAATATCCATATTCATCTTTATTGCTATCTGGATCATTTTCTATTTTAAACGTGTGTGCAATAGGTGTTATGTCAGGTTGTTGTATAGGTCCTGGTGGATCCGGAGCAGATGTTTCTAAAATAAATTCTAATTCATAACACCCTGAGCCATAGGTAAGATAATCCCATTCTGTTGGTTGGGGAATATCAGTGTATCCTGGGAAAATATCAATTTTTGCTCTCCATTCACCAGATACATCAGCAGGGTAGAGTAGCTCATCATCATAATAATATTTTTCGTAATATGCAAGTTCTCCACTAGGTTTATATAAAGATATATCAAAATCTGAAAAGTAAGAAGTTTTTTTCATTTCCAAAATAAAATGTATTCCTTGACCTTCAACTACATCGAATTTATACCAATCTTCTTCATCATTCATATCAAGAAATCCTTCATAGTTACCAGGAGATATCGGAGTAGCTGTGGCAAAATCATCACCAGCATCATCACCAGTACCTGCATCGTTTTGACCGGATAATGTTACATCAAATGTATATTGTCCTTGACCGGTTCCTGAGATGTGCTGAATTTTTAAATACCATTTATCGGTGATATCAGCAGAAAATGTTATTGACTCTGAAGAACTTCCAGGATTTTTAGAATTGGCTCTCTCTTTTCCAAATCTATCCCATAGACCTATGTCAAAGTCGAATCCATTTGGAGGAGTCATTGTAATTATTATATCTTGACCGGTACATACATAGAATTCGTACCAATCCTCTACATCAGAGGAATTTAATTTACCAGTTACTCCTCTACCTGGCCAATTATCTTTCATTTCATTAGGAAAAATATGTGTAGCTCTACTGATTTTATCTCCAGCATCAGCCTTATAGCCAGCATCATCATTGTCTCCATTATTAATTGTTTTAACAGCAGGAGCAAAAAATCTTGTATCAAAATCTATAAGTTCTACCTTACTTTCATCCTCATTTATATCCTCTATTTCATCAATATCATCAAAAATCTCACTAAGATTTTTTATGTTTTTTACATCCACTGATCCAACAGGAACAAAAAAAACTGTTCCTAACAGAAGTATTGATAACACAAGCGTTTCAATTTTTCTTATATTTCTTTTCATGGTCTATTTACCTCCCTAAGACTAAATTTTGCATAATTATATTAATTATTATATTGATAAACATTTCTATTAAAGATTTTTTAAGTTTTTACCATATTATAATTTAATATAAAATGTAAAATTAATACAAGAATTTTTTACAATTCTTTACAATCATTAATGATTTACTAATCCTTAAAATAAATTTATATTGAAAAAACTTAAAAAAAGGAAAATTCTAATAATATTTCTAATGGAATTAGCTGGTGTTAGCAAAAATTTAATTTTAATAATAAAATGTTTTAGTTTTTTTGATATACATTTTTGAAACGAAAATAATATAATATATGTTCACATTCCATACTTTGGTGGTGCGGGTGCAGAAAACACTATTTGATTTTATTGAAGAAGACGAAGATGTAGAAGAAATACATAAGGTTGTTAATAACTGAAAGATACAATAATTTTAAAAAAAAATTATTTGTTTAAAGTTTTTGTTTTTTATTTTTCCAAAGTCTCCAGATTCCTATTGATACAAGAATTCCACATATTGCAAAAAGTATTATTGCAATTGCTTGGACATTTGGATCATGATATATTGCTAATAAAGATTGCGGAATGTTGGTTACAACCTCTTCTGTACCATCTGGAGTTATTGAAGCTCCTTTATTTACAACTTCTTCTACGCCTCTCTCGCCCCAATATACAAGATCCACGCCTTCGCTTTGCCATCCAATATTTTCAATATTAAGTGGATTACCAATAATATCTCTTGCTGCGTTAGATTCTACAAGTGATCTTGAAAGATCTGTAGTGGTTTGATTTGCTAATGGAACATTATAAATAGGTGCTTGTGCAAACTCTGCACTTGATCCTGCATTTAGGTAATTACCAGTTTTAATCACAGGATAAATTGCAGTGCTATCAGAACCGATAAAATTAACAGCTTTACCAACTACATATCCTTTTACATAATTTACCAAATGTACTATTCCAAAAAATAAAGCAATTAATGTTGTTGTAAATAATATAACAATTCTATTATTTTCAGGATGAAGTAATCCTTCCCCTTTCCAAGAAAGTTTATAATATACCCATTTATGCCCTTCTCGTTCATATTTTTTTACTAAACCTGCTTCATTTAGTTTAATCAAATGTTCATGTAAAGTTGCTTTATTTAAACTTGTAACTTTGCTAATATCTCTTAAACTCAATTTTTTTCCATCTAAAGCACGTAATATATCTAGTCTTGAGTCTGAAGCAAGAGCTTTAAATGTATTCATATCTAATGTAATCTTTGACATTTATGTAATATAATAATCCTCCTATTATTTAAAAATTGTCTGTTTTTGTTTGGAAATTTCCGAACGTTTTTGGTAATTTTATTAATTAATCATTAAAATAAAAAAATAATAATCAAAAATACTATTTTAAGATTAAAGAATAAGTTATATTTATTTTCTTGTTTGGTCGTGTTAAAAATCGTAAATATCAAAAATTAAAGGCGATAATAAAAAAATAAAAATATTAAAGAAAATTTTTCTTTCAATGTAAAAATATAAAATATAATCAACAATTACATAAATTGCATGGAAAAAGAAGAGCTAATACAGTTGCTTAGGGATTGTGAGGCAATACAATTTGGAAGATTTGTTTTAACTTCTGGTGCTATCAGCAATTATTATATTGATATTAAAAAAGCAAGTTCAAATCCAAAAATTTTAAAAAAAGTTGCTGAGGCGATGAAAGAATATACCAAAGGATATGATATTCTTGCAGGTATGGAGCTAGGAGCAGTACCAATTGTTGTTGCATTATCACTTCTTACTGAGATTCCATATGTTATAATAAGAAAAGAAGAAAGAAAGCATGGAACAAGCAAACAGATTGAAGGGAGCGAAGTAAAAGGCAAAAGAATATTGGTAATTGAAGATGTTACAACCAGTGGTTCTTCAGTTTTTAAATCAGTTCAAATTATACGTGAAAATCAAGGTATCGTCGACGAGGTTGTAGTTATAGTTGATAGAGAAAGTGGAGCAGAAGAAAAACTCCAAAAAATAGATATTAATTTTATACCTCTTTTATCTGTTAGTGATATTTTAAAAAATGTGTAAATATCAATAAAGAAAGAAGATATTTTTCCAATTAAAGAACTTATGACAATTTTTTGGTATTTATTTATTTTAATTATTTTAATAATAATAAAAAAAATATATCCAAAAATATCACCATTACCAGAGTTAAAAAACAATTGTTAAGAAAAGATATTTATATGTTATAGTTGTTGTGGATATTATGAATGGGGGAAGAAAAATGAAAAAACTGAAATTATTATATATACTTATAGTCATTGGAATCATTTTTGCATTTTTAATACCTGGAGAAGCAACAACTCAGAAAATAGATTATATTAAATATGAAAAACCTGCAGGATTTTCATTAATAAAAAGGTATGCAACACAGATTTATCAGAATGGTTGGGAAGAACAAGCTACAGGTTTTCCAGAACTAAGAGGATTACATTATATCTATGCTGTAGATGAAAACATTGTTTGGGCAGTAGCATATGATGGATCAGGTCCACAAGAACCTGTCTGTGAGTTCACCAAAACAACAAATGGTGGTGAATTATGGGAAGCAAATGAAATCATTGGAGCACCTGACGAAGGTGACACCGCTATGATTTTTGCATTGGATGAAAATAAAGCATGGGTTCCAATACATTCAGGTGATCCTCAAGGTATATGGGCTACAAGTGATGGCGGTGAAACTTGGGTACATCAAGACACCGCAGATTTTAACGAGGGTGGTTCATTCCCAAATATTGTTCATTTCTGGGATGAAAATATTGGATGGATTCAAGGCGATCCTGTTGGTGGATATTATGAAATGTATACCACAACAGACGGTGGAAATAACTGGGAAAGAGTCCCCAAAGAAAATATACCTGATCCTTTACCTGGAGAGTATGGTGTCCCAGGATACTATGATGCTGTTGGAGATACTGTCTGGTGGGGTACTGCAAATGCATATCCTCTACGTGTTTTTAGATCAAGAGATAGAGGTTACACCTGGGAAGCATTCGAAGTTCCATTTGATGCCGGTGCATATGGCAATATCCAGTTTAGAGATGAAAATAATGGCCTTGCAATGGATTCGAGTTTTGAATATATAGTTTTAGCAGAAACCTCAGATGGCGGAGAAACCTGGGAGTTTATTGATTACAGTGGTACTTGTTTCGCTGGAGATTTTAACTATGTTCCTAATACACCTAATATGTATATTACTAATGGTATAAATCCACTTAATCCTACAGAACGAGGATTTAGCAGTAGCTTTGATGGCGGTCATTCATGGTCAATATGGACAGATGTACCAGAAGAAGTCCCAATAGGTGGTTCAACTTGGGTAAATCCAGGAAGAATAATTGGTTGGGTTGGTGATATCAATGAGGATGAATTTACTGGTGGAGTATGGAAATATACAGCCCCTCCAAATAATCCACCTACGCCGCCAATTATAATAGGTGAACTTGAAGGACATCCAGGAATTGAATATGAATACAGCTTTACATCAAACGAACTAGATGGAGATCTAATTTCATATTACACTGTTGACTGGGGAAATGGTAACGCAGAAGAAGAAATCACTGGCCCTTTTAATTCAGGGGAATCTGCATATGCAAACCATACCTGGTCCCAAGTTGGAGAATTTACAATTAAAGCAACTGCCACAGACGAACTAGGTGCTACAAGCTTACCAGGAACATTAGATGTAATAATACCAAGAACTAGAGCAAATTTCCAAGAATTTTTTGATCTTTTCCCTAACCTTTATAGAATCTTCCAAGTAATTTTCGGGTAAAATAACTACAAAAAACTCTCTCTTTTCATTTTTTATTAAACCAAAAAAATCACAAAAAAATCTAAATCTATTACGAATTCTTAAAATATTAAACATTCATTTATATAAAATACCGCTCATTTTATGCTATATTCTAAAAAAATAGTTTAAATTAAATATCTGAATTTCATTTAGAGAATTTCCGGGAGGCAAATTTATTGAGAGTATTAGTAATTGGTGGGGGAGCAAGAGAGCATGTTATTTGTGATTCTGTAATTAAATCTAAAAATGTTGAACTTTTTACTGTTATGAAGAATTTGAACCCAGGCATTAAATTGTTATCAAAAGATTTTTTACTTGAAAAAGAAACAAATGTTGAAAATGTAGTTGATTATGCAATAAAAAAAGATATTAATTTAGCAATTGTAGGTCCTGAAGCTCCTCTTGAAGTTGGTATTGTAGATGAATTAAATAAAAATGGGATTAATGCTTGTTCTCCTTCTAAAGAAGCAGCAAGAATTGAAACTAATAAAGAATGGATGAGAAAAATTCTAAAAAAGTATAAAATTCCAGGACAAATAAAATGTGAAACATTTACTAATGTAAAAAAAACAAAAGATTACATTGAAAATTTAAATGGAGAAGTTGCTGTAAAACCTATTGGTCTGACAGGTGGAAAAGGGGTAAAAATATCTGGTGATCATTTTAAAAATATAAATGAAATCCTTAAATATGTTGAAGAGGTAATTGATAATAAAATCGGTGGAGAATCAAAAGTATTAATTGAAGAAAAAATTGAGGGTGAAGAATTCACCCTTCAAGCTTTTTCAGATGGAAATTCAATTCTCCCTTTACCTGCTGTCCAAGATCATAAACGACTTCTTCCAGACGATAAAGGACCTAATACGGGTGGTATGGGTTCTTATTCATGTGAAAATGGTCTTCTACCATTTCTTTCAAGAAGTGATTATGAAGAAGGAGCAGCTATTCTTCAAAAAATAATTGAGGCGCTTAGTAAGGAAGGTTGCCCATATGTTGGTCCCATTTATGGACAGTTCATGCTTACAATTGATGGGCCAAAAATTATTGAAATTAATGCCCGATTCGGTGACCCTGAAGCAATGAATGTTTTACCACTTTTAGAAACAGATTTTATAGATATTTGTAAAGCTATGGTTGATGAAACTTTATGTGATAAAAAATTAAAAATGCAAAAAAAATCAACTGTTTGTAAATATGTTGTCCCAGAAGGCTATGGAAAAAAAAGTATGGTTGGTGAAAAGATCTTTGTTGATGAAGAAAAAATTAAATTAACTGGTTCAAAACTTTTTTATGCGTCAGTTAATAAAGAAAATGATTTTATTACCACCTCATCATCACGATCTCTTGCAGTTGTTGGAATTGCTGATACTTTAACTAGTGCTGAAGATATTTGTGAACAAGCTTTAAAAAATGTTCAGGGAGACCATATTTTTATAAGACATGATATTGGAACGCAAAAATTGATTAATAGACGAATTCAACATATGAATGAACTTCATGGAATGTAAAATATGAAGGAAGAAATATTTGTGTATTTTATTGGAACTGCAGGTTCTGGAAAATCAACAATAACTTATAATTTTAAACAATGGATGAATCACAGAGGGCTTGATGCAATAACTGTTAATCTTGATCCAGGTGCAGATAATCTTTTATACGATCCAGATGTTGATATACGTGATTGGATCTCATTAAAAGAAATAATGGAATCCTACGGTCTAGGTCCAAATGGAGCACAAATTGCTGCAGCTGATATGCTTGCATTAAATACAAATGACGTTAAAAAAAGCATAGAGAAGTTTAATACAGATTATGTTTTAATGGATACACCTGGCCAATTAGAGCTTTTTGTTTTTAGAGAAGCTGGAAAATATATAATACAATTTTTAAATCCAAATCGATCTATTATTGGCTATATTTTAGATCCAGCACTTGCAAAAACAGCCTCTGGTTTTATATCTCAATTACTTCTATCAATTAATACGAGTTTTAGGCTTGGGCAACCTCATTTAAATATATTGAGTAAAATTGATATTTTAACTGATGCAGAGCTTAATCAAGTGAAAAAATGGGCAATTGAGTCAGAAGAATTAGTAAATGCAATACGTTCAGAAGAAGCATCTATTTATAGAGAAATGAGTGAAGGAATCTTAGGCCTTATTGATGATTTTAAAATACATAACGAATTATTTCCAACATGCAAAGACAATTATTTTGGAATAGAGGATATTTATTCTCAAATTCAGCTACAATTTGAGGGTGGAGAAGACTTGATGAGTGATTAATACTACAATAATCTAATTTTTAGTTTTTCTATTGATTCATCATATTATTTGTAATTTATGGTCTTAATCGTGTAATAAAATGACAATATAATTTTTATAATTTAAAAAGTTAAATATAATTTTATAATCTTTCCCAAGTTTCAGTATCCCCACTACTCAATTCTTCAGCGATAAGTTTTCTTCCATTGTCCTCAAAATGAATTTTAAAAACGAAACTCCAATCATTATTATTTCTATCAGTAAGATTTAATGTCATTATGTCACCATCTAACTTCCATGTTCCAGTAGCAGAAATATCTCTATTTTCCGTTTTATCTTCAGCTGTCCCATCAGAATTTAATGTAAGTATGGTATAACCAACATTTGCAACAACCCCAGTTTTCCATGATCCTACAACAGAATATTTCATTTCTTTTTCTTCTTGATTACATCCACTCAAAAAACATACACAAGTTATGATAAAAATAAGAAATAATATTGCTATTTTTTTCATTTTTTCTCCTTTTTTTTAAAATCCAAATATTCAAAATATAACGATTATTAATATAATTTGTTAATAAGGAAAATAAAAGCCATAGAATCAAAAATTACTGTTTTTTAAGCTTATTGTATTTTTATACTTAAAAATAGGTTAAAATTTTTAAAAAAATAAGATATTTTAACTAACATTTTACTGACAAAATGGTTAGAAAGACATTCTTTCTATCTGAATACCCCCGGAGTAACATATAATAAATAGGATTATATTATACAATAAAAACATAAATAAAAAAAAAATAGAATTGATGTTTTTTATTTTATGATAGTCTCTGTAATAGTATTTTTAGAATTGGGAATATTTCCAAAAGCTTAAAACATTGGGAAACTATAGATAGTCTGTTTCTTGGTATAGAAACTTTAAATGTTGACCAACTGCTCTCAGCACCCTTGGTATCTACTGCCTTTGCTTGTATTATAAATGTATCCACTTGAGACCATGAATGAAATAAAGATATATCTTCACCTGATTCATGGGGTCCACTAATATCACTATTTTGATCTCCCCATTCTATGTGATAACTTATATTATCTCCATTTGGATCCTGAGATTTAAATTTGAATTCTAGGTTATCATTTACTTTTCCGGATTTAGGACCATTTATTTCCGGTGGTGAAGGTGGTAAATTATCATCGTCAACATATGTTTTAAAACAAAAATCTAAATCAGGTGGCGTCGTACAGCCTGGGCACACCCTTCCAGAATTACCTGAAGGATATGGATCACCAAGACCTCCCCACCACATATATTCAGACGCATAGTTTACCCATAATACAATGTAATATGTTTCAAAAGGTGTTAAATCTATATCGGGTATATCAAATACAACCCAATCTGTAGAATAGGCAGGTGTATTAAAATAAAACTGCCATCTAAACTCGATTACAGTTCCTAGTGGTTTTTCAATTGACAATCTAAGATTTGTTGGTTCATGTGGTGCTGAATTATAAAGAAGAACCTCAATTTTCTCATGTCTTGATACAGTTGGAACAAATTCTTGCCATGAGCACTCTCTAGGAGGAACTGCATCATCTATATATGTAAAATATTTTTCATCTGCATTAGTCTGACTTTGATCTACTGAACTAAAAGAATAAGAGTTTTTATCATTATCTTCAATAGAACAAGTTGATGAAAAACTACTACATTCTGACCATGTTCTAAATGCAAAGTCAAATCCTGGAGCAGTACCAGTTGGTACACCGCCAGATTCACCATTTGGATAAGGATCACCCAAAGAACCATGCCACACAAATTCAGAAACTCTACTTGTCCAAAGGACCATTTTATAGGTTTCACCAATATTTAACATAATATTTGGAACATCAAACGAAAGCCAGGTTTCAATATAATCAGGTATATGTGCAGGATCTATTATAAATCTATAATCTAACATACCAGCGTATGTTATAGGATCTCCTTCTTTATAAAGAATTAAACATAGATTAGCGTTTTCATGAGGAGCTGAATCATACATATAAATATCAATTTTTGTTAAAAGTGACTTTGTTGGAACAAATTCCTGCCATAAGCATTCTATAGCAGGTGTTGAAGCGGGGGGCTCATCTCTTTGTAAATAGTAACTTTCTGTATGTAATTCTTGACTCTGGTCTATACATGGGTAATTATTACTACCAATATCACAAATTTCTGATGTTCTAAAAATATTTAAGGTCCCTGCTACTGATGAAACAGTAGTGGTTATCAATAGCGTACATACCAAAATTCCAATTATTTTCTTCATTTTGTTTCCTCCCAACCATAAAAGCAAAAATAGAATATAATTGCTGAATATAATATTTACTACAAATCTTACTTACCCCTATTTGCAATATTTGTTAAATATATTAAATCTAAAATTGTTTAAAATAAATTGTATAAAAAAAGTTTATAGAGCAACATTTATAGTATAAAAATAATCTATTTGTTTAATATTTTGATATCCATTTTTACACACTTATAATTTCCAAAGATTTTAAAAATATAGATTTTTCCTTCTAAAAATTCAATATTTTTTGAAAATATTAATGGAGCAATAAACCAAACATCAGAGCCATATTTTAATCTAGGTAAATGAAGTGGTATTGTAATAAGAATCCATGCATTTATTGGGTTATTTTTCTTGTTTGTTAAAGATAATCTAAGGAAATTTCCTTCAACAATTTCAGTTGGAGCTTTAGTTATAATTATATTTTCATCTAAGAAAGGATTTAATATATCAATTCTTCCAGCGCCTTGAGTTTTTATATCTAAATGCAAATTCTTTGCATTTTGTTTTAAAACACACTTGACATCTTCAGGGGTATATTCAGGATTGGCTTGTAAAAGAAGTGCTGCTGCTCCTGCAACATGAGGTGTTGCCATTGATGTTCCTTGATCATATCTATATCCTCCTTTCCAACTACAACTGAATATATTTACACCCGGAGCAACAAGATCTGGTTTTTGTATGATGCATTTATCATCATATACTGGACCTCTGGAGCTCGAGTATGAAATCTGATCATATTTATTTACAGACCCAACACAAATTCCTTTGATAGCACAGCCTGGAGATGTTATTGTTTGAGCGTTTGGTCCATTATTTCCTGCAGCAATAACAACAACTATTCCTTCTGTTACTAATTCATCAACAATCTCGCAAAATTTATCATGAGGATTCCCAGGATTATCTGTTCCAAGGCTTAAACAAATAATATCTGCATGATCAGACGTATTTCCATCATTATTTGGATCTAGTGCTTTTTGCATGCCAGCTAAATATGTTTCTAAACTACCAACACCAGATTCATCTAATATTTTCATTGAATAGAATTTTGCATCTGGTGAAACACCTACATACCGAAAATTAGAAAGGATTCCTGATCCACAAGCAATGCCAGTAACATGTGTCCCATGACCATTGTCATCCATGGGATCACTGTCATTGTTGACAAAATCATAACTACCCTCAGTTATATAGTTATCTTTTAAATCAGGATGTGAATAATTTACTCCTGTATCAAGAAATGCAATTGTAACACCACGACCTGTTAAATTTCTGTTATAATTATCCTTAAGTTTCCAGGTTTCATCTGCATTAATTAATGGAATCGAATCATCAAGCTTGATGCTAATTTTTGTATTTTGAACAACATCTTTAACATAGGGTAAATCTTTGATTTTTTCAATTATTTCATCAGGAATTTCTTTGATTGAAATTCCATTAAATATATCAGTAAATTCACTTGAAAAGATATCTAAATTTTTATGACCTAACAAATTTAATATTTCGGTTTTAGCGTTTTTTTGAATAGAAATAAGCTTTTGTTTATAATTTTGTATTTGAACTCTTAAAAATATATCTTTTGCCTTTTCAGTAAATTTTATAACAAACTCATTAATTTTATTTCTTAATAAATTCTTAAATTTTAATAATGAATCCTCAACAAATTCAATTATATAGCCATTATAATTTTTATTTGAGTTATTTATTTCATATAATTTTTTATTTGTAATTTCACTAGCGAGGGGATGAATGTTAAAATAACTAAGTAATATAATTAGAATTAAAGCAACAACACGTATAATTTTAATATTCATTAATTAATTTATGTATTTTTATAATATATTAATTTTATTTATCAAACCTAACCAATTTATTATCTTTTGAAAGTAATACTACTCTTGAGTCTTTTTTTTCCATAATTAGATTATAGCCTAATGTATCTGCAAGTGCATTTCCAAATTCATTAACACTTTTATGAGATGGCATATTTGATAAAGTCATTCTCCTTCTAGAATATCCAACAAAAACATAGCCTTTAGGCTCGATATACATTGGTTGAGCTTTTTCATCCAGTTTAGAGTAATCTTTGATATATTTTAAATCCATATTCCAATTTTGAACTAAAGTATGACGTATTACAGTTCTTGTTGAAAGAGATGGAATTAATTCCAATGTCTGATTTATTTTATTCCAACCATCTGAAATCAATGGTGAGCATATTTTTTTATAAAGGTCTTCATTTGGAGCAACTAACGAAACATATAATTGTTTTGGTAAAGGATCAAGATTTTCTAAACAATCAGGATTTGTACCATTGGTTACCAAAAATGTAGTAATATTTTGTTTATGACATTCATCAAATAACTCTCCAAGATTTGGATATAGTGTTGGCTCACCTGAAAGTGAACAGGCCAGCATATTTGGATTATTTGCCTCTTTCCATTTTTTAAGATCACAGCGTAAATCACCTTTAAAACCTGTAATCAATTTTCTTTGTTTTTCAATAGATTTTTTTAATATAAATTTTGGATCATCAGTTTTTTTGAATTCCTTTTCAGTAAAACCTTGATGTCTCCAACAAAAAAGACACATATGGTTACATTGATTAATTGAAGGAGTCATTTGTAAACATCGATGTGATTTAATTCCATAAAACGTTTGTTTATAACATTCTCTATTAAAAAGCAAACTTTGTCTCATCCAATGACATAGTTTTACACCTGAATGATTTCCAACTATTGCATAATGCTGTTTTTCAAGAATTTTTTTAAACTCATTGTTCATAAATAAATAAAAAATACCATTACATTATCATTTATATTTATTATGTTGTTTTTTTCTAATATATTTTTATTATTTCTGAACTCTTTTATAAAAAATTAATATAATAATATCAGCTAAAATTAAATATATACTTATTATTTGTTAATTATTAAATTAATAGAATATTTAATTATATATGATACTAAAATACAAATTACATATTAATAAAAAACCAAAACATATATAAAGTAGTTTTATTAATTTAATAATATATTAAAATTTAGTAACAATGGTGAAATGAATTTGTTTAAAATATTTAATCGATTTCAACTTATTAATTTTATATTTTCAATTTTTTTTAAAAATAATAAATTAAAATTAAATATAATAAGGTATTTATACATGCAATTATTTTCAAATATTTACTTCCTTATATTACCAAAAGGATTAAAAAGTCTATATTTGGGGGAAAATGAATGATTAAAAAATCAAGAAATGTAATAGCGTTGATGTTAGTAACAATTATGATTATCGGTGTTTTTATTCCAGCAAATGAAGCAGCAAGTATTAACATACCAAATGGCTTTGAAAAAGGACCTTCTTACACTACAGTAATTCCAACAAAAAAGGTTACATTTGTTAATTATGATGATGAACATCTTATTGATGATTATGCATATCTAGCTGCAGTTCCCACTTCTGTTTTTAACTATGAAGGTAAATTGGTATCACATCCATTACTTTTTTTCCAGGAGAAAATGAGAATTGAAGAAGATAAATATCGTTCATTAGATGCATTCCCCGGAATTAAATATTTTATGGATGATTGGGAAAGCTATTGTAATCAAATGGATCAAATGACCTTGATTAATGTTGATAAATCCATGGTTAATCAATGGAAGGCAAAAGATATAATTGAAATCGAAAGTGATAACCCCTATAAAATAGCTAGTTCACTTGCTTTACAAGATTGGTCTTATTCAAACAATGCAGTTGTTGCAGTTATTGGTGAAGAATTTGAGGAACCAGATACGGTAATAAATAATGAAATAGAAGGGACCTTACCTACAGAGAGCATAAAAAAAATATCCTTTGATGTTAAACAATCAAATAAATTAAATCCTGTATTTCATGAATTTGAAGTTGATGATCAATATAAATATCTATATGTTGAGGCTTGGTGGGATGGTTTAATAATTGGTGGAAAAATGGTTCCAACTGGTGATCCTGATATTCAACTATATTGTAATTTTAGAAACGATTGGATGCAGGCTGACTCATCTTCTTCCTGGAATATATATCGACCTATTGGTCGTGAATTTACCTATTCATATGTTTATAACCCTGGTGATTGGAAGCTTGGGATAACTGATTTCCCAACAAAAGGTGAAGGAGCACAACGAAGAAGTGGTCCTTTAGGTTTAATAACGATTCAAGGAAGATTACTTGATCTTTTAAGGGGTCGGGGAGTTACTTACCATGTTGATGTTGAAATGTATCCAGGAATTAATTTGTCAATTCCAGATAAACCACCTTTTGGGTGCAGAAGTGCAGATTTTAAATTAACTTGGGATAATCCAAATATTAACCTTGGTTTTACTATTTTAGGACCTAGTGGTGAAGAAATTTGTACAATGATAGAAAATGAGGAAATTGAAGATGAAGATGAAAAAGAAATCCATTTAGGATATCTTGGAGAATGCCTTCCAGATGATCATTATTCGGTATCTGTGTTTTCTTTAAATAAAGTTACAACACCTATTGATTTTAAAATTGAATATACTTGGTATGAAAATATTTCAAAGGAAAAAACAAATGCCTTAACTTCTGCTACTGAAGGTGCTGTTTTAGCAAGTACATTAAATGCACCACTTCTTTATATGACTAAATCAAACATACCTGAGGTTACTAAGAACGTTTTATATAAGCTTGGAATTAAAAACATACATCTAGTTAATTTAGGCTCACATTTATCTACCCAAGTTAAAGATGAGTTAAACGATATTGCAAACATTAAAAAGAATTATGAAAAACCTTCTGAAGTTTATGATGCAATAAAAGAATTAACACTATCTAATGATGTAATATTTTCAACAATTGACCCATGGACCTCTTGGCTAGTTGCAGAGCTTAAACCTTCTGATGAAAAACCTGGAGCTTTATTCATTGGTCCTTCTGCATTCATTGCAGCACATCATGGAAGTCCAGTTATCATAATCGATAATCATCCTGAACTTACATCTGCTGCAACTTGGCATAATGAATTCTGGAGACGCTTTTCAGCTAAAAGATATGATTATAAACCTTCTGTTGCAGAGATGGTTTTAACAGGTACTCGCATTTATGATTTTTTAAAAGAATATGATTTTGATAGAGAAGGCGAAGAGACAATAATTACTGTTGCAGGTCAATATGAACTAGGTATTCCTTGGGATCGTATCTTTCCAGGAGTTGCTAATTCTGGGAGGATATGTGGAACTCCAGTTGACGCTAGTGTTTGGATTTCGCGTAGCGTTTTTTACCCTGCACTTATATTTGAAAATCCTGCACTTCAAGGAGAGGTTACATTAGAGACTGGAAGTAAAAGTTCCCGTGAAGGTTTAAGAGGACTAATTAGAAATCCTCTTCTTAACACCCTTGTTATTAAACAAAAATCAAGAAAGCAGAAATTTGAATATCCTGTCTTATGTTCAATGATTGGTTATGAACACCGTTTTAATGAAAGGGCTAGTAATTACTATGGCGCAAAATATCAATGTGCAAATGGGATGACTCCTGGAGTTGACAATACACTTGAACCTATTGATCAAGGTTCAATAAAAAAATATACTGGTTTAGATGGGGCAGTTTTTCCTGATTTATCAGCAACAGATGTTATACCTTTTTATTTGGAAAAAGGAGGATTTGATCCTGTTTTTTCAACTAATCTTGAAAAGGTTGCCTATGATCTTAATCAGGGTGTGATTCTATGGATCCATTCATCTCATGGTAATCAAGTGAATGGAGGACAAACCTTATTTTGGGATCCTCAAAATGGATTTCATCAAACACCTTTTATTGCTAGGTTTACTGGAGCTTATAAAGAATCTAATCCATGGAGAGGTTATGATTGGTTTTTAGGTTCCACCGAAGAACCAGATACTATGAGTATGGATATAAAGGGATTTATTCCTTTTACAAATTGGGATTCTTTAATATTACCAGCAACGGGAATGGATTGGGTGCTTGCTCGAAAACCTGTGAGAGAATTTCTGGTTAATCTTCCAATTATTGGGCGATTTTTTGATAGATTTTTAAATGTAGACAATCTATATGATGGAGTTATTGGGTCACTTTCTTATTCGAAGGATGCAACAGATTGGAAGACCTCTCTTGAAATAGAACCTTTAATTGATAATCTACATAGCGCAGGTTTTATTACATGTATTTGTCAAACATCAAACACATATTTACATCTAATGATGATAAGACATGGTACAGTGTTCCAAGTTCAAGATCCTTGGCCAACTTCATGGTATTCTACTGTTTGGCAGCAGTCTATTCCAAGAGATATTGCACTTGGAAATACAATTGGTGAGGCATACACAAAAGGGATGGAATATGTCGGTATTCTGTACCTCGGTGGTGGTATAGAAGGTGGACCACAATGGTGGTGGGATGATGCCGAAAACGTAATTTATTTTGGAGACCCAGACCTAAGACCTTTTGTTCCAAATACAGATTATAGTTCAGCAAACAACTGGGATAAAAAGGATACAATACCATTAAACTATAATGAAAAAACAACGTTTAATGGACATACACCATTTGGAGCCCTAAATTATCCTAATGCAAAAGAGCATAAAACCTTTTTACAAAAATACCTATTAATTATAGTTATCCTTGCAATAATCATAATATTACTAATAACATTGGGAGCTGTTGGACGCAAAAAGAAAAAATAATCTTTTCTTAATTTTATTTTTTCAAATCTTTTTTCATTTTATTTTATAAATAAAAAAAATAATAAATAATATATACTTATTACAATAAATATATGATAAATATAATAAGGTATATATACATGAAAATATTTTCAATTAGCCAAACCATAAAAATATTATTAAAATTATATAATTATATTGAAACGGGGGAAAATAAATGATTAAAAAATCAAAAAATATTGTTACATTAATTTCAATAATAATAATGATTATCGGTGTTTTTATTCCAGTAAATGAAGCAGCAAGAAATATTATACCTAATGGATTTGAAAAAGGTCCATCATTTACTTCAGTAATTCCAACTAAAGAAGTTACTTTTATTGAATTTGATAAAGAAACGCTTATCGATGATTATGCATATCTAGCTGCAGTTCCCACTTCTGTTTTTAACTATGAAGGTAAATTGATATCACATCCATTACTTTTTTTCCAGGAGAAAATGAGAATTGAAAAAGATGAAAATCTTCCTTTGGATGCCTATAATGGAATTAAGTATTTTATGGAGGATTGGGAAAGCTATTGTCATCAAATGGATCAAATGACCTTGATTAATGTTGATAAATCCATGGTTAATCAATGGAAAGCAAAAGATATTGTTGAAATCGAAAGTGATAGTCCCTATAAAATAGCTAGTTCACTTGCTTTACAAGATTGGTCATATTCTGATAATGCAGTAATTGCTGTTATTGATGATGAGTTTGAAGAGCTAAACAATGTAATATCAAATAAATTTGAATGGACTCTTCCTGCAGCAGATGTCTATAAAAAAAGGATTCTAACAACAAAACAAACAAACTCATTAAATCCTGTTAGTAAAACTTTTGAAATTGAGGAGAAGTATAAATTTATCACAGCAGATGCTTGGTGGGATGGAATAATTTTAGCTGGAAAAATGATTCCAACTGGTGATCCAGATCTTCAGCTTCACTTTAAAAATAATGATAAATGGATGTCAGCTGTTGCATCATCTGACTGGAACATATACACAGAAATTGGTCATGAATTAACTCAAACTTATATATATCAACCTGGAGATTGGAGAGTATTATTAACAGATTTTCCTACTGAAAGCAATTCTCCTAGATGGAGATTAGGCCCATTTACTATTCAAGGACAATTAATTGGATTATTGCGTCCAAAAGTTACATATAAAGTTGACATTACCATGTATCCTGGTGTAGATATTAAAATTCCAGATATTCCAACATTTGGATGCAAGGATGCAGAATTTAAGTTAAAATGGAACAATCCAAATGTTAACCTTGGTTTAACCATTTTAGGTCCTAGTGGTGAAGCAATAATATCAATTATAAATGAAAGTAGAGAAAAAGAACAAGAATTAACTATTGAAAGACTTGGTGAATGTTTACCAGGAGAAAGTTATAAAGTATCTGTTTTTTCAACAACCGATATTGTTGGACCTCTCAGATTTGAGGTTGAATACTCATGGAAAGAAAAAGTTCCAAAAGCAAAAGGTGATGCACTTGACTCAGCTGCAAATGGTGCAATTCTTGCTAGTTCCTTAAATGCTCCTTTACTTTATGTTAAACCATCATCTTGTCCAGATATCACAAGGGACGTTCTTTACAAACTGGGTATTGAAAATATCTATATTATTGATCTTGGTAATCATCTGTCTAAAGATATTTATAATGAAATGAAAGATATGGTTGATAAAGTTACAACTTATAATGAATACATGGATCTTTTTGATAAAATCCGTGAAATTAGTGGAAGTAATGATGTAATATTTACAACAATTGATCCATGGACTACATGGCTTCTTGCTGTTAAAAAAGTTGATATTAAACCCTCAGATGAAACAAAAGAAGCATTATTTATTGGGCCAGCCACCTTTATTGCTGCCCACCATGGAAGCCCGGTTCTCATAATTGATAATCATCCACATCTTTCATCAGCTGCAGTTTGGCATAATGAATTCTGGAACCGTTTTTCAGCAGAACGAGATACTCAAAAACCATCCATTGCAGAGATGGTTTTAACAGGAACCCGTATCTATGATTTTTTAAAAGAATTTGGTTTTGATAAAGAGGGAAAAGAATCAATTATAACTGTTGCTGATCAGTATGATATAGGTATTCCTTGGGATCGTATCTTTCCAGGTGTTGCTAATTCTGGAAGATTCTGTGGATCTCCAGTTGACACTAGTGTTTGGATTTCACGTAGCATTTTTTATCCATCCCTTATATTTGAAAATCCTGCACTTCAAGGAGAGGTTACATTAGAAACTGGAAGTATAAGTTCCCGCGAAGGTTTAAGAGGACTAATTAGAAATCCTCTTCTTAACACTCTTGTTATTAAACAAAATTCAAGAAAGCAGAAATTTGAATATCCCGTGCTTTGCTCATTTGTAACAATAAAACATCGATTTAATGAACGAGCTAGTAAGTATTATGAATCAAAATATCAGTGTGCAGATGGCTTAACACCAGGTGAAACTCCAACCTTACAGCCAATTGATGAAGGTGTTAACAAGAAATATTATGGTCTTGATGGAATGTATTTTCCAGATATGACAACAAGTGAAGTCATTCCTTTTTATTTAAAAAAAGGAGGATTTGATCCTGTTTATTCAACCAATCTTGAAAAGGTTACATATAATCTAAATCAGGGTGTGATTCTATGGATGCATACATCCCATGGTAATCAATTTAGAGGTGGACAAACCTTATTTTGGGATCCTCAAAATGGATTTCATCAAACACCTCTTATTGGTAGGTTTACTGGAGCATATAAAGAATCTAATCCATGGAGAGGTTATGATTGGTTTTTAGGTTCCACCGAAGAACCAGANNCGAAGAACCAGATACTATGAGTATGGATCTCAAGGGATTTATACCTTTTACAAATTGGGATTCTTTAATATTACCAGCAACAGGAATAGATTGGGTACTTGCCAGAAAGCCTGTGAGAGAATTTCTGGTTAATCTTCCAATTATCGGACGATTTTTTGATAGATTTTTAAATGTAGATAATCTTTATGACGGTGTTACTGGGTCATTCGGTTACTCAAAGGATGCAACAGATTGGAAGACCTCTTTAGATATAGAACCATTAATCAATAATTTACATAGTGCAGGTTTTATTACAAGTATATGTCAAACATCAAATACTTACTTCCATCTAATGATGATAAGACATGGAGCAGTTTTTCAAATTCAAGATCCATGGCCAACTTCATGGTATGGAGCAGTGTGGCAGCAATCAGTTCCAAGAGATATAATTCTTGGAAATACCGTAGGAGAGGCTTACACAAAGGGAATTAGCCATGTTGGTACACTTTATCTTGGAGGAGGAGAAAATAATGAACCACAATGGTGGTGGGATGATGCCGAAAACGTAGTTTATTTTGGAGATCCAGATCTTAGAGTTTTTGTTCCTGAAAACGAGTATAGTTCTGAAAACTATTGGGAAAAACCAAAATCCTTAGAATTTGATGATGAAACAACCTATCATGGTCATTCACCATTTGGTGCAACTAAATATCCACGTGAGAAAAAAGAAGAAACCTTTGTGATTAAATACCTTTGGATTCTAATAATTATCGCGATAATCATTATTTTACTAATAGTGCTTGCTGCAATGGGACGCAGAAAAAGAGTTAAAAAGTAATAAAAAAAGTTTAAAACCAAGAATCTTTTATTCTAAATTCTATTTTTTATTTTATATTTCTTACTTATTTTCTCAATTGTTTTTTTTAATTCTTTTGAATAATTTTCATCTGGTAAATAACTATTCTTATACAAATTTTTATATTTTTTAACAAGCTCTGGTTTGAAATCTTCTAATTCTTTTAAAAAACAAATTTTTTGATCGCCTTTTAATTCCAAGTGTTTATATAAAATATAATCTGCCTTGCGTTTTTTTGAATGTTTAACTATTTTTTCTAGTTCACTTTCAACAATATAAGGTAAAACAGGAATTATTGCAAGACCTGTTCTAATACCAAAATTTTTTAGCTTTTCAATTGTTTTTAATCTGATATTAGGTGGGGAAACATTTTTTTCAAAAAATCTTGAAACATCATTTTTCAAACTACTTATACTTATTGTTACTAGTGAGTTTTTTATTTTAGAAATAATATCTATATCTCTTAAAACTAAATCAGATTTTGTAAGAATATGACAAGAAAAATTATATTTTTGAATTATTTCAAGTGTTTTTCTTGTTAATAGTTCCTTTTCTTCGATTTTTTGATATGGATCATGAACTGAACCTACAATAATTGTTCCTTTTTTTGTATTCCTTAGCTCTTTTTCAAAAATTTCTGGTCCATTTTTTTTTATATATATTGTTTTGCTAAAAGTAGAATCACAATAAATACATCCAAATTCACAGTTTTGATATAAATCAATTGTAAATTCTCCACCAAATAGTTTATCCTTGGTTCTTATCTTATTTATTAAAAAATCCACTTTTAAAGGTTTGTAATTCATTATTTTTTCAATTATGTTATTTGATTTTATATATTTTTTATTTTAGTGTCACCAATATTTGTAAAATGGTTAATTAGTAAAATTATCTGAAGGAATTCTACATTTCCTTTGGTGCAACAATACCCAATAGATTTAAACTATTTTTTAGAGTAATTCTTGTTGCATCAACAAGGGCAAGTCTAGCAACTCTAAGTTTTTTTTCCTTTTCATGTAGAACAGGGCAATCTCTGTAAAATTGATTAAATTGGGATGCAAGTTCAAATAAAAATGACGTTATAATGTGAGGTTTATTTCCTTTACATGCATCCTCGATAACATTGGGAAGCTCAGCTAATTTTTTTAATAAATTTTCCTCAGAATTATGTTTTAAAAAAGATGTATCAAAATCTTTAATATCATCTTTCTTTTTCGAAAGGATGCTGCAGGCCCTTGCATGAGAATATTGTATAAAAGGTGCTGCATTACCTTCAAAGTTAAGTGCATCTTCCCATTTAAAAATTATTTCTTTTTCTGGTTGAACTTTTATTATATTGTAACGTAATGACCCAATTCCAACAATTTCAGCAATTTTTTTCATCTTTTTTTCTGTTAGCTCATTTCCACGTCTTTTTTTAACCTCTTCATAGGCTCTATTTATGCATTCATTGATAAGGTCATCAACAAAAACGACTCGTCCCCGTCTTGTTGACATTTTACCTTCTGGAAGTGAAACAAATGAATAAAAAATAGGTTTAGGAATTGTTTTTGCTGCAACTATATTCAATGCGATTTCAACTTGTTTAGATTCAAGTTTGTGGTCTTCACCAAGTACATTTATTAAAACATCTGCATTTTTTAGTTTCCATAGGTGATATGCAATATCTCTTGTTGCATAAAGAGTTGTTCCATCCTTTCTTAAAAATATGAATTTCGTGTTTCTACCTTTAATACCAAACTCTTTAAGATCTAAAAAATATGCACCTTTTTCTTTTCCGCAAAATTTTGATTTTTTAAGTTTTTCAACAACAGTATTAACACTTTTATCCCTTACAAAGTTTGATTCTGGAACGTATTTATCAATTTTAATATTAATTTTGTTTAAACTCTGTTTTATACCTTCGAGAACAGGTTTATATGCCTCATGAATTAATTTTATTGTTCTTGGATTACCCTCTTCAAGTTTTTTAACTAACTTACCTATTTGATCAGATACCTGATTATCTTCCTCCAAAAGTTTACTAGCTACTTGATAAAATCCAACGGTTTTATGATCAGGTTTATCATATTCTGATTTTGGGATATACTTTGGATCTAAATTATTTACACCCCATGCAAGAATTGCCACCTGTTTGCCTGTATCATCAAGATAAAACTGAGATTCTACGTTGTATCCTGCTGCTTTATAGATTCTGACAATTGTATCTCCAATTATTGGATTTCTTGCTCTTCCTACATGTAATGGTCCATTAGGATTTGCAGAGGTATGTTCAATAAGAACCTTTTCTTTTTTATTTGGAAGATATCCATATTTTCCTTTTTGTTCAAAAATAGACTTAAGAATTTCTTTATTTAACATATTTTTATTTAAAAAAAAGTTAACATAACCTGCTTTTGATTCAATTTTTTCAATCCATTCACTTTTACTAATTTTTTCAGATATTTCTTTTGAAATATCATTTGGTGATTTTTTAGCAATAGGGGCAAGTGAAAAACAAGGAAAAGCAAAATCACCTAGTTCTGCAGATGGTTTTTCTAGATAAATCTCACAACTATATGCTAATTTTTTAAGAGCCTTAGCTAATAATTTTTTTATTTCATCTTTAGCTTCATATATCGGATAAGCCATACAACCTCGAAATTATAATAATATTTTAAGTGTTTTGCATAAAAAAGAGAAAAAAAAGTGGATTTTACACTAGTAGACTTATTAGTGCCAAAATCATTAGAATTACTGGTGCAGCAATTGATATCTTATTTTCAAATGGTTTAATCTGAAATTCAGGCAATGCCACTTTATGTTCCTTTATATATACAATTGGAACTATGACAAGAATCATTGCTATTGTTGTTGAAAGAAGATGCCAAAACATAAATGGAAGCGCATTTGTATAACATAGAACAAAGCCTTCCCAGGTATGGGAATACCATCCGCCAAGAAAGGTTCCAAAGTTAGTCCATATATCATAAATTAAAATTCCAGCTATACCTACTCCTAAAATTCTAGGTATATGTCTAACTGTCAGACTTTTTTTCCTTTTTAAAAAGTATCCAAAAAGACCTAAAATTGCAAAGCCTGACCATGTAAATAGTAAAATCCAGTTATTTCCAATTACAAGATCTGTAATTATCATTACTGATATAGGAATTATAAATGTATAATATCCACCAAGCAGTATCCCACTTAAAAGGGAAATTATTGCAACAACAAAAAATAAATCTAACATGAACATTGGTTGAGTAATACCATTTAACGTTATGTAAATTGACGGGGATCCTTGAAGATTATTATGTAATAAAATTCTTATAACTGATCCAATTGTTATTAAAAATACAGCCAGCATTATCCTTTTATTATTTTCAAAAATTTTTTTCATAATTTAAACCTCCGACTCTAAATATTATTCTTCTTTAAATATTTTCTTTTTTATCTAAAATTTTTCAAACTTCCATTCAATTAAATCATTGTTTTCTACATAGATTTTATCTGCGCCCTCCATACCTAGCTGCCCATTTATATAAAATGCCCAGTAGCTATTGCTATCTGTTTCATATTTTTTTTCTTGATAGGTTATAGAATCAACAGAATAACTACCAAATTGTTCCCAATAGGTTGTTTCTATTTTTATATCTCCATTCTGCTCAACTTTTAATAAAAAATCAAAAACAGTTGAATTATCCAGTGTGAAAACATCTGTATATATTGTTCCATCCCCAAAGTTGATTGTTATTGTGGTGGTAATTTCCCCTGTGATTATTTTATGTTTTTCAAAGGTGATAATCCCTGCGTTTATTCCACCTAGAAATAAAACTATTATAACAATTATTGGTATTAATATTTTTAAAGCAAATATTAGATTGATACTCTTTATCTTATTCATAAGCAGGTAAATTACATCAAAAGATTAAAATCTTACATTAGTGATAACGATCATTATCCAAATGAGCAAAAATACATTTTTTCGGGCATTAAGCAGCTCCATGAGAATTAACATATTAAATATTTTGACACATAAAGAAATGCATATTTCAGGATTAGCAAGAGAATTAGGAATTTCTGTACCTGTTACATCTAGACATATCAAAATTCTTGATAAGGCAGGATTAATTAATAAAAGAATAATTGGAAACATACATTTACTATCTATTAATTATAGAAATTTTGAAAATTCATTTGAGCCTTTTGTTGATAAATCTTCAATTGAAATTTATAAAAAAAGTAGTATTTTTGATGCTTTAAAACAAATTCCAGGCATTAATATAAAAAAAATTGGGAGTAATTATTACATAAAATCATTAGATATGGATGAAGGATACTATATTTATGAAGTTGATGGAAAACTCCCATCTAAACCTATTGATGAATATAAAATTGAAAAGAATATAACACTTGATATAAAAAAGTTAATATCTATCAAAAAGAAAAGAATAAAGGTAAATATTAAGAAAAAAAAATGAATTCTAAATGGATAATATAAGAAACATTTTTGAAAAAGTTTATATTATAAAAATATATAACAGGGAGTCAGGTGATAACCAAATGGCCATTGGTTTTGTTCTAATTAGTGCAGCACCTGCACGAGAACATGATGTATATAATAAACTCTCCAAAGTTCCGGAAATTGTTGAATTACATCCACTCTTTGGAGAATATGACCTTATTGCTAAAATACAAGCTGAAGATTTCGAAAGACTGGGAAAAATAGTTGTTGACAAGATTAGATCAATCGAGGGTGTAATAGACACTAAAACCTTAACTGGAACTAAGTTTTAGAGAGGAGGATGTTATATGGTAGACATGGTAAGCCAATTTTTAAGTATGTTGACGCTGGTTTTTGCAATTGCAAGCATTATAGCAGGAATTTTTACCGCATATTTTGGATCTGGAAAAAGTAGAGCGGTAGGTGGAATACTTATAGTTATTGGAATACTGGTTTTTATAATATTCCTGTTTGGTGCGAATTTATTGGGCGGTTTCCTTGGAACTCCTGAAGGCATATTGAATTTCCAAGGAACGGTTATCCAAGGTGTTGTGGCAATAGTTGGAGCTATTGTTGGAGCAGCAATTGCACTAGGAATATTTTTACTTGCCATTATGAAGGCTTAAAATTAATAGTAATTAATTCTTTTTTTCTTTTTTTATTAAATATAATTATTAAGATATTAATGTTATTTTAAATTGTTTTTAATTTCTTTTTTTTATCATATTCCTTTCTTCTAATCATTGCACAATCATAACATCTAATCGCATTATGATATATTGGCATTATTCTACCACAATCTATACATTTTTTTTTATAAATCATTTAATTGCCTCTGCCTTGTTTTAGATTTCTTTTTTTCATCTGAATTGAATTTGTAGATATTTTTCCATGCTTTTTTTACATGTTGACCAAAGCTTTCCATAAGCAATCAAACCCTATTTTATCAGTTTAATATGTTTTCAATATATTTTTAAAATTACCCTGTGTTTATTGAAAGTATTAAATTATATTAAAAAATAAGAATATTATTTGTCGCATGATTAAAATATCATGTCCAAAAACATCTTATGAATCCTAAGATCATCGGTTAGCTCAGGATGAAAGGATAATGCTAAAAATTTATCTTGCCAAGCCATTATAATTTTTTTATTAATTCTTGCTAAAACTTCACAATTATTCCATACCCTTTCAATTGCAGGAGCTCTTATGAAAACAGCATTATAAGGCTCTGAAAATCCCTTTATTTCTAAAAAATGCTCAAATGATTCTTTTTGTCTACCAAATGCATTTCGTCTTACCTTCATATCCATTACAGATAAAAGTTTAATTTCTCTTTCATTATTAGAAATTTCACTTGCAAGTATCACACAACCAGCACATGTACCCATAATTGGAAGATTTTTTTCTTTAATTATACTTAAAATTGCCTCAAAAAGTCCAGAACTATATAGTGCTCTAGAAATTGTAGTGCTTTCACCACCGGGAAGTATTAATGCATCTAATTTTTCAAGGTCTTTTTTATTTTTTATTACAAAAACATTACCATATTTATTTGTAAATTTCAATGCATCTTTCATTGTTTTTACATGTTCAGAAATAGCACCCTGAATGCCAATAACACCAATTGATAACTTATTTACCATCCTCTCTCCTGGAGAAGTCGTTCTTTTGGGATATCTTCTATTTCAACTCCTTTCATTGCCTCACCAAGGTTTTTACTTACTTCAGCAATGACCTGAGGATTTTTATAATTTGCAACAGCTTTAACTATTGCTTTTGCTCTTTTTTGTGGATTATCTGATTTAAAAATTCCAGATCCGACAAAAACACCATCACTTCCAAGCTGTATCATAATTGCTGCATCAGCAGGTGTTGCAATTCCACCTGCTGCAAAATTTACAACTGGTAAACGTTGAATTTTTTTAATTTCTTTTAATATATTAAAAATTCCTGCTTTAATAGTTCTATAGGGGTAATTCTCAAAAACAAAAACATTATCAGTTACCTTTTTTCCAGTTAAAGTAACAGTAGAATCAACATAACTTTGTGAATATTCAACTGCTAGTTTTTGTAGATCATTGTCATTCAATTCCATTAATTTATTAATCATTCTAGTTACCATTCTTTGATGTCTTATTGCTTCAATAATATTTCCAGTTCCTGCTTCACCTTTGGTTCTAATCATTGCAGCTCCTTCCCAAATCCTTCTAACCGCTTCTCCAAGATTTCTACATCCGCAAACAAAAGGTATTGTAAATTTATGTTTATCGATATGGTAAAATGGATCTGCAGGTGTCAAAACTTCTGATTCATCCATCATATCTACTCCGATAGATTCAAGTGCTTGAGCCTCTACAAAATGACCGATTCTAACTTTTGCCATAACAGGAATACTTACTGAATCAATAATTTCAAGAATTTTTACAGGATCTGCCATTCTTGCAACACCACCTTGAGCACGAATGTCAGCAGGAACTCTTTCGAGTGCCATAACAGCAACAGCTCCTGCATCTTCTGCAATGCAAGCCTGCTGGGCATTTGTAACATCCATAATAACCCCGCCTTTTTGCATTTTGGCAAAACCTTTTTTTAATCGTTCAGTTCCAACTTTAAATTTTGAAACATCAAGTTCCTTCATACTAACAGACCCCTATATATCTAATTCAAATCCGATATATAAAACTCTTTATTAAGTAATATGGTAGATAAAATATGTGTTTATTTTTATTTACTCAAAGCTTCAATAACTTCTTTACCAAATGAAGTAATTCCATATAATCTAAAATTTTTCTTAGAACTTTTTTCTTCAACAATGTTTAAATTTAACAAAGATTCATCAACTTTATATCTAGTTCCCATACCTCTAATTGCACCAATTACATTTGTTGGAGTTGTTTTAACATGATATGCAATTTCAGATGTGTAACTACAACTAGGACTAATATCAAAAAGGTATTCTGCAATTTTTTTTCTGACATTACTTCTTCTTAATGACCTTATAACAAGAGGTCTTATTAAACCAAGAGATATTGGTTCATTGTTTTCGTTTAACATCCCATCCACTACTCAAACATGAGAATATTTTTCATTATTAATAAACTATTCTTCGATGTATATTTATCTGCACATTCATATGTTTATACATTAGCATTAACAAGAGAGAAAGTATACATTCTTCAACCTATTTACCTACATATTCATATATAAATTCAAATGCAAAAAAATGATTTATAAGAATGTTTTAATTTTAATACTGAGGATAGTTAGGATGCGGTATCTTCCAATGAAACATTTAAGCAGAGTTTTTTGTAACAATAATACTTCTTCGATTGGAATTGGTACAATGATTGTTTTTATTGCTATGATTCTTGTTGCAGGAATCGCAGCATCAGTTTTAATACAAGCAAGTGCACAACTAGAAAGTCAAGGCCTTAAAACTGGCCAGGATACAAAAACTGAGGTAAGTAGTGATATCGATGTGTTACGGATAATAGGGAACTATAACACAAGATTAATTGATGGGACAAGCTACTCAAGATTTCATAATATGTCAATAATAGTAACACCAAGAGGTGGTTCATATATTAGTCTAAGTGAGGTAATAATCGAAATATCAAATGGATCAAAAATGGTGGTTCTCAGTTGGGATAGCAATAAATATGCAGCTCAGTCATCAGGAAATGGAATATTTTCAACCCCTGAAGTTTTTAATTTAAGTGCTTCAAGCTTTGGAATTATTGTTATTGAAGATGCAGATGATTCATGCGGTTCAACAAATCCTGTAATAAATCATGGTGATAAGGCAGTTTTAACAGTAAATCTATCTGCATGTTTCAATGGTTTAAAAGGGCGAGATAATATTGAAGGAATGGTCATTGGTGAATATGGTGGATCTCCTGGAATATTCTTATTTAGAGTCCCTAAAACAAGTTCAGCTGCTGTCGTTAAATTTTTATAAAAATAATTTTCAAATCAGTTATAATTACATTATTCTTTCTATCATTTCCAAAATAAAACCATCAGAATCTATTGCATACCTTGCTATACCAATTTTTTTTGCATAATTTTTCATTTTCTTAACTGCAAGAAAACGCTCAAAAGTTGATCCCTTTTGTAACACTTCAAGCTCTAGAACACAATCTGCAAGTCCTTCCATCTTTCTTTCAAATATATCTCCGTGTATACCTTTAGTCATTACCATAAAAAGGACTCCTTTATTTTCTAAATTACTAATTTTTGCTGCTTGAATAGTTCTTATTACATCTTCCTGGGAATATTGTGTTAAAAAGAAATCAAGAGAATTAATAATTATTTTATCAGCTTGGTGATTTTTAATCTTATTTGAAACAATAGCTAAAAAATCTTCATCACTTTTTGCAACTTCTGGTATCCCTTGAGAACCAATCTCAATTAATTCCTTCAATTTTATCTTTGATCTTTGTTCATAAACACTTACTCTTCTTTGTTCTCCACTAAGAATTAGATGTGAATATTTAGTAGCAATATCTACAATTTCTATGTGTTCTTTACTCCAATTAAATCTCTCCATTGTATTAAGTATTTCTTCTTCTGTTTCTTCAGTAGTAAAATATAGCACATTTCCAGTTGTAGCAAGTTGTTTACATAATATTTCAATACTACTACCAGGTGATCCCAGAATAAGAATGGTAAAACCTTTTGGAGCTCCTCCCTCTAAAAGTCTATCAAGTTTTTCAATACCAGTTGAAACAAATTCATCATTGCCCATTTTTCACACTAGTTCAAATAAAAGAATCTCTAACTTTCAATATTTTATCATTTAGGTATATAAGTCTGTTTAGATATTTTTCCAGTCCCTCTTCCTCGATAGCAAGTGAAATTGTATTAATATTTTTTGCTCTAGTTCGGTTAATAATATGATAAAAAAATTCAGTTATTATTTCTGGATCATTATAGATTATTAAATTTGTCAAGGAATCTATAACCAAATATTTTTTTACTTTTTCATCAACCTCCCTAAAAATATTCATTATCTCAAGGCCTAATTTTTCAAGCATTGTTGGACTTTCAATAAAAATACAATTATTTTGAGGTTTTGAAATGCCTGAAGCTCTTGAAATACAATCAATAAATTTAATGTTATTTTTATTGTTTATATATTCATACTGATTAGTAAAACTTTCACAAGTTTTTGTAACAGATACATAAACCCAAGCTTCGTCTGGATGATCAGATATGCATTCAAATAATGCCTTAACTAAATCATTATAATTTGAAGCAGGTAATATAATTCCAATACATTGATTGATCCTTATTGCATTTGTTATTCTTTCCTTTAAGCCATCGATTAGGACATTTGCCATAAAATTTTCACTCTCTAGATTTAAGTAAAGGAGCTAGCTCAATACCATTTTTTGTTGAAATACTCATGGCAGATTTTGTTCTACTATGTGCTGATCCACGCATTTTTACAATTTGAAAAGTACGAATTAAATCGCCTTTTCTTTCAATATCTCCCAAAAATATAATACCATCAGATATGAATTCTTCTATTCCATATTGTGAATACTGAAATCTTCTTGGAGGAACTTCTGATGACAAAAGTGTTGTACAATTCATAGCAGAAAGAGAAGAACCCAGTTTAAAAATAAAATCACGAATCATTTCCGGTGTTTGAAGTCTGTAGCATAATGCAGTAATTGAATCAATAATCAATCTTTTTACATTTAATTCATTTGCAATATCTCTTAAAATATCGAGAAGTGCACCTGCATCTTCAACTGTGTATTTTTCAGTATCAAGACCAAGTCTTTCGCTGATAATTCTTAGATCAATTAAATTTACCATTCCTGATTCTATCAATTTTTTATCATAAAACTCAAATCCTTCCATATTCTTTGTTAGTTTAAATAAAGGTTCCGTAATTGTAAAAAATACACCCCTTTCTCCTTGTTTTGCTCCATTAATTAGAAATTGCATACAAAGAGTAGTTTTTCCAGAACCACTACTTCCCACAACAAGAACAGTACTTCCTATAGGAATACCATTGCCTAGCATAACGTCCATTTCTTCAATACCTGTAGAACATCTTTCATTTTTAGAAACTTCATATACTTCTTCCATGCATCTCTCCTCTATTTTGTTGTCTATATTAGTATACAATTATTGGTTATAAAACTTGGCTATATTTTTAGCGAAGTTTTAATGTTAGAGCCCTGCAAAACATTAATAATTTTATGTTATTTATATTTATGCACACTAAAAGTAACAAATATTTTTTGAACGATTTTTTGATAAAATTTTTTATATGATAACTTATTTATTTAACAAAATTAAAAAATAAGTTTGAATTTTATTTTTTAAGCTACAATTAATTTTATCAGTTCCATTTTTTTACTTATTTTAAATTGCCGTATTAACTCTTTAATCCTTTGTGAATCTCCTTCCAAAACAAAAATCTCTAAACACTTATTATTTTTTAGATGACTATGAATTTGAGTTGTAGTAATTTCTTCAAATTTATGTTTTATATTTGATACAGTATTTTCATTATCATGACTATGAACTAAGAGCAGAATCGAATTTATATTTCCAGATAATTTTTCTGTATCTTTATTTTCAGAAATAAGTACTCTTACCCCTGCTCTAATTACCTCTGATCTGCTTGAATAACCATGATTTTGTTGTATTTTATCGATTTCTTGAAGAATTGTATTATTTAGAGATATACTTATAATTGTCATAAAAAGCATTAATTAATAACATCTTTATATACTTGACCATAAAAATTAATAATAAATTTTATAAATGTTAATAATATTGTAGATAAATAAGAGGGAGATTTATAACAAATAAAAAAATCATATATTCAAGCATAATTTTCATTGGATTTATTACAATTTTTTTATCTGGCTGTATTAACAATTCATCTACAGAAAAAATAGATATTATCGGAGTATTAGTTACTATCGTTCCACAAATTGAAGTAGTTAAATTTATAGGTGGGGAATATGTTGATGTTACCGTTATGGTTCCTGCAGGTGAAAGCCCTCATTCTTTTGTACCAACTCCAGATCAAATGATTAAGATTGCAAAAGCATCTGTATATTTTAAAGTAGGATCAGGTGTTGAGTTTGAACTTGTCTATATGGATACTATTTTCGAACAAAATCCTGATATAATAGTTTTTGATTGCTCTGAAGAAATCGAGATTATTTCATTTGATGAACATTATGGACAAAAATATCATGATGAAAATGAAGGTGATAATGAACATGAACTTGACCATGAAGGAACAGATCCTCATATATGGACTTCTCCATCAAATTTCAAAAAAATAGGAAAAGTTGTATACAATGGGTTAATTGAAATAGATCCAGGTCATCAAGAAGATTATTACAAAAATTATCAAACATTTGTTTCAAAATTAGATAATTTACATACAAATTTAAGTAATATGTTAGAACCCTATTCTGGTAAATCCTTTATGGTGTATCATCCAGCTTGGGGTTATTTTGGTGATACATATAATTTAAAACAAATTGCTGTAGAAGATGAAGGTAAACAACCAGGACCTGCAGGGATTGCAGCAATAATTAACCAAGCCCAAAAAGAAAATATTAAGGTTATTTTTGTTGCTCCTCATTATGATACAATAAGTGCTGAATCTATTGCATCTGAAATAAATGGTAATGTTGTTTTTGCAAATCCATTAATGACGGATTATGAATTTACAATTCTTAACCTTGCAGAAAATATGGTTTCAGGATTTGAAAATAATTAATTATTCATTAATAAAAAAATTAAAAATATTCAAAATATTTAGAAATTTATAACGAGGAGTATTTTATTATAATGAAAAAAGATGTTGCCATTGAATTAAAAAATATTTCTGCAGGTTATGAAAATGAAATAGTTATTGAAAACATTAATTGTGAAATATTTGATGGTGATTTTTTTGGAATAATTGGTCCTAATGGTGGAGGTAAATCTACTCTTCTAAAAATAGTTTTAGGACTTATACCTCCAATTAATGGAAATGTTCTTGTTTATGGACAATTGCCAAAAATTAGTAGGAAAAATATTGGTTATGTCCCTCAATATTGTGAATATGATAAACAATATCCAATTTCTGTTTGGGATGTTGTTTTAATGGGTCGAAGAAGTATTCGTGGATTAAGTCCATGGTATTCAATAGATGATAAAAAAGCAACAGTTGATGCGTTAAAAAAGGTTAATATGGAGAAATACAAAAAACGACATATTAGTGGACTTTCAGGAGGACAAAGACAGAGAATTTTTATTGCTCGAGCTCTTGTTTCCAATCCAAAAATTTTATTACTTGATGAACCAACAGCTAGTATTGATAAAGATACACAGCTTAGTTTTTATAATCTTTTAAAAGAGTTAAATAAAAGTGTTACCATTGTTTTAGTCACTCATGATATTGGTGTGATATCTTCTTATGTCAATCGTGTTGCTTGTCTTAATCATTTTATGTTTACCCATGATGAAAAAATGATTACTAAAGAAATGCTTGAAGCTACATATAGTTGCCCTGTTGATCTAATTGCTCATGGATTGCCTCATAGAGTTTTAAATGATCATAGACAAAAGAAAAAAACTTGATAAAGGTGTTAATTTATTGATTGAAGATATATTTGAGTTAATGCAATTTTCTTTTGTTCAAAGAATGTTTATAGCTGGTTTTTTGGCAAGTATTGCTTGTGGAATAATAGGAACTTATGTTGTTGTAAAACGTATTGTTTTTATTAGTGGTGGAATTGCTCATTCCACATTTGGTGGCATTGGTTTTGCTTATTATCTTCAATATACAGGTATTTTTTTTATTGAACCATTAATGGGAGCTATGATTTTTGCACTAATATCTGCAGTAATTATTGGTCTGCCATTTATTCGAAAGCGATTACGGGAGGATTCCACAATAGGTATTTTATGGGTTGTTGGTATGGCTTTAGGAGTTCTTTTTTTAAATCAGGTTGACAGAAGTGTTATTATTGTTCAGGATCCAGTTAGTATACTTTTTGGAAATGTTCTTTTAATTAAAATGCAGGACTTATATCTGATGATAGCACTTGTTATATTGATAATTCTTATTACAATTCTTTTGTATAAAGATTTGCAGATTCTTACTTTTGATGAAGAGTTTGCTCGAATTACAGGAATAAAAGTTGATCTTTTGTATCTTATTTTGATGATTTTGATAGCTCTTACAACAGTTGTTTTGATTAAAATCGTGGGAGTAATACTTGTTATTGCAATGCTTATTATTCCCGCTGCAATTTCAAATCTTTTTACACATAATCTTAAAAATATGATGATTTTTGCAATAATTCTAGGATGTATTGTTACTTTTTTTGGGTCAATTCTATCTCTTAATTATGATTTACCGCCAGGTGCAACGATAGTAATTTCATTAGCGTTTTTATTTATGGTGGCGCTTTTACTAAAAAATTTAAAACAGGTATTAGTAGAACCCATAAGATAATTCTATTCAGATATAATACAAAAAAAATTGAAAAAAGATAATCAATTTTCACAGAATCAGGTTAAATTTTTTATTTGACAATAATATTTAAAAAAAATAAGAAGAGGATGAAAAGTTTTTAATCCTCTGTATAGACTATTACTGTTTTTGCATTTCCTTGTAAATTGACTACGAGTTGATCCTTAGTGGAACCTTCGTTTGTATAGATCCCATAGTACCAAAATAGGCTCATTCCCCATACTCCAATAAGACCGGTATCTTGCCAGAGAATTTCACCGTTTTTTTCTGTGTATATTGTTACAGTTACATCTGGTTCCCACCATTCTATTAACCAGAACAGAACAAAGGCACGTTCATCAAAAAACGGACGTATATAGAAGTATTTAAACATCACATATTTAAACAAAGAACCACCGCTTGGTTCAATGTCTCCGGATGCTTCAATGTAGCAGTCTTTGAAGACCTCTTTTTTATTACCTAATATTTGGGTTGCTGATGGGGATGGTAGTAGTGGAGTTATAAACAGCGTTATAATTATTATCCCAATTATTCTCTTTCTCATATTTCTTTCTCCGTTATAGCATTAGTATTAGAGTTAGAGATAATTTAATATCTACTGTTAATTTTTTGTATAAAAATAAAATACATTATCAAAACAATGATGATTTGTTCAAAAAAAGATTTTTTTATATTATTTTCATATGTTTGATTTTTAAAAAATACAAAATATTTACAAACGAAGAAGTCTATAAAAGTTATATTAAAAAAAGAACACATAAAAGATAAAAATTTATGGTTTTTCTCCTATTGATATCATAGGTATGCAGGGGAAGGGATTTGAACCCTTGGACTCCTTCGAGACAGGATGTCTCATCGAACCCTTTTATTGAAATTAGATCTTAAGTCCTGCGCCGTTGGCCAGGCTTGGCTACCCCTGCATATATGTAAATCAATGCGGACACCGGGAATCGAACCCGGGCAGAGGGCTTGGAAGGCCCTAATCATAACCTCTAGATCATATCCGCAAAATCAGTGTGAAATATACTATCTATTTTAGTAGTTTACTGATAATGTTATATTTTAGTTTATTATAAATATGTTCAACAAATTCAATATTTTGTGAATATAAAAGAAATTAATGCAAAATCAATTCTGCGTAAGCATAAAAAAATCGATTCATGGTTTCTCTCCCGTTATGGAATGAATTTATATCGAGGATGCATCCATAATTGTGTATACTGTGATGGAAGATCAGAACGGTATAATGTTGATGGGGAGTTTGGTGAAGATGTAGTTGTTAAGATTAATGCTATTGATATTTTAAAAAGAGAACTTGATCCTAGACGAAAAAAAACTTCTTTGAAAAAAGGTTATATTATGGTTGGTGGAGGAGTTGGTGACTCCTATCAATCTGTAGAAAAAAAATATGAGCTTACAAGAAAGACCCTTGAACTTCTTTATCAAAAAGATTTTCCTGTTCACATTCTTACAAAATCAACATTAGTTAAAAGAGATGTTGATATTATAAAACAGATTAATAAAAAAAATCGATCAATTGTTAGCTTTAGTTTTTCTTCAACAAACGAAAAAATTAGTTCAATTTTTGAACCAAATGTTCCACCACCAAAAGAAAGATTAGATACTTTAAGATTTTTCAAAAATGAAGGCATTATTATTGGTATGTTTTTAATGCCTGTAATACCTTTTATTACTGATATTCCAAAAATTTTAGATAAAACAATTAAAGATGCATCTGATGCAAATATTGATTTTATTATATTTGGTGGTATGACATTAAAATCTGGTAGACAAATGGATTATTTTTATAATCATTTGAAAAAATATTATCCAGATCTAATTAACGAATATAATTATATTTATAGAGGTGAGCGTTGGGGGAGTGCAAATAAAGAATATTATGAAGCAATTCATAAAACATTTAATACTATTGCAAAAAAATACCGAATATTAAAAAGAATACCTCAGAAACTCTTTGATGATATATTAGATGAAAATGATAAGGTAATTGTTATTCTTGAACACATCGATTATCTCTTAAAATTGCAGGGTAAAAAGTCTCCTTATGGTTTTGCTGCTTACTCTATTTCAAAGATACAAGAATCCTTGTCAAATTTAAAAAATGAACTCCGGAAGATAAGAGGAGTTGGAAAGGCTACTGAAGATATTATTTTAGAAATTCTTGAAACAGGAAAATCCACATATTATGAAAAATTAATGGAAATGTAATTTAAAATCAGACACTTAAATCACACTTTCCCTTTTTCAAATTCTGTTAAATTTAAGGGTTCAAAGATGTAAGAAATGTAAGAAAAGTTTTTATAATCTTACTTTATTTACATATTTCGTGTAGTGGAGATATATTATGAAAAAAAGTATTTGCACTCATAATAGGATTTTTTATGGCATGGTTACAATTAGTGAAAAAGGTCAAATAGCCTTACCAGTTGATATAAGAAGAGATTTAAATATTAATACAGGTGATAGACTACTTGTAGTTAAAAGAAGAGATAATGGTGGAATTCTTCTTCTAAAACAATCTATTATGGATAATATAATTACCCAAATTCAAGATGATGATGATTTTTTAAATAAAATTAAAGGAGGTAAAAAAAATGCCAAAATGTAGAGATTGTAAATTCTATAAGGAAGTAGATGAAACAAAAGGTGATTGTTTCGGACACGAAGTAAATGGAGATAGAGATGCATCAGAATGCCCAGCAAACGCATTTCAACCAAAATAAGAAAGTGAAAAAATGAAAGAAGAAATAAAACCATTCAATAACTGCCCTGCACTTGATGGTTACCATTGTCAGAGCAGTTCTATAGCAAAAATATTTCACTTTTACAACTGCCCTCTTTCTGAAGATATGATTCTTGGTCTTGGTGCAGGTATGGGATTTATTTATTGGCAAATGAAAGGCAGTCCGGAGTTAGGTATTAGTGATTATGTTTTTATAGGAGGAAGAGGAAATACAAAAAATTTTTTCAATGATATAGGTAACCGAACTGGTGTAAAAATAGAAACAAAATCAACTGCTAGTGAAAAAAAAGCAGAACAAACACTTCTTGAAAAATTAAAAAACAAAAAACCAGTGATGGTATATGGAGATATGGGATTTCTTCCATGGTTTGAATTACCAAAAGATTATCATTTCGGCGGACATACATTTGTTGTTTGTGGTTACAATGGAAAAGATACTGTTCTTGCTTCAGATATGAATCAATTACAAACAGGTCTAAAAAAGGGTTTCTATTATCCAATATCACTTGAACAACTTGGAAAAGCAAGAGGCTCAAAATTCAAACCTTTTCCACCAAAAAATACCTATCTAGAGTTTGACTTCGATAATTTCCATATACCAACAAAAAATGATATTTATTCATCAATACAGCAAACAATAGATGCCATGCTTAATCCACCAATAAGTAACATTGGTGTTAAAGGAATCGAAAAAACTGCAAAAATGCTACAGAAATGGCCGAAAATGTTTTCAGATCATATTCTTAGAATGAATCTTTTTTCGTTATATATATTCATTGAAATAGGCGGAACTGGAGGTGGATGTTTCCGATATATCTATTCAAGATTTCTAAAAGAATCAGCAAATATAACATCTAATAAAAATCTTTTAAAGGCAGCAGATATGATTAACGAATCAGGTAAGCTTTTTACAAAAATCGGGCTTTTGTTTGAATCAGCTGAAAAAGCAAAAGATATAGAAGAAAGAATTAATAAATCTATATCAATTTTTAATGAAATTGCAGATAAAGAACAAGTTATATATGAATATCTAAAAGACCAGATAAATTAAAAATATTAACCTTCATAAAAACGTTTAAACATCCTATAGATATGTCTTTTTTCTAAAAGGTACTTTGTTTGTAAAATATATAATTGCTTTGTTTTGAGATGAAAGAAGTGCATTAATAGGACTATTTTTGTATTCTTCAAGCCACATCATTTATTCATCAATAAAATTATAGTTAGTGGTATTCCTAGTAGTGAACAGCTTAATTGTTTACTTGAAGAAATTAAACGTTGTTGTGATTTTTTTGATATTTGGTGTAATTTGGAGGTTGTTTAATTTGTGTGTTATTGTAGTAATAGATAAGTTTTTGTTATATGGGTATTTTTTTTTTATTTTCCTTTTGTTTTTTTTTATTTGTTATTATTTTTTTTTAATGTTAAAGCTGGATTTAATTAAAGGAGTGTGGTATATATGAAGAAGCATAATAAAAAAATTAGTACTAATCGTATTTCTGTTGGTGTTCGTG
>JABAOH010003222.1_pt1 | contig 54847 bp, 52 predicted proteins | sample 7062181 | NCBI WGS metagenome assembly JABAOH01 (sample SAMN14538630, study PRJNA623070) | marine sediment metagenome | biome: marine biome [ENVO:00000428]; feature: marine pelagic biome [ENVO:01000023]; material: deep marine sediment [ENVO:00002113]; isolation source: pool of 5 deep marine... | reverse complement strand
TTGTTCACCGCATCAATCCAGATATTGTTTCCGGTCAGTCCAGGGAGTCCCCACCCAGCACTAGGCCCGGACAGGGCGCAGAGGAAACCAACGGTAATCGTCTCCCCTTGGGGGTACTTTACCCCTATCTGCTGGTCAGGTAGATGGCTTAGTATAGCTGCTTCATCTTCATTGAGCCCAGCGGGTAGTGCGGCCGCTTCTGCTTTCTTGGTGCCACCGGTTAGGGATAAAGCGCCGGCCGTGGAAAGGGCCGCACCGCCGATCCCAGCAAGCTTCATAAAATCCCGTCGGTTCATTTCGGACTGCTTCTTACGATTTTTTCGCTTCATCATTTACCCTCCTTTTGTGTTATGCGCCCCTCTTCTACCCCTGAGAGGCTCTCACTCGGGCCGATTAGCACTTCTTCCAGTCTCTGTTTGGGACTGGAAGGTCCTCCTGTCTAAGAACCCTTTTGGGTCGCCTCGCCTCACCTCCTCTCTCTGATAGGGCATTCAATCACTCCCCTGAGTCAATTCCTCAGTGCTTCGACGTCCAGGCCGGTCTCAACCCGGATTTTTTTCACGATTGTTGGGGGCCGCCTCTCGAGGTAGCCCCCGTCAGAAAGTGAAGGGAATGAATGGTCCGCTCCGGAGACGACAGGCACGTTTCCCCAAGCTAATGATCCTCTGTGCGAAGATTCCCTAGCATATCTCTGTTACCCTGTCAAGGAAAAACCGCAGGGGTTCCCGAGTTTTTCAAGGACAGCGTGCCCAGCACCATGAATCTCACCCGGTTTTCATGAACTCCTTTCGATTTTTCGCTCCTCCGGGTAATCATTCTGCCCCTTCCGCAATTGGGCTTTGTTGGAAAGCCCCCTGGGGTTCGCCGATGGGCCCGTTCCGGTTCTTAATAGAGCTGCATCACCGCTCTGAATCGCTTCTCCACAGGACGCCTGGGCTATCTGCGCCTCCTGCTCCTCCCTAAACGGTGGTCCGAGAGCAAAGTCGCCGAGGTCGAATTGGCAATCTCCAATCCCCCTGCTGCGACTCGATAATCCATATCCTGTTTCCGTCGTGATGAAGTTCTCGGAGAAGTAATCTTTGCGACAGGCCACGGACCGCGGTGTGGACTCTCGAATCATTAAGGAGACGCTCGGGCGCATGACCTTTCAGATGACCGATGGGTATGCTAAGATTAAGACCGATCGATTCGGGGCAGGTTTAAGACCAAATGCTTTGAATCGGATGGGGAATCAGTCGAGACGGGTTTCGGATATGTGATGGGTCGCCCGATTCCTCCGGCCGTCGCGATTTTCTCCTTGAGGGGATTTTTATTTCTCTGTCTCGCTTTTTTGTCCTTCCAAATCTCTGTGAACGACGAGGACATGAGACGACGCGGTTGGGAGAAAGTAAATGAGAATACTCCATACGGCCGATCTCCATTTGAGAGAATACGCCGATACTCGGTGGGAGAGCCTCCATAGACTCATCGAGGTGGGAGAAAAAGAGGGGGTTGAGATCTTCCTCATCAGCGGTGACCTCTTCGACAGGGACGTTAATGCCGAAAACCTCAGACCGAAGCTGCGAGAGATCTTCTCTGGCAGGGGTTTCAAAATTCTCATCATCCCAGGGAATCACGACAGGGACGCGTACAAGCACGGGATGTGGTTTGGTGAAGATGTGATTGTTTTGACGGATTTCTCCAGGCCATTCGAATACGAGAATGTAAGAATCTGGGGAATGCCTTTTGAGCCCATTGAGGGAGAAGCCATTCTCCAGAGACTTCGCTCCCTTTCAAATGATTTGGCTAAGGATGGTAAAAACATTGTGCTCTTCCATGGGGAATTGCTCGATGCCTTCTTTTCGAGAAGGGATTTTGGGGATGAGGGCGGAGAGCGATACATGCCGGTTAAACTTTCGTATTTCAAGTCTTCTAGGATCGACTATGTACTTGCAGGTCATTTCCATTCGCGCATGAATTCCTGGAGCCTGGAAAATGGAGGGTATTTTGTTTATCCCGGGTCTCCTGTTTCCATAACAAAACGTGAGGTTGGGCAAAGAAAGGTCAACCTCTTCGAAGTTGGGAAGCCACCGTGTGAATACCTTCTGGACACACCCCATTTCGAAGAAGTCGTTCTCGAGCTCAGTCCTGCGAAGGACGAAAACCCCATGAAGATGATTGAAGAACGTGTCAAGAACCTCCACGAGGAGGCAAGAATCATTCTGACTGTCAAAGGTTTCATTGACGGGAAGGCAATCGGCATGGACGAAAGGATGCTTGTGGAGGAGATTAGGAAAACCACCAGGGGCAGACTCGCCGAGGAACACTATGAATTCAGGGATATCCAGGCTGTCCTCGAGGATGACCTGACAAGAAGATTCATTGAAAAACTGGAACAGGCCGGTCATGAGGCAGAGAAAGAAAGTCAGATTCGTGATCTTATGATCCATGCCATCATCCAATCGAGACGATGAGAATCAAGGAACTTTTTATCAAGCGATATGGCCCGCTCCGAGATAGGAGTTATGTCTTAGCCGATAAATTCACCCTCTTCTTCGGCAAGAACGAGGAAGGGAAAACCCTCACCATCGATGCCCTCGTAAAGCTGCTTTTGGGGAGGCATAGTAAGGATTTTGAACGAATAGATCGGGTCGAGGAAACCCCTGAAGGGTATCTCGTTGTCGAGGATGATCAGGGTCAGGAGGTGAAATTACCAGAGAAGGGGATCCTGACCGACCTCGCACAACTGACCCCGTCAGAGTGCCGTAATCTGTTTGTCATCAGAAACAGTGATCTGTCTATTCTCCCGGAGAATGAGTTCTACACCGGCGTGACAGATCGCCTTGTCGGTGTGAGGACTGATGAGATCTCTAAGATCAGAGAGGCACTGAGAGATATTGGCAAGGTAACACCGGGTGGCTCTTTTCGAGATATGAAAGATGAAAAACTAAAGACACGGATAGAAAGCGCAACGGATCTTATCAACAGAATTGAAGCTCTGGCTGCAGAGATTAGGGAGGGAGGGTATGACAAACTCGAGGAAGAGGCCGCCGACTGCAAAGATAAGCGAGATCATGTCGCGGAGGGGATCGAAGAACTTGAAGTAGCGCGAAAAAGAGAGAAATACGAAAGGGGAAGAGACACCCTCACCAGCCTGAAGGATGCTTTGAGCAAACTCCAGGATTTGCGGGTTTTCACTTTCGATACGGCCCAGCTATGGAGAGATTGTGAAAAGGACACGGAGAGACTCATCAGAGAGAGGCAAGGGCTGGAGAGAGACATAAAGAAAGAAGAAGCAGAATTGAAGAAGACTGGCGATAAACTCAGCAAGAAGGAGCGAGACTTTCAAACTTTCGAGGACATAAAGAAAACGATAGACGATGAGGTCAGGCAGGATCTGGTCAACTATGAAAGAAACCGGCAGGAGTTTGAGCGTCGGAAAGGAAAAAGTAAGCTCCTGACCTGGACGTGGCTGGTTGCAGCGGGATTGCTAGGCATATCCCTTGCGGCGGTGCTTCTCAGACCGTCTCCAATTTTCTTGATCCTGGCACCACTCTTTTTGGCCGCAACCGCGGGCTCGTGGATCCTCAAATACATGATTGTAAGAAGCAAAACTCTCTTGGACGACGCCTTCGAGAGGATGAGGCTGACACTTTCGACATATGAATTAGGCGCGGAGAACATCGAAGGGATTCTCTCAAGCATCAAAAGATTTGAGTTAGCATATCGGCGGAAAGGGGAAGAGCTTCAAGATATCAGGAGGAGGCAAGAAAACCTAAGGGAGAGAATCAAAGACTTACGGCACAGATTGATGGCTGACATAGAGAAAAAGTTGGGTGAATCTGCCCGTCAGATCGACAGCATCGTAATCCAATCAACCCAAAAGACGCTAGAAGATTATACGGAGAAACTTCGTCTGAAAGATAGCCTTGAGAGACTATCTGGTGAATTGCAGAGTGTCTTGACGAGTCACTTCGGGAAGATGTCTGAGGAATTGGGACAAAACCTCGAGTACTGGGAAAAAGAGGTTTCTGCTTTTGAAGAATATCGTGATAAGGTCGAAGGCCTAAGATACAGTGAAGAGGCAATGTTGGGATTGGAGGGGGAAAGACAACACCTGGACGAGAAACTCGAAGAGATGAACCATAAGATCGGATCCTTTAAGAAGTCAATGGCAGATGTTGAGCGAAGGGTCAATGAGATCTTGCGGCTCGAGGACGAGTATCTGCACTGCAGAACCTTAGTGGATTTGGAGGCTGTCAAGAAGGAACTGCGAAAATTTATTGATGAAAACGAGACAAAGAGAGTGGATGTGCTGCGGGCTATAGCGATTTTTGAGGAAATAGAGATGGAGGAAAGAGAGAAGGTTTCCCAACTCTTCGATCGGGAAAGCCAAATTTCAGAGTATTTCGGTAAGATAACGGGCGGCCGCTATGATGAGGTGACGCTTAATCAGGAAATAGGTGAGATCGAAGTCATACGCCGCGACGGAGTTAGACTGGGTGCAGAAAAGCTGTCAGGAGGGGCCTATGATCAACTGTATCTCTCTATCCGGCTTGCCCTTGGAGAGAAACTCATGGAAGGGAAGAAAGGGTTTTTCATCTTGGATGATCCATTCATCAAAGCCGATCCGAATAGGTTACGCATGCAGATCGACGTGTTGAGGAGGATTTCCGACGGTGGGTGGCAGATCATTTACTTCTCTGCAAAAGAAGAAGTCCAGAGTGCCTTGGCGGATGATATCAAGAAAGGCGTCGTCAATCGCATCGAGATTCAGGGGATGGTCTCATGACAGGTGATGTCAGTTGTCAGTAGTCAGTTTTTGCGACGAACCATGGACAACGAACTACAGACACAATGTGCTCAGAGCTTCTTTTTCCAGTTTCTCCGGGCTTTCGAATTCAAACCAAAGAACGACCAGGCGAGGGCCAATGCAATGAAAATTCTTGTTACAAACGACGATGGAATTCATTCTGAGGGCCTTCATGCCCTTGCCGAGGCGCTGAAAGCAGCCGGGGATGTCATCGTAGTCGCCCCCGACAGGGAGAGAAGCAGTGTGGCCCATTCGCTAACGATGCACCGGCCCCTCAGGGTCGAGAAGGTCAAGGACAATTACTATTCCGTGGATGGGACCCCGGTCGATTGCGTCATACTCGGGTCGCATATGCTCAAACCCAAGCGGCCCGGACTGGTTGCGTCGGGAATCAACAAAGGTGAAAACATGGGAGAGGATGTTCTATACTCCGGGACTGTTTCGGCCGCACTTGAAGGAACGATCATGGGTATTCCGTCGTTTGCGGTCTCCATGGCCGCTCGGAAGGATTTCAAATTTAAGGGTGCTGCGGATTTTGCCATTCGTGTGGCGAGGTTCATTGAAAAGAACGGATTGCCACGGGAGACCCTTTTGAACATCAATGTCCCTAACCTCGATCCGGACCAGATTGGATCATATCGGATCACACGGCAGGGAAAGAGAATCTATGGAGACGTCGTCGATGAAAAGACCGATCCACGGGGGAGGACGTACTACTGGATTGGAGGCAATGATTTGAGTTTTGAAAAAGAGGCAGGAACTGACTTTGATGCGCTCTCACAAGGCCATGTCTCCATTACTCCACTTCACCCCAATCTTACCTGCTCCCCGTGCCTCAAAGAGATGAAAGCCTGGGAATTATAGAATGGTGTCGTCGCCGCGGTGTTACCCATGAATATGAGAACTCCGCTATTCCTTTTATGTTGCGATTCTTAGGTCATTCTGGTAACATAGGTTTTACAAAACTTCAGTGGTGAGGAGGGCCCCATGCGGATAACCTTAAGCATTATCAAAGCTGACATCGGTAGTATCGGAGGCCACATCAAACCAAGCGAAGACCTTCTAAAGACGGTCATAGCGTATGTAAAAGAAAAGGGAAGAAACCTGATCAAAAGCTTTCACGTCGGTCACACTGGGGATGATGTCGCAATCCTCATGTCCCACACCCACGGTGCTGGGGCCGAAGAGATTCATAAACTGGCCTGGGAGGCCTTTATTGCGGGCACCGAGGTGGCAAAGAAACAGGGCCTTTACGGTGCCGGGCAGGATTTGCTAAAGGATGCCTTTTCTGGAAACGTCAGGGGGATGGGACCGGCAGTGGCCGAAATGGAATTTGACGAGAGGCCTAATGAACCCTTTCTCTTCTTTGCTGCAGACAAGACCGACCCTGGCGCCTACAATCTTCCCCTGTATTTGGCCTTTTGCGACCCCATGTATAATGCTGGACTGATGCTCAGCCCGTCTATGGCTGACGGCTTCGAGTTTACAATCATGGATGTCAGCTATACCGAGGGAGACCGGGTCATTAAGTTAAATGCCCCGGAGGACCTGTATGACATCGCAGCCCTCTTGAGGGACAATCAGCGCTTCGTCGTCGAGTCGATTCACTCGAGAAACAACGGGGAGATTGCCGTCGCTGTCAGTACGACGCGGCTCCACAATATCGCGGGAAAGTACACCGGGAAAGACGACCCGGTCATGCTCGTCAGGGTCCAGGGAGCCTTTCCCGCCACAGGAGAAGTCTTGAGCCCCTTCGGCATCGGGCATTTTGTCGCTGGTTTCATGCGGGGGAGCCACACGGGCCCCCTTATGCCTGTTGTGGGGAATTCTAGCATCTCCTTCTTTGACGGACCCCCGGTCGTCTCATGTCTCGCCTTCTGTATTCATGATGGAAAGCTCACCGAACCCGCCGACGCCTTTGATCATCCATACTGGGATGCCATTAGAAACAAAGTCTCTGAGAAGGCAACGGCTATTCGGGAGCAAGGCTTTTCCGGGGCTGCCATGCTCCCGTACAGTGAACTGGAGTATGGAGGTATTGTTGAAAAAATGAAAAAACTCGATGGTGAGTTTGTTGTGAGGGAGTGAAAACGCGGACAATCCAAAGGAGACTCCTGAATTCGTCTCACGGAAGAAAGAATCCTCTCGTTCACTCCAGGAGATTTTTGACCCGTTCCAGGTCTTGTCTTTCGAATCTTCGAACTCTTCCGCCGCCGGCGGGATCAAACAATAGAGACTTAACCTCGCGAGATACTCCCTTTGCCAAGACGGGTAGTCCCAAAAGCTTTCTAATGTTCGCTTCTAGGGGCATTTCAAGTGTGCGTGAGACGATACAACCTGTGTTGGAAAAACCCCATTTCAAGAGATGGGTCGGAGTCCATTTGTTGTTCTGGAGGGATAGGGTGACGCCCAGGCTGATCTACCTTGAGACTTTCGGGTGCCAGATGAATGAGCACGACTCAGAAAAGATCCTCGAGATCCTGGGGGCGAAGTATTATCGGACAACTGGAAAGATTCACGAGGCCGATGTCATCCTGATCAATACCTGCACGGTCCGGGAGAAGCCAGAGCATAAAGTTTACAGCACTCTTGGGCGGCTCAGAAAGCTCAAGCAGAAGAGAAGAGAGATGATTATCGGTGTCGGAGGGTGCCTTGCCCAGCAAGAGGGAGAGCGGTTATTCGCGAAGTTCCCTCACCTCGATCTGGTCTTCGGTACCCACAACCTCCATCTCCTCCCAACGCTCCTGGCGGACATTCAGAGAACAGGTAACCAGCGGTGTGAGACGTGCTTCTATGACCGTGCCCCTTCCATGGACTTGGTCCCGCTGGTCGAGAACAAGGTAAGGTCCTACGTGACCATCATGCAGGGATGTGACAACTTCTGCTCCTACTGTATTGTCCCGAGCGTAAGAGGGCCCGAGCGAAGCCGCCCCATGGCAGAGATTTTGGAAGAAGTGAGGATTCTGGCTCACAGGGGATCGAAGGAGGTGATCCTTCTCGGGCAAAACGTGAATTCTTACGGGAAAGGGCTGAATGGGGAGGCTAGTTTTCCAGCGCTCCTCCGGGGTGTGAATCGGGTGAAGGGGATCGAGCGGATCCGATTCACAACATCCCATCCCAAAGACCTGTCCCAGGATCTCATCACCTCTTTCCGGGATCTCCCGAAACTGTGCGAGCACATCCATCTTCCCTTCCAGTCAGGGTCGAATAGCATTCTCCACTTGATGAATCGAGTCTATACGCGGGAAGGCTACCTGGCAAAGATAGACCGGCTCCGTGCGGTCTGCCCGTCGATTGCGATTACAGCAGATGTCCTCGTGGGGTTTCCAGGGGAATCCCAAAAAGACTTCGAAGATACGCTGGATCTCATCGAGCGGGTCCAGTTTGACAACCTCTTCTCTTTCCGATACTCCAAAAGGAAAGGATCATCCGCTTCTGATTTACCAGAACAGATTCCTGATGAGATCAAGAGGGAACGTCTGACTGTTCTTCAGGAAGTTCAGAAGAAAATAACGCGGAGAAAGAACAGAGAGATGGAGGGGAGACGTGAATGGGTTCTCGTGGAGGGGAGAAGTCAGAAAAACCCGATGGAGATCATGGGGAGAACCCGGTCCAACCGCATCGTCAATTTCCCTGGAGGAATCGACCTCATCGGGAAGACGGTCGTCGTGAAAATCGAAAAGGGATTTGCCAATTCTCTAAGAGGAGTTCTGCGGCAAGATGGGGCAATGCCTGGGGATGCTCAGATCATCGGGCAAGCCTGACATCTCACCAGGGGTTTAGCGAACTGTAGTCCGAAAGGGATGATCGACCGGAATCCTGGATGGGCTCAACTGACCGTTTTCTTCGCTCGGGAGATGTGTCGAAACGGAATGTTTCGACGTATTGCCGCTGAACCTCTTCTACCTCCATGGACCAGCGCATTTTTTTTTCTGATTTGGGCCGCATTTTCCACGCCAGGGTTTTTGGAGCCTAGTCCATTGCTTCCTTGATTGCCTCAAGCCGTTTGGCGATTACCTGGCTCTGCTTTTCTTAGGAATCGATGCCTCCTAGAGTGACTGCGTCATCGAGCTTCTCATCGGCATAGGCAGGCCATCCCTCGGCTGCTTTCAGGACCTCGGATGCGAATATCGCATCCATCCGATCTGGTGCATTGCTCAGTTCAGCGATTTCGTCCACGGTCGTGCAGTAGGGATAGTATCCACGGCTCTTGATCTTCTTCATCATCTGCTGGACTTCCTCTTGCTCGTGGAGAATCGACTCCTGTTCCGGAAAAACCACCTTGTGAGAGTCTTCACCCTGATCGATAATGGGATCGATTGCTTTTCCGGTCATATCCCCACCCAGGATAAGCACCCCGGCGTCGTGGAATTTAGCGGCGTTGATAAGTTTCTCCCAACAGATGTCTGATCCGTGAACATCGGTCGTAAAAAAGAGAGTCGTCATGAATGGTTCAGTCCTTGGAACGATCTACCCACTTATTCTTCCACGAACAAACTTCGCCGTGCCGTCACTGCAATCATCTTGATGAAACCTGAGATTCGATCGTCGCCACTATGCCACACATGAATCCTCAGGGTAAGATGCGCTAAAGCGTAAAGAGAACGGCAGCCTGAGTCTCACGACATGCGCTGGAAGGCCTCGTAAGCGTGCTCAAACCGAGTGAGGTTTTCTTCGGTGTAGGCCACGTAGTCGAAGTCTAGGCTGGAATGGATCTCGGAGACTATGCTCCACAGGGTCTCCCGCAACAATGATACGCACTTCATCGCTGCAAGGCGCCGGCGCAAGTTATCCGTAAGCGGCTTCTCAGTATAGATCTCTAGGAGCCAGTCTTCTTGTTCCGGAGAGAGCCGGTTGTTAGAGGCAAGGTTGGCAAGATCGAAAATTGCTGCGTTGTAGCCCGCATAATCCCAATCGACAAGCCACAAACGCTTGCCGTCGTCGATAAAATTGGCAGCCAACAAATCATTATGACCAAAGATTAACTTGACCTCACCGACGGCGTTTTCGAGATCCTCGTTGAGACGAAGGAAGCGCGGAAGCTGATCCACCTTCCGGCTATTTCCCTCCCTCGCTGTAAAGACGTAATTACGACACACATGAAAGGGCCAGAATACGAGTGCTGGGCCACGAAAATGCTTCGGAATCTCGTTGTGGCAGAGGTGTATCAAGGGTAGAATACGCGCTAGCATTGCGGGCTGACGCACATCCTCTTCGGTTAGTGTCCGCCCCTCTATGAAGCGCATGACGAGGGCCCCGGGCTCGTGGTGGACAACCTCGGGTGAAATGCCCGCGGCGTGAGCCGCGCGCGCCGCCGCAAGCTCGTTGAACCGCATGACCCCATGCAGCGGAATGTCGTCGCCAATCCTGACGACGAAGCGCTCCCCGCGATCTATGATGACGAAGTTGGTATTGGTAATGCCGCCGCCCAAGGGCTCGGGTTCCACGGGACGTGACCAAAAAGCCAGGCTTGCGGCCTTTGCGCGCGCATCCTCACTCATGGCAGCTCCATCATTATTGTTACAGTCAACTCAGTCCCAACTGTTTCTTCCGATGTGCACTCCACGCCGAGATCAGGCGGTCCGTAACCATGGCAATCATGGCGACGCATACTCCGGCGACGATGCCGCGTCCGGTATCCGCTTTGGTCAACGCAATGTAGACCTCCTGGCCGAGGTCGCGGGTGCCAACCAGTGCCGTGATGACCAGCATGCTGAGGCCCAGCATGATCGTCTGGTTTACTCCAAGCATAATCTCGGGCAGTGCAAGAGGCAGCTGGACCTTCAATAGAATCTGTCGGCGCGTGCAGCCGGCGGCCGTGGCAGCCTCGATTATCGATGGCGGTACCTGACGGATGCCATGATCGGTGTATCGGATTATGGGCACCAGCGAATAGGCCACGACGGCAATCATCGCGGAGAAGTCGCCCACCCGGAACAGCATTACGACCGGGATGAGATAGACGAAGGCGGGGAGGGTCTGCAGGGTGTCGATGATGACCTGGACAGCCTGGTGGACCCGGTCGTTTCCTGCTGCCCAGATTCCGATCGGCATGCCAATCACCGAGGCGGCGGCCACTGAGACGCCGATCAGGTAAGCAGAGATCATAGCCTTTTCCCAGTTCCCAGTGCCGGCGACAAAAGCTGTCATTGCCGCCACTCCAAGCGAGAGCCGCCACCCCCCGAGTCGAAAGCCGGCGAGGGCCAGCAACGCCAGGACAGCCACCCAAGGAAGTGAAAGAAGCAACCTTTTGAAGGGAATGAGGATGTTTAGCAACAGCACTGATTTGATAGCATCAAGGGTGTCGAAGAAGTTGATGTTGATCCATGTGACGAGCTTTTCCCAGAAACTGCCCGTCGTCACTGTCAGGTTTTCCGGGTAGTTTGCAACTGCCGGTACGAGAAAGCCCGTGACTGTGGTGACGACGATGATCGCAAGTGCCGCGACGAGATGGGGGTGCCGTCTGACAAAGCTCACCTTCTTCTCGATGCGCACAGGTGACTTGCCGGCGTAGGCCTGGCTTAGCCGATCAAGAGCGATAGCAAGCACGGTGATGGCGACGCCGGCCTCAAGCCCATCTCCGATTGCGAGGCGCCGAAGCGAGTGTAGAACATCGAAGCCCAACCCTCCGGCCCCGATCATCGAAGCAATGATCACCATATTGAGTGAAAGCATGATGACCTGATTGACCCCAACCATCAGCGTCGGTCGGGCCGAGGGGACCATCACCTTCCACATCAACTGGCGCCGTGAACACCCGGCCATGTTGCCAAACTCGACGATCTCAGTTGGTACGAGCTGAAGGGCCATCGTGGTGCAACGGGTCATCGGCGGCAGCGCATAGATGATCGTTGCGGTCATCGCTGCCACCGGGCCGAACCCGAACATGAACAGCACGGGAACGAGGTAGGCGAACACCGGAACCGTCTGCATGAGGTCGAGGACCGGTGTGATCGCTCTGTCGAACCACGGTTGTCGAAAAGCCACAATGCCGAGTAGCAGCCCGAAGAAGATGCCGAGAGGCACCGCGACCACAATGGATGAGAGGGTCACCATGGCGCTCTCCCACTGCCCGAAAATGGCAAGGTAGAGGAAGCAGATGCCAACCAGCAGTGACAACGCCCAGTCACGGACTGAATAGGCCATAAGGGCCAGCATCCCGACGAGTGCTATCCATGGCAGGGGCGGTAGATGGAAGAACGCCTCCTCACCGAGGGGGATTCTTATCCCCTCCGATAGCACGCCGAAGGAGGCCGCGAGGAACCAGTTGAAGACCCAGGAAATGGACCGGGTGAATTGTTTGAAGGTAAACAGACCGAGGTCAGCCTCGTTGATCAGCCACTTCATAAAGTCGCTGACCCAGAACCTGAGAGGTACCACCCATTCGGATGGGTATTCGACGGCCCACGGGAGGCGTTCGTTAGCTGCGATCAGAGCATAGGCGGCTGCCAACGCCACCATCCACAAGACAAGTCCGGATCGCCGGCCGAAAGCGTGCCCGATCGCCCGAGAGAAGGCGGCGCTCATTCCTTCGTCCCCCGATGAAGGAGTACATCAAATACGGCCTCGCGGGTGATCTGACCGATGACTTTGCCTTCATCGTCAGTCACCCCAATCGGTCCCTGCTGATTAACAATATCCGAAGCGAGAACCTCGATCTTTGTCTCTGCCGGAACGCTCTTTGTGAAAGTAAGGCGATTATCCGCCGGAGTCATCACGGAGCGTGCGGACAGCACCTTGGGGCGTGGGATATCGCGCGTGAACTCGGCCACATGATCAGTGGCTGGGTTGGTTACCAGGTCCTCTGGCGTGCCGATCTGGATAATGCCACCGTTGTTCATGATGGCAACACGGTCAGCAAGGCGGATGGACTCGTGAAAGTCGTGGGTAATGAAAACAATCGTCTTGTGGAGCATGTTCTGAAGGCGCATCAACTCGTCCTGCATTTCACGACGGATCAAGGGGTCGAGCGCTGAGAATGGCTCATCGAGTAGCCAGATCTCCGGTTTTACCGCCAGGCTGCGAGCGATCCCAACTCGCTGCTGCTGGCCCCCCGAAAGCTCCCGGGGATAGTAGTCTTCCCGACCTTTCAGGCCGACCAGTTCGATAAGCTCACAGGCGGTGTCCTCCCGGGTAGCCCGGTCTACGCCCTGCACCTCGAGCGGAAAGGCAACATTGCCAAGCACGGTAAGATGGGGTAACAAGGCAAAGTGCTGGAACACCATTCCCATCTTGTGACGGCGAATCTCAATGAGGTCTTTTTCTGGCACCTTGAGGAGATCCTGGCCCTCAAAGACCACTTCCCCCGCCGTCGGCATAACCAACCGGGACATACACCGTACCAGAGTCGACTTGCCCGATCCAGACAGCCCCATGATGACAAAGATCTCGCCCTGCCGGATTTCGAGATTGACGTCTCTGACAGCACCAATCAGACCGGCTGCGATAAGCTCCTCGTAGCTCGGTTTGGAGTCATGCTCTGCGAGGAAACGGTCAGCGTTGGGGCCGAATATTTTCCAAACGCCCTTGCAGATCATGGCCGCCGTGTTCATCTGTATGGCAGCATCCGTCGGTTCCGGTTTTAAGTCCGTTTTGAGAGAAACCATCTCACGTGCTCGATCCTTTGTTGCGGACACCATCAGGCGGGAATGTCCGCCCCAAGGTTTCCCCACTTCACCTTATTACCTGCTCACCTTCCCCGTCGACTTTGAGACAGACTTTGCCCCTCCCCTTCGATCAAACCGCCGTGGCAGGGTAGTCGAGGCCTGACGACACATATTCTCAGGTGTGCCGGTGGAAGTTTTTGTGGGCGCGCTCTGCCGTCCCGTCGGAACGTGCCAAATCCCGCGGATGTCACGGGATCCTTCTTGCTTCCAGAGATCAGCGAGACCGGAGGTCTCCGATTCTGGATGGTCTTGACACCCGTAGTCCCTCTTTCTTGTTTCTTATCAAGTGATTAGACCTACGGTCGGCGGGGCCGATTATAGCAAGGCTGGTGTTCGTCTGTCAAGGGGAAAATCGTCGCATTATTGCAGGGCGCCGGGTTTCTCAAGGTTTCTGTCGATGACTTTGATAGAGAAAAGGGTGGTCACCTCATGGGCTCTTAAATGTCAAATATCAAAGTCCAAACGCCAAATGGATTCCCAAATCCCAATGTCAAAATTCCCAAACTCCTCAAAAAGGATCACGTCAATCAGCCGGCTCTGTTCTCTTTGGCATTTGAAGTTTGACATTCATTTGAACTTTGAGTTTGATCATTTGGCATTTTCCTCCCACCAGTGTTGCCAATTGCCCCGAGCACTCGCAGACTAATTTTTGATAAGCCCAAGCAAAAAAACTATTGACAAAATCTGATTGTTTTTGTTAACCTGTATAGACAGCTAATCAGCTATTCTCGGATAGAAAGGAGTGAGCCGATGGACGTAACAAAGTTCTTCGTTCCCTGGTTTGACAAAATCAAACCCTACACAACAGATGATATCGCCATGGCCTGGCAAAACCCTGAGCTTCACCGCATGTTCGTTAACGAGAACCCTGTGGCCCCGTCAGAAAAGGTCGTCGAAGCGGTTGCAAATGCTGTCAGGCTAGGCAATCGGTATCCCGACAACGGAGTTCGTGTCAGGAAGAAAATTGCCCAGAGGCACAAAGTTAGTCCTGACAACGTATACATCGGCAACGGATCCTCGGAGATCATCGAACTCATGTGCAGGTTATTTCTCACCTCCAGTGACGAGATTCTCCTGCCGAACCCGATTTTCTCGCTCTATGAGCTTAGGGCGCTAAATGTGGGAGCAAATCCAGTCAGTATCGATGTAACATCCGACATGCAATACGACACCGATGCCATGCTGGCTGCAATCACCCCGAAAACAAAGTTGATGGTCCTCTGTAACCCGAACAACCCCACAGGTGGTTTTATTCCGGATGAAGATATCAAGCGGTTGCTGGAGGCTGGCATTCCCACACTGTTTGACGAGGCTTACCTGGATTATCACCGAGACCATGAATCAAAAGACTACATGATTGAGGAATACCCAAACATGGTCGTTAGTCATACCTTTTCCAAGGCTTATGGAATGGCAGGCATTCGATTTGGCTATGCCCTGGCCGATGAGAAAATTATCCAGGCCTTCAGAAAGATACAGATTCCCTGGACCGCAAGCCTGCTTTCCATCGCTGCGGCTGAGGCTGCTCTAGACGATATGGAGGAATTGCAAAAGAAGATCGATTACAATAACGGCCAGATCAGGTATATCCATGAGGAGTTATCAAAAGTCAAGGGCCTTAAGCCTTTTTTCTCCTACGGGAACTATATGATCGTTGATGCCACCGACCTCGGCGTCAATGGACAGGACGTGGTCGACTACCTTTTTGAAACCAGAAAGATAATGATAAAGGCTGTAAAGACTCTCAAGGACAGGCCCGGCATATTCCGGATCAGTGTGGGAAAAACCGAAGAGAACAAGGCGTGTCTGGATGGGATCAAGGAGTTCTTTGCCGCCAGGGAAAGATAATATCCGAAACTGACACCCAGGTAAAAGCTTTTGGGCTGGGCAAGGATCGATAGAATCTTCTTAAAATAACAAAAGGGGGGGTAAAACCATGATCGTTGGGATTCCTACAGAAATAAAGAAACAGGAACATAGAGTTGGGATTGTTCCCGCAGGTGTCAAAGCACTTGTCAGCCAGAATCATAAAGTCATCATTCAAAAGGGAGCCGGATTGGACAGTGGAATTACCGACGAGGAGTATCGGGCTGCCGGCGCCGTGATCATAGGCACGGGGAAAAAGATCTACGATGATGCCGAAATGATCATGAAGGTGAAAGAGCCCCTGCCGGAAGAGTATGAACTCCTCCATGAAGATCAGATTCTCTACACATACCTCCATCTTGCTCCAGCGCTTGAACTGACCAAAGCACTCCTCGATAAGAAAGTCATCGCCCTCGCTTATGAAACCATTCAACTGGAAGATGGCTCGCTGCCGCTTCTGACGCCGATGAGTGAGATCGCAGGTCGCATGTCAATACAGGTTGGCGCCTACTATTTACAGAAAGAGCACGGGGGTCGGGGAGTCCTCCTCGGGGGCGTTCCTGGCGTTGCGCCTGGCAACGTGGCCATCATTGGTGGAGGAACAGTCGGAATAAACGCCGCGAAGGTGGCCGTGGGAATTGGTGCTCGGGTCACCATACTCGATATCAATCTCGAGAGATTGAGATACCTTGACGACATATTTGGAGGCAAGGTTATTACGCTCATGTCTGACAGCCACAACATCGAGGAGGCGGTCACCAACGCAGATCTCGTTATCGGAGGCGTCTTGATCCCTGGAGCGCGGGCACCCAGGTTGGTTAGTCGCCAGATGCTCCGGGGAATGAAAAAGGGCGCCGTTGTCGTTGACGTGGCAGTAGACCAGGGTGGATGCATTGAGACCATCCACCCCACGTACCACGACGACCCGACCTATGAGGTGGATGGAATCATCCATTATGGGGTCGCCAACATGCCCGGAGCGGTTGCGCGGACCTCAACTTTTGCCCTGACCAATACCACCCTCCCATATGCCCTGAAAATCACCAATATGGGATGGAAGGAAGCGCTTAGAAAGGACAGCAGTCTTCTCAAAGGGCTCAATATGGTGGGAGGAAAACTAATCTGTCAACCAGTCGGTGAGTCTCTGGGATTGGCCTGCGTTCCAGTCGAGACAGTCATTAATTGAATAGGCAACACCTTCTGACCTAACGGTGGCGGTGCGGATAGAGAACCGTGGACCGAAGTCGATAGGATCATGGCAGAAATCGTTAACGAGAGAAGTCGGATTCCAAAGTATCTCCAGATTGAGGGTTGGATCGAGGAGATGATTTCAAAAGGGCGGTTCCAAATCGGCGACCGCCTCCCCTCAGAGACAAAACTCGCGACCCTGTGTGGAGTCAACCGAAATACAATCCGACAGGCCCTTTCTGAACTCGTGAACCAGGGACTGGTTCACACCAAGAATGGGGTGGGAAGCTTTATCAGCTCAAAAATGCCAGAAAAGGCCCGGTACACCCTTGACCGCATCTCCAGTTTTTCAGAAGACATGCGCTATGCGGGGTACACGCCCAGAACCAAGGTGATCTCGAAGAGAATCATCAGCGCATCGGAGGAGATATCGGAGAAACTGATGTTGGGCACAAGTTCCAAAGTCATCCAAATTGTTCGCCTCAGGTTAGGAGACAAGATCCCCTTCATATTGGAGAGAAGCCATATTCCCCATGAAGAATTTAAGAAGATTCTAAAAATGGATTTGACCGGTTCATTGTACCAACTCCTGGTGGACCATTTTGGTGTTGAGCTCGACCGGTCTGTGCAGAACTTCAGGGCGGTCCTCTTGACCGGCGTGGAGGCAAACCTCCTCGAGGTTCCTCAGCGCCGACCGGGAATCTTTCTCGAAAGCATCATCTATGATGCGAAAGGAGTGGCGGTAGAACTGCTTCATTCACACTACCGAGGTGACAAGTACGTTTTTGAGGTTCATTCAGGGAACTACCGGGTCAACTTAGAAAAGTGAGCGAAAAATCCGATTTCGGTGAGAGAGGAGAGTGAAAGATGTCTCAAAAAAGTGTGCTCGAAAAACTACAGGAAGCGAACATGGATGCGGAAATCTGGTGGGATTCATCGCCCCTGATCTACAAGACCTGGGCCGCGAACACCGTGGAAAAAGCGCCTCCCGAAAAGAAAGCGTCCTGGAGAGACCAGCTGAAACGTCTCTTTGATCTGGACAACCCAGGTAAGACCCTTTTTCGCGGCGTCACAACAAACCCACCGCTCAGTTTCGGCGCGATCAAAGACAATCCAAAATTCTGGGCCGAGATAGTCAGAGGACTCATCAAAGAACACCCCGATAAAGGGGTCGAGGAAATCTTCTGGATGACTTACAAGCAGATTGTAAAGATGGGGGCCGAGTTCTTCCTCCAGGTGTGGGAGGAATCAGAACATGCCTATGGATATCTGTCTGGCCAGGTAGACCCCAGAGATGTATACGATGCCGACCGGATGTTCGCCCAGGCCCTTGAACTGGCTGAGCTCAGTCCCAATGTCATGATCAAATGCCCTGGAAGCCGGCAGGGCTATGAGGTCATTGAAAAGCTTACGGCCAAGGGAATCGCGACAAACAACACCTTGGCCTTTACCGTCCCTCAGTTTGTTTCATGTATGGAAGCCGTCCAGCGGGGACTCGAGAAGGCCAAGAAAGACGGCGTGGACATGTTTCGATGGCGGTCGGTGATTACCCATATGTCCGCACGGTATGGAACCCTGGGCGATCTCACGACGCAAGCCGAGGCCAGGGGAATTGATTTGAGCGAGGCTGACGTCCGTTGGGCCGAACTTTCCATCTTCAAGCGGGGGTATCGGATTCTGGATGAGAAAGGATACCCCAACAAGATGCTCATGTGCAGTATGAGAATCAGTCCACCCATGACCGACGGTAGTAAGGCAAGCTGGCATATTGAGAAAATCGCCGGAGGTGATGTGGTCTATACCTGCCCACCCAAATATATCGGTGAATTACTCGACGTGGAGGACGAGTTAAAGGATTTCGACCCTGAGGCCATTTACGAGGAGGCTCCCAAGGAAACCCTGGAAAAACTCCTCAGGCTTCCCTATTTCGTCCAGGCCTATGAACCTGACGGAATGTCGCAAGACGAGTTCAACAAACAAGGGGCGTTAGTGGCGACTGCGGCGGAATTTTCCAAAGCAACCCGGGCAACTGTCGATTTTGTCGCTCAGCAGTTCCAGGCAGAGCGGAAGATGTAGCGAGAACCGCCACAAATTGCTGCTTCCGGCATGGGTTGATTTGAGGAGAATGCCAAATGCCAAAGTGAGAGCAATCTACTGATTTGGGTCTGGAAATTTTGACATTTGGGTTTAGGAATTCATTTGGCATTTGTTTTTTGACATTTGAAATTAACCCGTTCGACAACCACAGTCCGATCCAACCAGCAGGCCGTCAGGAGGGAGTCAAAGGGTTGAAAGAGCCTTCGTTTTTGATGAGTAATGCGAATAGGGGCACTCAGCACAAGCGAGCTTTTCAACCCCCAGCCCCACCCATGAGTTGACCACCCTTTTTCCCCATCACCAGACGCAGAATACCGAGCATCGCCAGAACGATCGCAATAACGCAGGTGGACATGGCGTCGGCGCTCGCCGTCCAGCCGTCGTTGTCGAGCCAGATGATCTCGATGGCGGCTAGGTGGACCGTCGCGGACACGAGAAAGATGACCGCACTGATGGTCGTCATGGACCGCATAAAGAAGTAGACAAAGTTCTGGAAAAAGGCCACCTTCGAGAGGGGGAAGACCAGCCGGACAAAGGTGCTGATAGAGGTGGAACCCAAGCTCGTGGCTGCCTCCTCTATCGATGGATCGATGTTCTTGATGTTCGAGATGCTGGAGAGTGTTCCCAGGGTAAAGTTGGCGATGACGATACATATGATAATAATCCATGGAGTCCCGTAGAAAACGTAATAGGGTCTGTTGAAGGCCAAAATGTATCCCAATCCGAGTACGAGGCCTGGGATTGCTGCTGGCATCACCGAAAGAAGGTACAGGAGCTGCACTCCGAAGGGCCTCTTCTTTTCAACGATGTACCCTGTAAGAAGCGTAAAAAAGGCGCCCAAGAAGCCCACGATGACGGAGATCCAGAGGCTAGTCCAGATAGCAGAATAACCCCCGAGAGATGGAAACCGATAGTGCTTCAGGGTAAGAGACCAGTCATAAGGCCAGACATTAACAAATGACCCCATCACAACCGTGGCAAAGACCATAATGATCGACAGTGAAACCAGCCCGCAGTACACGGTAAATCCCCATTTTCTTAGCGGCCTTGAGGGCCGAATGAAAGGTCTTGCTGCACCGCTAATTAGGGCAAAACTCTTTCGCGTCACATAATAGTTCACCATGAAGGCGGCCACAGAAGGGACGAGGAGAATGACGCTTACCGTAGCCCCTAGGTCAAACCGGTAAAGATTCGTCACCTGAGCGTAGATTTCTGTGGCCAGAACGTTGTAGTCTGCTCCGATCACCACCGGGTTCCCGAAGTCCGTAATTGTCAGGTTGAAGGTCAGGGCGGCGGCACTGAGGAGCCCGTACTTTGCCGAGGGGATGGTTACTTTCCAGAAAACCTGGAGCGCATTTGCTCCTAGGCTCTCAGCCGCTTCGTCCAGCCGGGTGTCTATTGCCGAGAGGGTGGTGTAAAGGATTACCAGAGCATGAGGAAAACAGTAAAGCACCTCGGAAATGATAATTCCCCAGGCTCCATAGATAGACCAGTCGGTTTTCAGCAGATGGGCAGTGATGAGACCGTTACGGCCAAAGAGCAGAATGAGCGCCAATGCCTGGATGATGGACGGAGCGATGAGGGGCATGAAAGCCAAAGTATTGAAAAAGCCTTTGCCCCGGATGGTGGTGCGGGTCAGGGCGTAGGCAAAAAAGAAAGCGAGAATTGTCGTAATGGCCATGGTTATGAGGGATACGTAGAAGCTGTTGTAGAGAGACCTCGCGATTCGGGGAGTACCGAAGTATTTGAGATAGTTTCCGAGGGTGAAGTTTTCCAGACCAAAGACACCCTCCTTGAAAAAACTCATGACAAGGATCTTGTAAATTGGAAAGAGCATGAAAAAGACGAGAAGAAAGCCGACGAGGATCGTTACGCCGGTGAGGATATATCTGTCAACCAGGAGGCTGGTAGGGGAGATGCCGTAGGTTTCATTCCGGGAAGGACTCATTGCCTATCCTGTTGAGAAGTTTTCTCCTTTCTCGTACGGTTCCTTGTCGCCGCGAGCGTCACTCAGCAGTAAAAGACCCCGCGCGATCGAGGAGGCATCCTAGGGAGTCTTTCCAGTCGCAGATCAGTTCATTTCCGCTCGTACATGATGAACGCCTCAGGGGGGAAATACACATCGACCTCATCTCCTCGATTCAGTTGTCGTTGCTCAAATTCCTTTTCCACCATGTCGACGATCAGTTCCCCACTCGGGTGGCTGAGCAGGATTCTTACGACTGCCCCGAGGAACGTGATGACCTCAATCTTCCCCTTGAGGAGGTTCGATGATTCCAGATTCTGTATCGGCCGCTGGGGATTGATGATCTCAATGTTTTCAGGCCTGATGGATAGAATAACCTTGTCATGGGGGAACTGTTTTGCCTGGGAGACGACAAACTCGGTGCCTTTAACCTGAACGGTATTGTTCTGACGTTTACCGTCGAAGAAGTTTGAGATTCCCACAAAATCGGCGACAAAGTCAGACTGGGGATTCTTATAAATCTCGATAGGGGTGCCCACCTGCTTGAAGACCCCCTCTTCCATTACCACCACCCGGTCCGCAATGGCCAGGGCCTCCTCCTGATCGTGGGTTACATAGACCATGGTGATACCAAGTTCCTCCTGAAGCCGCTTGATCACCGCTCTCAAGCGAACCCGGATCTTAGCATCCAGGGCGCTCAATGGCTCATCGAGAAGCAGCACCGTGGGACTTGGGGCAAGGGCTCGCCCCAAAGCAACTCGCTGTTGCTGTCCCCCGCTCAGCTGGGCTGGATAGTTGTTTCGCCAATCCCTGAGACCGATAAGATCGAGGATTTCATCGACCCGTTTCCGGACGCTGTCTCGTGGCATTCTTCTCATTTTGAGGCCAAATGCGATGTTTTCGGAGACAGTCATATTGGGGAAAAGGGCGTAGGATTGAAAGACGATGCCAAATTCGCGCTTTTGAGGGACGAGGTTGTTGATAACTCTTCCGTCATAGACAATTTCGCCCTGGGTTGGTGTTTCGAACCCAGTTATCATTCTGAGAATTGTCGTCTTCCCGCATCCGCTTGGGCCCAAGAAGCAGACGAACTCACTCTCTTGAACCTCCAGATTGACTGTGTTTACGGCTACCAGGGTACCGAACACCTTTGTCAGGTTTCTTAACTGCAGATTTCTCGGCATGACAGGGTCCTGTGCCGGCATTTTCGTAGAGAAGCGTGATGAGGATGGGTTTGATTGCTAATCAAAAACCCGATTCAAATCCAGTCTATCCGATTCGGACAGGAGTACAGAATCCACGAAATAAAAGGAATGAGAGGAGGCACGGCGGTCGTGCCTCCTCTTATCAGGTCTAGCTACCTCAGGAATTTATCCTGCCAGAGAACGAGGATCTCCCCTCGGTTGGTTGCCTGCCAGGGGAAATCCATGGGTGCAAGTTTGATGGTCTCTAGCTGAGGCAGATCAGCCGGTCCAGGGATTCCGGGAAGCGTCACGCCAAGCTTGAACTTGGCGTATTCGCGCATGGCGCTCTCGCCGACGGCCCAGTCGAGGAATTTCTTGGCCGCAGCTTTGTGCTTTGCTCCCTTTAAGAGGGCGTTCGCCTCCAGTTCGTAACCCGCTCCCTCCTCGGGGAGGACCATTTCCACGGGAAACCCCTTCTTCTTGAGCGAGGAATAGACAAAGGCAAAGGAGCACCCAATGGCATACTCGCCCGCAGCGGTCAATTTGGCGGGTTTGGATCCACTCTTTATGTACTGGCCCATGTTTTTATCGAGGTTTTCCAGGAACTCCCAACCCTTATTGTCTTTCACGGGCTTGTTTGCGTATTCGGGATCGAGCATTTCGAGGAGACTGGCGACCTGGAGGAAGCCTGTACCGGAGCTGGCCGGATTCGGCATGATCAACTTGCCCTTGTATGCGGGGTTGAGCAGATCGTTCCACCCCGCGGGTTTGGGAAGGTTGTTTTTGGCCATCACCTCGGTGTTGAGGACAAAAGCCGCCATGTAAAGGTCGATGGCCACCCAGTGGCCGTTTGGGTCCTTGAATTTGGCTGGTATCTCACTCCACCCCTTGGGTTTGTACTTTTCGAGCATCCCCCTGTCTCTAAAGTCGTCCATGTTTGTCACGGCCCATCCCCAGACGAGATCGGCCTGGGGGTTGTTTCGCTCTGCGAGCATTCTGGCGCCCAGTTCACCGGTGGAAAGTCGGATGATCTTGATGTCGAGATCGGGGAGTTCTTTTTCGGCTAGCTTCAGGTATTCAACGGTTTCCTCTGTCTCGAGGGACGTATAAACGACCACCGGCTTTTTTGCCGCAAACGCTGTAGTACCAAGGAACACACAGAAGAAAAACGCCAACAGTGGAACCAAGATCTTTTTAGTTTTTTCCATAATAACGGCCCTCCCTGAATAGGAGATTCTTCTATCTGGAACAATTATCGACTTTGTACAATGAATTTGGTGGATCTCTGAGCCTAATGAAGGCTTCCATTTTTCATCCCTCCTTTCGAGGCCTTCCCTGCCAATGTCCCATCAAGCCTAGGATACCTCACGATACCCCATAGATTTGTTTGGGAGAGAGCGGGCGAGAGAAACTGATGCTTCAATGGAAGCCCGCTTTCATCCGACAAGAGCCGAAAAAGGGGATTGGCGAACGGCCCGGGCAACACCAACCGCATTTATCCACAACCGGCCCTCAGGGACGTGGGCGTCCATAAAACTGAGGTAACTCCTCACGGGGTTTTCCTTGACAGGCTTCCCGAATATCTGATAAACGACTCTCCTTGAAGCTTTTTGCGCTATGCCTAAAGATCGTATAGTATTGGTATGCAATCGACATTGGGAGCCTGAGTCCTTCGATTCATCAATTTGATGACGAGCTTGTTCACTCAGGACTTTGTGCTGAGCATTATGGGTCTAACCGTACCCTATGGGCGAATGGACGCACTAAGGCAGACTTCGTAACGATGCGAAAAAAGAGAAAAAACTTGGTGATCGCTATTGATGGCCCATCTGGGGCAGGGAAAAGCACAGTTGCAAGAATCCTGGCGGACCGACTGGGATACTTGTATGTGGACACTGGGGCCATGTATCGTGTCGTGGCCCTAATGGCAAAACAAGCGTCGTTGGTCTTCAGTGACGAGACAGGACTACGAAACTTGTGCCGTTCTATCGAGATCGAGTTCGAACGGCACGACGAAGGGATCCGAGTCTTATGCAACGGGGTGGATGTCACAGAGGAGATACGAAATCCCGATATGAGCCTTCTCGCCTCTGATGTGTCCCGGATCCCGGGCGTCCGGGAGTCTTTGTTGGAGATTCAGCGAGAGTTCGGGAAAAAAGGTGGGGTAGTCCTCGAGGGGAGAGACATTGGAACGGTCGTTTTTCCGGAGGCGGAGTTGAAGTTTTTCCTTGACGCCCACCCGCGAGTTCGAGGTCGCCGGCGTTACGAGGAATTCAGGGCCAAGGGCAAGAAAGTGAATCTGGATAAGACGATTCAGGAAGTGAAGCGGAGAGACGCCCGGGACCGGACCCGTGCCCTTGCGCCTCTCAAGAAGGCTGAGGATGCAATTCTCATCGATACCACCCACCTCAGTGTGGATCAGGTTGTCGAACGGATGGTTCGGATTTCATTTGAAAAATTGGAAGCTTACAAATCTTAAGGGAAGAAATGGTTTGTCTTTCTTACGATTCTATGCTATATTGTTGCGAATTGGCGTCCAGGGGGTAGTTTTTTGATGGAAAAAGATCGGATTCCGTCTGAGAAAGAGGACAGAGATTTGGCTAGTAAGGCGGATAGGCAGACGGAGAGCTCCAAAGAGGAAGAGAGCTTCCAGAAGCTCTATGAGGAGAGCCTGAAGTCTGTCGAGGTCGGGGAGATCGTAAAGGGTGTTGTTATTGGAGTAAATGAGGATTTCGTCACCGTTGACATCGGTTACAAGTCAGAAGGACAGATTCCAGCTAGTCAATTCCGCACAAAGGATGGTCAGATCTCTGTTAAAGAAGGAGATCAGTTAGACGTACTGGTGGAGAGGAAAGAGATTGAAGATGGATTGGTTGTCTTGTCCAAGGAAAAGGCGGACAAGATGCAGGCCTGGCGTGAGGTTAGCCAGGCCTGCCGCGAAGGAGAAGTCGTTGAGGGGGAGGTCGTTGCAAAGGTCAAGGGAGGTCTCACGGTTGATATCGGAATATCAGCCTTTCTGCCTGGTTCACAAGTAGATGTCAGGCCAGTTCGAAACTTAGACAGATTCCTCGGACAGAAATTTGAATTTAAGGTGATCAAATGTAACCTCAAGCGAAACAATGTGGTGCTGTCTCGCCGGGCCCTTCTCGAAGAAAGAAGAAGAGAGCTGAGGGCTCAGACCCTCAAGACACTTCAGGAAGGTGAGATTCTGGAAGGCATAGTGAAGAATATCACGGATTATGGTGTCTTCATTGACCTCGGGGGCATTGATGGGCTTCTTCACATTACCGACATTTCGTGGGGGCGAATCAGCCATCCCTCTGAGAAGCTCTCCATTGGAGACCGAGTCAAAGTCAAGGTGCTTCACTATGACCCAGATACTGAAAGGGTTTCACTGGGCTTGAAGCAGACTACGCCAGATCCTTGGGAACACGCTGTGCAGGCCTATCCAATCGGCGGCAGGGTCAAGGGCAAGGTCGTTAGCGTTACGGATTACGGTGCGTTCGTGCAGCTGGAAGAAGGGATCGAAGGGTTAGTCCATGTCTCGGAGATGTCGTGGACTAAGAAAATCAAGCACCCGTCAAAAATTGTGGGCCTAGACGATATCATCGAAGCGGTTGTTCTCGACATTGATCCGGCTAAGAAGAGAATTTCACTGGGGATGCGTCAGGTAGAACCTAATCCCTGGACGGTCATCGAAGATAAATATCCAGTGGGAGCTAGGGTCTCGGGTAAAGTGAAAACCATAACCGATTTTGGTGTTTTTGTGGGTGTCGAGGAAGGAATCGACGGGCTGATCCATGTCTCGGAGATGTCATGGACGAAAAAGATAAGAAATCCTTCCGAGATGTTCAAAAAAGGTCAAGACGTGGAGGCTGTTGTCTTAAGTATAGACAAGGAAAATGAACGGTTTTCCTTGGGAATTAAGCAATTGGAGTCCGATCCATGGGAAGAGATCCCGCAGAAATACCGGGTTGGAGGTAAAGTGAGGGGAAGGGTAACGAACATTACGGATTTTGGCGCATTTATTGAGCTGGAGCCTGATATCGAAGGGTTGGTTCATGTCTCCGAGTTGAGTAAGGAAAAGGTCAACAGCCCCTCCGACGTTGTGACTGTGGGCGAAACGGTTGAGGCGGCCGTCATTAATGTGGATCCACGGGAAAGGCGCATCGGTCTGAGCATAAAGAACCTTAAAGAGAGGGATGAAAAGGAGGAGTATGAGCGCTATCTCTCTGAACAATCGCCAACAAGTTCATCACTAGGTGAACTGATTCAGAGGGAGATGCAGAGAAAATCGAACGAAAAGAGCGTTGACCACGAAAAGAATTCCGACGAGGTCATAGAGGGTGATCAAAAGGAGTAGGGCGTGTTTGCTCCTCTCTTTCTCTGCCTGTGGTGACAAAGCCGCATCCCGGGGTTTTCCACACGTGGCAGACCGGGAATGACGAATACCCTTTAACGCGTTATTCTCAGCAGTTACATGTAAGATCTAGAGAAGAAAGGATGTGAAGTTTTTTTCACCTCATAGCGTCCAATTTTGTCATTTCTCTCGGGCGGATCATTTCAGAAATACCTCTTCACCCAAATAATTTCTCACACCTTTCAGGCATTTTCTGTCCCACACAAAACCGAGCGGCCATTTTGCGGAACCCCTTTTTCTTCGGATAGATTCGGTTGGTAAAGGGACTTTTGCCCTATGTCACCAGGAGCTGGCACCGGGGAATTCCAGTTCGTCATCAGCGACCCCGTTCGAATCTCTCCTTGATAGCCACCCAATCCATTCCGCAATTGCAGAACGTTGGCAATATTATTGCATGGTCCGGCACCATTGATCATATCATCAACCCAGGAAGGACCGTCCGGCTAGGACATTTTGACTGCCACGGGAGAGGGAGTCTTCACAATGAGCCAAGACCCTAAACGGGAAGGTGAAAACTACCGAATTGTGTTTCTCGGAGTTACGGATCCTTCAGATGCCAACATCCAGGCTTTTTCAGAGAAGCTATCGAGACAATTCCAAATTCCAACCGAAAAGGCCCTTCGCATCATAAGAAGTGCTCCCATGGTGATAAAGAAGAATGTTCCCAGGGCCAAAGCGGAGCGATACCAGCAGTTCTTCATGAGTTTGGGGGGGCAGGTCAGGATCGAGCGGATGGACGGTGGCACTGAAGGTCAACCCGTTCGGGTGGCGACCTCGAAGGTCGATGGTTTGGAGACGACGGCCATCGGGCCCCAGGGGACCACCGAGAAATCGCCCGATCTTGTCCAGCCGGGGAGCGACTCGACGGCGAAAGCCTATGATGATGCGATTGCGTCCGCCTACGAGGAGGGTTTTACTCCACCAACCCCCGGCCTGACAAAGAGCTCTGGCCCTCCAGGCTTTGTGTGCCCCCAGTGCGGAGAGGCACAACAAAAAGCCGTGGAATGCGTAAAATGTGGGGTCATTTTTGAGAAATACGAACGGCTGGCTGAGGCTGCTGAACCCGCCGAAGCCGAAGTTTATGAGGAAAATGGCGAAGTAGAACCAATCCCGCGGGATATGGAGGTCAAGATAGAACACGCCGGATTCTGGATTCGGGCGGGCGCATACATAATCGACAACGTCTTATTGATCTTTGCGTTTTTGGGTCTGGCTATAGCATTATTCTTGATTTTTGGCGCCTTTAGAAATCCGTCTGTTATTGTCGTACTTCAGCCGCTGCTGATCCTGGTTTCTATCGTTATGCCCTTCGCCTACTCGGTCTATTATCTGGGCAAAAGAGGGTATACACCGGGAAAGGGTTTCCTGGGACTCCAGGTCATCCGTCAGGATGGAACTGGCATGACCTATGGAGACGCTGCGATCAGAACCTTTTCGTATATTCTCTCATTGATTCCGATGAACCTCGGCTTTCTTTGGGTAGCCTTCGATCCGAACAAGGAAGGGTGGCATGACAAGATCGCGAAAACTCAGGTGATCAAAGCGGAAGAAGTTCCGGCGTGGCGCAAGTGGGTAGCGCTCTTGCCGGTGATTCTTGTTCCGGTCCTGGGGATTGTGGCAGCCATCAGCGTTCAAGTTCACATGAAGTATAGCTCTCGGGCAGACGTGATTAAAGCGTGGAGCGATATGCAGACTGTGAAGACCCATTTGGAGGAGCATTACTATCGGTACGAAAGGTATCCTTCCACGGGCGAATTTCAATCCTTCCTCGTAAGCAGTTTGGGGCGGATTCCGAGTGATCCTTTCAACAACCAACGTCCTTACAGATACCAGTCTGACGGTTACACGTTCACCCTCTGGAGCATCGGCCCCGACCGCCAAGACAACCATGCCATGATTCGCTACGAGCCTTCCAATTCAAGAGGTTTTGCGCATAAGGGCGACATCATCTTAACGTCTGATCCAGAGATCGATGAGGGTGAAGAGCTATTCGAAACCATGCCGGACGGATCCGATCCCGGCGATGAGATTCTCTCAATTACGCCTTCCCGCCTTTAGTCCTGTGTGATAAGATTTCATTGAGATCACCTGAAAGGTCACCTTCGTCTTGACCTCATTGTGGGGCAAAATCGTAACTCACACCGATTTTGATGGTGTGGTATCCGCGGCCATCTGTTCTTTCTGCCTAGGCATCAATGACATAGTCTTCGCAGGGCCCGTGGCAATCAACCGAAACACAATAACCGTGTCTGAACGGGACGTGGTTTGTGACCTTCCCTATCCCCTCCAATGCGGCCTTTGGTTTGACCATCATCCTGGAAATCTTGAGGATCTCAGGCTGAGAGGATACGATCCCGCACGGGTGCCTGGGCGGTTTGATCTGAAAGACAGTTGCAGCCGAGTCGTTTATGAATACTTCTCCCCAGAAATCGAGTTGCCCCTTTATTTTGAGGGCACCGTTAAGAGCGCAGACACGATCGACGCTTTCCGATTCCGAGACATAGAGGACTGGAAAAAAGAGACACCTGGGAAGGTGGTAGACTACGCTTTGAAGGTGTCCGGGCCTTCGAGAGACGGAGACCTCCTCAGAAAAAAGCTGGTTTTCTTGCTGAGAGACAATCCCCTGGAAGTCGTCGCCGCAAACCCTGAGGTGAAAGAGCAGTATCAAGCCTATAAGCGTCAGGAAGAGAGTATGATGACCATCATCCGTGAGGCCTCTTACTTTCTGTCTGAAGATCCGGGGGGTGACCTCATCATTATCGATCTGACCCGATACAAGAAACGGCCCTCTGTGATGAGAAACCTCGCCTTTATCCTGTATCCCTCATCACAGGCCGTCGTTGAAATCCGGAGTCTCTATGATCGGGGAGTCAAGACGAACAATTTCAATATCTCCATCTCATTGAGTCCTAACGTTGACTCGACGAACTCTCCAAGAAACTTAGGAGAAATGATGAGGGAACTTAACATCGGTGATGGCCATAAGGGCGCTGCCGCGGGGACGGTCAATTGCCGGTCCAAGGATCAGATGATTCGAAGGAAGGACGAGATTCTGAGGGAGATACTACATCTCTGGAGCGGTGGCTAACAAAGATTTGATGCGAAGAATCTGGCCAGCGGATGTTGAAAAGCCCGCTCTTCCCGGCTCTGAAGTTCTTTGCTGGGGCGGTCATCGGTTGTCAGTGGTATGGCGTAATCTGAATCGGTAAATTCCGAGAGAATCGTTCCAGTTGTTTTGCTATGCTCCTGAACGTGAGATTTTGATGGGTCAACAACAGACTCGGGAAGACGAACAACGGGCCCGACACAGTCGATAAGAACTGTGAGCGACAGAGCTTTGATTTGTTCTGGGAGTCCCATATTCTTATTCTTCAACTCCCGTAAACACATCTGAAATCTGAGTAGGGCTCAATAGAGATAGGCAAGGGGTCGTTAGCTGGCCGGGGATTGACATACCGTGAACATAGACACAAAAGAGAAATCCGAGGGTCGACGCTATCCGCGAAGTCCCATACCGGCTGTCGGTGCTGTTGTCGTCAAGGGCAGGGATGTGCTTCTCATCGTGAGGGGTAATGATCCTGGCCGGGGGCGATGGTCGATCCCCGGCGGAGCCATTCTCCTAGGGGAGTCGTTGGAGCAGGCGGTCGTCCGAGAGATTACGGAAGAGGTCAACATCGTGGTAGAGCCGGTTGGTTTGGTGAAAGCTGTGGATCGGATCGTTCGTGATGAAGAGGGACACATTATCTATCACTACATCCTAATGGATTTTTTGTGTCTCTATCGTTCAGGGAATCTCCGAGCGGCCTCGGATGCGACCAAAGCCCGATGGGTCAGAGAATCTGATATAGAACGATACGACCTCCCAGAAGAGACCAGGGAGGTGATCCGAAAGGGGCTGGAGATGGCAATGTCCCATGATAAAAATCAGAATGCCAAATGACGAAGCCCCCTATTGAAATAGCTCTGGGATCTCAGGGGGCAAGTAAAGTTCAAATGGATGCCAGATTCCAAATGGCAAAAAACTGGATGTCTCCTTTTGCCTCGTGTTACGGCTGGTGAGGCTGCCGGCGTGAGACCCTATTTGTTAATGAACTCGTAGCCTTTTGACATTTGAGCTTTAGAAATTGATTTGGTATTTGACATTTGGATGTTCAGATTGGAGATTGCTATAGCGGAACAGATCCTTGAGAGGGGGGTGAGCGAAGTGTCCGTTAGAAAGGCAGATTTTGCGGGAAGCTGGTACCCAGCGTCCTCGGAGAGATGCCAAAAAGAGATTGAACGGTACGGAGAGAAGACACTGGAAATCTCCGCAACGCCAAGCAAAGCCGTTGGGGGGATTGTGCCGCACGCTGGATGGACCTACTCAGGGGAGATTGCCTTCAATGTTCTCAGGTCCCTTGCTAAATGGTCTTCCCCGCAAACCGTGGTCATTTTTGGAATGCATCTGGGACCGACAAGTGATCACGTCATTATGGTGGAAGGGGAGTGGGAGACACCGCTCGGGAATATCGAAATAGATGAAGCCCTTGCATCCGAGCTGGTCAAATCTTTTGTCTTTATCAAAGAGACGCCCTTTGTTCACGGGGCCGACAACACGATTGAGTTGCAACTGCCTTTTATCAGATATTTATTTCCGAAGAGCCGTATCTTGCCTGTCGGTGTGGCTTCTCGCGAAGAGGCCCTGGAGATCGGAAGCGCGGTGGCGGACCTTGTCATAAAGAAGGGCGTGGAAGCGTTGGTCATCGGGTCTACAGATCTGACCCATTACGGAACAAATTACGGATTTACTCCGCAAGGAATTGGCGATCAGGCCGTGCAATGGGTTAAGGAAAGCAATGATAAGAGAATGACCGATCTGATGATCCAAATGGAGGCCCCTCGCATGCTGGAGGAAGCGCGGGCGAGTCAGAATGCCTGCTGTGTGGGAGCGGCCGCGGCTGCTGTTGCAGCAGTCAGGGGACTGGGAGGCCGAGATGGGGAGCTTCTCGCCTATCGCACAAGTTATGATATTGAGCCTCATACCAGTTTCGTCGGATACGCCGGTGTGGTTTACTACAGGTAGGCCTGGAAGATTAAACACCGCGGGGACGTATTCGCTGGAGATCTGCTAGGGCTCCCCTGTAGTCTTGAGCTTGGAGGCGCCCTTTGATCGATTCGATGCAGGCGGTAAAGCACCCGGTGGCAACGTCGAGGTCATCGAGGATCTCTTGCTCGAAGGCCTGTGGATCGAGTTTCAGATTCCGAACGGCATGTTCGATCGTGTCCTGGAAACGTTTGAGCTCTGCTTCCATCGGTCTACTCCTGGGTATGTTTGGAATCACGAGCGGTTCTGGGTCTCCATTGTGCCATTGAAAGAGTCAGAAAATCAACCGACTTGTTCCGATGAGCTTTTTCTCCGCTCAAGGCAGCAGGAGGGCCAAGGCATGAGAATACTCTTTTTCTTGATCGGCCTGATTCTCCCCATTATGGCTTCTGGGGGTCATTCTCAAGACCTCTATCGATGGACTGATGAGACAGGTCGGGTCAATATCGTTGATGAGCTCGGACAGGTGCCTGAGAGATACCGGCCCGAGATAAAGGTGTACCGAAGGTCGTTTGGTAAAAGCACGAGGTCTCCTGCCGAAAGAGATGAAACCTCTCAACCCGACGAGGAAGCTTCTGTAAAGCAAGAGCAGGCAGAGCCCTCGGCCCCTACCTTGGAGGAGAGAGCCGCGAGAACAGAAGCCCTCCGCGAGGAAAAGGAAGGGCTGGAAGAGGAGAAGGCTCGTCTGAGGGTCTTGGAAACGCGGTACAGGACGAGAAAGTCTCGATCAATTCTCTATACGAGAAGAATAGAGCAACTCGACAAAGAGGTCGAAGCCATTCAGAAGGAGTTAGACGCACTCCGTCAGGAGGGCAAATGAACATCGACTGTCAGGTGATACCCGAGTTTGCATGGGGAGGTGATCGAGAGAATCCGTTCTCGTCGTCTTTAGTAGGCGTATGAGTCCCGGACTGGTTGGCGGGCAGTGGTCGACAGAAATCCAGGAGAGAATAGCTGGCGGCTGAACCTCGACCACTCAAGGCCGAAACCCAGAGGATAGGAGACAGAAGAACATGCGGCGGAAGGAGAAAGAGATCAAAGCCCGAGGGCGAGTTGAGGAGATTCTTGAAAAGGCTCAGGTGGGGCGGCTGGGAACGGTTTCGAAGGAGGGAACCCCCATGATCAAGCCGGTCAACTTTTTTTACCGCAAGGGTAAGATCTATTTTCACACGGCTCTTGAGGGGGAGAAAATGGATCACCTTGCCCTCCATTCAAAAGTCTGCTTTGAAGTCGACGAGGAGCTAGGGTACCTACCCGCCTCTGAGTTACCCTGTGAGGGAAACTTTGCCTTTCGGAGTGTAATCGTTGAGGGGCCAGTCCGATTAGTCGAGGATCCAGATGAGAAAATAACGGTATTCAACTGGCTTATGGAAAAGTATCAGCCGGGAGCAAAACTTCGTCCCTTTACCAAGAAAATGGTTCAGAACGTTGGAATTGTCGAGATCACCTCAGAGAGGATGACAGGAAAAGAAAGCACGCTGCCAGGAGTTAGCCCCTAGGCCCCGTCCTTTTTGGTGAGGGTTCACCGGATTGGCCGGGTGAGGAGAAGAATTTACACAGAGAAAAGAAGCAAACCAAAGCCAGGTCCAAAGGACCTGGCTTTTCTGATAAAAAAGATTACGGTTTTGGGAACCTCGACGCTTCGGGATTGCCCTGCAAGCGGGAGATACCCCCTTCCGGCGTGTCGGTTATCCCATCTGCGTTCCTCCCCCCAGTTTAGGCGGCTTTGGCTTTGCGCTCTTTTACTGCTTCTTCAAATTCAGTGTAGATGCTGTCGAGCTCTTTCTGGATATTCTCAGGTCGCGGCATAGGCATGTAGTTCTCAAGAATGTCGATCGATTTTTCGTAAGCCAGCTCGACAATGTCCGGTGAGCCAGCCTCTTCCCAACTTTCTCTGGTGTTCCGATTCATCAGTGTCGTCTGAGACAGCTCTCTACAGTGTTTGAGTGTATGGTCATGGGTGAGGAACTCGCCCGCTGGTCCGACGTCTTTAATCACGTCATAGGCGATGTTTTCTTCTGAAACCTTGATCCCTTCAACGACCTTCAGCACCATATCGAGAAATTCGTTTTGTAACAATGCTGAAGCATAATCCCAAGTCAGCGCGCTGTCGAGCATCCCGACCCCGTAGATCATGTTGGCGCCTGCCAACGCTGGCACAATGGCGGTCAGGGTGAACTCGTGGGCCGACTGGGCGTCGAGCCTTTTGCTATCCGTCTACCCGCCGCCTACCCACGAGGGCATCTTGTAGAACTGGGCGAGTTTTGCGACGGCTGCGCTGATCTTTGCCATCTCCGGTGCCCCCATCGCAACCAGAGTGGTTCGTAAGTCCATCATACTTGTCGAGCTGCCGTACACCATGGGGGCGCCTTTGCGGACCAATTGGCCGAGCGTGATTGAACCAAGCACTTCCGCGTTGTGAGTCACCAATGTACTGGCCAAGTCGACGCAGGTCGTGCCGCCAGCCATTCCCAGACCGTTGATTTTTATGGGGGCTCCGAACTTGCAGGCTTCGATCAAAACGTCGGTTGCGTCTTCGCTGAGGATCAAAGGACTGACAGGGTCGGCTGAGCAGGTGAACAAGGGACTGTGTCTGAGTTTATCTTCACCACCGGCGATGACAGCGCCCATTTGGACAGTGGCTCTGAAATGCTCAACCGAATAGATACCTAGGAAGCCATGTTTTGAGGAATTGGAGAAAAAAGAGTGGGCGTTATAGATGCTGGCCATATCCTCATCGAGATCGCAGGGCGTTAGTGGCCTTTCCCAGCCGATCATATTTTCCAGAGTATCGATGAATCGCACGGTATCATCCACATCCTGTCTTGTTGCAGCCCTCACTTTTCTGGTTCGCGGATCCATCAATGCCGCTGCCTCACCGAAGTTGACAAAGCCTGTTTTTTTCCCCCCAGCAACATAGTCGTTTTCAGAATTGATGGCATGAGCGCGATAGGTCGCGGGGGTGGATTGGATGGCATCCTCTACCAGGTTGGACGGGATTTTGACAATCTCGGTTTTCTCATCGACGACAGACCCGTTGTCGCCAAGAATTTCTCTCGCCTTTGGACTCTTGACCCGTAGTCCAATATTCCAGAGAACATCGAGTGTGGCCAAATGGATTTGTTCCAAATCGTCGTCACTCAACGCGTTCAAACCGAAGCTGCCCGCTTGGACCAAATCGGCGTATTTGTAATTAATAGTCATGTCATCACCTCTTTGTTAATTTTGTGGGACTAGTAGGGGTTCGAATCAGCTCCAGATAGGGGTCAACAACTCCCTCTCGGGTGGCTGTAGTATACGGATAAAGCCGCTTGTCTGTCAACTTCGAGTAAGACATGAGTCCTCGGTAGGGCTTCCCGCCAGGTTGATCAGATGCCGAGACATGGCAAAGCCTTCTTGATGACCTCCTGACCTTCTACAAAACTGACAACCGGCGTCTGAGCCAGGCGGGTTGGGCACGTGACAATTCGGCGTCGTCGACATTTCCATTTCAGTGGACGGGCTACATTTGGTGAGCAAAAGGACGAATGGCAGGATAATCAGAAAGAAAGGGTCAGCCCCTGACGGAGAAATCTTCCTATCACCTCATCATCGATCACGAGGAATAGCGAAAAATCATGGTGATACATCCGATGTCAGGGGCTGACCCGTAGTCAGCATCCAACTCTTTTTTAGGTATCGAGGGTAGCTAAATCAAAAAAGGGGGAAAAGAAAACTAGAGTGAGCGAGTTGCTGCTTACTCTGTCCACTTTTTCCAGACACTCTCATTTTTATCCAGCCACTCCTCCACAACCTCCTTGGCCTTCCGCCCTTCGAGGTCGACCTCAGCAACCAGGCTTCCCATGGTTTCGTTGTCGAGCCGGAAATTGCGGACGGCCTGGAAGGCCTTCGGCCACTTCTTGTCTCCTCCGGCCCAGCCGATTTTTTTCACCCAGCCCCGTGGCCTGCCGCAGTCGTATGCTTTGTCCGGATTGATGCCCCAGCTCGGGTCATTGTAGCATTCGTCTGTGTAACGGGGGAACTCCACAAACTCGCCCTTATACTTGATGGGCACCCAGTGCGGCTGCCAGACCCACAGTACGATCGGCACCTTCCGTTCGTAGGCGGCCTTCAGTTCGGCGAAGAGCGCACCCTCGGTACCCGCGTGTATCACTTCGAAGTTGAGACCAAGTGCTTCCACGCGCTCCTCGTCGAACCCGCCCCATGTCTCCGCACCGCTGAGGAATCGCCCCTTGGGAGCTGTCTCAGCCACTGCGAAGAGCTCTGCACAGTTCTTGAGGGCCTGCCAATCAGGAAGCCCGGGGCATTTCTCTTTCACGTAGAGTGGGTACCACCAATCCTCAATGGCCTTGAATCCCGTCTCACCGAGGTCCAAGGTCTTTCCAGTCGCCACGCTGGTCTTGAAAACATCCCTGCCCGTAGTTTCCCATATCTCCATGGCGACGTGCAGGTCTCCCACCTCAAGTCCGGCGAACTGGGCAATGTAGTCGGCCTGATTGTAATTCACGTTGTAGCCCATTCTCTCGAGCACCCCACCCATGATGTACGTGGTGATGTGCTGACCGGTCCAGTCGTTGATGGTGAGGATGATAGGGTCTTTGGATTCGGGTTCTGCGGCGAGAGCCGAGCCCGAAAGCATGACAGATATCCCAACTACAATTGCGATTTTTGCAAATCCGAATGAGGAGAGCTTTGATCTTCTTCGTAACAGCTTCATGATGTTCCTCCTTAAGAGTTTTGCCGCCCCTTTTGGACCAATATTTCCTTTCAACGATGATTCACGTTCCAGACGGCCAACGGACTTGGTTAATATGATTTACTCCGTGCTGCTACTCCCTTTTCTTGGTTTCCGAGCTGTTCACCTCCTTTCGTCGCAAGCGCTTCTGTTCATCTCGCCTTCTACGTCAGGCAAAGATGACCTTCCATAGACTTTCTGTCCGTTTGTTTTTTTTGCGGAACCGATAAATGCGCCGGCTTTCCATGACAATGCCCACAAATTTTTGCCGATAGCAACACCCTTCGCCTTGGCCTGCTCTCAGCTAAAGGATATTATCATAGGGGATAACCATCTTAGCAGATTGGGAGATTTAGTCAAGTAATTATTGGCTGGAGTTTCCTGACTTTCTGGTGAACTCAGGGGAACGCCCGGCCTTTAGAAATCGAAGGCGCAGGCCATCCCTCCTAGACGCTGAGTAGCAATTCTGAGCGAGGAAAAGGCCAGGAAGGGGTAAGGTTTCCCCACGGGCGAACACCGAAAAGGTCACTTCGAGAGCGTCGGAGCGGAAGGGACAATGGAGTTCACCAGGCAAAATCGACATACTTCTCTTATTCAAAGCGTTGTGATTACTCATTAAGCGAAAATCAGGAAACTCCACATTGTTTGTCCAGCCATGAGTTTCCAATGGGTTTGAAGAGTCATCGGGGAAAACGTCTTTAGGTGCAAACCTCCCTTGTTTTTCCCTAGGTAAGACTATTCCCGAAATGATGCAAACCCCTACCGCGCAACAATAGAAAGCGTTGCCCAGAGATCTTTTCAAAGTCCCCGATGAATGAACGGCTTCGCCCGAAATAATCGGCTTCCAATCGTACCAGGAATTTAGGTACGTTAGATGGAAAACTCATTTTTTGACATTATGCATTTTCTGCGTCTTCTACAATGGACCTAAATTTCGATAACACCTCTGGCGGTAGGGGATCGGGCTTATGATTCCGCAAAATGTATTGGGCTTGTTCCCTAGCTGCCTCAGCCAGGTCCTTGCCCCCACGCTTCTGCCAAGCCCCTCTCATCCTTCGATCAATCAACTTGGCCCTGGACTGTTCCTGTCCCATATACTGCCTCGTGTGTTTCTCGGCCAAATAGTCCTTTTCGGACCCAACCTTCTGGATGAGCTCAACAGCCAGAGTCTCATCTGAAACCTCAATGCCTTGAACCACCCGTTTCACCATACCGGCAATTTCATTATCGATCATGAGCTGGGCAAAACTAAAAGTCATCCCTAACTCCAGCATGCCCATCCCGTAAATCAAATTGGCACCTGCCAATGCCGGTAACAGGGCGGTTAGGGTCTTTTCATGCCCGGCCTGAGCATCGCAGATCTTGCTGTCAGCCTACCCACCTGCTACGTAGCCGGGAAGATTGTAATAGCGGGCCAATCCGATGACCCCTGCACCGATCATTCCCAGTTCTGGTGCGCCCACCGGAGCCGTTGCCAAGTTCAAATCAAATGTCGTGGTCGAACTCCCGTATATCACAGGAGCTCCTTTGTTGGTCAACTGGCTCAGAACGATCCCGGACAATACCTCGGCATTGTGCGTGACTAAGGTCCCGGCAAGGGTAATCGGAGCCGAAGCCCCTGCCATGGCCATGGATAGAACATTACACGGAAGTCCAGCCCGGGCAAACTCGATCAGAACCTCAGAGTTTCCACTATGCAACTGCAATGGGCTCGTCGGACAAATCGTCGTGGAGATTATAGGCCGCTCCCGCAGTTTGTCCATCCCACCAACAATGGCCGCAGCCATCTCGAAGAATTTCTTCGCGTGCGCCCCACCTTCCAACTCGCCGTGCATACAGTGTTTGGAGGTGTTGGTCAAAAACGCCTCGGCCTCGTGCAGATCAATGGCTTTTACCGGCACATCCCTGGCCGTCGTTGCGATGATATAACCATCTAGATTGTCCATCGCATCACAGGCCAGGGCCGTGTTGGCGAGATCCTGTTTGGTGGCTTCACGAATCTCTCCGGTGAAAGGGTCCTCAACCAAAACCCCAACACCAAAATTCATAAACCCGACCCGACGAGCCTGTAGCACAAGATCGTTTTTGGGATTTCGAGCTGCCAAAAGGATAGTACTGGGCGCTGATGTGATCGCATCTTCGACGAGATAGGGGGGAATCTTAACCTTTTTACTCTCGCGGTCTACAACAGCCCCGCCACCGTCGAAAATATCCAGGGCCTCATCACAGTGCACCTGCACTCCCGTGTTTTGGAGTACTTCCAGTGTTGCCAGATGGACTTCTTCCAGCTCATCGAGAGACAATGCGCTCAAACTAAAACCTCCCAACTTGTTGTACCCTGCCTGAAGTCCCCTCTTCATAACGTCACCTCCTTTCTGATCTAGGTTTTTTGGCTTTTCTTAACCCATGACCTGATCGTATCACCTCCCTCACTTGATTAACTCCTTGGCTTTTAAGACGGTGTCATTGGCGTCTTCCGCATAGCAATCGGCACCGATCTTGTTCGCCCACTCTTGGGTCGTTGCCGCCCCACCGACCATGGTTTTGACCTTTTCCCTGATCCCGGCCTTATGCAATGCCTCCTCCAGGAGTCTCTGCCCGCCCATGGTGGTTGTCATCAGAGAAGACGATCCAACGATGTCTGCATGCTTTTCCCTGGCCTTCTCAACGAATTGGTTAATGGGGACGTCTCTTCCAAGGTCGTGCACTTCGAAACCGTAAGCCCGTAACATCGTGGCGACGATACGTTTACCGATGTCATGGATGTCGCCTTCGATAGTTCCGATAACAACGGTCCCGAGCTTTTCTGCCGCCTCTTCCTTTGGAATGTGAGGCTCCATGATTTTTATGGCTTTGGTCATTGCCTCCGCAGACACCAGCACGCCGGGAAGAGGGATCTCTTCCTTTGCGAAGCCATCGCCCACCTGGGTCATAGCTGGCGTAAGGGCTTCATTTATGATTTCAACGGGGCTGATTCCCTCGGCAATGACGTTTTTGGCCACCTCCGCCGCTGCATCTTCGTCCCCATCCAAAACCGCCTGCATCGCCTGTTTCACAAGCTCTACTTTATTCACCGCTTCACCTCCTATCTCATCATTATCAGATGTGATTCGTATTCAAATGGAATTAATACCATCACGCCCCCTTGAAGCCATGTGTGCTGGCCTCATTTTCTCCTTGTCGTTATGGTCTGTCCCCAAGAATGTTGGCCAGCGGTTATGCGAAAACCGATTAACCTCTTATTCCAGATTGATTCTTGCCATTTCATTCGGCAAGACAGCCTGGGCGGATCCTGCCCGGCATGTCTATGTCAGCATGTAGACCCAACGGGAAAGCAGGCCACAGCAAAGAGGGAAAATTCCCCGACGAAAGTCGGCTCAGGGCAGGCTCGGGTAATCAACCAGAACCTGCCCAGTCTGCGTTTTAGAACTTCATCTTCTTTTTCAAACGTGTCACACAATTGATTTCAATATCGAGCAGCTCGGCTATTCGAGCTTTGGCTTCAAGCCCCTTGGCGCAACCCGGAACCGCCATAATGAGGCCGATGTCCAGCTCCTCGCGGACCTCTCTCATCAGGTATTCGTCCGAAAGATCGGCAGGGGAAACCTTCAGCTTCTCGGCCACATAAGCCTTGGCATCGTTGAGTCTCATCCGTCGCATCTGCATCCGGCCCACCAGATCTCCAGCGGTCCGAATTCCTCCCATCCCCGATGCCATCATGTGCGATATGGGCATCCCCACGGGATCGCCAACACCCACCTACAAACCGTCTGCCTTGCCAATCTCCACCATGGCCTTCGAGGCCCGCGTCACGACGTCAATCGGAGGCGTTTCAAAAATCGGAATTCCTCCTACACCCATCCCCACATTCGGGTGCAATGGGATACTTATCTTCTCACTACAGGCCTTGGCAAATGTCACAGCCCTGGCCACGTTAAAGGCTGACGATTTCGTCGGCTTGGTATTTATGACCGGACCGTAAATGTCCGCTCCAGCCTTCTCCAGAACCTCTGCCTGCTGGTTCGGATACATCCCCGCAAGCTTCTTGCCATCGTATTCAAACTCCCCATGCATCCCAAGAATAAACTCACCCGCCATCCCCACTTCAACGCTCAACTTTGTCGTCTTCTTCAGATTCTCCACAACATGTAGCGTCGCCTTGAAATCGGTATCCCCTGCAGCTCCAATCGTGTCCAGATTGATTCCATCACAACCAATCTCATCAAGCTTCTGTCCAATGTAGGTCATATCACGGATGGCATGCTCAACAGCCTCCTCCTGGGCCTCTAAAGCCTCTTTGATCTTACCCGCAGGCAATAAGTCCGACGGATTCCCATATGGACCATCCGGCCGGTAATACATCCCCAGATTCGCCATCGAAATATAGAAAACCGGGGCAATCGTGTTGAACAGAAGATGCTCAATATCCTGCTGCTCATTGGCCACAATCGCCTTGACCGCCTTATAGCTACAGTCAACATGGCCAAGGTGGATGCTGTCGTTGGCAAAGGCCTTCTCATGAACAATGTTGCATAGCAACCTGCCCAATGGAATGCCGACCCCGCTGGTCCCCTGATCAATCGTCAACCGCAAGGTGCTGGCATCATCGGTCAAAAACACCTCGTTGCCCGGTTCCACCCCAACAATTCGGCTCGGATTGGTGAAGATCTCCAGTAACCGCTCCAAATCCTCCCCGGCCAATGGGGCTATTTCTCCCCTTTCCGCTGCATCCTGGGTGCCTAGCTCAAAATCCCGCTTTAGCTCGTCTGCGGTCATCTCGATACGCCGCCCGTTACCCCGGCGGGTCAGATACTTTTTCATTTTCTCTCCTCCGGTCAACTGAATAATTCCTTAAGTTTCATTACGGCCTCCCCCGCATCCTCCGCATAAAGGTCCGCACCGATCTTCTCAGCCCACTCATCTGTCGCCACCGCTCCACCTACTATGGTCTTCACCCTGTCCCGAAGCCCTGCCTCTTTTAAGGCCTTCTCCAATGCCTTCTGACCAACCTGGGTGGTCGTCATCAAAGCCGATGAACCCACAACGTCCGCATCGAACTCCTTAGCCTTAGAGACAAAAACGTCAATCGGGACATCTCGTCCCAAATCGCGAACATCAAACCCATAAACCCTTAGCATCACGGCTACAATACCCTTACCAATATCATGCAGGTCGCCCTCTATGGTTCCCAGGACGACCGTGGCCAGTTTCTTGCCAGTTTCGGTCTGAGGCAGAGCCTGTTCGAGAATCCTAACCGCCGCAGTCATTGCTTCAGACGCAATAATCAGCGTCGGCAAAAAAACCTTTCCCCGATCAAAAAGGTCTCCCATCCTCCTGATTCCCTCAGAAAACCCCTCATTGATCATCTCAAGGGGGTCCATCCCCGCCTCCAAAGACCTCTTCGCGACCTCAACCGCCACTTTCTCGTCTGCGTCCAGTATGGACTGCGTGGCTTTCTCCATCCATTCTGCCTTGTTCACTCCTTTCACCTCCATTCTGCTCTGGTTTCCTTGCCCACATATGCTGGTTCTTCCTCTTTTCTACCTCTCTTCAGGTTATTCACATTCAACACTTTGAACGGATTTATCTCGCTGTCCTGTTCGTCAGATTACACTCAGGCATGGAGTTTACGAGTCTAAGGAACAACGACCTTTGCCGGACCTTTGACAGAGCTAACGAATTCCCGTCGGCCCCTGGCAGGCCAACGGTAGGGTGAATCGCTCGCTGTTAGGGCGAGTGACCTAGGCTATGGTTGCCTCTCTCGGCCTTGGTTGCCAGAATCCCTGGTTTTCCCAGAAAGTCCTGAGACGCCGTCGGGCTCTCCCGTCCACTGTCGCATGCTTCATTCGGAAAATCAAACAAAACTCGTTAGGTCGTTCAACAAGAAACACTTCAAACCGCGTAAGAAGCCCAGCCTTCTGCCCTGCCCCTTCCCTCTTCTTCCCAAAAACAGGGAGTTCCCAAGGTCTTGGATGGAAGTAGGTGTTTTCATAGCACGGAGCAAAATTCTTGTCAAGCTCCTTAATCAGGTAGGACGTCTCAATTTGTGTCATAGGAAAAATGGGGTAACACCTGAACGAGAGGACCAACAAAGGAAAGGAGGCATCGATCAAATCCACACCGGAGGGCTATTGGAGCATGCCTTGGAGAGACTTGTTTGCCGATATGGGTCGCTCGCTCATTAGAAGGAATCCCGCCGTATTGGATATTATCCGGTAGGCCCATCGGGGAAGGAATCTTCTGCACTGTGTTGGGCCGAGAATATCGAGGGTAAGAATCAAGTCCCACGTTTCTTGACGTGACACAAAAGTCCCGGCGTTACAAGCAAAAGCGTTTCAGCTTTTAACCGCGCGAAGCAGCATCGAGCCACTGCGAGAATCGGGGAGAGTGAATTTTCTTTCGGACCCGTTCCCAGCGGCCGCAGGCATAGTCCCAGAAGTCAAAGTCCAGGGAGGAGACCTTGTTCTGAATCGCCCCCCATAGGGTCCAACCCAGGTCTGACATCATGGAAAACAGATACATTCGGGCGATTTTGAGGTGGTCCACGCGGCCGAAGTAGGCTTCACATAGGAGGGTAAACTGCTCGTCGTCGTATTCGTACTCTGTGGCCAAATTGCCCAGCTCAAAGCACGGTTCGTCATTACCCGCGAGTTCGTAATCGATGATACGGAGGCTCGATCCGTCATCAATGAGGTTTTCCGCAAGCAGGTCATTGTGGCAAGGCATTAAGGGCTCGGGGTGCACGCTAACCGCGGCCTCGATTCTTTTAGCCGCCGGAGGACCTGCTTCCATGTAATCGTCAGGAACCCTGGCATCCAATTCCTTCAGGGTTTTGATGTAGCCATCCATAATCCGGAACATGTTGAAAGTGTTTACGAACTCAGGACCGCTGTGCAACGTGCGAAGTGATTCTGCTACCCTGCGGATCGCCTCCTCACTCTGTAAGGTGGCATTCGACATGGTTGGGCCCTCGATGAATTCCAGGACCATGACACTGTCCTCATTCAGGTAATGAATCACTTGAGGTCCGACACCGGATTGGCTCGCAGCCACTGTGTTGTGATACTCGTTTTTCCGGTTGATGGCCAGAAGCTCGCTCCCGGTCCCCGGAATACGAACCACATAGCTGGTTCCAGCAACAACCACCCGGTAATTGTGGTTGGTAATTCCCCCGGAAAGGTCGTGGACCTGGACGTCTTTTCCTTGCCAATCAGGAATCTTTGAAACAACAGATTCGATAGTAGTCATAAGTGCCGGCTCCTCTCTTCGTCCAAAGAAAAGTGTGACCTCGATGACAAGTGCATTCTCGACGGGCTACCGAACTTCATGTTGCCCCAGGCTTGGTCGGGCCCTTCTGAAAAACCCATTGACAGCCTGCCTCGACTCCACATAGCAGAGAGCAGATTGATTGTCAAGAAATTTTTGGCCCGAGTTTTCAACCTTCCTCACTCTGCCTGTCACATTCCAGTCTAAATCCCTTTATCGTTTTCTAATAGAAGGATTTTTTCCTTGACATTTGCATGTAGCATGATATGCTAATAGCATAGTTTGCTATTAGCAAATAAAAACAAGAGGAAGACCCATGGAACAATCTCAACTGGTGCAAAAAGCCAGGCGGTCCTTCACCCGCCTTGCCCGATTTATCTACCAGCTGATGCGTGAGCACCTGTCGGACAGCTCCGTCACCGTCCAACAGTGTTATACCCTTGAGGCCCTGATCGATGGGCCCAAGTCAATGAAGTCCCTGGCCGCCGAAGTGGCGCTTCATCAGAGCACGCTGACGCGCGTCGTCGAAAAACTAGAGGGGCAAAACCTGGTTCGGAGAAAACGTCGGGCAGACAATCAGAGGAGTGTTGAGGTGGAGATAACTCGATCCGGGATAGAGACCTACCAATACTTGGATCGAGAGAGCTTGAAAATAATCGCTGCCTTATTGGGGCAGATTCCCACGGATCGTCAGGTTGAGGTTGTCGAGGCGATGGAGGTTCTAGCGAGCCTGCTCGATCCTGAGAATGAGGCCTTTCAAGCATTGCTAAAAGGAAGGTGCACCGCCTGATCCTCCAAAGGGGGTATATGATGAAATCGTTTGTCTATTTCGCCCTGGGCCTTGGCTCCATGGCTGCCGGTGTGGGAGGGCTTTGGTTCGACCTTGGAGCCTTTGAATCTTATGGGAGCTGGTTTTTCGGTGTGGGCTTGGTCGCTGTGCTCTTTTCTGTTCTCCGGCTCAGTTATTATCGTTCAGGAAAACTCTGGCCTGGGGCTATTACCCAACCTCGACCGCTACAGATGACGTGGAAGGACTATCTCAAGGCCGTGGTCTGCTGGTTGGATGCATTCAAACGCACCTATGTTGTCGAACCGGGGCTTTACTACACAGGAAGCCGTTACGACAAGACGGCGCCTCTCCTGGTGACCTCCAACTATTTGCTGACAGTGTTCCTCGTGGTCCGTCGGACTCGCAGACACAATGCTCGGCTCCTGGTTATCGATACCGATGGGATCAACGCCTGGTGCTCTGCGGGTGAGGGTGCTTTTTCAAACAGAGCAATTCTAAAGCAGATAGACCGCTATGACAAAAAGCTGCTCGCCGATGAACCGTGGGTGAGGCTGATCCTGCCTAAGGTTGCCTTATCAGGGGTTGACCTCCGTGATCTACGCCAACACAAGATCAAACCAGTTATTGGACCGATCTACGCGAGAGATCTTCCGGGCTATCTATCCACCCCCCCATATCAGGATCGAGGCGAGGATAGAATTCTGTTCAACATGCAGTCGAGGTTGTTTTCGTGGCTGCCGGGCCTCGTGCAGTTTCTTGGATACGCTTTTCTGCTTCTCCTCTTATTGTGGAGTGTAGGGCGAATCTGGAATCTCCCCGTGCCCCTGGGCGTGGTTGGGCTGACTGCTCTGGTGGCAACCGCTTATCCTGTTCTCTATCCGTGGATTCCAGGGATGCGGTTTGCCGTAAAAGGTCTGTGGCTCGCTGTTTTCATCTCAATCGGCCTGGTTTTCATGGCCCTGGCACAGGTGGTCACACCGACCGGGCTGATCGTGGCGATCATATTCACCTTTGCCACGTCAATCTTCTTCGCCCTTTCATACACAGGAAACTCGGCGGTTAGCAATTACTCACGGGTGCGTAAGGAGATCGCTCGTTTCCTGCCACTGGACGCGGCATTGTATGTCGCGGCCGTGGCAGCCTTTCTTATCGTGGGGGTGTCGTGATGATTACCCTAAAAGCCGACGCATGCACGGGGTGCGGAACATGCGTGAAAGTCTGCCCCCATCGAGTTTTGGAGCTCAACGATGGAAAAGCCTTTCTGTCCGCAGAGGCACGCTGCATGGAATGTGGCGCCTGCCAGCTTAATTGCCACCACGGGGCTGTTGAGGTCACCAAGGGCACGGGCTGCCTCGTCACCATTATGCGTGAGGATATTCTGGGACTGGACAAGGGCAGGGCAAGGTGCGGGTGCGGGTGAGTTCACCTGGAAGAGAGAATAGGGCGGTCGGCGGTCCAGGACGCCTTTTCGCACCAGTAAAAAAGGGAGACAGAAACACGTGGCCACCACTGAGTCAATCGACAGAAAACGCTTTACCACCGAATTTGATCACGCCTATACCCGCTATGCGGGTCTCTACGACCTATTCGTCAAAGTTATTCCAGTCTGGCGAAATTGGATATTCCAGGCAATATCCCAGATTCGTGGGCCTCGGGTACTCGAGGTTTCGTTCGGCACGGGTTACCTCCTGACGAGGTATGCGGGCCGTTATGAGACGTACGGCGTTGATCTCAATTGGAAGATGGTATGGTTTGCAAAGACGAATCTGGACCAGAAGGGGGTACAGGCGAGAATCCAACAAGGAAATGTTGAACACCTGCCTTACAGGGAAGAGATCTTTGATACGGTGGTCAACACAATGTCCTTTACAGGTTACCCAGATGGGATTGTGGCCATGAAGGAGATACATCGGGTGTTGAAGGTTGGCGGCAGGCTGGTCATCATCGACATCAATTATCCCGGTGACGGGAATTGGTTGGGTATGAGGCTTACGAGGATGTGGGCGTTCTTCGGAGATATTATCCGGGACATGAAAACGCTCCTCGAGCAATTTGGATTTGAGTACACGGATGAGGAGATCGGGGGATTTGGGAGTGTCCACTTGTACGTGGCGACGAAGGTGTCGCGCTAATTCGGAGCCCAGAGCGGTGTGTGCATCTAACATCGGGTGGAGACTGTTGGAGCCAAGACGAGACATGTGAGTCCTATTGAGTCACAGGCAGCTAGGGGACGTCCGTGCGGCAGAGTAGACTTGTCATAATCTCGGAACCGCACTTACCCAGAGAAAGGGAATGGTATGTTGGTTTTAAAACATGTCGAATACGAAATCGCTGATTTTGACCAGTTAGAGAACCTGGTGGCGCACCTGAGGGAAACCACGTCTCACATTGAAGGGGTCACATTCAAGGAGATCTATTTTCGTGAGGACAGAAAAGAGTTCGTCCTCTTCCTGGAATGCATGAACCAAGAGCAATACTTACGATGGAGAGAAATATGTCCTCCTCCACCAGGGGCGAAAGACTGGTACGAAATACTGTTGAACAAGAAAGAATATTTCTCCCAACGAAAAGGGCCGAGGCGTTCATAGATGCGCACCCGGGGCATCACGCCAACACCCTGAGGCGTTCAAGTGTGAACACCCATTATGGTGCTTGTGCACTGCCCGTTCGATAAGGAGAAGTACGGTGGACACCCTATTGAAATACCTTTTACCTGCCTATATCGTGATTTATTTCGGTGTGGCTCTTTTGTGGCGTTCTTACGCTGTTTGGAAGAGAACCGGTGTCAATCCCTATGCCCTTGGCAAGGCTGACACCGTGCATGGCCTTGTCGGCTTTTTGTTTCGTCTTACCTTGGCCACAATTGCAGTCGTCGTCATCCTTTTTTCAATCTGGGACGATGGATACCAACGGCTGATACCGATTACCTGGCTTCAGCATGCCGCACTTGCTCTGATTGGATTGGGGCTTCTTATCGCCTCGCTTGTCTGGATACTCGTGGCACAGGTTCACATGGGAGAGGCCTGGCGGATTGGCATTGATGCCAACACAGAAACCCAACTCGTGCAACACGGCCTCTTTCGGATTTCACGGAACCCCATCTTCCTGGGCATGCGCTTTACCCTCCTTGGACTCTTTCTTGTCTTACCAAACGCGGTCATGTTGACTGTACTCGTCTTGGGTGACGTGCTCATGCAGATTCAGGTTCGGCTCGAAGAAGAGTACTTAGCCCAGAAACAGGGCGAGGTTTATCAAAAGTATTGCCAGCAAACCCGCCGCTGGCTCTAGACCGCATCCTTCTGTGTGTCCCAAGCAAACTTCATGGGGCAGAGTGTTTTATTTAGAGACGACAGCCTCGACCATGAGCCTGGCCGATCGGGTGAGCGAGGTTGCCGGCCGATCGTCATTGAACCGATAGCCAGTCCGGAAAAGGTCGCAATCTCATCGGGCATTTCAAAGACAAAGCGTCAGGCCCCTGCATTATGATAAGATAGTCTCACGGGGCCGACGTGTCTCGATGGCCTGATGGGTCCAATCTGAGAGATAGACGGTATGATTCGCGGGGGTGCACCCCTGTTCGCCAGCTCATGGGCGGGCAAAATAGGGGCCAGTGAGTTTCCACCCGGGCCTGATCCAAATTCAACTGGCTTTCCAGACTGGAGCGAGTGGGCAAAGAAGGTGAAGATCGACTTGGCAGAGTTTCGAAAATACGCCCAAGCGGTCTACGACGCGACGGACGAGTACCTGGTTTCACTCACCGATGATGACCTGGACCGTCCCGTTGACCTCTCGGCTCTGGGGCTAGGTGAAAGGTCTCTGGGCTACCTCCTGATTAACGGCATCATCGGGAATACGTTCACCCATTGCGGTGAGATTTCTTGTGTGAAAGGTCTGCAGGGAAAGCGCGGATACCCTGGGTGAGAGGGGTGGCCTTACGAGAATAGAGTGAATGATGAGAGGGTTCTGTCACAAGAAGCCCGGACGAGCCTCTGATGGGTCTTGAAAACCGTCAGAGGCTTTTTGGACGTCTTTGATCGTGTCCTAAGGACAACGATCAAACGGGTCAAACTCACTTGGGAGAAGGAGATACCATGAAGCCCCTCAAGATACAGATTCTTCTCGCCCTTCTGTTCGTCGGTATGGGAAATGCTGCCATTGCAGCGGATCTGAACGGCATGTGGAAATCCGATACCGAGACGATGATTGTCTATCAGGACGGAGACACCATCAAGGTACTCTGTTCAATCGACTACAATGCCCAACGGGCCATTCTATACGGGGAGGGAACGGTGAAGGATAAGGTGGTCAGCCTTCGAACCCGCATTTCCCCAAGCACCCTCCCCTCGGGGTGGGAAGAGAGAGGAACGCTGACCGTGACGGTCTCCCCGGATGGAAATTCTTTGACTGGCAAGTGGCGGACTGAATCCGGTAGCTGGTCCGGACCGGCAAACTTCGGGCGACTCCGGCCCTAGAACACGCTGGCCCCTGCGGAAAAAAGAAAACGATCTCTACTTTTGCGGTTTACAGCAAATCGATCTTCTGCTAAGCTAGGCTTTCCCTGTGGCCTCGGCTGTCGCAGGCAGCGGTTAGTCTATCGGTCAAGCGGGGTGAAGGGATACCGGAGCAAAACAATTTTGCGCTGATTGAATGACAAAACTAAAGGACGTCCACCTCACGCCATGGAATCCTCGGCCGAAGAGAAGGAGGGAAAGAGGTCTTTTCTTTCGCGCCATAAGCTCGCTCTGGGCAGCGCGCTTTACGTGTTTGCAGCACTCGCAGATATCGGAATGACCTTAGGGGGAATGGGCGGAGACATCAACCTTGAGGGCAATCCTGTGATGCGGACGGTCATGGTTCACTTCGGCCCGAAGACTGGCCTGTTTCTGGGGAAGGCCGTGGTGGGAGCAATCTGCTTTGCCATTGCTTTTTATGGAGAGCGTGAAATCAAAAGAGAGGCAGATTGGATCTGGAAGCTCCCTTCAACCACGTGGACAAAGGCCTGGATGAGAAAGGGAGATCGCTCCTGGATCGCCTATACACCTCTATATGCGGTGGCGATAAGCCAGCTTTTGGCCGCGGCGAGCTGGGCAGTTGTGAAAGCCATGGTATGAACCCGGTTTGAAAATGGGTTGCGGGGTATTGTTTCTTATCTCTGATTCAAATACTGTATAGCCGCCGTCCTTTCTAGCCTGTCTGATTCTTGGGTCACGTGGTTTGAGAGCGACTGAATCCCCTTTAATTCAACTCCGCCTTGCGCAGAGCATCGGCCATGAAAACCCTATCCGCCTCATTCTTGGAAGGAAGTGTCTTTTCAAAATCGTCCACGGAGAAGTTCGGAATTAGTTTTAGAATTTCAGAAGCCGTTGCGCGGGCTTCATCCAACCTGTCCAGTGAGCTGTAGGCCATGGCTAAGGCAATATGAGCAACGATATCCCTCGGATACCGTTCGATTACTTCCTGACATATGATGATCGCTTCCTCATGTCGTCCCATCATTACATAGTTGAGGCTTAGCTGCGTCAATGGCCATGCGGTCTGCAGTGGATTGAGGCGTATAGCCCGCTCTAACTCCCTTTCCGCGTCCTCATACTTACCAATGTACCTTAGCGTCTGCGCGAAGAATATTGCTGAGGCTGGAGAATTGGGGTTGAGCTCTACGGCCCGCCTCCCTTCAGAAACGGCTTTGTCATACTCTCTCCTTAAGAGATAGACATTGCCCAGGACCTATGGCCGATGTCCAGTTCATCGTCCAAAGCCTTGCATTTTTCGGCAAATTCAAAGGCTTTCTCAAGAGACCGTTCGCGAGTCGCGCTAGGACCAAACCAGACATCCATGATGTGAAGCCAAGCTATCGCTCCGTATTCCTCTGGATTCTGGGGATCCAACGTAAGGGCCTCTTCAAAAGACTGCATAGCCTCAGCGAATCTAGCCTCACTAAAGTATCCATAACCTTCCAGGATTTTCAGATATGCCTGGAGGTTGTGGGTATGTCTTTCCAGCAGACGGGCTTGCTCTGCTCCGGTAAGTTGCACTCGAAGGGCTGTAATGATCTTCATCGTGATCTCATCTTGTATCGCAAAGATGTCTTTCAGATTTCGATAATAGCGCTCTGCCCACAGGTGATTCCCTGTTTTAGCCTCCACAAGCTGGGCCGTGATGCGCACCTTGTCCTGAGCCTTTCGGACACTCCCCTTCAGCACATACTGCACTCCCAGCTCCTCTGCCACCTGCTGAACTTTCACGGGTTTCCCCTTGTAGGTAAAAGTAGAGTTTCTGGCGATGACGAACAGTCGGGGGACTTTCGAAAGGGCACTGATGATGGCTTCGCTGATGCCGTCACTGAGATACTCCTGTTTGGGATCGCCACTGAGGTTCTCAAATGGGCGCACGGCGATGGATGGCCCATCGGGAAGAGGATAGGCCATCTTGTCCACAGAAGCGAGCTCCATTGCAGGAGAAGGATGACGAAGGTAGAAATTCCAGACCGCCGCGGCTGCGGCTCCGACAATCAGAACCAACGCTAAGGATACAGCCGCCTTACGCCATTTCCTCCCTTCTTTCTCTTTTGCTTTGATCACTCTATCAGCTGCGGCCCCTGGAAAAGACAACACCCGATAGACATGCAGCGGTTCTGGAATATTCTTGACGGCATGTTTCCCGAGATACTCGCACTCTAACCCTATCCTGTTTTTTATCTGTTCGTGAACATTCCCCGAGATGCAAATGCCTCCGCCTTCGGCCAGGCTCTCCACCCGAGCCGCTATGTTTACACCGTCCCCGTATATCCGCCTCTCCTCTACGACGATATCCCCAAGGTTGATCCCAATTCGAAACTCCATCTGGCGGGCTCGGGGTAACTCGGCGTTCCTCTCGGCAAGCTCGCGCTGGATCTCCACGGCACAGTTCACCGCATCCACCACGCTACCAAACTCAGCCAAGAGATTGCCCCCAGGAGCATCCACAACACGGCCCTTGTACTCCTCGATAAGCGAGGACATCGCTTCCTTGTAGGCCGTTAGGGTACGGATGGTGCCCCTTTCATCCTGACTCATGAGCCGACTGTATTCTTTGACATCGGCACTGAGGATGGCGGCAAGTTTGCGTTTCGTGCCTTCTCGTGTCACAGGATCACCCCGAAATGGACCCTCAAGAGCACGGACAACAGATAGGAGGCTCAGCGATTTAGAAAGGCTTCCATTTCCGCGACAGGCAGGACCTTCAGCTTGAGCGGATGAGGAGAAAACGGAATGATATGGAATGGGCGATCCCGCTTCTGATGGCGAGTTGGTTTCGTCTCAATAGAGAGGGTGCTGTGTGTCAAGAACAATGGGATGACGATTATCAAGCTGCTTGCGGGTCACGGTCAGTGTTCGACCTTTCGGATCATATCAGGGCATTTCCATAGGAATTGCCGATTGTTTTGGTGTACTTTCGTTCTAACTGTATCAAACACCCCACGGCCGAGTCGAATATGAACGATTTGCGATTGACATAGACCCAACCTTTCACTTTTCCCCTGTCTCGACATGTCTCCGTATGCCGTAGAGACGGGCCCATTGATCTTTCAGCCCCGGGCACGATCAGCCAAACCCTAGACAAGCTGGTGAGCCCGTCAGGACTGGCGTAACGACCGGGCGGTGATATTGCGATGGGCAGATATACTCTGATAAAATGGGAGAAGACATTCTCAGTGTGCAGATGAGTTTCTCGTCTGATAAATCTTCATTTCCCCATGGAGAATAGTTTTCCCCTAGAGGTCGAAAGCCTGTTAACGCTTTGACCATCCACTTCCGACGTCGTCTGAGGTGACCGTTGACCGCCGTTTCATGTTCACCAGAAACCCCTTAAAATAGCAGGGAGATAATTCTTCTGGACTCTACAAGCTGAGGAGGTATTCCTATGAAACAGATAACCGAGCAGCACCTGATCAACGCATTCGGTGGGGAAAGCCAGGCCCATATGCGCTACCTGCACTTTGCCAACCAGGCAGAGAAGGACAATCTTCCGAGTGTGGCGAGACTATTCCGGGCGGTTGCCCATGCCGAATTTGTCCATGCTGGTGACCATTACCGAGAACTTCGCCATTTGAACGGAGGTTTTGTTGCAAACAGCATGGCCGCCTTTGGCCCTGGGGACACCCAAAAGAACCTGGAGCTAGCCATTGCGGGGGAGACCTTTGAGATCACGGAGATGTATCCCGCCTATATCGAGGTCTCGAAGCTCCAGGGTGAGAAAGGTGCTCAGAGGACGTTTGAATTTGCTTATGGCACAGAAAAAATGCATAAGGTGCTTTATGAAAAGGCCAAAGCCGCTGTTGATGGAGGAAGAGATGTAGAGCTCGGGCCGGTCCAGGTCTGCGAGGTCTGTGGTTACACGCTCGAGGGGGATGCTCCGGACAAGTGTCCATTGTGCAGCGCAAAGAAAGAAAGCTTCACCCCTTTCCAGTAAGCATGGGTTGGCAGTTCAATCCTGGCATGTCAGCGAAGATCCCTTTGCGAAACTAAAACGACCAGAAGGACACAAGTCGGTGTCCTTTTTTGACAGGACAATACCGGCTTCCGTGATGCTTTTCCGGAAGCTCGTGTGCATAGTTGACAGGGGAGGAGGTGGCTGGTTATCTTTTTACCACCATGAAGACACAAGTTTCGATCAGCAAGTGCAGCGGTTATGGGTATGACCCCTTGTCGAAGGCCGTGAGAAGGTCAGTCGATCTTCTGGGCGGAATGGGTCGGTTTGTCAAACCCGGTCAGAAAGTTCTGCTAAAACCGAATCTTCTGTTCGCTTCTGGTCCCGATCGCGGGGTCACGACTCATCCGATGGTCGTCAAAGCCGTCTTGGAACTCGTCAAAGAAAATGGAGGCGTTCCCGTCATCGGTGACAGCCCGGGTTTTGGAACGGCTCACCGGGTGGCCGCCAAGGCCGGAATAGCTCAGGTCGCTGAAGAGATGGGCTGNNGGAGGTTCGAGGTCGCCAGAGAGGCGACGGAAGCAGACGTCGTCATCAATCTCCCTAAAATCAAGACCCATGGGCAGATGCTACTGACACTCGGAGTCAAGAACATGTTTGGCTGCATACCGGGTACCCGTCGTAAGGCAGCGTGGCATCTGAAGGCAGGAATCGACAGGACCTACTTCGCACGGATGCTGGTGGAGCTCTATGGGGTCCTGAAACCGGATGTGACAATTATGGACGGGATTGTCGCCATGGAAGGCAATGGCCCAAGCGGGGGCTCACCGCGAAAGGTCGATACGCTCTTTGCAGGAACTGACTGTGTCTCCCTGGATTCAACGGTCACCCATCTCCTTGGCCTATCCAGAAAGAGGCTGTGGACGACTCGTGTGGCTATGGAGGATCACGCTGGGACTGCGAACCCGGACGAAATCGAAGTCCTCGGGGCATCCCTGAGGGATCTAGGAGTTTCCCACTTCAAGCTCCCAAAAGGTATGGAGGTAACCTGGGGAATCCCCGGATTTATCCAGCGAGGTTTGAAAGACGTTCTCTTACCTCAACCCGTCATCGATCGGGAAAAGTGTGAGGAGTGCCTAACCTGTGTGGAGGTCTGCCCACCCAAGGCGATGAAGAAGAAATCACAGGGCATCGTGATAGACCCGAAAAAATGCATCAGCTGCTTCTGTTGTCAGGAAATATGTCCTGAAAGCGTGATTGACATCAGGGGCGGTATCTTCTCCCGAATTCGGGACAGGTTGAGGCGCGCTCCTGCGGCATGAGAAACATAAAACTCACGTTAGAATACGATGGGACGGGCTATCACGGATGGCAGATCCAGCCGAATTCTAGCACCATTCAGGGGGTCCTCGAGGAGAAGATTGGGATAATTACGGGCCAGCGGATAACCCTGATCGCTTCTGGGAGGACAGATGCAGGTGTTCACGCTTTGGGGCAGGTGGCCAATTTCAGGACGGAGAGCTCGATTCCTCTGGAGGCCCTCAAACGGGGGGTTAACAGTCTGCTGCCGGACGATATTGCCATTAAACGGGTCGACACGGTTAGCGATGACTTCCATGCCAGATTCAGCGCTAAGAGTAAACTCTATGAGTACCGTATCTTTAACAACCCGGTCCTGTCTCCTATGGAGAGAAACTTCTCATGGCACATCTCACAGAGGCTCGATCTGTCAAAAATGCAGAAGGCAGCCGAGGCGCTACTGGGAACACACGACTTTTCTTCTTTTCGGTCTGCCCAAACCGATAATCTCAATCCTGTCCGCTCGATGATGGCCGTAGAAATCAAGAAAAAGAAAAACCACATCGTCTCATTTCGTTTGAGGGCCAATGCCTTTCTGAAACAGATGGTGAGAAATATTGTGGGAACCCTCGTGGACGTGGGAAGGGGAAAAATCGAGCCAGGGGAGTTCAGAGGAATTCTGGAGGCACGGGACCGGACCAAAGCCGGAATGACGGCACCACCCAACGGCCTATTCTTGGTGGAGGTGGAGTACTAAAAAGCGCTCCGTCCCAGCTCCAGCCGTGGTTGTCCAAGACTCGTGGCCGTGTAAGCCGGTGTTGGTCAGTCATTGGTTGTAATTACAGATGAGGGAACGGAAATGGCGATGAAACGAAAAGCGCTAGCTGCTGTGTCGGTCTTCTCCACGACAATGCTGTGGCTTTCCTTCTGCCCGCAGGTTTGGTCTCAAGCCGGACTGGATCTGAAAATCCAATCAAAATCCGCGGTGTTGATTGATGGGACGACCGGTCAGATTCTTTATGAAAAGAACCCTGGAGAGCGATTCATCCCAGCGAGCCTTGCAAAAATGATGACCCTGTATCTCGCTTT